>ENA-OROD01001859-OROD01001859.1-human-gut-metagenome-genome-assembly--contig:-NODE-1859-length-16099-cov-2.804911_pt1 | contig 16099 bp, 16 predicted proteins | sample MGYA00242123_ERZ509038 | MGnify/ENA primary metagenome ERZ509038 (study PRJEB26280, sample SAMEA2338719) | human gut metagenome | biome: human gut; feature: human-associated habitat; material: faeces... | reverse complement strand
TTAAAAAGTCTTTTAATAAACTAATATTTATAGATTTGTCAGCAGTAAAATAACAAATAATATGTTTTTTATCAACAATAGAAATACTCTTATTAATTGAGTTATAAGATTGTACAATATTATTAATTTCTTGAAGCTCTATTCTATGACCATTTATTTTAACTTGATTATCTATACGGCCAACAAACATAATATTACCATCAGGTAGAAAATAACCGTAGTCTCCAGTTTTGTACATTACTTTTTTATAATAGTCCGAAACAACAAATTTTCCGTTCATTTAATGAACTATTTACATATCCAGAAGAAAGGCAATCACCTAAAATACAGATCTCTCCAGGAGTGTAAAATGGCTGTAACTTATTGCAACTAGCATTTAATATAAGTATATTGGTATTAGCCAAAGGAGTTCCAATAGGTAGAAAATTAGAGCTATCTATTTCATTAGAAGTGCTATACATATATGAGATACAACATATTGTAGCTTCGGTGGGACCATAACCATTATGAATTTGTATATCTCTATTTAATGTCAAGAATTTATTTAATGTAGAATATTTTATTGATTCTACACCTACTAAAAGCTTGTTTAAAGAAAGATTATCAAAATCTTTTAACAAGTTGAAAATTTCGTCTAGTATATTTGGTGGTAAAAATGTGAATGTTATATTGTTCTTATAAATATAATTAGCAAGAAATTTTATATCATAAATACTATTGTCAGATAATAAATGCAAAGTTGAACCCAATAGTAGTGGAATAAATATTTCTTGAATATTAGCATCAAAAGACATATTTGCTACACTTAAGGTTTTGTCATTACAAGAAATTTGATTGTTAAATTTCTTGTTTATGCCATAAACATGATTAATAAGAGAGTAGTTAGCTATAGTAACACCCTTTGGATTTCCAGTAGAACCGGAGGTGTATAATATATAAGCTGTTGTGCTAGAAGAAGTAGTAATATTAATGTTAGCTTTTTCAAGATTAAAATTAAAACTTTCTACATTAAGATATTTGCAAGAATAACTTATATTTTGTGATAAAGCATTATTAGAAATAAGCAATTGGGCTTTACAATCATCTAAAATATACTCGATTCTTTTTTTAGGATGCAAAACAGAAAGTGGAACAAAAGTTGCACCAATTTTTAATATACTAATAATAGAAACAATATAATCTATACTTTTTTCTAAATGTACACCTATATTGTTATTTGGCTTAATGCCTATGTTAATCAAATAATTAGCTAAACTATTAGCTCTTTCATTTAATTCTCTATATGTTAATTGTTGATCACCAAAAACAACTGCAACATTATTAGGTGTTTTTTCTACTTGTTCTTCAAAAAGTTGCGAAATTGTTTTATCTTTTGGATAATCCATTTGAGTATTATTAAATGTATATAATAATTTTTTCTTCTCATCCGGTGTTACAATCTCTATATCTTTTAAATTAATTTCGTTATTCTCCAAAATTTGATTAATAATATGCAAAATTCTAGCATGAATAAAACAAATATCATCAATAGAATATTTGCTTGTTAAATAATCATAAGCAATATTTATATTTCCAGTATCATTCATATCATAAATATGAATGTCCATATCATCAGCAATATAATTAGTTTCAACCCATTCAGATTCATATTTAACAGAAGAGGTTTGAGCATTTGTTCTAGCATTTTGATAAGATAATGCAACATTATAAAGATTTGGCAAAGATGAATCTTGTTTTCTTAAATCTTCTAATAAATATTGATAAGGATATTTTTGATGCCTAAATATTTTTAAAAAGTCCATAGAAATGTTAGATAAAAATTGGGCAAAAGAAATATCATTATTAACACAAACTCTAAAAGGAATATTACTAATAAACATACCTGTTGTTTGCTTTTCCTTAAAGTTTCCTCTATTTAATATAGGAGTACCAATAGTAAAATCATTTAAAGATGATACTCTTGATATGTAAAGTGAAAAAACGGCCATAAAAAAGTTAAAAATAGAGGCTTTATTCTCTTTACAGAATTTATTTATTAAAGAAATTGTTTCTTCTGGAATAATAAATTGTTTTCTTTTTGATTTGCAAGACAATTCTTGAGAATTACAATTAACACTTGGAATTGTTGCTATTTCTGGAATTGAATTAAAAATTCCATTCCAAAATTCTTTATCCTTTTTAAATTTTTCACTTTTTAAATATTCTTGTTCAGAAACAATGTAATCTATATATGAAGGATTAGATATATCATCCAAACTTTCTGCATTTATAATTTTCTCATAATAATTTATAATCTCAGTTCCAACTAAACTTGCTGTCCAAGCATCATAAATTAGATGGTGAGCAGTTAAAATATAACCACCATGCCCATCTGGGAAAGTGAATGTCTTAAATGAAAATAATAGATTATCTAAAACTTCAAAAACAGTATTTGACATTTGATTTTCAAGTTTTTTTATATCGTGATTTGTTTTTACTAAAACGTTTTCAATTTCAAATTCAGAAAAAGAAGACAAATACTGAAAAACATTATCATCTTTTAATATAAATTTTAATCTAAAACTATCATTTTTCTCCACAAACAAATTAATAGCTTTTTGTAAAGCTTTAAGATTTAATTTTTCTAATACAGTTACACATCCTGTGATATTTTCTATTGGCGTATTTTTATAGAATTGTTCTGTAAGCCAAATTGATTTTTGTGGATTCGTTAGATTGTACATATTGCGCTCCATAATATCACCTTTTTATTATATATTTACAAGTTATATATATCGTTAAAATCGTTATAAATCAACTATTACACTAAATTGTAACATAAAACACAAGTAAATGTAAATAATTTGACATAAACTTGTCAAATAACAACAATAATCGACATAAAATACTATGTATTGAGGGGAGGCAAATCCGCAATAATTGGCTTGCTAAAAGGAATTTTAAATGATAAAATTGTAAAAACAGATAAAATTTAATAGAAAAAATGGGGGACATATGAAAATACTTATAATAAATCATTCACCTTTTATTGGTTCAGGCAGTGGTATATATACAATGAACATAGCAAAAGCATTAAGAAAATCAGGACATACTATAAAAGTAATTACAGCTGCAAATAGTTTGGTGTTTCCATATATGGGGGATATAGAAATACATCCAATATTTTTTAAATATAAAGATAATGTAGAAGGACAACTCGATTTTAATGTACCATGTTTTGACCAATATCCTACAAGTGATGTAGTATTTTATAATTTGAGTCAAAAGCAACTAAAAGAATATGAAGAAGAATTTAGAAAAGTATTAGAAGAGGAAATAGAAAATTTTAAGCCAGATATTATACATACTCAACATATTTGGATATGGTCTAGTATAGTTACAGAATATAATTTACCTACTGCTATAACTTCACACGGATCAGACATGATGGGATACAACATAGATAATAGTTTTGGAGTTTATTGTGAAAAGGCAATAGAAAATTGTGATAAAATAATTACTATTTCTAAAAAGAACAATGAAGTTGTATTAGAGAATTTTCCACAAGCTAAAAACAAAAGTATAACATTAAAAAATGGATATGACACACAAATATTTCATTTAAAAAATTTAAAAAAACAAGAAGTATTAAAAGAGTTTGGCATAAATAAAGATTATAAAAGAATAGTTTTATATGCAGGTAGACTAACAGAAAACAAAGGAATAGATGTACTTTTAAATGCAGCAAACATATATGAGGATGAAGATACAATAACAATAATTGCAGGAGGCGGAGGACTTTTAGGAGATTTAAAAAAACAGTCTAGTGAACTAAACTTAAAAAATATTGCTTTTGTAGGGGATCAAACACAAGAAAATTTAAGCAAACTATACAATATTGCAGATGTTTTAGCAGTTCCTTCAAGAGTAGAAGGGTTTGGTCTTGTTGCAATAGAAGCACTAGCATGTGGAACTCCAGTAGTTGCTACAAACAAGGGAGGAATGACAGATTTTATAAATGACAAAGTTGGAGCTTTAGTAGATGTAGAAGACGAGGTTATGCTAGAAAAAGAAATATCAAAAATATTAAATGGAAACAGAACTTTTAATAGATTGGAACTATCTCAATATGCTCAAAATAATTATTCACAAGAAGCAGTTATAAATGACTTAATAAATATATATAAAGACATAATAGATAATAAAAATAGTTAAACCAATTGATATAAAATGCAAAACTTATAGCAAATTTGCTATAAGTTTTTTTCTTTATATTCGAAAACTCAAATTGGCGAGAATAAAGAGCGACTTAGCTTGCTTTATTCTATGAATAAATTACTAAAATGTAATGATTAAAATAGTAAAAAAAGGAAAAAATATAATATAGGAATATGGTAAAGGAGGGGAATAGGAATGTACGAATACAAGAAAAGAGAAAGCAAATTAAAAAAAATAATTAGTTTAATCTTTTTAATAATAGTGGTTGCAGCAAGTAGTGTGTTTATATACAGCATGTATACAAATATAGATGTGTATTCAACTGATGAAAATAATAACGTTGCAGTTAGACTCTCACAAAATGAAACAAAAAAAGAAGAGCAAAATATAACAGAAGTATTAGAAAGCGTTACAAAAAGTGTAGTTGGAATTTCTAAGATAAAAAATAAAGGGAATTCAATATTTTTAAATAATAGTGCTTCTGATTTAGGACTGGGAACAGGAATGATAGTTTCAGAAAATGGATATGTTCTTACAAATTGGCATGTAGCAGGTAACAAATATAGCAATTGCTATATAACATTAGAAAATGGAAAAAGTTATAACGGAAGTGTGGTATGGTCTGACAGTGACCTAGATTTAGCAATTGTAAAGATAAATACAACAGGATTACAATATTTAAATTTAGGAGATTCAGATAATGTAAAATTGGGACAAACCACATATGCAATAGGAAATCCGATTGGGGTAGAGTTTCAGAGGACTGTTACTTCTGGAATTATAAGTGGAGTAAATAGAACGATAAAAATAGAAGAGGAAAATAACGAGTCATATATGGAAGACCTACTCCAAACAGATGCAACAATTAATCCAGGGAATAGTGGAGGGCCATTAATAAATACAAATGGAGAGGTTATTGGAATAAATACAGTAAAAATAAATGAAGCAGAAGGAATAGGTTTTGCCGTGCCTGTTAATATTGTAAAACCTATTATAGAAAGCTTTGTTACAAATGGAAATTTTGAAGAGGCATATTTAGGTATATTTGCTTATGACAAAAATGTTGTACCGTATTTAGAAACAGGAATAGAATTTAATTCCGGAATATATGTAGCTCAAATAAATAAAGATGGGCCAGCAAATACATCAAGATTAAAAGTGGGAGATATAATAACAAAAATAGATAACATAGATATAAATAAAATGAGTGAACTTAGGAAATATATTTACTCAAAAAAAGCTGGAGATGAAGTAAACTTAAGCGTTTTAAGAAATAAAAAGACGTATAGTATAAAAATAAAATTAGGGAAAAAATAGATTTTAGAATGGAGAATCAACTAAAGTGCCAAGCAATAAAAATTTAGAAAAATATAATTAGGAGCAGTTATAAAACTGCTCCTAAAACTAATATTCCAATATTATCATTATATATATCATTAAATTGACTAATAGGAAGCGGGTTTTCACCAAGACCTGCTTCTATTGTATATCCAGGTCTTCTATACTCTTGTAAAAACCAGTCTTTATATCCTGCAAAACTAGAGTTATAAGGGACTTCACTTAAAGCATAACCACTAACTTGTGCAAAAATTTCACCAATTCGCTCTGCCTCTTGAGTAGCATAATTTTGAAATTGCCAATAAATTTCTTTACCTTGAGTATGATAAGCAAGTATTAATCTAAAATTATGAAGTCTAGTAAAATTATATATAGCAATAGCTTCTGGTGCTAATAAAGGTTCAGAACCTACATAATCTCGTGGAGCAGGAGAAGTAAAACCTTGTGCAAATTTAATTCTTTTAGCTTCTTCCCAACCAGCAGGAAACTGTAAATTCAAATCAATTCCACGAATATTAGCTTTCCAGCCACTAGGAAATGGAATAGAAGGATATTTATTTGCAATAGCTTTAGCACTATTATATATACTTGAATTAGGCTTTGTTTGGCCAGTAACCAGATTTACACCATCTGGATTGCACATAGGAACAACATATATAGAAGTATTGTTAAAAATATTTCTAATGTTGTAACCAAACAAAGTTGAGTTATTAACATATGCTAAACAAAAATTTTCCACAAATTTCATAAGCAAAGGAGAAGTAATCCATTCATTTGCATGTATAGAAGCACTATAAAAAACTTCTGTATCACCAGTTCCAAGCTTTATGCATGGAATAGAATTATTAAGAACACTAGAACCAATTGAACCTATCTCTAAAAATGGATATATACTAGAAAGTGCATTAATATTAAGTTGCAATATATTTGCACTATAACTGATATTTGTAGGGACAATATTTCCAAAAGGAACTGTAATTTGTTGACCTATTCGCAGATTGCTTGGCGAAATACCAGGATTTGCAACAATAATTCTATTTACAGTTGTAGAAAAACTAGTTGCAATACTATACAAAGTATCACCTTGTTTTATAGTATATGAAGTTCTACCATTTATATATGGAAACAAGGCATCCCAAGTAGAAGAGCCAACAACTCCATCTGGAGTTAATCCAAAATTTCTTTGAAATCTTCTAACAGCAACTTGTGTTAAAAGAGCAAAATTACCATCTATATTACCAGAATAAAAACCTAATTTCATTAAAGTACTTTGTAATAGTTCTATTATAGGACCAGTTGAACCTAAACTTAATGTTTCCATATAATCACCTAAAATATAATATTATGAAATAGTAAAATTTATGATATAATAAGTATGATAAATTGGAATTTATGTGAGGCAAACACAGGGCCTGCCCCTACATTTATAGTGATTTCTACGATGTCTTTGGGTCGCCGAGGGTGGCGCCCCTACAACGTTTGCAATAAATCCCACCTCCCACCTCCAACATCACACTTCTTACTTCAATTGTGAAAATCCAATTTGTCAAAAATTTTCAGAGGAGAATAATCATGAACAAAAATGAAATATTAAAAAAAGTAGATCATACAGTACTTGCTCAAACTGCAACATGGGAGCAAATAAAAAATATATGTGATGATGGAATAAAATATAATGTTGCATCTGTTTGCATTCCACCAAGCTACGTAAAAGACGCAAAAAAGTATGTTGGTGATAAATTAAAAGTATGTACAGTTATAGGATTTCCTAATGGGTATAATACAACAAATGTAAAGGTTTATGAAACTTTGTCTGCAATAGAAGAAGGGGCAGATGAAATTGATATGGTTATAAACCTAGGATGGTTAAAAGATAAAAAATATGTAGATATAGAAAAAGAAATAAAAGCTATAAAAAATGTATGTGGTGAAAAAGTTTTAAAAGTAATAATAGAAACTTGCTTATTAACTGATGAAGAGAAAGCAATAATGTGCAAAATTGTAAAAAATGCTGGAGCAGACTATATAAAAACTTCAACTGGATTTTCAACAAGTGGTGCAACATTTGAAGATATACAATTATTTAAAAGAGAATTAGAAGGAACAAATGTAAAAATAAAAGCAGCAGGAGGAATAAAGTCTTTTGAAGACGCAGAAAAATTTATAGAATTTGGCGCAGATAGATTGGGAACAAGCAGACTAGTTAATTTAATGCTATAATCGTTATTGCCTTTGAGATTTCCTCATTACATTCGGAAACTCAAATCGGCGAGAACAAAGGGCGACTAAAGTAGCTTTGTTCTTGAATAAAATATTGCAATTAAGATAAAATAATGATAAAATTATGATAATTGATTTAAGGGGGATTGGTTTATGATTAATATAAGACCTGTATCAGATTTAAGAAATAAATATCCAGAAATAGAAGATTTAGTTTTAAGAGAAAATGAAGAGGTATATTTAACTAAAAATGGATATGGTTCTATGGTTGTAATGAGTTTGGAGAAATATTCTAAACTTATGAAAGATTTGAATTCGGAAGAGATGCTTGAATCTAGATTTGGCGTTGAAGATATAGAAAAAGAACTTGAAAAAGCAGAAGAAGAAAATGAATACAACAGTAGATATTATACTAATGAAGAAATGAAACAAATGGCCAGGAGGATAATAGATGGAAAATAAACAATATGAAATAAAATATTTTCCGACATTTATAAATCAATTTAATGAAATTTTGTATTATATAGTACATAATTTAGAAAACAAAGATGCAGCAGATAAATTATATAAAGAAGTAGTAAAGCAAATAGAAAAAAGAAGTAAATTTCCAACAGCATTTGAGATTTTTAAAAATACAAAAGATAAAAATATAAATTGGTATAAATTAAGGGTTAAAAATTTTACAATATTTTATATGGTAAGAAATAATTCTATGGAAATAAAAAGAATATATTATAGCAAAAGAAATTTTAATAAATTAATTTAACTAATTGAAATATACTACAAAATTTGATAAAATAAGACAAGAATAGAGTAGAGAATAAATAGTTAAGTGTTACTAAACGGGAAGTTGTTAGTAAACGAAAAAGCTAAAATAGCTTTGCTGATTTATTTTCGCATTCCGCTATTAAACAAAGAGTAGTCTTTATTTAACGTGGAAGCTCCAAAATTAAAAGGGGGCTTTTTTTATGAGCAAATTTACAATTACAAAAACAAAAAAAATGATACTAGCAGCAATGTTTTTAAGTATACTGCTAGTTCTATCAAGATTTTTATCTATTAAAACTTCATTTCTAGTAATAAGTTTTAGTTTTATTCCAATGATGCTATGTGGTGTGTATTTAGGACCTAAATATAGTTTGGCTGTAGCAGCATTAGGAGATTTAATAGGAGCACTTATTTTTCCATTTGGTGCATATTTCCCAGGTTTTACTATAACAGCCGGGTTAATGGGATTTATATATGGAATATTCTTATACAAAAATCCCAATAAAGAAATAAAAGACAAAACATTTATTTTTAAATTAATATTAAGTAGTTTAATTGTGCAAATAGGAGTAAAAGTTGTTATAGAATCTGCATTTTTAAACATTATGTATGGAAAAGCATACATAGCAGTAATCCTAACAAGAATAACAACACAAGCAATTATGCTGCCAATACAAGTAATAACAATTTATTTATTAGAAAAAGCATTAAGACCATTTGCAAAAAAATACATTTATGAAGAAGAAACAATGAATATAGCTGAATATTTAAATACATTTAGCAAATTTACAAAAGATCCTAATTTAGATGCTATGAAATATCTAATGGAAAAGTTTGATAATCCGCAAAAAAAATTAAAAATAATTCATGTAGCAGGAACAAATGGAAAAGGCAGTATATGCGAAATGTTAGCAAGTGTTCTTGAAAATACAGAATATAAAGTAGGAAAATTCATATCTCCACATTTAATAAGATTTAATGATGGAATATATATAAATAATAAAGAGATTACAGATGAAGAAGTAGAAGAAATTTTAATTCCACTATCAAAAGAAATAACTAATTATAATAGAACACATAAAGTTCCAGTAAAATGGTTTGAAGCAATTACAACACTTAGTTTAATATACTTTGCAAAAAACAATTGTGATATTGCAATATTAGAAACAGGTCTTGGAGGAACAACTGATTGTACAAATATCGTGGATTCAATGGTTTCTATTATAGGAAACATTGGATATGACCATGTAGATATATTGGGAAGCACAATAGAAGAAATTGCAACACATAAAGCAGGAATAATAAAAGAAAATTCAGATACAGTATTTGCTAAGCAAGAAAAGTGCGTAAACAGTATTATAGAAAATACTTGCAAGGAAAAGAATACAGCATTGCATTTGGTAAATTCAGATGAAATACAAAATTACTCATATACTTTAGATTTACAAAAATTTGATTATAAAGAATACAAAAATGTTGAGATTAATTTAAAAGGAAAAGCTCAAATAAACAATGCAGCAGAAGTATTAGAATGTATTGATATTTTGAAAAACAAGGGATACAAAATCTCTAAAGAGGCTATTTACGATGGACTAAAAACTGTTGTGCATAAAGCAAGACTAGAAACTTTAAGTCAAAATCCAGTAATTATATTTGATGGAGGGCACAACGAAAATGCTATAAATAATTTAAGACAAAATGTTGAACAATACTTTTCACAGAGTAAAAAAGTATATATTATTTCACTTTTAAAAACAAAAGATTATAAAACAATAATTAAGAATATATGTAAAGAAAAAGATTCAATATTTATATTTACAAGTGGAAATGACAAAAAAAGATATGTATCAAAAGAAAAGCTATATAAAGAAGCAAGAAAATATTTAAATGATATAAATATGTATAAATATGAATTAAAAGATGCAATTAATATTTGTAAAAAAGCATATAGTGACAGAGTAATTTTAATAGTTGGAAGCTTTTATGTTTATAAAACTGTATGTGAGGTATTAAAAAATGATTAAACTAAAAGAGGTTAATTTTAAATATAAAAATGGTAAAGAAGTATTAAAAAATATCAATTTAGAAATACAAGAAGGTGAATTCGTAGCAGTAATTGGCAAAAATGGCTCACGGGAAATCAACATTGTCTAAATTAATAGCGGGTTTGTTAAAACCAAAGTCCGGAAAAATAACTGTTGATAATATAAATACAGCAAACAAGAAAGAATTTTATAACTTAAGAAAAAGAATAGGAATGGTATTTCAAAATCCAGAAAACCAAATAATATTTAATAATGTATATGATGATATTGCATTTGCTTTAAAAAATCTAGAATTAGATAATGAAGAGATTAGAATAAAAACATCATTAGAAAAACTAAAAATGGACAAATACTTAAAAAACCCTACTTATGAACTATCTTTGGGACAAAAGCAAAGAGTTACTATTGCAGGAGTCTTAGCTGTAAATCCTAAATATATAATTTTTGATGAGCCTACTACAATGCTAGATTCAGAAGGGAAAGAAGATGTTTACGAAATAGTAAAAACATTAAAAAAACAGGGATATACAATAATTTATGTAACAAATGTAATGGATGAAATTCTAATCGCAGACAGAGTAGTAGTTTTAGAAAAAGGAGAAATTATAAAAGAATTTAATAAAGAGGAAATATTAGAAAATATAGAATTCTTGGAAGAACATGAAATAAAAATACCAAGTCTTGCTAAAATGTTATACGAGTTTAAAAAAAATGGAATAGAAATAAAATTAGAAGAATGGACAAAAGAAGAATTAACTAACAAAATAATAGAGGTAGCAAAAAAATGAAATTAAAACACATAATTAATATAATTAAATTTATATTTTTTTTAACATATGTAATTTTAATATTTTTTGTAAAAAGCAATATAGCATTAATTGCAGCTTTGGCAATAGATGTTACTTTAATAATTGCGTACAAAATTAATTTAAAAAATTTAATAAATAATATTACTAAAATATTTATATTTGTACTAATAACAGCAATAATAAATGCTTTTGTTGTTAATATAAATTATGCTATAACAATTGGAATTAAATTAATTTTGGTGTGTATTATGACATACATATTTTCAAAAATGCTTTCATATATGGAATTTGCCACAGTTATAGAGGACTTAGCATATCCATTAAAGCTGCTAGGAGTAAATCCAAAGGATTTAGGATTATTAATTACAATAGCAATCAGCTTTATTCCAATATTAAAGGAAGAACTAGAAAGAATAAAATATGTTTTACTTGTAAAAGGATTTAAAGTAAATACAATAAATATAATAAAAAATATGAATATAGTATTTAAGCCACTGTTTGTATCAATAATGGAGAGATTAAACGAAATAGAGTACTCTCTAAGAGCAAAAGGATATCAGTAAAATGTATGGTGCAATAATTGTCGAAAGCTGGTACACGAAAGTTCTTGTAATTTCTAAATAACAAATATATAATAAAAGGCAATACGAAGGAAAAGGGGGAGGAAAATGAAAAAACTTTATGCCAGTACAGTTATGAAAAATGAACATACTACTGGAACAATTAAGTATTATCAAATATTAGAAGAAAAATATGGAATAGAAATAGTAAAACAAATGAAAAACTACGAACCAGAATCAACACGAATAGAAAATATAACAGATAGCAAAGAAAAAATAAATAAAGTATTAGAATTCCTAACAGAAAAATTTGTAATGCCAGATACAGCAGAATATATAATAGAAGATTTAAATATAATGACTAGCTTTTTGAGTTATAAATAAAAAAGACTTGCTTAAAAATGCCAAAGGGGACGGGGAGTTTTGGCACAAAAGGATAAAGTGTGGATAAATTGCTAGAAATAAGTTGATAGATTAAAAAATAATATAAAAAGAGACCAGCTCGGCTTTATTGTGGTCTCTTTAATTGTTTATTCTACGTATTTTACCATTGCCTGCAGAAGGAATCCAGAGTTCCCTTTATATGGATTCCCAAAAGGTTGAAATCCTTCTGCAATTAATTTTTGGACCTTTTTATCCAAATCCAAACAAGTTGATGCATAAGCAGTTTTGTATTCAGAAATTTTTCTATTCATTATATAACCTCCTAATTAGGTAGGTGCCGAGCGAACCATTATGTAAACATTATACTATAAATTCAAAAAAATGTAAACCTAGTAAATACATGCAGTGCCTTAACACTAGATATGGGTTATATTATAATAAAAAATACAAAAGGATAGGCTATGTATTTCGTGACAGATACAAAGCAGAAGGAATATATAGCGAAGAACAATTACATAATTGCATCAAATATATTTATGATAATCCAGTAAAAGCTGGAGTATGTAATAAAGCAGAAGAATACGAATTCTCAAATTATAAAAAGATTAATTTTACTAATACCAGAGAATATAGCTTTATAGATATAGAAGAAGATAAAAGAGTTGTGTGCAACAAACTGGTAAAAGAGTTTTTAAAAGTAAAAGAATTAAAATTAAAAGAGCTAAAAGGCAATAAGACAGAATTAGGAGAACTAGTAAAAATACTGAAAAAACATAATATTTCATTTAGAATTATTTCTAATATTATTAAAATAAATAGAGAAAAAATAAGAAGAGAATATAATAAAATATAAAACTATGCCAAAGGGGACGGGGAATTTTGGCACAATTAAAAGCCATCAGATTGAATAGATAAAAGAAAATAGCAAGTCCTAAATGACTTGCTATTACTACGTCTTACCTTTTTAAAGGTGGTCGGGGTGACACGAATCGAACGTGCTACCTCATGGTCCCAAACCACGCGCTCTACCAAATGAGCTACACCCCGAAGTACTTAAAAATCACGTGCTTATAAATAATAGCACATTTTTTTTAGCAATGCAAGTGTTTTTATAAAAATCTACCAAAATTTAAGTAAACCGATTAAAATTAGTAATATTCCAGAAATAAATGACCATACATTATCATTTATTTTAAAAGAATTTTTCAATTCTTTACCTATAAAATTTCCAAAAGAAATAAACAGCAGTTGAAAAAATGCCACAAGTAAAGGGAATAAATATGAACTTATATTTAACATACTACTTCCAATACCTATACAAAGTGAATCAAGTGAAAGTGCTGTTCCAAGATATAATGCTTCTTTTGAATTTATAGTATTTGATTTATCAAAATCTGAAGAAATTGGGTCTTTAATTATTTGAATTGTTATTCCAAGCCATTTTATAAAAAAGTTATATTTTTTCTGTTTGCTTAAAGGCTTTACAACATTTTTATTTTTACTTAAACTTTGAAAGACAAAAACAATTCCCATTGCAACTAATATTAAGCAACCTAAAAAATTAGCAAAAAAAGGAGAAAATATTCTAGATACAACTTTTCCAAAGTTTATAGAGATAATTGTAGCTATTAATGAAACAATAAATAAAATTAGTTTTGACAAATTAGTAATTTTAGTATTTTTTATTCCATAAGTGATCCCAATACCAAAAGAATCAATGCTTACAGAAAGTGCAAGAACAATGCAATTTAAAATCATAACTTCACCACCATAGTATACATAATACATTATATGAAAGCAATACATTTTGTGATATAAGAAAATTAAGATAAAAGTTTACAATTCACATAAAATCTGATATAATCAAAGAGTTGAAAAATAAATAAAAGAGGGATATTATGCAAAAGGTAGATTTAGTATTAAGAAATGCAAAATATTTAGATGCGGACAAAAGAGAATTTGTAGAAGGAGATATAGCAATAAAGGATGGCAAAATTGTTGGAATAAATGGAAATTTTTCTGGAAAGGAAGAGAAAGATTTAACGGGTAAGTACATAACACCAGGATTTATAGATGGTCATATACACTTGGAGAGTTCTGTAATTTCACCAGAAGATTTTGCAAAAATAGCAAGTATACATGGAACAACAGCAGTAGTTACAGATCCACACGAAATAGCAAATGTATGTGGAATAGATGGAATAAAATATATGTTAGAAAAAACTAAAAACTTACCTATATCTGTATATGCAATGGTTTCATCTTGTGTGCCAGCAACAGAGTTTGATGAATCTTTTGCAAATTTGGATAGTGAAGCAACAAAAAAATGCTTTGACTTAGACCCAGATAGAATATTAGGATTAGCAGAAATGATGAATTTCCCAGGAGTTATATTTAAAAATCCAGACGTTTTAGCAAAAATAGAAATAGCAAAAAAATTGGGAAAAAGAGTAGATGGACATGCACCTGGTTTAACAGGCGAAGATTTAAAAAAATATATCTCAGCAGGAATAGAATCAGACCATGAATGTAGTACAATTGAAGAAGCAATAGAAAAAATAAATGTAGCAAAAGAGTTGGGCCAAGAATTTTATATTATGATAAGACAAGGAACAGCAGCAAAAAATTTAGAGGCATTAGCAAAATTAATGAATATGCCAGAATACAGAGATTGCTGTACGTTTTCGACAGATGACAAACATCCAGAAGAATTAAAAAATGAAGGACATATTGATTCTATTATAAGAAAAGCAATAAGTTTAGGAGTAAAACCAGAAGATGCATATATTACAGCAACAAAAAATGCTGCAGAGTACTTTGGATTAGAAAATTTAGGAAAAATAGAAGTTGGTAGACAAGCAGATTTAGCTGTTTTAGATGATATAAAATCAGTAGAAATAAATTCTGTATATAAAAACGGAAAAGAAATGACAAGTGAAAGATTAAAAGAGTGGCCTAAAAATGAAGTAGAAGAAGGACTAGAGGAAAGAGTAAGAAATTCAATAAATATGAGGGAAGTTACTGTAGAAGACATTAGTTGCAAAGGACAAGCAAAACAAGTAATTGGATTGGTTCCCGGAGAAATTATAACAACAGATGCTGGTGTAGCAAAAGATTATGATTTGGAAAATGATATCATAAAAGCAGTTGTAATAGAATCACATAAGGGAACAATGCATATGGGAACTGCATATTTAAAAGGTATGGGATTGAAAAAAGGAGCTGTTGGTACAACAGTTGCACATGATTCACATTATATGATACTTGCAGGAACAAATGACGAAGATATAGCAAAAGCAGCAAATGAAATTGCTAAAATGCAAGGTGGAAAAATATATGTAGAAAATGGAGAAGTAAAAGCAAGTTTAGCATTACCAATAGCAGGATTAATGACAGATGAAAATCCGAATACTGTAATTAAAAAAATGGAAGCATTAAAGGAAAATGCACAAGTAAAAGAAGGAATAGATCCATATATGAATTTATCATTTGTAAGTCTTGCGGTAATAGGTGATGTTAGATTATTACCAGGTGGACCATTTAATGTTAAAGAATGGAGAATGATTACACCAGAAGAATTAGAGCAGAAGTATGTGGAGCAAGAAGAGAAAAAAACAGGTGTAACTCAGTTAGATGATGAAGATGTTAGATAAATAAACAAAAAAGGACTTGAATATTTTTCTATTTAAGTCCTTTTACTTTATTGTAATGATTTTTTTATTTCATATATTTTATTTCAAATGTACTTCCTTTTTCAAGTTCGGAATCTACTTTTATA
>ENA-OROD01001855-OROD01001855.1-human-gut-metagenome-genome-assembly--contig:-NODE-1855-length-16129-cov-2.703621_pt1 | contig 16129 bp, 13 predicted proteins | sample MGYA00242123_ERZ509038 | MGnify/ENA primary metagenome ERZ509038 (study PRJEB26280, sample SAMEA2338719) | human gut metagenome | biome: human gut; feature: human-associated habitat; material: faeces... | reverse complement strand
CACCCGCCGTGAAGCGCATGAAGGAGCTTATCTCCGCAGGCGGCGAGATCCCGGAAACGCTTGATATAAGCGGAAGCGTCAGCGAAATGCTTGACGCGATGCCGGTATATGACGGCGCGGTCCCCGCATTCTATGCGGTGGGGGATAGGGCGTATCAGGCTGTGATAGTCAAAAGTTCTGTCGATTCATACAGCGCATATCTCGGCAAGCTGGACGGCATTGGCTTTGAGCGTACCTTCACAAGGGAAGAAAAAGGTAATCGCTTTGCTCAGTACCGTAAGGACGGCGTGGGACTTACCGCATACTTCACCGCGTTCAACAATACGGTCCGCATTATCGCGGAGCCGGACTCCAATATGAGCGACCGTGGGTCGGACGCCGCATCCGTAAATAAGGTGTGCGACGCGCGTCTGACTATGATAAGCCGTACCTTTTCGGTCGGCAATACCTTCCGCGGCGTTCCGGTAAACAGCGGACTCATGTGCTTTGTGATACGCCTTGAGGACGGCAGCTTTATTGTCATAGACGGCGGCGTTGCCACTTCCGGCTTTGCCGACGGCATAATGAAAACGCTGCGCACGCAGGCGCCCGATCCGCAGAATATAAGGATCGCCGCGTGGGTGATAACTCACACGCACAATGACCATACGGGCGGATTCAATAAGTTCAGCGAGTTATGGGGCAGACAGGTCACGCTTGACGAGCTTATCTGCAATTTCCCGTCAAACGATGCGTGCGAGGCTGACCGCGAACTGAACAACCGCAAAAGCACGGTCAATAATCTGAAGCTGTACTATCCGAATGCGAAGCTCACAAAGATACATACCGGCGAGACGCGCAATATCGGCGGTGCCGTGCTTGAGTTCTTCTATACCCAGGAGGACTATTATACAGACAAACGGACGCTTTCCGACACAAAATACTGGAACAACACATCTATGATATTCCGCGTGACGGTCGCTGGGGAAAGGATAATGTTCCTCGGCGATTCACAGGTGGATTCAAACGGCATTGCCGTGAGGATGTGGGGCACCCTGCTCAAGTCAGATATCTGCCAGGTGGCGCATCACGGAGGGGAGGGCGGTACGTCAGAGGTCTACGACATGATAGATCCGGAGGTAGCGCTGTTCACCACATCCGATGAGGCGTTTGAACTTTATAAAAAGGATGCTCACAACGCGCATCTTATTGCGGATCTCCACCTGAAGGAGGCTGTAAACAGCGCGAACCGGATAACGGAATTCCCGCTTCCTTATACACCCGGAAGCTGTATCGTCACCGACAAGGGAAACGTCTTTCCCTGATACGAGGAAGGATGCTTTTGCGGGGCAAAAGCTGAGGTCATAAACATGGTACAAGATAAAATACTGTCGGTAATACCCGAATTGCCGTCCGGTGCGTTTGTGCACGCCGACGGCGACGGGGCTTATCAGATAATAAAAGAAAATTCATCGGCTGACGAATGGCGCGGCTGGTGCCGGCGACTTACCGGCGAGGGCTTTGCGCAGGTCGGCGGACGCGCGGCGGCGGGGAATCTGTTTGCGGTATACCGGAGCGGCGCTTACGGAGTCACTTCATATTACACGCCGTTCAATTCGACCTTCCGCGTTATCGTCGAGCCGGCGGAGAATATGAGCGATTCCGCGTCCGACGTCTGCTGTGAAAAAATATGCGCGCCGCTGCTCACTCAGATCGGCAGGACGTTCATGCAGAACAACTATTTCCGCGGCGTTCCCGTAAACTGCGGGCTTATGTGCTACATTCTGCGGCTTGAGGGCGGTAGTTTCATCGTTATCGACGGCGGAGTGGCAAACGACGCATTTGCGGACGGTATAATGAACGTGCTGAAAAAGCAGGCGCCGGACCCGGAGAATATAGTTATAGCGGCGTGGATCATCAGCCATACGCACAATGATCATACCGGAGGGCTGATAAAGTTCACCGAGAAATATTACGACTGCCCCGAGGTGCGTATAGACGAGCTGATATGCAACTATCCCGGAGAGCGCGACTGTATCGATTGGTTCGAAAAGAACGAATACTTTTTGCGTCAGCGGTCGATAGCGAATTTCCGCGCATTCAACCGCGGGGGAAAGGTAACAAAAATACACAGCGGCGAGGTCCGGGATATCGGCGGCGCGAAGATAGAGTTCCTTGCCACTCAGGAGGATTTCATAACCTCCTCCCGTTCATGGCGCGATACCCGCGACTGGAACAATACATCTGTGGTCTTCCGCGTTCGCATGGCAGGATACAGCATGATGTTCCTCGCCGATGCTTGCATCGCCGAAAATGATATCCTTACTGCGATGTACGGCTCGTATCTGAAGTCGGACCTCTGCCAGACGGCGCATCACGGCGGAAAGGGCGGGACCGTGGAGGTGTATACCGCCATCGATCCCGATGTCGCCACATACACGACATCCGATGAGGCGCTCACCGTTTATCTCGGAGACAAAGCGAACGCGCATCTTGCAAACGAGCTGCATGTCAAGGAGATACTCAACGCGGCAAACCGGATAACCGAATTGGATATTCCGTATATCCCCGGCACGTCGCGCGTGCTTGATAACGAAGCAGAAAGGATGCTGTGAGGTAAAAATGTTTACTCTTACTCTGAAGAGCGCTAATATCCCGGAAAAGGATATTGCGCGCATAAAAAAGACTGTCGGACGTATACTTGAACACCGTGGGTGTGCTCTCTGTGACGGCGGGTATTCCGTTACACTTGACCTCGTTCCGCGTGAAGTCGGTGAAGCCGAAAACAAAAAGGATCGCTATTCGATCATTGAAGACGAAAAAGGCGGCGCTCTTGTCACCGCAAGCGATCTTTGCACCGTATATGCGGCGCTCGGACGTTTCTTTATAAGTGGAAGCTTTGACTTTCGCGGTAGCTTTGTGCCTCCGACATTGCCGATAGAGCATGAGCAGAAAAGCTCGGTGCGCGGTATGTATCTTGCGTCTCATTTCTACAACTTTTGGCATGTCGCTCCGATGGAGGATGTAATGCCGTTTATTGAGGATCTGGCGCTTTGGGGGTGCAATACCCTCATGCTCTGCCTTGCTCCTCAGCATTACAGATCGTTCAAATCTCCCGAGGCGATCGAAATGGCAGACAGGCTCAAGAAGATATTCGCCTGTGCCGCAGAGTTGGGGATAGCTCCCGCACTGATACTATTTTCAAATACCGGTTTTCTTGACCGTTCCGAGGATATAGCGGCACCGTGGGATATGCGCGGCGAGTATATAACCGCAAATTATGCCGAGCTTCACAAAGAGATATGTCCGAACCTTCCGGGCGGCATGGAGGAGATACGCCGTTGTCACCGCGAGTTTTTTGAACTTTTTTCGGATGTTCCGGTAAAGTATTTTGCATACTGGGCGTATGACGAGGGCGGCTGCACCTGCGATGTATGCTCACGTTGGAGTGAGAACGGTTTTATCAAGGTGTACGAGGAATCGGTAAAGCCGCTGCTTTCCGAATATTTCCCCGATGCAAAGCTGATACTTTCGACCTGGCATTTCGACAGGCATCTCCGCGATGAGGGAAAGCGCCTTTACGAAAAGATATCATCGGGAAAATATCCGTGGGCGGAATACGTCATGGCGGTGTACGGTGACGGTCAGTTCATTCCGCTTACTGCAGAACACGGAGCTCCCGGCGGACGTCCGGTGATAGATTTTCCCGAGATCAGTATGTGGGGCGGCAAGCCGTGGGGCGGATATGGTGCGAACCCGCTTACAATGAGGCTCGATAACTTTTTTTCATCGGTCGGCGATGTTCTTGACGGTGGTTTCCCGTATTCCGAGGGCTTCTGGGAAAACATAAACGAATTCTGCTGCATGTCGCATTACAGCGGTACACATGCGGATACCGCAGATGCGGTAAGAGATTATGTGCGTTTTTATTTCGGAATAAGCGATACCGAGCCGCTTTTGCGCGCTGTTGAACTGCTTGAGATCACTCTTTGGCGCAAGGTAGAGACAATGCCGGACGGCAGACTGAGGGTAACACCGCATTTCCCGGCGGCGGTACGCGAGGCGTACAGGCTGGTCACCGAGGCTGACGCGGTAATGACCGATGCGGCAAAGCAGGATCCGCGTTGGAGGATAATATATCTGCGCGCCGTGATCGACTACGAGCTTTATACTCACGATTTCATTCCGATGAATTCAGTTACGGCACAAAAGTGTTTCCGGGAACTCTGGGCGCTTTATCACGCGTATGATACAAGGATCCAACCGGCGGTCTGTCCTCCGCTCGGAAGATAATATATAAGGAGAAAACCATGACAACATTCAGACTTAAAAATATATCGATGGGGAAAGAGAGTTTCGGCATTCTTTCGCATGCGCTTGAACGCCGGCTCGGCGAGCGCTGCTGCCGTCTCGGAGACAGCGCAGATCATACCTTCACCCTTTCGGTGGATGAAAAGCTCGGAAATGACAGATATGTCATCGTTCCCGACGGCAATAACGTTGCCTTTACCGCGGCGAACGACTGTGCGCTTCATGCCGCCGTGGGACGATATCTTGTTGATTCGCGCTTCGACGGCAAAGGAGCTTTTACTCCATCTGTAAAAAAGGTGGATCATACACCGGCAAGACCTCTTCGCGGAATGTATTTTGCAACGCATTTCCACAATTTTTATCACAATGCACCGGTGGAGGAGGTCTATGAGGTCATTGAGGATCTTGCGCTGCGCGGCTGTAACGCACTGCTCGTATGGTACGATATGCACCACTTCAGATCTGTGGATCAGCCCGAGTCGGTAGAGCTTATCACCCGCCTCAAGGCATTTATGAGATATGCAAAGCAGATAGGCATGAAGGCGTCCATGACCATGCTCTCAAACGAGGGCTTTGATTCGTCGCCGGTCGAGCTGCGCGCGACCTTCCTTGTGGAAAACGGTTATCACACCAAGCCCGACGGAATATACAACCGTGAGATATGTCCCTCAAAACCCGGCGGAATGGAGGAGATCCTCCGCGAGAGAAGAGAAGTATTCGAGGCGTTTGCCGATGTAAAGCCGGATTACCTCTGCTACTGGCCCTACGATCAGGGCGGCTGTACCTGCCGTGACTGCGCTCCGTGGGGAGCAAACGGGTACCTTCGCATACTGCCGGAGTTCGTAAAGCTGGCAAACGAGGTTTTGCCCGGCGCTAAGATAATTCTTTCGACATGGTATTTTGACCGCTTCGTACCCGGCGAATGGGATGCATTCTGGAAAAAGCTCACCGCAGGTGAGGTCACGGGATTCGAATATATTATGTCCTTCTTCCACGGCGGCGTGCTTCCCGAGTGCATAAAGCGCGACGGAATACCCAAGGGTGTGAAATTCATTGATTTCCCCGAAATAAGCATGCACGGATGCCGTCCGTGGGGCGGATTCGGAGCCAACCCGCTCTGCCGCTTCCTTGACCGCACCAATATGGGCAGCGGATATCTCTATAACGGCGGGTATCCCTATTCCGAGGGCATATTTGAGGATATAAACAAGTATATCATGCTCTCCTATTACAGCGGCGAGACGCTGATTTCACACGATGCCGTGCGCAGATATGCGAAATTTGAGTTCTGCTGTGATGATACTGCGCTTGTGGATGCCATCGAGCGAAGCGAAACGGGACTTACGCGCGGTACCGATCACAAATCGTGGCGATTCCAGATATCGGATACTTCGGACGTCGAATACGTATATGAAACGCTTTCGGCTTACGACCGCAAGCTGCCCGAAAATATCCGCACGACCAAAAAGTGGAGAATGATGTACCTGCGCGCCGTCATCGATCACGAGCTTATAGGTTGCGATTTCGATCCCACACGTTCGGATCGCTGTGTTGAAGCCATGAATGAGCTTCGCGCGATCTACCACACCAATCATGATACTCTCCGTTGCGTCTGTCCGCCAACGGTAAAGTTATAAAAACCAACGAAAGGAAGCGACAAAAATCATGAAAAAAACGTTATCCCTGATCCTTGCGGCATTCCTTGCCGCCACCCTTTGCGCCGCTGCGCTTCTGCCTGCGGTTGCCGCTGAGCCGGATAAGAATTTCCCGCTCGCCTACGCCATCTACGGCACCCCCGAGATCGACGGTGAGATAGATGCCGTGTGGGACAATGCCCCCATCAACAAGCTCACCAAGACCTTTGTTACCAACGGTCCCGACCCCGAAAACCCCACCAACGGTACCGAGGCACAGTTCCGCGCAATGTGGGACGAAAAGAACCTCTACCTCCTTGTCGAAGTAACCGACTCCACGCTCGGAGACGAGGCATGGGAGCTTTCCAGCGTCGGCGCGGGAAGCCTCTGGCAGCGCAATTCGCTCGGATTCACGCTCACCCCGAACTATGACCGCTCCGAAACCAACGGTCAGGTGGAGCCATCCTTCTGGCTCATACTCAGCAGCCGCGCCATCGGCGGCGGTGAGTATGTAAAGAATGACGGTACCGCTAACTTCAACAACATTCCCCGCGATATATTCAAGAACTTCCGCACCAAGGTCACCGAGAAGGGCTATCTTATCGAGATCGCGTTTGACCTCTCACAGAGACATGCCGACATAAAGATGGATTTTGATACCTGCATCGGCTTTGACCTTTATGTCAATGACAATATCGCCGGTATTTCCAACACACGTGATATCGGTCTTATGTGGAGCGATATAAATTCCTATAAGAACAACTCGCTCAAGGGCACCATTCAGTTCGTAGCCACCAACCCCGATGCCCCCGTCGTGACCGAAGCTCCTGCAATCGAGTCGACGACCACAGAGGCTCCCACGACAGAGGCTCCCACGACCGATGCTCCTGTTACCGACGCGCCGGCACCCGACACCGGAGACAACGGCAGCGTCATCATATTTACCGCACTTGCGGCGATCATTGCCGTAACGATCATCTCCGTAGCGGTTATTAAAAGAAAAGTGACTGACTGACGGTCACGAGTGACGGTCACAAGTGACGGTCACAAGTGACGGTTAAAAAATGCGGGGCTGTAAAAACGCAATGTTTTTTCAGCCCCCGGCGTGATTATGTAAAAATGAATTTGGCTGAATACAGACTTATGGGGATCGACGTCGGTACAACGTCGCTCAAAGCGGCTGTTTTCGACGGTACCGGAAAAAGACTCGGCGTCGTGTCGCGCGACTATACGCTTGACACCGATCCGAAAACCGGATATGTAGAATTCGATCCCGAAAAATACATTGAAATGTGTCATGACGCGATAGCAGAGCTGTCGCAAAAATGCGGCAAGCCGCATGCGCTTGCCGTCGATACACAGGGCGAGACCCTGATACTTGCCGACGCGGACGGAAGACCGCTCTGTCCTGCGGTGGTATGGCTTGATAACCGTGCCGCCGATGAGGCGGCGCTGATAGAAGCGCACTTCGGGAAAAGAAAGGTTTATGAGGTCACGGGACAGCCCGAGATCACGGCGTCCTGGCCGGCATCAAAGCTGCTGTGGTTCAGACGTAACCGCCCGGATGTGTGGAAGAAGACCGAAAAAATATTCTTACTTGAAGACTATATTATCTTCAGACTTACCGGTGAATTTGTCACCGAGCCGACGATTCAGTCGTCCTCGGTTTATTTTGATATAAGAGAACGCCGTTTCTGGCGCGAAATGCTCGATTTTATCGGAGTCGGTGAAAGCAAGCTGCCGCGTGTTCTGCGCACGGCGGAAAAGGCCGGCTGCTTTGACGGTATCACCGTCGTATGCGGTGCGCTCGACCAGAGCGCAGGCGCGGTCGGGGTCGGTGTGACAGACACGGGTGAGGTCAGTGAAATGACCGGCACGGCGCTTGTCGTGTGCGCCGTCACCGATAAGATACCTCAGTACAGCGCGGACAGCATCGTTCCGTGCCATCTGCACGTTGACGGAAAGTACTGCCTGCTTCTCTGGTCGGCAACTGCGGGAATGGCGCTTAAGTGGTTCCGCAATAATTTCGCCGCCGGGATTTCCTTCCGCGAGCTTGATGCAGAGGCTGAAGGGGTCGCGCCGGGGTGTGACGGACTTACCGTGCTGCCTTATTTTTGCGGTTCGTCAATGCCAAAATACAATCCGTCCGTAGGGGCGGAATTCTCCGGCGTGCGTCTTGCGCATACAAGGGCGCATTTCGCGCGCGCGATAATGGAGGCGGTGGCGTTCACACTGCGCGAGGAGCTTGAATACGTAAATATCGATGCAGAGGCTATCCGTATAACCGGAGGCGGCGCGTCAAGCCCACTGTGGGCGCAGATAAAGGCTGACGTTACCGGCAAGGAGCTGGCGACGCTCGAAGAATCCGAAACCGCTTGTCTCGGCTCGGCACTGCTTGCCGCCGTTGGTATAGGGCTTTACAAAAATGCTGTGGAGGCATCACGCGCCGCAGTGAAAATAAAAGGGAAGTATTCTCCGTCCGGAGCGGATTATTCGGCGGCTTACCGTCGTTTCCGCGAGCTTGACGGTGTTATCAACAAATAAGAGGAATGGTATGAAAATGAGCAGGATCGGTTTTGTGGGATTCGGAGAAATAAATACGCCGGTAGATGTTGTGATAAGAAAATGCTCAGCAGCCGCTGCGGCGCTTGAGGGCGAAGGACTGGAGCTTGTAAAGGCTTATCCGGTCGCCGACGACCCCGAGGAAAAACAGATCGGTGAGGCGCTTGCTACTCTCGCCAGCGAGCACATCGACGCACTGGTGCTTTGCGTTGCGGGATGGATCCCTACGCACGCCGTTATCAAGATAACCGAGCATTACCGCCGGCTGCCGATGGTACTTTGGGGACTTTGCGGCTGGTATGAGGGAGACAGACTCGTTACAACGGCAGATCAGGCCGGTACTGCGGGTCTGCGCGCGACATTTGAAGGACTCGGATACCGCTTCAGGTATGTTTACGATATAATAGGCAAAAAAACGCGTTCTGCCGAGGTCGCATCATTCTGCCGCGCAGCCGTGGCTGCCGGCGAGCTTATCTCCGAAAAGGTAGGTATGGCGGGATACCGTGATATGAATCTTTACGGCACTCTTTACGACGGAGTGTCGCTCAAAAAGCAGACGGGCGTTGAGATAGAGACCTTTGAGCTTCTTGAGCTTGAAGAAAGATACCGTGCGCTTGATGCCGCGGAGGTTGACGCTGTGGTCGAAAACCGTATAAAAAAGTGGCATTTCCTTAAGCCTGCCAACCCCGAGACGATGAGAAAGGCGGCGGGATATTACCTTGCCGCGGCATCGATAGCGCATGAGAGAGGCTATCATTCGATCTCGCTGAAGGATGTTGACGGAATGAAAAAGCTTTGCGGCTTTCCGCCGGCTCCGATATTCATGCTGCTGTCCGAGGATGGTTATACGACCATTCCGGAAAACGATTCTCTCGGCGCAGTGACCCAGCTTATAATGCACAAGCTGACGGGACAGCTTGCGGGGTATCTTGAGTTTTATGAGTTCTTTGAGCACAGCGTGCTTGCCGGTGTGCCCGATTTTGTTGCCGCAGATATGGTAGACGGCGATACATACACTGTTCTTCCCGCGGCATTCGGACTGCTGAGCGAGGGTATACTCAATGTTTCAAAGGTGAAAACGGGAACGCTCACTATGTCGCGCCTTGTGTATTCAAACGGAAAATATGTGATGCACACGCTGCTCGGCGAGGGTAAAAATCCGCCCAAGTGGGAGGAATGCGGCTGGGCACATCCGGCGCCTCAGCTTTCTGCGCTTGAGATCGGGCTTAGCGACGTTCCGAATTTTGCCGATCACGTTGCCTGTCAGCATTATATCATAACCTTCGGCGATAACCGTGCCGCCATACGCGACCTTTGCCGCATACTCGGCATTGATGTTCTTGAAATGTAAGGAGAATGGTATGTACGGAAATTACAGTATTCGCGCTCCGTTTTTTGAGATCGGTCCCAAGTGCTTTATGTGGGGCGAGCGTATGCTCCGGCTTGCGCTTGAGATCGACCGGATAGCGGAGGAATTTGACCTTGACGTTATCGTTACCCCGCAGTATACGGATATACGTATGATAGCGGAAAATACAAAGCATATCCATGTGTTTGCTCAGCATATGGACAGCCTGACTCCCGGACGGGGACTCGGCTCGGTCCTGCCCGAGGCGGTCAGGGAGGCTGGAGCCGTCGGCGTCATGCTCAATCACGCAGAGAAAAAGCTGACGCTTGACGAGATCGAAAAAACGATAGCACGCGCCGATGAGGTGGGGCTTGCCACGATCGTATGCGCCGACAGTGTGGCGGAGATCGAAGCGATAGCAAGGCTCTCGCCCAATCTGATAGTCGCCGAGCCGACCGAGCTTATCGGGACGGGTGTGGCAAGCGACATGAGCTACGTGAGGGACACGATAGAAGCCGTGCGGAGCATCGACCCGAATATAATGGTGCTTCAGGGCGCGGGGATATCCACTCCGGATGATGTGGCAAATGTCATTCGTGCAGGCGCGCTTGCGACCGGCTGTACCAGCGGCGTTATGAAGGCGAAGGACCCCGAGGCGGCGGCGCGCGCCATGCTTTCGACTCTCAGACGCGTCTGGGACGAGGTACATGCGGAATGAACGAAAGCGAAAAAGATAAGATGCTTGATGCGGCATACGCGTCATTTGAGATCGAGGCGGAGTCGCTGCGCGCGACCCGCGAGACACTCGACCGTACCGAGTTCGAAAAAGCGGTGGAGGTGCTTGCCTCTGCCGGACGTATTGCAGCGTCAGGATGCGGTCATTCCGGAATCGCCTGCCGTCACTTTGCCCATCTTTGCTGCTGCATAGAACGCCCCGCACGCTTTCTGTCTCCGTCCGAAGCGGTCCACGGCGGATTGGGATATATCTGTCCCGGGGACGTAATGATGCTGGCGTCCCGCGGCGGTGAGACCGACGAGCTGGTACCGATAGCAAAAATATGCCGTGCAAAGGGCGCATCTGTTATCCTTGTGACCGAAAAGCCGGGCTCAACGCTCGGCAGACTCTCGGATATCATTCTGAGGATCGCCGTCACGCGCGAGTGCGATCGTGACAACTGCCAGGGAACGACCAGCTTTGCAGTTACCTCTGCGGTGTTTGATGCGCTTTCGGCAGCGCTTATCGAGCGGCTTGATTACAGCAGCCGCGAATTTGCCGTGATACACCCCAATGGTGCGGTCGGCAAACGTCAGAACAGTAAATAAATCCGCCGCAAGGCGCAGGAAAGGAAAAATAAAATAATGGAATTCAAAGTATATCAAAAGGAACTGGAGCTTCAGTCGCGCGGGTGGATACCCACATTTCACGATGTTTCAAAGGAGATACGCGAGATAGTGGAGCAGTCCGGAGTAAAAAACGGCACTGTCTGCATAGCCTCCCACCATACCACATGCTCGGTCATGGTACAGGAATGCTCGCACGATATCGACAGCTTCGACCTTGAATATCTTCAGCACGATCTTCTGGATATCATGCGCAAGCTCGTGCCCGACTTCCGCGAGGAGCATCAGTACCGCCATCCCGGTCCCATTCATTCTCAGTTCGGCAGATATGTTGACGAGCCGGGCGACTTCACCAGCATGAATACAGACGGGCATCTTCGCTCTGTATTTTTCGGAAGGAGCGAGACCATGACCATAAAGGACGGCGTTCTTGACGGCGGAGAATTTGCGCACGTTTACTTTATCGACTGGGATCAGGTCCGTGCACGCCGCCGCCAGCTCAACGTGACCGTAATGGGCACGACCGAGGATGTCGGCGACCGCAAGTGGAAGAACGGCGAGGTCATAAATACCCTGCACAAGTTCACGGACGAGGAAAAGGCTTACGATATCCATTATGATCTTCAGCTAAAAGGAAGGGAATCGAAATGAGACTCATTCTTGATACCGCCGATCTTAAGGATATAAAATATTTCAACGATTATTTTCCTATCTGCGGCGTGACCACCAATCCCACGATACTTTCGCGCGAGGGCGGCGACATAGTCGCTCATCTTAAAAAGATCAGAGAGATCATAGGAAAAGATAAGGAGCTTCACGTTCAGGTGACCGAGACTGCGTGGGATAAGATGATCGAGGAGGCGCACGCGATAGTCTCACTGCTCGGCGACAATACGTTTGTAAAGATCCCTGCAATGCCCGACGGTCTTCGTGCAACGCGCGAGCTGACGAAGGAGGGCATAGCAATAACGATGACAGCAGTGCTCAGCGCCAATCAGGCTTTGCTTGCATCGGAAGCGGGAGCGGCATACGTTGCACCGTATGTAAGCCGTCTCGAAAACATCGGGGCGGACGGTATCGGAACAGTTGCCGAGATAGCAGAGCTGCTTGCCGCCTCGGAAAGCAGTACCGAAATACTTGCCGCCAGCTTCAAGACCGCGCGCGAGGTGCTTGAATGCGCTCTTGCGGGCGCTGACTCGGCAACTGTGAGTGCGGATGTTATGAAAAAGCTCGTTCAGCATACGACTACCGATACATCCATTGTCGGCTTTGCGGCTGACTGGAAGAGCGCTTTCGGCGACCACACGCTTCTTGAACTTATAAAAGAAAAATAATTGCGGAATGCGTGCTCTTCTTTTTGACAACCGATGTTTTTTGTGATATAATAAATAAAAAGTTTCGAAAAAAAGAGGACACCATGGCAACACTTAAGGATATAGCCGCGCTGGCGGGTGTAAATGTTTCCACAGTATCAAAGGCTCTTCGCGGGAGTAACGATATAAACGAACAGACGGTAATGCGAATTCGCGGACTGGCTCAGCAGGTCGGATATAAGGTACCGATGCCTCCAAAGACGTCGCGTACCGACACAGCCGGTGTGATGCAGAAGACGGTCGGTGTTATATTTCCGGAGCTTGCAAGTAAGTATTACAACGATATTCAGCATGTATTTTGTGAAAAAATGCGTGCCGACGGCTACCGTCTGGTCATTACACTTACCGACTTTGATAAAAGCCGTGAGCTTGAAGCGGTGAATTCATTTTTGCAGGACGGTGTTTCGGGTATATTCCTGCTTACCGAAAACAGCTCGCACATACGCGATATACGTCGTCTGGTGACGCGTGTGCACACGCCGTTCATGCTTGTGTGTACAGAGGATAACATCGATTTCTGCGACAGCATAGGTATAAACCATACAATGGGAGCCGTGCTTGCGGTGAATCATCTTATAGAGCTGGGGCATCGGCGTATAGCCTTTATCGGTGAGCACAATACCGCATTGCGTATGTCGAGTTTTATTTCGACCATGCATGAACACGGATTGTCGCTGCCGGATGAATATATTGTTTGCCTTGATGAGCGCTTTGAGGAGTGCGGGTATCGCGGGATGCGCCGGCTTCTTTCAGTCAGCGAGCCTCCTACCGCCGTATTTGCCGCATATGACAATATCGCATACGGCGCTATGCGTGCCATACGCGAGGCGGGGCTGCGGATACCCGAGGATATTTCGGTAATAGGTATAGACGCCAATCCGACATCAAAATTCATGTGGCCGGCGCTTACGAGCGTTGACAGCCCGACGGGGGACATAGGCGAACTTGCGGCTGTTCTGCTTCACAAAAGAATGGACGGCGAGCCTACCGTTTCGTATCAGAGCGTGCGGCTTTGCCCGACGCTCAAGGTGTTTGAGAGCACAGCAGCCCCTGCAGCAGAATAAACCGGTCCCGGCAGACCATATGGTCTGCCGGGACCGGTTTATTCAAGGGCATTCATTATCCGGTCGATCACAGACCAGATCATAATGATGATCCCTATAATGATGCCCGCGGGGATCGCAAGCACACCTATTACCGCAATGCCGAAGCCGAAAACGGTTTTCGAGGCAGCGCTGCGAAGCGAGTAAAGTAAATTTTTTCGTCTCATTTTCATAGAGTTTTTTTATTCGCGCGCTCCGCTTACTATGTTGTAGTAGGCGTTGGAGGTCACACGGTATATGAGGGTGTACAGCAGTGCAAAGGCTGCAAAGCTTGCAAGCGTAGTTCCGATAAACAGGGGAATGTTTCTGAAGTTGAAGAGCCAGAGTAGCTTGTTTATCATAGGAAATGCAAACGCGAGATGGACCCCGGCAAGCACGAGCGGCAGGAAGAATACGGTCAGAAGCTGAGAATTTATGCTCTTTCGTATTTCGGATTTGGTCATACCTACGTTCTGCATTATACGGAAGCGCGACTGATCCTCATATCCCTCGGATATCTGCTTGTAATATATAATAAGCACCGCCGCAAATATGAAAACTATGCTGAGAATGATACCGAGGTAGAAAAAGCCGCCGTATGTTGCATAAAAATCCTCGCTGTTTGCGGTACGCCATTCTACGGAGCGTGATTTTATGCTGTACTCCTCTTCAAACGCGGGACCGCAAAGCATATCGCGCATTGCAAGATACACTTCTTTTTCCGCAGCTTCGTCAAGTCCCGTATCGAATCCGAACTGCCAGCGCGACATAAGCCGTATTCCCGCATGCTCGCTGTGGTACTCGTAAAGCCTGCTTACGGCTTTTAAGAGATCGGGAACTACAATGATTATTGTCGCTGTGATATCGCTCGATATCTCACCGGTTGCGGTCAACTCGTCCACCTGCTTTTTGATCTTATAGCTTTCGCCGCGTGTGAACGAGATGACATCTTCTGTATATGTCGTGCGATGGAGCGAGATCATTGCTTCGCCGTCCTCAAGCGTTTCATTTGCACCTGTCATGCTGTTGTAATCAGCAAGGGGAACAAAATAAAAGGTGCATACATTTTCTACGTCTCCGACCCATTGCACGTCGTAAACGACGTCACGGTCGGTCTCGACCTCGGTGCCGCTGAGATATCCGACAGCTGAAACACTGCGCCAGTCGGTCACGTTTTTTACTTGACCATGTGCATCTGCGGCGGTCCGGTATACGGCATTTCTGAGCGCGCCGATGTTTTCATCGTTGAGAGCCTCCGGATCTGTCATGTTATAATAGAGATTTATCTCTCGGGGATAACGTGCGCGCAGTGCGTCCTCTGAGCCGAAATACAGACACGAGGTGGAGGATATCATAACGAGCACCATTGTCGCCAGTATGCATATCGAGGCAAGTCCTGCGCCGTTCCGCTTCATGCGGTATGCCATTGATGAAACCGAAACAAAGTGATTAGGCTTGTAATAATAGCTCTTTTTCTTCCGGAGCACACGGCAAAGAAGGACAGAGCCGGATATCATTATCATATAGGTCGCGATGATGACCATTATAACGGCGATAAAGAAAAGCACTATTGCCGCAAGCGGATCCCTGACGGATACCGCGATATAGTATGCTGCGGCAAGGATGATTATACCGAGTATGCCGATGAACCAATTTGCACGCGGCGGACGCTCTCCGTTGCTTTCGCTTTTCATTAGCGATATCGCACTGTTTTTTCTTATCTGAATGAGTGAGTTAATATAAATGAGCAGGTATATCGTGTTGAAAATAAGAAGCGACATAACAACGCCTATGGGAGATACCGAGAGATCGTATGTCACGTTGCCTTTCATAACGTTCACGAGTCCCAGCTCCGCGAGCTTGGAAAAGGTGATACCGGCGGCAAGACCCGCAGTGAGCGAGATCAGCGCAACTATCAGTGTTTCAAAAAACAGTATGATACCGATATTATGCTTGCCCATGCCGAGAATGTTGTAAAGTCCGAATTCCTTTTTGCGTCGGCGGATAAGGAATGAGTTTGTGTAAAACAGGAATATCACCGCAAACGCGGCGATCACCCAGCTGCCCAGCCCCATCATCATGGCGATGGTGGAGCCTCCGCGCAGTGCGAGGACCGCATCGGAGTATTGCAGAAATGTGATGATATAGTACATCATCACCATGCCCGTGCAGGTGAGGATGTAGGGAATATACATACGTTTGTTCTTGCGGATCCCGTCTGCCGCAAGGCGCGGATAAAAACCTATATTCATCTTGCGTCACCGCCGGTCGCAAGCAGGGTAAGAGTGTCGGATATCTTTCCGTAAAGCTGCTCGTCTGTTGAGTCTCCACGCCATAGCTGATGGAAGACCTCGCCGTCCTTTATAAACAGTACTCTCCCGGCGGAGCTTGCCGCTTTTACCGAGTGTGTGACCATGATTATAGTCTGACCGGTGCGGTTGATCTCACTAAAGAGACGCAAAAGCTCGTCCGTGGCTTTTGAGTCGAGCGCTCCGGTCG
>ENA-OROD01001854-OROD01001854.1-human-gut-metagenome-genome-assembly--contig:-NODE-1854-length-16150-cov-9.853122_pt1 | contig 16150 bp, 15 predicted proteins | sample MGYA00242123_ERZ509038 | MGnify/ENA primary metagenome ERZ509038 (study PRJEB26280, sample SAMEA2338719) | human gut metagenome | biome: human gut; feature: human-associated habitat; material: faeces... | reverse complement strand
TTGCCGAGCAGCAGCGCCAGAGCGATCAGGCGCTTGCCGAGGCGCACGCTGCGCGCTGCCAGCTGGAGGACGAGCTTTCGGCGCTCCGTCCGCAGGCAGAGGAGTTCGCGCGCGTCAAGGCACACATTGCCGATATCGAGCTTTCTGCGCGCGAGCGCGCCGACGCGCTCGACACCGCCACACGCACGCGCTTGCAGGAGCTGATCGACGCCTGCACAAAGCAGTGCGAGCTGGTCATTTCCACGCTCGGCACCACCTGCGCTAACGTTTCAAGCGAGCTGCGCCGCACGGACGCGATGGTCTCGCAGCTGCCCGCCGCGTTCAACACGCTGCGCACCGACCTGAAGGAGCTGCAAAAGCTCGAAAACGAGCAGTAAGCGACAAAAAGACTGCGTTCCCGGCGGGAACGCAGTCTTTTTCGTCATTTTTCGCTGTACTGCTCAAAGATCTCCGCAAATGTATCCAGATGGTCAAGCAGGCTCTCCGGCGCCTCCGCGCGGTAAAAGAGTACCTCTCCCCCGCGCCGCAGGAGCAGGAACTGCGGTTCCCAGCCCTTTGCCGGCGTCCCCTTTTCATAGTAAAGTCTGCCCGAATTGGACGCTTCCTTAAAGTAATACGCCTCGTCAAAGCCCTCCAGCGCGAGCGGCCGGGCAAACTGCTCCGTCATGAAGTAGTCGCGCAGCTCATGCGTCAAGGGCTTCGCCAACGCGGAGATGCGCGGCGCGCAGAAGTCAAGCTCTGTGCTGTACTGCTCCCAGTCGTTGACTCTTGCCGCATACGGCGTTTCGCCAACGGAGTACACATGCCCGCCGAGCGGGGTGGAAAGCTCCCGCACACCGTACCAGTCCGACTTTCTCCGTCCGCCGAGCGCTTCTGCGCTGAGATACGGCAGCGGCGGCTCGTCATAGCAGTCGCCGGAGGCCGTATTGTCCGCTCGCCAGAAAATCAGCGCAAGCGCCAATACGCCAACGATGACCGTAAGCGCGCGGTTCACTTTCGCCCAGCGGTTGCGCGGCATCTTCTCCACGCGCTCGCACGCCTCCATCGCGCGCTTGAGCGTCCACATCTCATTTCTCTCTTTTGCCTCGCTCAGAATGCCAAGGATACTGCCTAAGATTATGGACGCAAACTGAATGACATCACTCTTTCCCGTCGTAAGCAGCGACAGCACCGGGAGATGCAGCGCGTGGAAAAGGAACCAAACAAGCCAGACGTCCACCACCAGATAGATCGCCGGCAGGAAATAGCTGCGGCGCAGCTTTTTGCACAGCGTGCGGTAGCCGTAAAAATCCGTGCAGGCCTTGGGTGTGGGAACATGTGCGGTCCTTTCGCCGCGCCAGATGTAGAAAATGCCGTCCTTCGTCCGGCAGACATACTCCCAGCCCAGGCGGGTGCGCTTTTCGCGCAGGGTTTCGTCGGGGTCGCCATCGTCTGCGGCAGGCTCCAGATGATAGCGGCAGTCACGCGGCTCGCCGATCGCAAAATCGTCTCCGCGCAGGAGCAGCTCGCCCTTCGCCGCGCGTTCGGCAAGCCATTGCTCAATGCCGCGTGGATCGTAAGCGCTGGGCGCAAAGCGAATGCTCTTCGTCTCTGGCTCGCCGGTTTTGGGCGATGCGGTCTCGCCGCTCTCCGGAAGCCCGGTCGTCTCGCGCAGGTTTTCGTCCATTCGCGTTCTCTCCCTTTCTTCTCTCTATGCAGAGTATAGGGGAAGGCCGGACTTTTTGCAAGCAAGTTCAGCAAGCATCCGCAAAAACGGCGCGCAAGTTTATTGTTGCATTGCAAAAGGAAAGGGAATTTCAGCCTTTTTGCATCTTACAGCAGAATTGGCTGAAGCTGTCTGCCCGCCAGCGCAGCCTCCGCCGCCGGCAGGATCAGCCGAAAATCCGCAATGAGCGAGGTAGGCTTCGTCTCGGCGTTGTCCTGCCCGAAGGGGACAAAATAATAGTTCTTCCGGTTCAGAAGCGCGGCGATATTCGGCGCGCTGGCAGACAGCCCATCGTTCGTGGCAATGGCCAGCACCACGGGCTTTCCGTTGCGCAGATGTCCCTTTGCCGCCATCGTCACCGGCCCATCGGTGATGCCGTGCGCCAGCTTTGCAAGGGTGTTTCCCGTGCAGGGCGCAATGACCAGCACCTCCATCGCGCCCTGCGGGCCGAGCGGCTCCGCCTCCACGATATCGCGCACGGCTCTTCTGCCTGCAAGCGCCTCCACGCGCGCGGTAAAATCCTCCGCCGTGCCGAAGCGCGTGGAATATCCCGCCGCGTTTTCCGACAGGATCGGAACGACTTCGTGTTCCTGCGCGATCTCCTCGTAAAGCTTCAGCAGCTCGGGGTGGTTGCAGAACGAGCCGCAAAACGCAAATCCGATCTTCATACGTCCTCCTCCAGAAATTTACATAAAGTCTTTTTCATCGCCAGCGCCGCCGTTTCCGGCGCAACACGCCCGGGCAGCCCGCCCGCGCGGACATAGTTCAGCCGCAGCTTTTCTACCGCCGCCATATCAAAGCCGCTGCATCCTGCCAGCTCGATGAGCAGCGCATCCTGCGGCAGCTGCGCAAGCAGCGCTTCGCCCATCACCTCATGCGGCACGCTGTTGAACACGATGCGGAATGCCTCCAGCGCGCCGGAAAGGCGGTTGATGTGCAGCGGCGTATAGCCAAAGGCGTCGATCCACGCAAGGTCGGAAAGCTTGCGCGCACTGACCGTGACCTTTGCACCCAGTGCGTACAGATCATGCGCAAGAAGCTTCCCGATCCTACCAAACCCCAGCACAAGGCATTGCGTGCCGTGCAGCGTAACGCTCGTATGCTTCATCGCCGTTTCGATCGCGCCCTCCGCCGTGGGGATGGCGTTGCGCACGCTCAGCTCCTCGCGGGCAAAATAATCCGTCAGCGCCAGCCCCAGCGAACGGGCGAGCGCCGCAGTCTGCGCAGACACATTTCCCGCGAAGATGCGCTGCTGCGGCCGCAGGGCGCGCAGCAGCGCGTCTGTCTGCACGTCCGTGCCGCTGATACATCCGTTCTTTTCCATCGGCAGCGGCAGCACAATGACCTCCGCCTTCAGCGCGTCGCACAGCGCGCGTTCCTCCGGCGCACCCTCGAGTGCCCACGAGCAGACGGCGCAGCCGTCCGCCGCCATCATCTGCGCGAGCAGCCGCATCCGCGTATCGCCGCCCAGAAATGCTATCGTTCGATCCATCTCACTCCCCCTTTTCCATAAAGGGTATGCGCGCATGGCGCGCTTCTTGCCTGCAACCCGCGCAGCTGTACGATGCTCTCGCTCATTCTTGCGCATCTGCTGTACGATCTTGCGGCGGTAAACGTATGGCTTTGACGCGCGTCCGGTCCTCAGGTTACAGGCAGGAGAGCGCCGCAGGCTATGCCTGCGGCGCTCTCCTGTTGTTCAGTTTTCTTCCGGCAGCCAGATCCGGATGGTCGTTCCCCTGCCCTCTTCGCTGTGCAGCTCGATCTCGCCGTGATGATACTGCACGGCGTGCTTGACGATGGAAAGGCCCAGTCCTGTTCCGCCGCTCGCCTTGGAGTGGCTCTTGTCCACGCGGTAGAAGCGCTCGAAAATACGGTCCTGATGCTCCGGCGCAATGCCGATGCCTGTATCGGCCACAGAGACGAAGGCCCTTCCGCCCTCGCTGCCGACCGTGACCGCAACGCTGCCGCCATCCACGTTATACTTGATCGCATTATCGCAAAGATTGCAGACGACCTCATACAGGAGCCGCCGCACGCCGCGCACCTGCGCGCTCTGCCCCGCGACCGTGAGGGTGATGTGCTTTTCCTCCGCAGCCTTTTGCAGATCGGCCGCCGCCTCGCGCGCAAGCGCAAGCAGATCGACCTGCTCCATCGGCATCGCATCGCCCTCGTCGAGCTGGGAAAGGCGGATAATATCGCCGATGAGCGTGACAAGGCGCTGCGCCTCGGCGCGGATATGCCCCACAAAGCGCGGCGCATCCTCGGGCCGCACCATACCGTTCTCCAGCAGCTCTGCGCTGCCGATGATGCCCTGAAGCGGAGTTTTCAGCTCATGGGACACATTTGCAGTGAACTCGCGGCGGCTCTGCTCTGCCGTCTCCCGCTCGGTGATGTCGAACGCAAGCAGCACCGCGCCGGCGGCGCTCCCGTCCGAATCGATCCGGCTCACATCCAGCTGCCACGCTCGCCCCTGGCGCTCCGAGCGCGCTTCCGCGTGGCCGTGTGCCATGGCGTCTTCAATGGCAAGGCTGATATCCCGGCTGCGGTCGATGGTGAGAAAATCTCTGCCCACGCACGTCTCATCCGCGCCGAACAGCCTCTGCGCCGCAGGGTTGATGCTCAGCACCATCCCCTTGTCGTCCAGCAGAACAAGCCCCTCGCGCATACAGGCTGTGACCTGTGCAAGCTCGTTTTGCTGGCGCGTCAGTTCGCGCAGCTGCGTATCGATCTGCCGGTGCTGGCGGTTGATGCGCCCCAGCAGCGGCGAAAGCTCCTCGTAGGCGTCGTTATCCAGCGGATGCTCCAGATCCAGCTCATTGAGCGGCTGAACAATGCGGCGCGAGATACGCTTTGCCAGCACGCCCGAAAGGATGAGCGCCACGAGCAGGACCACAAGGATCGGCTGCACCATACCCACGAGCAGCACGCCCGCTGTGGCGCGGCTGACGGAAATACGCAGCACGCTGCCATCGCTCAGCTTTTGCGCGCAGTACATCGTTTTTTGCAGGAGCGTGGCGGAATAGCGCGTGCTTTCGCCCATGCCGGTCTGCAGCGCCTGGCGGACTTCTTCGCGGTCGGCGTGATTCTCCAGGCTCTCCGCGTCCATCACCGTGTCGCAAAGCACCGTGCCGTCGCCCGCGATCCAGGTCAGCCGGTAGTGATCGGAAGACATCTGCGCAAGATACTCCTTGCCGCTCTCCTCCACGGCGGCGGAGGCCAGCTCCAGTTCATCGTGCAACTGCTTCTGCTCCACGCCGCCGAAGTATTCGTAAAGGCAGCCCATAATGACGAGCAGGCTCGCCGCCAGCACCGTCCCCGCCACCAGCAGAATAGAACGAAATATCTTTCCGGTCATGCCTTTGCCTCCAGCCGGTAGCCCACGCCGCGCACCGTCTCGATCCGGGCGCCATAGGGGCCAAGCTTCTGCCGCAGCGTGCGGATGTGCATATCCACCGTGCGCGTCTCGCCGCAGTAGTCGGTTCCCCACACGTCCGCCATCAGCTGATCGCGGGAGAACGCCGTTCCCGGATGCGACAGAAACAGGCGCAGCAGTTCAAATTCCTTATAGGTCAGCGCCGCGCGCACGCCGTCCACGGTAACGGTATGCTCTGTTTCGTCCAGCACCAGCCCGTCCGCGCGCAGCTGCCCGGCGGAAGCGTGGCTCCCGCAGCGGCGCAGCACCGCCCTGACGCAGGACACCAGCTCCATCACGCCGAAGGGCTTGACAAGATAATAATCCGCGCCAAGATCCAGCCCCCGGATACGGTCGTACTCCGCGCCGCGTGCCGTTGCCATCACGACCGGGATCGCACGCAGGGCGCTGTCTGCGCGCATCCGGCGCAGCAGCTCGATGCCGTCTACACCAGGGAGCATCACATCCAGCACCACAAGCTCGGGCTGCTCATGGCGCAGCGCCTCCCAGAAGCTCGTGCCATCCTCATAGCCCTCCGCTTCAAAGCCTGTGGAACGCAGGGCGTACACCTCGATATCGCGGATGCTGGCGTCATCCTCCACGCACCAGATCATCGCTCATCCCTCCTCGTTCTTATGCTCGCCCGTCACCGAGAAGATGACCCACTCGGCAATATTTGTCGCATGGTCGCCGATGCGCTCAAAGTATTTGGCGATCATCAAAAGGTCGAGCGCAAGCTCGCCGTCCGACGGATTGTGTGCGATCCGCCCGATGAGCGCGCTCTTCACGCGCGCGAAATAATCGTCCACCACATCGTCCTCCCGGATGACCTGCCCGGCAAGCGCTACATCGCGTCCGACATAGGCGTCCACGCTTTCTGTGACCATCTTGATAGCAGAACGCGCCATGGCGCGCAGCAGCTCGCTGCTTTCCGCGCCGCGCCCGTCAAGGAACACCACGATCTCGGCAATGTCCTCCGCCTGGTCGCCGATACGCTCCATGTCGGTGATCATCTTCAGCGCGGCGGAGATCTGCCGCAGGTCGCACGCCACGGGCTGCTGCTGCAGCAGGAGCTTCAGGCACAGCGACTCGATCTCCCGCTCCTTGCGGTCGATCTCCGCATCCAGCGGCGCAACGCGCCGGGCCAGCGCGGCGCTTCCCTCCGCAAGAGACTGCGCGGCAAGGGCGATGACCTCCTCGCACAGCGCGCCCATCTCGATCAGCTCCTTGTTCAGCAGCGCGAGCTGCTCGTCAAACCGACTTCTCATTTTCAGCCGAACCTCCCCGTGATGTAATCCTCTGTGCGCTTATCCTGCGGCTGAGAGAAAAGCTTTTCCGTTTCGCCGCACTCCACCAGCTCGCCGAGCAGGAAAAACGCCGTCCTGTCGGAAATGCGCGCCGCCTGCTGCATATTGTGCGTTACGATAACGATAGTGTAGTGTTCCTTCAGTTCTATGGCAAGCTCCTCGACCTTAGAGGTGGAGATGGGGTCGAGCGCGCTGGTCGGCTCGTCCATCAGCAGCACCTCCGGCCCGACGGCCAGCGCACGGGCAATGCAAAGGCGCTGCTGCTGCCCGCCGGAAAGTCCGAGGGCGCTCTTCTTCAACCGGTCCTTGACCTCGTCCCAGATTGCGGCGCCGCGCAGCGACCGCTCCACGATCTCATCGAGCTTCGCACGGTTCCGCACGCCGTGTGTGCGCGGGCCGTAGGCAACATTATCATAAATGCTCATGGGGAAGGGATTGGGCTTCTGGAACACCATGCCCACCTGCCGCCGAAGCTCGCTCACGTCCACGGACGGGTCAAAGATATCCTCGCCCTTATAGCGGACGCTGCCGGTGATCCGGACATCGGGTACCAGATCGTTCATGCGGTCAAGCGTTTTAAGAAACGTCGATTTCCCGCAGCCGGACGGTCCAATGAGCGCAGTGATGCTCTTTTCAGAAATTTCGATATTGATATTCTTGAGCGCCTGATGGCTCCCGTACCACAGGCACAGGTCCTTGACAGAAAGAATACTGCTCATAGTCCTCTTTTCTCTTTCAATACGTCTTCAAAGGCGAGACCGTACCAGTGCGCCTCGCCGCGCGCGGCCGTTGCGCGCACACAGCTGTCGCAGAAGTCCGCTGCGCGCGCAAGCGCGTCTGCCGGCTTCCGCCCGCCCATCAGCTCGCCGCAGAGCGCAGAGACGAATACGTCTCCCGTTCCGTGCAGCGTTTGCGGAAGGCAGGGCTTGAAAATTTCATAATACGTTCCCTCCAGGCGCGCACAGTAGCCGATCTCTCCGCCGCGATGCACGCCCGTGATGATCACGTCCGGCGTGGGAAGCCCCGCAAGCAGCTCCTGTATGCCGGCGTCCATCGCGCAGCCCGCAAGCAGCGCGGCCTCCGTGCGGTTTGGTGTGATCAGCTGCGCGTCCTGACAGAGCGCGCGCATGGCGGCCACCGATTCGTCTGTAAAGCAGCTGTAGAGCGCGCCGTTGTCGCCCAGCACGGGGTCCACGACCACAAGCGTACCGGCCGGGGCAAAATCGCGCAGGAACCGTCGCGCGAAAGCAAGCTGTGAAGCGGAAGCAAAAAAGCCGGTGCATACGCCGTCGAAGCGGACGCCGAGCCGCTTCCAATGCGCGGCAAAGGTCTCCATCTCGTCCGTCAGGCTGCGCAGAACGTAGTCGCCGAATCCCTCCGCCGTATGGGTGGAAAGGATCGCCGTCGGCAGCGGCACCGCCTCCACGCCGAACGCAGAGAGGATGGGCATCGCCACGCTCAGCGAGCATTTGCCGAAGCACGAGAGGTCGTTCAGCAGCGCCATGCGCTTCATTCCGCTTCCGTTCACAGACCGTATCATTTCTGTTTCCTCCTGAAATACCGTGCGGTGAGGGTCGCCGCAAGATTGATGAGCATCGTCAGCAGCATCAGAATCGCCGCAATGGCGAACACCACGCCCGTATCGCTCGACTCCTTGGCGTAAAAGTAGAGCGCCACGGTGAGCGTCGCGCCTGCGTTCTGCATCCCCTCAAAAAAGTTGTAGAGCATATGTGCCGAACCCGCTGTGAACAGCAGCGCCGCCGACTCGCCGAGGATGCGCCCGGCGGAAAGAATGCAGCCGGTGATCACGCCGTCTACGCAGCTGGGCAGCACCACCGTGCGGATGGTGCGCCATCTGCCCGCGCCCAGTGCGAACGCGCCCTCGCGGTAGCTCTGCGGCACAGTTTTGAGGCTCTCCTGCGCCGTGCGCATGACCGTGGGCAGGTTCATGATCGTCAGCGTCAGCGCGCCGGCAAGCAGCGATGTGCCGTTTTTGCAGAAGATCAGCATGCCGACCAGACCGTAGATGATGGACGGAATGCCGGAAAGCGTTTCAGAGGCGTATTCGATGATGGAGACGAGCTTTTTGTTCGCGGCGTATTCATTGAGGTAGACCGCCGCGCCCACGCCAAGCGGCAGCACGATCAGAAGCGTGGAGACGACAATGTAGAGCGTACTCAAAATGTCCGGCAGGATGCCGATGCGCCCGGCAAGATAGCTCGGAGCCGTGGAGAGCATCTCCCACGTGATGTTCGGGATGCCGCTGCCCAATATATATCCAATCATAAACAGTACGAGCGCGCAAGTCAATACCGCGGCGATCCCCATCAGCACGCGCATTGCGGCAATATAGGCCTTCCGGCGCACAGACGCACGGGTTCTGAGCATTCAGTCTCCCTCCTTATCGCGCTTGAGGAAAAAGTTCAGCGCGGCATTGATCAGCAAAATGAACAGGTACAGCACCAGTGCGATGGAAAACAGCGCCTGGCGCTGGAGGCTGCCCGGGCTTGAATATGACATCTCACTCGCGACCGCCGTTGTGAGAAAGCGGACGCTCTCAAAGATCGACGTTGGCATATTCGACGCGTTGCCCGAAACCATCATCACCGCCATCGCCTCGCCGATGGCGCGCCCCACGCCGAGCACGACCGAGGCAGCGATGCCGCTCTTTGCCGCCGGGACCGACACGCGGAAGCAGGTCTCGATCTTTGTTGCGCCCAGCGCAAGCGAAGCGTCCTCATATTCCTTCGGAACGGCGTCAAGCGCGGTAACGCTCACCTTGATGATCGACGGCAGGATCATCACCGCCAGCACAAGGATTGCGGCAAGCAGGCTTGCGCCGTCCGGCACGCGGAACAGGCTGCGGATCCCCGGCACCAGCACCAGCATACCGACCAGGCCGTAAACCACCGAGGGGATGCCCGCCAGCAGGCTGACGGCGGCCTCCAGCGCCTGCTTGATGCGCTTCGGCGCAGCCTTGGAAAGGTACACTGCCGTTAAAAAGCCCACCGGCACGCCGAGGGCGATCGCGCCCGCCGTGCCGTACACGCTGGTGAGGATAAAGGGCAGGATGCCGTACTGCGGCTCCGCCGCAGTGGACGCCCAGGTCCTGCCGAATAGGAAGGGGATCAGCCCGATCGTCCGGATCGCCGGAATGCCAGAGACGATCAGATACACCGTGATGAGCAGCACGCAGCCCACCGTGATCAGTCCAAGGAGAAGGAAAACACCGTGTACGGCGGTCTCAAGTCTTTTTTTCTTCTGCGCCATAGTGATTCGTCATTTCCTCTCTGCGTTCGCAGCGGGAGGGCGGCGTGCGCCGTCTTCCCGCTGTGAATCGCTTTTCTCAGTTGACCGCAACGGCGCCGGCGGCGGCGATCAGCTCCGCCGCGTCAGCGGAGGTCGCGTAGTCGAAGAACGCCTGCGCGGCGGCGGAGAGCTCGGCGCCCTCCTTCGTGACGAGTACGAACGGACGCTGGACCACATAGCTGCCGTCCTTGACGGTCTCCTCCGTGGCTTCCACACCGCCGACCGTCAGCGCCTTGACACTCTCGCCGACCGCGGAGAGGGAGGCGTAGCCGATGGCGTTGGGGTTCTTGGAAACCGTGTTGATCACATCGCCCGTGGACGTCAGCTCCTGGCGGTAAGCGCAGGCGTCCTTGGTGCCGGTGATGGACTCGAAGCCATCGCGCGTGCCGGAGCCGGCCTCGCGGCCGATCAGCACGATCTCCGCGTCGTCGCCGCCGACATCCTTCCAGTTGGTGATCTCGCCGGTGTAGATCTTGGCAATGGTATCCATGTCAAGGTCGGAAACCGGGTTCTCGGGGTTGACCACGATGGCAATGCCGTCAAGCGCCATAACAGTTTCAACAAGACCGGACGCCTTCTCGTCATCCTTGAGCGCACGGCTGGAAAGGCCGATATCACAGCGCCCCTCGCTCACAGCCTGAATGCCGCTGCCCGAGCCGGTGGGATTGTAGGTGAACTTCACGCCCTCGTGCTGCGCCATGAAGGATTCGCCGAGTGTATTGATGACCTTCTCCATGGAGGTGGAGCCGTCGGTGGAAACGGTGCCGGAAAGGGTCTCGGTCTGAGCGGAGTCGTTGCCGGTTTTATCCTCGGTGTTTGCATCATCCTTGCTGCTGCAGGCGGTCAGCAGACTCAGCGCCATAACGCCAGTCAGCGCAAGAGCTAAAAACTTTTTCATTGTAATTTCTTCCTTTCATTTTTCCAGATGCAGTTCCTTGCTACAGTTGCCATCATAAAGGCGCGTTGTAAAATCAGAAAGGCAGCTTTTGTAAAATTGAGGTAAAAGAACAAAAAGGGCGTTTTCCGTTGGAAAACGCCCTTTTTTGAAGGTCAATATTGCATTATTCGGTGCGCAGCGCTTCGACGGGGTCCTTTCGCGCGGCGATGCCGGAGGGAATCAGCCCCGCAATAAACGTAAGCGCCATACTGATGACCACCAGCGCCGCGCCGCCCACAGGCGGCAGAATGGCGTTCAGGCTCTCGATGCCCGTCAGGCGGTGTACGACCAGATTGATGGGAATAATGAGCAGCAGCGTCACGCCGATGCCGATCGCGCCGGAGCAGAAGCCCTCGATGAGCGTTTCCGCGTTGAACACGCGCGAAATATCGCGCTTTCTCGCGCCGATGGCGCGCAGGATGCCGATCTCCTTGGTGCGTTCCAGCACGGAAATATAGGTGATGATGCCGATCATGATGCTGGACACCACAAGCGAGATGGCAACAAAAGCGATCAGCACATAGCTGATGGCATTGATGATCGTTGTCACGGAACTCATCAGCAGCGCCACATAGTCGGTATATTCGATCTGATCCTCCTCGTCCGCGCCGCTGTTGTAAGCGTCGATCGCATCGGCAATGGCATCCTTGTCGGCAAAGGTAGAGGCATAGAGGTTGATGGTCTTGGGGCTTGCCAGATCCACATCGCCCAGCAGCTTCAGGTTGTCCTCATACGTCCCGGTGGAGACCGTTGCCGGCATATAGGTATCATAGAGCCAGCCATATTGCTCCACCGTGAGCGACGCGACCGCCGGAGACTTCTCCAGCGCCAGGTCGAGCGCCATGGCAAGCTGCTCGTTCGTCATATTGGCAAGGCGGCGCTGCACGCCCGCGGCGTACTGCTCGCTCACCTGCTCGCGGATGGACTGCTCCACATAGCCGAAGAGCGTTTCATCGTCCATCTGGGCGATGTAGGATCTGACCGTCGCCTCGTCCACGCCCATCTGCTGGGCGTAGGTCGAAACGACCGTCTGCTCGATACTCGCGCGGTCGAGCGTATCCATCTGCTGTTCCACCACAGCGGAAAGGTATTCCTCGCCCGGCTGGCTCATCATCGCAGTGTATACCGCCGCGCGCTCCGTAACGGAAAGCGTTTCCAGATATGCTGTGACGTCCGCCTCCTTCTGCTCGTCCGTCACGGCGTAGTCATCCGTCAGGAACGGCAGGTTCAGGATCACGTCGGTCGCGGGGTCAGCCTTCTGCTTTTGCAGGATATCGATATTTCCCGCCTTTTCGACCAGATAGTCCGTCAGCGCCGAGGTGTAGCCGATGGCGCCGGAAAGCATGGAGGAAACGGCGTTCTCATTCGGGCGCAGAATGCCCACGATCTTTACGCGCGTGCCGACGTCATCGGCATTGTAAAGGAAGTCCTTTCCCGTGTCCGTGCCGCCCACGTCCGTGTACGTCCCGCTCGCGGAATCGTACTGATAGCGCTCGGCCGGCAGGATGATCTTAAAGCTCAGGTTGCACAGATCCTCGTAGCTCCAGCTCTGGACGCTGCGCTCGTCCAGCCCCTCGCCGTCCATCATGCGCTGCATGGTCTCGATAACCTCGTCTTCTGCGCCAAGGCCAAGAGAATAGATCACAAGGTCGGATATCTCGTTGTCCTTGTTCACGATGAGCATGACCTCGTCGTAATTCTGCGGCCATGCGCCGTAGATCAGGTCATACTGCTCGTGCAGCAGCCCGTTTACAAGCCCGCCGTCCGTCTCTCCGGCCGCCGCCTGCGGCGGGAGCATCTGCTCCCAGACCTCCATGGCCGAATACGCCGAACCGAAGCGTTCGAAATAGCTGCTGTAGTCGCCGCCGTAAAGCGCGCCCATGCAGGTCTGCAAAAGCTCTGTCACATCAGACTTGAAAATGTTGCCGTCCGTGTCCTTTGCGTAGATCTCCATGCCCAGGCCGTAATCATAAGACACGGCGCTGATATGCTCAGAAAGCGCGTTGTCGCTTTCAAGGTAGGCCTTGAAGTCCTTCAGGTTGTTCGTCTGCATCTCCGCAGAGGCGAAGGAATCCATCAGGTCATACATGATGTTGTTGGAATACACGGCGTCGAGATCGTGGCCGCCCTCGCCGCTCTCATCGGGCGCATGGATGCCCATCATCGTTGACACCATGCCGGACATATCCATGCTCTCGGCCTCAATGGTCAGCGGATAGCTGGAGAGCGTATCCTCCTGCACGCGGTCGATATAGGTCTGGATGCCGTTGCTCAGCGACAGGATCAGCGCGATGCCGATAATGCCGATGCTACCGGCAAAGGCCGTTAAAAACGTGCGGCCCTTTTTCGTCATCAGGTTGTTGAGCGAGAGCGACAGCGCCGTGCCGAAGCCCATGGAGGGTTTCTTTTCCTTTCTCTGCGCCGCTGGCTTTTCCTCCCCGCCGCCGTATGGCGCGCTGTCGTCCACGACCTCGCCGTCCTTCAGGCGCACGATGCGGCTGGCGTAATTCTCCGCCAGCTCGGGGTTATGTGTGACCATGATGATGAGCCGGTCGCCGGAGATCTTTTTCAGGATCTCCATCACCTGCACGCTCGTCTCGCTGTCGAGCGCGCCGGTCGGCTCGTCGGCCAGCAGAATGTCCGGGTCGTTGACGAGTGCGCGCGCGATGGCAACGCGCTGCATCTGCCCGCCGGACATCTGGTTCGGCTTTTTGTCCAGCTGGTCGCCCAGCCCCACGCTCTCGAGCGCCCTGACGGCGCGCGCGCGGCGCTCAGCTTTGCTCACACCCGAGAGCGTGAGCGCCAGCTCCACGTTGCTCAGCACCGTCTGGTGCGGGATCAGGTTATAGCTCTGAAAGACGAAGCCAATGGAGTGGTTGCGGTAGCTGTCCCAGTCAGAGTCGGTAAAATCCTTTGTTGATTTGCCGTTGATGACGAGATCGCCGCTCGTGTACTGGTCCAGCCCGCCGATGATGTTCAAAAGCGTCGTCTTTCCGCAGCCCGAATGGCCGAGAATGGCGACAAACTCGCTCTCGCGGAAGTTAAGGCTCACGCCGCGCAGCGCGTGGACAGTGGCGTCGCCCGCCTGATAATCCTTGACGATAGATTGCAGCCTCAGCATATCCTGCCTTCTTTCATGGACATAAGAATTCCAGAGTAGGATATCATTTTGATTTTTCAGCGTCAACGGAATTGTGTCAGAATTCACTGAAAGTTCACGGTTGTTTACCATTACGGCGATTCGATGGAAAAAGCGCTGCGGCAAAGCCGCAACGCCCCCTTTTCCAATTCTCACAAAAGGCCGTTTTCGCCGATCACCGCTTCGCAGCGCAGGATCTCCCTGTGCGAGGCGTCATAGCCCGTGATGCGCAGCACGCCCTTATCCGCCGCATAGGATCTATTCTCCTCCCGCTCGCGCGCATCAAGCAGAAAATAGCGGCAGCCGCCGTCCTCGATGAATTCTTCCACCGTGACGGTACGCAGCCTGCGGAGTTTTTCATTCTCGCACCCTGGCTTTGTCCAGTCCCTGCCGCCCCATTCCTCAATGGTGAGCAGCGCGACGTCCGGATCGTCGATGCGGCCGAACAGGAGTTCCTGTCCCCAGATGAGGTTAAACGACGACGGACACCAGCTGCCGGTATGTACGCTTTCCCCATCCGCACAGGAGATCGCATCGCCCATAAAAATGATGTCCCAGCCGGAGAGCGTCAGCCGTGCCGCACCGCAGTAGAGCGTGTTTTCTCCCGCCGTCAGATAGACGCGGCAGCTGCGTCCACCCACGCGCATGCGCTGCATCGCAACGGTGTGTGTCGGCTCATAGATGCCGTAATACTGCTCCCCCATGCGGATCGCTGCGCGCGGCGTGAGCTTCATGCCGGACAGGACGACATACGCCGCCAGCACGCACAGCAGCACGGCAACGCTCCTGACTGCGCGGCGCATTCTGTCCGGTTTTCGCTTGATCGTTTTCACGGCTGCGCCTCCCTTCCCGGCAGCGGGATCTCCACCTCGACATGCTCACCGAGCCGGTCGTAAATAAGCGTAATATAAGTGTCGTCCGGCTCGATATCGACATAGTGGCGTGCAGTGAGTACATAGAACGTACCGCTGCCGCTCACGCAGCTCGGATAAGGGTAGTCCTCCCCCTCAAAGAGCGCCTCGCCGCGCTCGTTTTCCAGCCGCAGCGTCTGCAGCAGCCGCGCATAGACCACGCCGCCCGGGACGCGGTCGAAGCCCGTCAGCAAGACCTCCGCGCGGTACTTGCCTAAATGCTTTTCCGTGGCTGGGGCGCCGGCAGAGACCGCGTCTACGCGCACGATATCATCGCCAATGGGAATGCAAGTGCCCGGCGTCTTAGCGCCCCACAGCTCCTCCCAGTTCCCGCCCGGTTTCTGCACCTCGTACCGGTCGCGGATCGCGCCGTAGAGGCCACTCGACTTTACGATCAGCCCCGCGATCATCACGCACAGCACCGCTGTGAGGATGCGCGCGGCGCGCTGTACGATAACGAGCCACCAGCCGCCGTACTGCGCGCGCAGGGCGCGTCCCGTCTCCTCCGGGTCGCCCATCAGCGTTACCGCACGCCCGTAGGCCGCGTCCTCCGTGTAGCCGTGCTCCGTCAGCGCTTCGGCATGATCCTCGATGTGGCCGGAAAGCTCGGCGCGCAGCCCGTCCGCCTCGCGCCTTGTCAGCCGCCCCGACTCGAAAAGCACGCGCGAACAATAGGCGTTAACATAATATTCTTTCTCGTTCATCGCTCAGCCCTCGGATGCGCGCAGCACGGCGTTCACCGCGCCGCTGTAGCGCTGCCAGCTCTGCTCCTCCTCTGCCAGCGCCGCGCGCCCCGCGCGCGTGAGGTGGTAATACTTGCGCACGCGGCCGGTGGGCGCAGTCTTCTCGTAGGCCTCCACATAGCGCTCGCGCTCCATGCCGTGCAGCACGGGGTAGAGCGTCCCCTCCTTCAGCTCAAACACATTGCTCGAGCGGCGCGCCAGCTCCAGAATGATCTGGTAGCCATACATATCCTCGCCGGACAGCAGCTTGAGCAGCAGAAGCTGCGCATGGTCAATGCTCTTTCTCTTCATGCCATACCTCCACATACATAGAATATCTATGCTTGTAGTATACATAGAATCTCTATGTATGTCAAGTGTGAATTTCCGTTCATTTTCTTAACAGTCCCTGAACTTTACCACTTCCCTTTTTCCATCCTATAATTATGATGATATATACAATCATTCCGAGGCGGGACTCTTTCCCCGCCACCGGCAGCTTTGGAAAGAGAGGCTCATGATGAATACATATCAGGCAGGCATCGACGTCGGCTCCACCACCGTCAAGCTCGTTGTGCTGGACGAGAACGGAAACATGATCTTTGGGCAGTATCTGCGCCATCTGTCGCACACGCAGCGCGCGCTGTCGCAGCTGCTGTGTCAGGCGCGGGACGCGCTGGGCGACTGCGCGCTTGCGCTGCGCGCAAC
>ENA-OROD01001846-OROD01001846.1-human-gut-metagenome-genome-assembly--contig:-NODE-1846-length-16185-cov-4.605704_pt1 | contig 16185 bp, 16 predicted proteins | sample MGYA00242123_ERZ509038 | MGnify/ENA primary metagenome ERZ509038 (study PRJEB26280, sample SAMEA2338719) | human gut metagenome | biome: human gut; feature: human-associated habitat; material: faeces... | reverse complement strand
CGTCCATATCCTTTTTGGGGTCGAGCGCCGCGCGCGCCGCCTCATCGTCGAGGTGCCCCGGCAGCGGGCGGAACATCAGCACGCCGTGGACCTTCTCGTCCGCGCCCAGCGCGTGGATGTTCTCCATCAGCACCTCTTGCGTCACATCCTCGGGCAGGACGACCTGACGCACCGCCACGCCGACCTTCTCGCAGCGCTTAAGCGCGCCGCGCTCGTAGGCGAGGTCATCCTCGCGCGCGCCGACGCGCAGGATCGCAAGGCAGGGCTCGACGCCGTTTTTCTTTAGTTCCTCAGTCTTTGCATGGAGCTCCTCGGTCAGCGCCTTGGCGACCTCGGCTCCTTTGAGCAGCATAGCCATGGTAGTGTTCCTCCTCAATTGCGCGGCAGGGCCGCGTTTCCATTCTTCCTTCAGGATAACAAAATAAAAAAATACTGTCAATTTCTTTTCGCAAGCAGCGCGGGGGAAAAGATTTACTTTGTTCAGCGGCTTGCCTTTTGCCGCGCTTTTTGCTACGATAGATAAAATATTTACGGATCGGGAGGAGATACCCATGTCTGTCATTGAAGAAAAGAAGGCGCTGCGCACCTTTATCCGCAAGAAGGAGCGCACGCTCGACCCCGCCTACAAGGCGGAAAGCTCCGAGGCCATCTGCCGCCATCTGCTCGCGCTCGAGGAATACAAGCGCGCGAAGGTCGTCTTTGCCTTTGCCGGCACGGAAAAGGAGATCGACACCTCACTCTTTATGAATGAGACCATCGCCGCGGGCAAGACGCTCATCCTGCCCCGCTGCGCGGCCGAGCACGCGATCGACCTTTGCGTCGTGCGCTCGATGGACGATCTGGAAGCGGGCGCTTACGGCATTCTGGAGCCGAAGATGAGCTGCGCGCTGGTCACCGCGGCGGACATCGACTTTGCTGTTGTGCCCTGCCTGTCGTTCGACCGCAAGGGCCGCCGTCTCGGTCAGGGCGGCGGTTACTATGACCGCCTGCTGCCCCAGCTCCGCTGCCCCACGGCGCTCATCTGCCGCGAGCAGCTCATGTCGGAGGAAGTTCCGGTCGAGGAGCACGATATGCACTGCACCATGATCATCACCGAGAAGGGCATCCTGACGCCGGAGGCGTAAGCAGCATCCCGACAGGGCTTTTTGCCGCAAGGCGCAAATTCATAAAAAATTTATCATATTGTTGCAAATGCAACTTCTATAAAGCGCGAGAAATGTGTTAGACTAACGCCAGTGAAAGGCAAGCAAGAACAATTCACGCTTCAATATAAAACTTTATGGAGGTAGTAACTATGAAAAAGTGGCTTTGCAAGGTTTGCGGTTATATCTATGAAGGCCCCGAGGCGCCCGCGGAGTGCCCCGTGTGCCATGCCAAGAGCAATATGTTCGAGGAAGTCAAGGGTGAGCTGAAGCTCGCTGCCGAGCATGAGTTCGGCGTTTACGGCAAGACCGTGAAGAACAACCCCGATATCTCCGAAGAGGACAAGAAGTATATCTTTGAGCAGCTGATGGCCAACTTCAACGGCGAGTGCAGCGAGGTCGGTATGTACCTCTGCATGGCGCGCGTTGCGCATCGCGAGGGCTATCCCGAGATCGGCCTGTACTGGGAGAAGGCGGCCTACGAAGAGGCGGAGCACGCCGCGAAGTTCGCCGAGCTCCTCGGCTCCGACCTTGAGCCCAACATGAAGGCGACCACCAAGGACAACCTCGCCTGGCGCGTCGACTGCGAGTTCGGCGCCACGAGCGGCAAGTTTGACCTCGCCCTGTGCGCGAAGAAGAACGGCCTCGACGCCATCCACGACACCGTCCACGAGATGGCCCGCGACGAGGCCCGTCACGGCAAGGCGCTCAAGGGTCTGCTTGAAAGATATTTCAAGTAAGCCGAAGGCACTGAAAAATCAAGAGATTTTTAAGGGGAAGCTGAGAGATCGGCTTCCCCTTTTTTTGCGCCGCGGGAGAGCGGGGTGTGGAAGCTTTGTGGAAGTTAAGATGAAAATTCACTCGCTGAAAAGCCAATGTGGAAGTCTGCCGTGTGGATGTTGCTATGATATACCCTTGCGTGTTCGCGAAACAAGATGTTTGAACTTTTGTCAGGCGCTTATCCGATGACATAACGGAAATCAAGTTGAGATTTTGCCCCCCGGATGATATGATACGGGAAAACCTGTGAATAATAAGAGAAGGACGCATTCCCTCCTCATCGCGCGGCTCAATGCTGCGGGGATAGAAGAAGAGTCGCACGCCTATTGAGGCGGCAAAAAGAAAGGATCGGGAGCATGAAAAAAACCAAGATGATGAAACGCTGCGCGCTTGCGCTTTTGCTTGCCGCCCTCGTGCTGAGCGGCTGCGGCAGGAAGGATGAGCCTGACACGCCCGACGCACCCGCACAGACGGTGGAATACAGCAACCTCAGCGACGCATCCTCCAAAGAGCTGCTCGCAAAGCTCTTTGCGGACGCGGGGATCGCGCCGGAGCGCTCGGACAAATTCTTTGCCTGCCTTGACCAGTTCAACGGCAGCGTCAAGGCGGAATGGCTGACGGACGGCTTTGAAACAGCCGCCCCCACGGAGACGAAGTACGACCCCTACGAGATGCAGGATATGTGGATGGAGCGGCAGGGGGACTTCCCCGGCTACAACTGCCGCATCACGGCCTTTTTGCTCTTCGGCGACCACATCGCCGCCGGCGCGGACCAGCCGGATACCAACGGGGAAGACTCGCTCTTCATGGATCTTGAAACGCTCGAGCGCGACCCGGACGTCCTCTACGGGAAGAGCACGGCGGACTTCTGCGCCCTGTTTGCGCCGGTGGAGGCGGCCGACTCGACAAAGCCCTCCGTGCAGGCCGAGGCCCTGCGCAAGGGTTGGGCAGAGCGCGGCGTCACCTTCTCGGGCGGCGGGTGCAGCATGATCTCCGTCGTCTTCCACGACCGCTTTTCCGATACGGAGAATACGCTCTTCATCGGCCACGTCGGCATTCTCCTCCCCACCGGGGGCGATGCGCTCTATTTTGTCGAAAAGGTCGCCTTTCAGGAACCGTACCGCCTGACGAAGTTCGAGAGCCGTGCCGCACTCAAAAACTACCTCATGGCAAAGTACAACACCGGCTGGGGACAGGATACAACGCCCCCGTTCCTTATGGAAAACGACGTCCTGATGGACGACGCGGCGCGCTGAGTGAAAATCGGACGGCCCGGCAATGCACCTTTGACCGGTGCGGCGCCGGGCTTTTTTCGCGCCCGCGTTTTCCCGGTATGCGCGCGCCGCGCGCTGCATACCCATAGGGGAGAAAAGGGGGACGGGGCATGAGAAAAAAGGGACGTTTGCTGCTCGCGGCGCTCTCACTGCTGCTCGCGGGCTGCGGGGAAAAGACGCAGGAGAGCGCGGAGGACTTACAGGCGCGTTATGCGCAGACGCAGGGCTATGAAGCGGTCGTGGAGGTCGCCGTGCCGCGCGAAGACGAGACGCTGCACTACACGCTCTCGCTCGAACACTCAAGCGGTGAGACGCGGGCAGCGGTGCTTGCGCCGGAGGCGCTCGCGGGCATTTCGGCAACGCTCGCGGGCGATGGGCTGACGCTTTCCTACGACACGCTGACGCTGGATGCGCTGACGCTCTCGCCGCGTGTCTCGGCGCTCAACTGTGTGCCGCTGGTGCTGGATGCCTTCCCGCGCGCGTATCTTGAGAGCGTGGGGCGCGAGACGCTGGATGGGCGCGAAACGCTGCGCGCGGACTTTTCGCTGACGCTCGCGGGCGATAAGTTCGGCGCGTCGATCTTCCTCGCCGCCGACGGCGCGCCGGTCTACACGGAAGTGAGCGAGGACGGAAAAATTATTGCCGCGGCGGAGTTTACGAATTATATTTTTGGTGATATACTACCTCCGAGTACACAGAATTAGACTGTTGTAGATCCCAAAAGCAAGAGAGGGCGGAAAAAACCGTGGAAAGCACGCTCAAACGGACCTGGGCAGAGATCGACCTGGATGCCCTGGCCCGCAATTATGACCGCATCCGCCGCCATGTCGGCGAAGAAACAAAACTGCTCGGCGTCATCAAGGCGGACGCCTACGGCCACGGCGCGGTGCCGGTGGCAAGAGAACTGGAGGCGCTGGGCGCAAGCTACCTTGCTGTGTCGAACATTGACGAGTGCGAGGAGGTGCGGCGCGGCGGCGTCAAGCTGCCGGTGCTGATGCTGGGCTTCACACCCGCCGATCAGGCGGAGCGCATCCTGGAGCTCGACATGACGCAGGCGGTGCAGAGCCTTGACATTGCCGAAGCGTTTTCCGACGCTGCGGTGAAGTGCGGAAAGAAAATGAAGGTGCACCTCAAGCTCGATACCGGCATGGGACGGCTCGGCTTCCCATGCGACGAGACGAACTTTGCGCAGAGCCTTACGGATATTCTCGCGGTGCTCAAGCTGCCGGGGCTTGACGTGGAGGGCATTTTCACGCACTTTTGCATCTCGGATGAGGAGGGCGAGGAGAACGTCGCCTTTACGAAAAAGCAGCACGAGCGCTATGCGCGCATGATCGCGCAGGCAGAGGAAGACCGCACGGCCTATTCTGAAACGCCTGCCAATGCGTTCGGCGGTCTGATGGCAGACTTGTTTACGGTAAAGGAAGACCGCTGGACGCCCGTCCTGCGGCAGTTTGGACGGAGTCTCGGTAAGCTGATCTATTTTATGGATGCTGCCTGTGATTTGGAGGCAGATCGAAAAAAGAACCAATACAATCCGCTGGCGCTGCTGGGTATACAGAGCGGTGCGGATTTCCGCCCGCAGCTGACGCTTTTAGCGGGTGATGCGGCAGAGGCGTTTGAGTGCCTGCCGATCGTACAGGACGCGGCGCTCTTGCAGAACATCCTATATTCCGGTGTCTGGACGCGCTTTGACGCGGCTTTTGCGGCAAAGCAGGAGGGACAAACATGATCGACGATCCATATAGCGTGCTCGGCCTGACGCCGGACGCAAGCGACGAAGAGGTCAAGCGCGCTTACCGCGCACTGGCAAAAAAATATCACCCGGACATGAATCCGGGCGACCAGCATGCGGCGGAGATGATGAATCAAATCAATGCCGCCTATGACCAGATCAAAAATCCGCAGCCGCGTGTGAACACGCAGCAGCGAAGCTATCAGGAGGATCCCTTCGCGGGCTGGTACCGGCAAGGCTATCAGGATGCGTGGTCGGGCGGCGATCCAATGGAGTCTGCGCGGCGGTACATCTTTGTGCAGGAATACGAACGGGCGCTGCGCGAGTTGAGCACTGTCCCAGAGGCGCAGCGTACGGCGCAGTGGTACTATCTTGCCGCCGTTGCCAACACGAACCTTGGAAACCGGGTGCTCGGCTATGAGCAGATCACAAGAGCCTGCGCCATGGACCCGGCGAACGCAGAATACGCCGCCGCCCGCGACCAGATCGGCCGCAGCGGCACAGTCTACCACAGCCGTCAGACCGGCTTCGGTTTTGAACACATCGACCTGAGCCGTGCCTGCTGCGGTGTGTGCGCTGCAATGTCCTGCCTTTCCGGCGGCGGCTGCCCGGTGATTCTGTGCTGTTGAGAGAAAGACTGTTCTTTTGAGGCGGGGTGTGCTATAATATTTCCGCAAAATCTGAAGCAGTCTGAACGTTCAGCCGCTGTCCGTGTAAAGCTTTGTAGGGGTCGATGCCCACATCGACCCGGCGACATACGCCGATTTTACGGGAATCTGCGGCGAATTCGTAACTTCCCAACGGGCGGACGACTCTGTCCGCCCACAGGATATATCGTTTTACGAAAATCCTCGGCGAATTCGTAACCTCTCATTGGGCCGATGTGGGCATCGGCCCCTACAGAACTCCGGCGAATCCGTACTTCCCTGCAAGTTTTGAACGAAAGGCGTTTTTACAGCAGATATTGAATCGCAGCTATTCACAAATTTGGTGTACCATAACAGGCGGCGCGTAGTATAGCGCCCGTAAGGTGACTGTGTGTTCGCAGCGACTAAAAATCAGGGGTTGCCTGAACTGCACCCACAGGATGCACCAACCGTGTCCAGGCACTCTTTTCTTCCATATCGCTTGCGAGAGAAAAGATAGGGCCGCCGGAGGCACGTCGAAAACGGCCTCGACGGAACGAGTCGCCGCTGTTCGCAAAGCCTCTTATCCTTTGAGCCCGTTTCCTCCTCTTTCCCATCGAACCGCTTCGCTGGGTTCGCCGGGAATCATAGGCACGAAATACTTGACCATAATAACCAGACAGGAGATCACCCATGAACAACGACCACAGCACCGAGCGGCTGGACTATCAGAGCGGACAGCGGAACGAAAAAGAGCAGCGGGGGGAATATACACCCCGGCCGAAGCACCAGATCGTGCTGGCGTGGGTGCTGATCGCCATTGTGGTGTTCGGCGTCCTCGGTATGTGCTACTGGGAGATCTTCGGGAAGTTCTGATATGCGCATTCTTGGCATCGACCCCGGCTACGCCACGACCGGGTTTGGAATATTGGAGGCCGGGTGCGGCAGCGTCCAGCTGCTCAATTACGGCACGATTACAACGCCCACAACGCTCACGTTCCCGGAGCGGCTCGTGGTGCTCTACGACGATATGACGCAGCTGATCGAGACAGTCAAGCCAGACGCCGTGGCGGTCGAGGAGCTGTTCTGGGGCCATAACGTCACGACCGGCATCGGCGTGAGCCATGGCCGGGGTGTGATTCTGCTGGCGATCTGTAAATCAGGTGCGCCGCTTTTCGAGTATACGCCCAATCAGGTCAAGCAGGCCGTCGTCGGCTACGGCGGCGCGGATAAACATCAGGTCATGGAAATGACGCGGCGCATTTTGAAGATGGAAAAGGTCGCGCGGCCGGACGACGCGGCGGACGCGATTGCCATTGCGCTCTGCCATGCGCGAAGTTCCACCTCGCTTCTGGCGCAGAAAGGATACCGGTAATGTTTTATTATCTGAATGGAACAATTACGCTGCTCGACGCCAATCTCGCGGTTGTGGACTGCGGCGGCGTGGGCTATGCGTGTCATACAACAAATTATACGCTTGCCCGACTCCAGCTGGGAAAGCCTGCAAAACTTTTCACCTACTGCAACATCAAGGAGGATGCCTTCGACATCTTCGGCTTTTCCACACGCGAGGAACTGAACTGCTTCGAGCGGCTGCTCGGTGGGACGGGCGTGGGCCCGAAGGCGGCGCTGGCGATCTTGTCCGTCGTCTCGCCGGAGCAGCTGACACTGGCTGTTATGACGCAGGACGACAAAACCATCACCATGGCGCAGGGCGTGGGCAAAAAGCTGGCCCAGCGCATCATTCTGGAACTCAAGGATAAACTTGGCGCAAGCCAGCTGGAACTGAATACAGCGGAGTTCGCCGGCGCTGACGTGCTGGCACGCGGCAGCAAAGCAGCAGAGGCGACCGCCGCGCTTGTCGGCCTCGGCTATTCGCAGACGGAGGCTGCGGCTGCGCTCAAAGGCATCGACATTGAGAACCTTTCCATCGAAGACGTGATCCGCCGGGCGCTGCGCGCCGCGGCGCAGCAGTAAGGAGGGCACGGCATGAGTCTGGATTTTTCGCAGAAATACGACGCGCCCATTGTCACCACGAGCCTGACCCCGCAGGACGACGGCGAGGTCAGCCTGCGCCCGAAGCTGCTGGCCGATTATACCGGCCAGGAAAAGGCCAAGGGCAATCTGGCCATTTATATTGAAGCCGCCAGACGGCGCAATGAGCCGCTCGACCATGTGCTGCTCTACGGCCCGCCGGGCCTCGGTAAGACGACGCTCGCAGGCGTCATCGCCAACGAAATGGGCGCGGGCATCCGTGTGACCTCCGGCCCGGCAATCGAAAAGGCCGGTGATTTGGCCGCACTGCTGACGAATCTTGCGCCGGGCGATATTCTATTCATTGATGAAATTCACCGGCTGAATCGAGCAGTTGAGGAAATTTTATATCCGGCCATGGAGGATTTTGCCATCGATATCATCGTCGGCAAGGGCCCGTCGGCCAACTCCATCCGGCTTGATCTGCCGCACTTTACGCTCATCGGTGCAACGACCAGAGCCGGGCAGCTGTCCAGCCCTCTGCGTGACCGCTTCGGCGTGCAGCTGCGTCTGGAACTGTATACCACAGAGGAATTGCAGCGCATCGTCATGCGATCGGCCGCGCTGCTTGGAATTGAGATCGAGCCTGCGGGCGCGCGGGAGATTGCGTCCCGTTCGCGCGGAACGCCGCGTATCGCAAACCGCCTGCTGCGCCGTGTACGCGATTTTGCACAGGTCTGCCACGACGGTGTGATTACGTCCGAGGCTGCCGACCACGCGCTCAGTAAGCTTGAGGTTGACCATTTGGGCCTCGACGCGGTTGACCGCCGCATGCTTACTGCCATCGTGAAAAATTACGGCGGCGGCCCAGTGGGCCTTGAGACGCTGGCTGCGACCATCGGTGAGGAGGCCGTCACGCTGGAGGACGTCTATGAGCCGTATCTGCTGCAAATCGGGTTTCTGACGCGCACGCCGCGCGGCCGCTGCGTCACGCAGCTGGCGTATGAGCATCTTCATCTGCCGTCTCCCGTGCAGCCTGCCGGGACGCAGCTTTCATTCTGAGTTTTGAGGAGCAATACATACTATGGGTAAATTATTTGGGACTGACGGCATCCGCGGCGTTGCCAATGAAACGTTGGACGCGAAGCTTGCTTACCGCGTGGGACAGGCGGCGGCGATCTCGCTCTGCGACGATTCCGGCACGAAGCCAACCGTCGTCATCGGCAAGGACACGCGCATTTCCTCGGATATGCTCGAGGGCGCGCTCGTCGCGGGACTGACAGCCTGCGGCTGCAACGCGATTCTGCTCGGCGTGATCCCGACGCCTGCCGTTGCATATCTGACGGTCTATCTGCATGCGGACGCAGGCATCGTCATTTCCGCCTCGCACAATCCGTATGAGCACAACGGCATCAAGATGTTCTCATCCGAGGGCTTCAAGCTGAACGACGCGCTCGAAGCGCGCATCGAGGATTTGATTTTGCAGGACGGAGAGCTGCCTGTCAAAACGCATGGAGAGATTGGTCAGGTCATGTCCGGCAGCTTTGCGGCGGAATACTATCTTGACCATCTGGCCTCGACCATCGAGAGCCTTGAGCCGCTGCGCGTTCTCATCGACTGCGCCAACGGCGCGGCCTCGACCACGGCGCGGTATTTATTCGGCCGCTTCCCGCTGGAGGCAGAGTATCTGAACGACAAGCCGAACGGTGTCAATATCAACAATGGCTGCGGCTCGACGCATCTGGAAGCACTCTGCGATGCGGTCAAAGCAGGCGGCTACGACCTCGGCATTGCGTTTGACGGCGACGCCGACCGCTGTTTGACCGTAGACGAACAGGGCTGCGTCATTGACGGTGACAAGATGATGGCAATCTGCGCCGACGCGATGGAGAAAAGAGGCCGCCTGCGGGGCGGCGGCTTCGTTGCGACGGTCATGTCCAACATCGGCCTGCACAAATACTGCGCAGGGCACGGTCTGCGGCTCCTGTGTGCGTCAGTTGGCGACCGGAACGTATTGGAACTGATGCAGAAGGAGGGGATGCGCCTCGGTGGCGAGCAGTCGGGCCATATCATTTTCTTGGACTACATGCCTACCGGAGACGGTCAGCTGGCCGCGCTGCAATTTCTCGATATCCTTTCGCACAGCGACAAAAAAGCCAGCGAACTGTCTGCTGCCGTGCGGCAGTATCCGCAGCTGCTGCAGAATGTCCGCGTGACCTCAAACGAACAGAAAGCGGCCATCATGCGGTCGGATTCTCTGCGGGAAGCGATCCAAAAGGCGGAGGCTGAACTTGGGGAAAATGGCCGCGTGCTCATTCGCCCGTCTGGCACGGAGCCGCTCATCCGCGTTATGGTCGAAGCCGGCACGGAGCGGCAGGCACAGGCGGTCACAGAGACGCTTGTGCAGCACGTCGAAAATCTACAAAAATTATCAGAGAAATAAAATAAGTTTTATTTACTATTGACAACCGGAAAAATATCGCATATAATCGCTAGTGTTGGGTAATAAAAATTTCCAACCAGAGCCACGCAGATCTTTCATCATTCCGTTGCACCCTCTCTTCGTGTATGGACCCATGGCAAGATTGACTGGCGCTTTTCCCGGCGAAATCAGGCAGAGCCTGATCGCATATAAAGCCCTATCGCATACGAGCGTACGCCGCAGTTGCAGGGCAAATCCATTTTTTATCGCAAAAGAGAGGTAACAAAAATGTTTGAAGACAAGACGTTGGTCTGCAAAGAGTGTGGCAAAGAGTTCGTTTTCACTGCCGGTGAGCAGGAATTCTACGCAGAGCGTGGCTTCCAGAATGAGCCGCAGCGCTGCAAGGCCTGCCGTGACGCCCGCAAGAACGCGACCCGCGGCCCCAGAGAGTACTACACCGCTACCTGCGCGGCCTGCGGCGGCGAAGCGCGTGTCCCGTTCGAGCCGAAGTCCGATCGCCCGGTTTACTGCAGCGATTGCTTCGCCCGCATGAAGGCTCAGGGCTAAGTTCTATCTGCCAACCAAAGATCCGCACCTGGACCGGGTGCGGATCTTTTTTGCGCAGACGCGCTTATGGCGGCCATTCGCGCTTTCTATGGCTGTTTCGCTTGCAAGCACGGGAACTGGTGTGATATAGTATAATACGAATGCCCTATGGAAAGGATGAATTTTTTCATGCAGTACGATGTGATCATAATCGGCGCAGGCCCCGGCGGAATTTTCTCGGCATATGAATTGTCAAAACTCTGTCCGGAGAAGAAAATCGCTGTGTTTGAAGAGGGACAGCCGCTCGAAAAACGCAAATGTCCCATTGACGGCAAAACGGTCAAGCACTGCGTCGGCTGTCCGACGTGTGCGATCATGAACGGCTTCGGCGGCGCGGGGGCGTTTTCTGACGGAAAATACAACCTGACGAACGATTTCGGCGGCACGCTTTATGAATATATCGGCAAAAAGCAGGCTATGGAACTGATGCACTACGTCGATGCGATCAACGTCAGCCACGGCGGGGAGAACACACGGCTGTATTCCACTGCCAACAGCGCGTTCAAGACTCGCTGCCTGCAATGCAATCTGCATCTGCTCGATGCGTCTGTCCGGCACCTTGGAACGGACATCAATTTTGTAGTGCTGAAAAATCTCTTTGCCGAGTTGGAACCAAAGGTCGATTTCTACTTCCGCACGCCCGTACGGCAGGTGTTGGTGGCGGACGGCGGCTATGAGATCGTCACGGACAGCGGAAGCTATTTCTGCAAGCAGTGCATTGTCTCCGTCGGCCGCAGCGGCAGCAAGTGGATGGAGAGCGTGTGCCGCGAATTGAACATCGAGACAAAATCCAACCGCGTCGATATCGGTGTGCGTGTGGAATTGCCCGCTGAGATTTTTAAGCACCTGACTGACGAACTCTATGAGAGCAAGATCGTCTACAAGACTGAAAAATATCAGGATTTGGTCCGTACGTTCTGCATGAACCCGAAGGGCGCGGTCGTGACGGAGAACACAAACGGCATCGTGACCGTCAACGGCCACAGCTATGAGGATCCGGCCAAGCAGACCGAAAACACAAACTTTGCCCTGCTTGTCTCCAAGCACTTTACAGAGCCTTTCAAGGACTCCAACGGCTACGGCGAGTCCATCGCACGGCTTTCCAACATGCTTGGCGGCGGCGTAATGGTGCAGCGCTTCGGCGATTTGATCCGCGGCCAACGGTCAACGCAGAAGCGCATCGACAAATCTTTCGTTACCCCGACCCTGACGGCCACGCCGGGCGATTTGTCGCTGGTCATTCCGAAGCGCATTCTCGACGGCATCATCGAGATGATCTACGCGCTTGACAAGATCGCTCCGGGTACAGCAAACGACGATACGCTGCTTTATGGCGTCGAGGTCAAGTTCTATAACATGGAAGTTTCTGTCGATGAGAATCTGGAAACAGCGCACAAGGGCCTGTTCATCATCGGCGACGGCAGCGGCATCACACATTCCCTGTCCCACGCCTCCGCCAGCGGCGTCTATGTTGCGCGGTATCTTGCAGCACACGAAGCATAATATATTATGGCAGCCTCTCCCGGCCTTTGGCCGGGAGACTTTTTCTTGCGCTTTTTTTATGACTGTTGTATACTGAAAAGGGAAAAAACAGGCGGAAGGGGAGAAGGAGGATGAGAAGAGCGGGCGCGCTTCTAATTGCTGCTGTACTGCTCCTGACCCTCTGCGCCTGTAAGCGCAAAACACGGTCTGCCGCGGGGATCGGAAGATTTACCGGCGAGCAGGTCAGCGTCTACGGCGGCGACTGGCAGCCAATCGGCGAGGTCTACAGCGGTCTGACCTATCTTGAACTGAACGCAGACGGCGAGGGCGTTTTCTGCGTGGACGGCGAAGCCGCCGCAGTCGAATGGGCAGCAGCAGACGGACGGCTTACGCTGACGATGGGCGGCGCGCGCTGCGAAGGAACGATCAGCGCGGATACGATCGATATCGACTTTTTTGATGCCGATATCCGCATGAAGTTTTTCCGCCCGGCCTCTGCCGCGCTTCCGCTGCCAGAACAGGCGCAGGAAGCAGAAGTGGACACAGAGCCGGATGCGGAGACAAATACTGACGCAGCATCGGATTATGCGGCCTATTGGGCCGGAGACTGGTACGGCTGGCATGTTGTGATCGATGCAAGCGAGGAACTGCAATATCTGAAGGACACCGCGTGGGACGCCTGCGCGCGGATTCGTGTCCGCGAAGACACTGGAACCCTCACCGTTTGGGATACGGAAACTGACCCCGGCGAACTTCTGCTCCGGGCAAGCGTCGAGTTTTCCCCCGGTACGACCGACGCCGGGTGCATGACGGCGGACGCCGGCGCTTATTTGGGCTGCGATCTGACGGATGGCCTTCTGTGCGATCCCGGCGCGTCCGAGGTGCAGGCGTTTGCGCATATGATCTTGATTTCGGGTCGCGCGGAGGATGAAAACGGCGGCTGGGTGCGCTTCCGACTCTATCTGCGCCCATGGGGCATGGACTGGGAAGACGTGCGCACTGGCAATACAAGCGGCTGCCTGTACCGCAATATGCTCCCGCCGGATTATGACAGCTGGTATGCGCCGCTGCTGGCGCAGGGCGTCACCGATATGCCGGACTCGTTCGAGACGGCGAAATAAGAAAGGAGAACTGGTCATGGCGTTTTGCCCCTATTGCGGAAGCGAAATCGCGGAATCAGCGAAATTTTGTACACAGTGCGGCGCGAGACTTACGCAGTCCGTCCCCGTGCAGGAGGAACCGGCGGAGTTTGTGTATACGGAAAGTATTCCGCCTTTGCCGGAGCAGTCTGCCGCGCAGAGCGAGGCTCCGCACGCGGAAAAGCGAAAGAAAAAGTCCAAAGCACCGCTGGTCATCGGAATTATCGCGGGAGTTCTGGTGCTGGCCGCCGTGCCTTGGTGGCTGATTGGAAGAACGCTGTTTGCTCCCTACTGGCAGTCGGAGTCTGTCGATCCCTCCCCGAATATCACTGCACAGACCTCGTTCTGGAACGGCGGCTGGTATGGCTGGTGGATAATCGAATCCGGAACCGGCGCCTACAAAGACCATGCGAACAGCTGGTGGGACGCCTGCGCGCGAATCGACCTCGGCTCGGACGGAAGCGGAACGCTTACCCTGTGGGACGATTCCTGCGCGGCAGGTCAGACTATCGCGGACGCACAGGTTCAGGCAGATTCTGACCTCACGACGAGTGGGCGGCTCGTTTCGACGGACGGCAGCTTCTTTGACTGCGCGCTGAGCGGGGCAGACGCATGGTATATTGACGCGGCTGCGCCTGAGGCGATGCCGTACCCCTATATGATCTGCATCTCCGGCGTCTATACGGATCCGGAGGATAGCGGAAATTCCTTCGTCTATACGATCTATCTGCGTCCATGGGGCATGGATTGGGAGGATGTGCGTGCGGATAACGAGTCGCTTCTGCCGTATTTCTACGACGACTGGTATCTGCCGCTGATCGAGTCCGGCGCGTCTGTTCCAAACGCCATCGGCGGAAGCCCGGCATAAGCATATACACAAATTACACTGAAAAATGGAGGTTTACAGATATGGAACTGGCAGAAAAACGATACGAGCAGTGGCTTGCGCAGCAAGGACTGGAGCCGGAACTGCGTACGGAACTGGATGCGATGCAGTCTGATGCAGAGAAGATCACCGACGCGTTCTACCGCGATCTGGAGTTTGGTACGGCAGGCCTGCGCGGCGTGCTCGGCGCGGGCACGAACCGGATGAATGTCTATGTGATCCGCCGCGCAACGCAGGCAGTTGCACAGTATCTCAATGAGACAGATCTGCCGAAGACCGTTGCCATCGGCCATGACAGCCGCATCAAGAGCGATGTTTTTGCCCGTGAAGCGGCAGCAGTTTTTGCGGCCAACGGCATCACAGCCTATCTCTACCCCCGCCTTGAGCCGGTTCCGGCGCTGAGTTTTGCCGTGCGCCATCTGCACTGCGGCCTCGGCGTCTGCGTTACGGCCAGCCACAACCCGGCGGAATACAACGGCTATAAGGTCTACGGCGCCGACGGCTGCCAGATGACGCCGGAGGCGGCAAAGCGCGTGGTTGCGCTGCTGGAGCACATGGACTATTTTGCCAGCGCAAAAACCATGGACTTTGATGCAGCGCTGGCCGCCGGGAGTATCCGGTACATCCCAGACGGGGTACTGGATGCGTTTGTAGATGCCGTTTACGCGCAGCGTGTCGGCAGCGGAGAAGGAATTGCGAATCTGAAGCTTGTCTACACGCCGCTCAACGGCGCGGGACTTGAATGCGTCAAAAAGCTGACGCAGAAGCTGGGAATCCGGAACATGACCATCGTAAAAGAGCAGGAGCAGCCGGACGGTCATTTTCCGACCTGCCCGTATCCGAACCCGGAGATCCGTCAGGCCATGGAACTGGGACTGCAATACTGCGACCGTGTCCGCCCCGACATTTTGATCGGCACCGACCCCGACTGTGACCGCTGCGGCACGGCCGTGCCGGACGGCAAGGGCGGCTACCGGCTTATTTCCGGCAATGAAATGGGCGTTATTCTGTTGGACTTCATCTGCCGCAGCCGCATCGCAAACGGTACGATGCCCGAAAATCCTGTCGCCGTTACGACCATCGTTTCGACGGATATGGTCACAGCTGTCGCAAAAAAATACGGTGTCGAACTGCGGCGCGTGCTCACCGGCTTTAAGTATATCGGCGAACAGATCGCGCTGCTGGAGCAGGGCGGCCATCCGGAACGCTATATCTTCGGCTTTGAGGAAAGCTACGGGTATCTCTCCGGCACGCATGCGCGCGATAAGGACGCGGTTAACGCCGTGCTTCTCATCTGCGAGGCTGCCGCGTGGTATGCGAAAAAGGGTATGACACTCGGCGATGCCATCGACGCGCTGTACACGGAGTTCGGCTGCTACTGCAACATGCAGAAAAGCTTTGCATTCACAGGCGAGACGGGCATGGAAAAAATGGCTGGGCTGATGCAGGGCCTGCGGAAGCAGCCGCTGCGCGAAATTGCTGGCCTTCCGGTTGAGGGCTATACGGATTACGAAGCCGAGGGAACGGGACTGCCGAAGGCAAACGTACTGGAGTACCGCCTGCCCGGCGGCGATAAGGTTATCATCCGCCCGTCCGGCACAGAGCCGAAGATCAAGGCGTACCTGTCCGCTGTCAAGCCGACCGTGGAAGAGTCAAACGCGCAGCTTTCCCTCTTGGCAGAAGCTGCAGCAAAGCTTCTTGCATAAAAAATAAAAAAACCTCTTGCAAAAACCAACCGGATATGCTATGATACATAAGCTAATTCAATAGCTATCCGGGTGTGGCGAAGTTTGGTATCGCGCTTGAATGGGGTTCAAGAGGCCGCTGGTTCGAATCCAGTCACTCGGACCATGATTGCCGAACACTATAGATGAAATGGCGAAAAAGCCAGTCATCTCAAGGGGTTCGGCAATTTTTTATTCTCAAAATTCTTAGGTAACTCCATAGATGAAATCGCAGCTTGCAGAGGTTCAAACAGGATTTGAACCTCTGTTTTTCCATATTCAAGAAGAATATTAGCGTCAGTGCCCTTTTTCAGAGGGCTGCGGCGGCGAGATTCAGGATAAATCGAAGAAAAATCTTTCACAAAGTTATGGGCGCTGGATTGTTGGTTTTCACG
>ENA-OROD01001845-OROD01001845.1-human-gut-metagenome-genome-assembly--contig:-NODE-1845-length-16203-cov-7.318677_pt1 | contig 16203 bp, 13 predicted proteins | sample MGYA00242123_ERZ509038 | MGnify/ENA primary metagenome ERZ509038 (study PRJEB26280, sample SAMEA2338719) | human gut metagenome | biome: human gut; feature: human-associated habitat; material: faeces... | reverse complement strand
GGTCACGGCGCGGCTCTGACATGCCCCCGGCATGTCATTCACTACCGCGCCGCCGCTTCGCTACCTAAAAGGGGCACCCCCAGACCCAATTCGGTTTAATAATAAAATCAACATAAACGGAGGTAAAAACATGTCCGACTACAAAGAATTTGAACAGAAAATGAAAAAGACCTGCGAGGCGCTCAGCACTCAGCTCGCAACCATCCGCGCCGGCCGCGCGAACGCCGCCGTGCTCGACCAGATCGAGGTCGACTACTACGGCTCTCCCACGCCCATCCAGCAGGTCGCGTCCATCGCCACGCCCGACCCCCGTTCCCTGCTGATCCAGCCTTGGGACGCAAGCGTCCTCAAGGGCATCGAAAAAGCTATCCTCGCCTCCGATCTCGGCATCAACCCCCAGAACGACGGCCGCATGATCCGTCTCGTGTTTCCGCCGCTGACCGAGGAGCGCCGTAAGGATCTGGTCAAGCAGACCAAGAAGTACGGCGAGGAATACAAGGTCGCCATCAGAAACGTCCGCCGCGAAGCTATCGAGAAGTTCAAGAAGCAGCAGAAGACTTCCGAGATCACCGAGGACGATTACAAGAACGCCGAGAAGGATATCCAGAAGCTCACCGACGATTACGCCAAGGAAATCGACAAGATAATCGCCGCCAAGGAAAAAGAGCTTACCGAGATCTGAGATGGCGTGGTTTAAAAAGAGAAATACGGCGGGGGAGCGGGAGACATCCGGCCTCCCCCGCCATATTGCCATTATTCTCGACGGCAACGGCCGCTGGGCAAAGAAGCGCGGCCTCCCGCGCACGGCGGGTCACGCCGCGGGCTCGGAGAATTTCCGGAAGATCGCGACCTACTGCAGGGACATCGGCGTCGACTACCTCACGGTGTACGCCTTCTCGACAGAGAACTGGAAGCGCCCGGAGGACGAGGTCAAGTCCATAATGAAGCTGCTGGAGAAGTACCTCCACGAGGCGATAGACACCATGGAGCGTGACAAGATACGCATGAAGGTGTTCGGCGACGTGACGGCGCTCAGTCCGGAGCTGCAGGCGCTAGTCGCCAAGACCAACGAGATTTCCGAGCGCTACGAGGGCTTTCAGGCGAACATCTGCCTCAATTACGGCGGGCGCGACGAGATAATCCACGCCGCGAAACGCTACGCGCGCGACGTCGCCGAGGGCAGGGCGGACGGCGAGCTGACCGAGGAGCAGTTCTCCGGCTACCTCTATTCCGCAGGTATCCCCGACCCCGATCTGTTGATCCGCCCCGGCGGAGAGCAGCGGATATCGAACTTCCTGCTGTGGCAGTGCGCGTATTCGGAGTTTTACTTCACGGACGTGCTGTGGCCGGACTTCACGCCGCATGAACTGGACAAGGCCATCGCCGCCTTCCGGCACCGCGACAGGCGCTACGGCGGGGTGAAGAACCCGTGACGGAGATACAGGCGCGGCTCTTCGCCCTGCGGGACGAGGGGTTCAAAGCGTTTAACTCGAAGCTGATGCCGACGGTCGCGCCCGAAACGGTCATAGGCGTGCGCACTCCGGCGCTGCGCGCTCTGGCGAAGGAGCTGCGCGGGACGGAGACGGCAGCGCGGTTCATGTCTGTGCTGCCGCATGAGTACTTCGAGGAGTACGCGCTGCATGCGTTCCTGATAGAGTATATCGGCGATTACGCGGACTGCGTCGCGGCGCTGGAGAAGTTCCTGCCGTATGTAGATAACTGGGCGACCTGCGATCAGCTCAACCCGAAGGTGCTTGGCGCGCACAGGGCGGAGCTTATGGGGAACATTCGCCGCTGGATAGCGTCTGAGTATGTGTACACGCGGCGCTACGCGATAGGGCTGCTGATGCGCTGGTACCTCGGCGAGGACTTCCACACGGAATACGCGGACATCGTTGCCGCGGCGGACGACGGGCGCTTCGGCGGCTACGATAAATATTATCTGAACATGATGCAGGCGTGGTATTTTGCGACGGTGCTTGCAAAGAATTATAATGAGGCGCTGCCGTATCTTGAGGAGCGCCGGCTCGCGCCGTGGACGCACAATAAGACCATCCAGAAGGCGATAGAGAGCTGCCGCGTGACGGATGAGCACAAAGCGTATCTGCGCACGCTCAGAGTGTGATGGGCGCGGGACGGCACAGAGACCGTCCCCTACGGAGCGTCTTGGGGTGTGAGGTGCCTTTTGCATATTGGCAATAGCTTTAGGCTTTTCTATCCCTCGGGCGCTGACGCGACAGCTCCACCAGAAGGGGCGCCAAGAGGCGGCGGGGCTGTATGAGATATACAAAAGAGGTATCAACATGGTAAATTCCATTTCAATACTCGGCTGCACCGGTTCCATCGGGCGGCAGACGATCGCAGTCGCCGAGCATATCGGTATGCGCGTTGCGGCGCTGACCGCAAACAGAAAGATCGAACTGCTCGAAGAACAGGCCAGGCGGCTCAAGCCCGAATTCGTCGCGGTCTACGACGAGGACGCGGCAAAGCAGTTCAGAATCGCCGTCGCAGACACGGACATCCGCGTCGGCTCCGGCATGGCTGGCCTCATCGAGGCCGCGACTCTTGCCTCATCCGACTGCGTTGTGACGGCGGTGTCGGGCGCGGTCGGGCTGAAGCCGACGCTTGCCGCCATCGACGAGAAAAAGCGCATAGCGCTTGCAAACAAGGAGACGCTTGTCTGCGCGGGCAGCATAGTCATGCGCCGCGCGGCGGAGACGGGCGCGGAGATAGTGCCTGTCGACTCCGAGCACTCCGCCATCTTCCAGTGCCTCATGGGGCGCGGGAAGGGCGAGCTCAAAAAAATCCTGCTCACCGGCTCCGGCGGCCCCTTCCGCGGCAGACCCCGCGAGGAGCTGGAGGACGTCACGCCCGAGCAGGCGGTAAAGCATCCCAACTGGAGCATGGGCGCAAAGATATCCGTTGACAGCGCAACGATGATGAACAAGGGGCTTGAATTTATCGAGGCCATGCATCTTTTCGGCGTGACTCCGGATGATATTGAGGTGGTAATACACCCGCAGAGCGTCATACACTCTATGGTAGAGCTTGTTGACGGTACGGTCATCGCCCAGCTCGGCGTGCCAGACATGGGGCTTCCCATTCAGCTTGCGCTGACATATCCGGAGCGCCGCGAGTCGATGTTTGACAGGCTCGACTTCCGGAGGCTGAAGGATCTCAGCTTTGAGGCGCCGGACTACGAAAAGACCCCCTGCCTGCGTCTTGCTATGGACGCTGCAAGAGCGGGAGGCACCGTGCCCTGCGTGATGAGCGCGGCAAACGAGGTCGCGGTCGGGCTGTTTTTGCAGCATAAGCTGGGCTATAACAGAATTTATGACTGCGCCGCCGCCGCTGTTGATGCGCTGGGCAGTGCGCAGGAGGCAGATCTTGAGACCATTCTGGCAGCGGATGCCGCAGCCAGAGCCTTTGTCAGGGAGCATTATTCAAAATGACAATTCTCTATATCCTCATAGCGGTTTTAATCTTCGGCGTGCTTATCATCATCCACGAGCTTGGTCATTTCGCGGCTGCAAAGGCCTGCGGTGTGCGCGTGGAGGAGTTTGCGGTAGGCATGGGCCCCGCCATATTCAAAAAGCAGAAGGGCGAGACGACATATTCTCTGCGCTGTATCCCCTTCGGAGGCTTCTGCGCCATGACGGGCGAGGATGAGGAGTCGAAGGATCCGCGCGCCTTTACAAATCAGGCTGCGTGGAAGCGCGTGATAATCCTTGCAGCAGGCTCGTTTATGAACTTCGTGCTGGGCTTTGTTATCGTTGCCTGCCTCTATGCAAATGCTCAGGCATTCCGCGTGCCGGTGCTGGCGGGCTTTATCGAGGGCTGCCCCTATGAGAGCGCCGAGGGCTTTCAGCAGGGCGACCGCATTTACAGCATCGACGGGCACAGGATATACCAGTATTACGACGTGTCAGACTTCATCTCCAAGGGCGACGGAAGCTATGATATCGTCGTCATCCGCGACGGCAAGAAGGTGAAGCTTGAGGATTTCGAGCTTGTGCCGCTTGAGTACGAGGGCTACGAGAGCAAGATGTACGGCTTCCAGTTCGGAGTCGAGAGGGCGACGCTCGGCGCAAAGCTTGAAAATACATGGAACACCTGTATGGAGTTTTCACGCTGGGTCTGGCTCGGCCTTTCGGAGCTGTTCAGCGGCAACGTCGGAGTCAAGGACATGGCAGGACCCGTCGGCATTGTCGATATGATGGCGGAGACGGGCGAGAAGGCGGCGTCGGTCGGCGATGCGATGTTCAGCATCTTCTATCTGGGCGCATTTATCGCCGTAAACCTTGCCATTATGAATATGCTGCCCATACCGGCGCTTGACGGCGGCAGAGTTTTCCTGCTGCTCATAACCTGTATTATAGAAGCGATAACACGCAAAAAGCTCAACCCGAAGTACGAGGGCTATATTCACGCCGCGGGCATGGTGCTGCTGCTGGCGCTGATGGCCTTTGTTATGTTCAATGATATTATCAGGATAGTGACAGGCTGATGAAAAGAGAAAATACAAAACAGATAAACGTAGGCGGTCTTGCCGTCGGCGGCGGGGCGCAGGTCTCCGTTCAGTCGATGTGCAACACCAGAACATGGGACGTCGAGGCGACGGTGGCGCAGATACGCGCCTTTGCCGCCGCAGGCTGCGATATAGTCCGCGTCGCGGTGCCGGATATGGAGTCTGCCCGCGCGATATCGGCCATAAAGGAGCGCGTCGATATGCCGCTTGTCGCCGATATTCACTTTGATTACCGCCTTGCGCTTGAGGCGGCGGCGCGCGGCATTGATAAGATACGCATAAATCCCGGCAATATCGGCGGGGAGGAAAACGTCAGAGCCGTGGCGGAGGCCTGCGCTGCGCGTAATATCCCGATACGCATCGGCGTCAACGCGGGCAGCCTTGAGGCGCGGCTTTTGGAAAAGTACGGGCACCCCTGCCCGGAGGCAATGGTCGAGAGCGCGAGAGGACATATAGAGCTTCTCAATAAATTCGGATTTGACGATATTTGCCTGTCGCTCAAGACCTCCTCCGTGCCGCTGACGATAGCAAGCTATCGTATGGCGGCGGAGATTTTCCCCTATCCACTGCATCTCGGCGTGACCGAGACGGGTACGGAGTGGAACGGGACGATACAGTCCGCCGTCGGCATCGGGACGCTTCTATGCGAGGGTATAGGCGATACCATTCGCGTCTCTCTCACGGCGGACCCCGTGCGCGAGGTTGCAGCCGGAATGGCGATACTTAAAGCGGCAGGGCTTCGCCCGGGCGGAGTGCGCTTTGTTTCCTGCCCGACCTGTGGCAGGACGGAAATTGACCTGATATCCCTTGCAAAGCAGGTGGAGGAGCGGGTCAGAGGGCTTGACCGGGATATCACGGTCGCGGTCATGGGCTGCGTCGTAAACGGTCCCGGCGAGGCGCGCGAGGCCGACTACGGCATTGCAGGCGGCAAGGGCAAGGGCATACTGTTCAAAAAGGGGCAGGTGCTCGGCACCTACCCGTATGAGCGCCTGTGCGACGCGCTCACAGAGCTTATAGAAAACGACAAGGAGCAGCAATGAGCGAGCATACACCGTTTCTTGAAATATTTCCGGGCTGCGCCGATCTGGCGGCGTTCAGCGGCGGGCTTGACAAGGCGTATGTGACGGACGTGCAGGTGGACGCGTCGGAGCTGACGATGACGGTCGCGGCGTGGTTCGCGGCGATGCCGTCTCCAGCCGAGCTTCAGACCCTGAGCGAGCGGCTGAAGGCCGACTACGGGCTGAGCGGCGTCGGCATGGCGCCGGACTTCCCGCGCCCGAAGCTTGCCTCCACATCCGCGACGACCGGCAAAGCCCCCGCCTCCGGCGACGCGCCGAAGGGCGACGTGCTCTACGGCCGCGCGATAAAGCAGCACCCCGTCCCGATGAATACGCTGAGTCTCGAATCCGGTAAGGTGACGGTCGAGGGCGACGTCGTCGCCGTGACGAGCCGCGTGCTTCAGAAGCGCGGCGGCGCGGTGCTGGGCTTCGACATCACCGACCGCACCAGCTCCATCAAGATATCCCGCTTCCTCCGCTCCGACGACGATCAGTCCATCATCGACAAGGTCAAGGTGGGCGACCATCTCATCGTGCAGGGCGAGATAATATACAGCAAATACGACGACGACATGATCCTTGACCCGCGTAACATCGTCAAGGGCAAGCGCTACATACGCCCCGACAACGCCGAGGAAAAACGCGTGGAGCTGCATCTGCACACCCGCTTCTCTGCACTTGACGCGCTGACCGACCCCGCAAAGGTCGTAGAGCGCGCCGCGTACTGGGGCATGCCCGCCATCGCCGTGACGGATCACGGCGTCGCGCAGGCGTTTCCGGATATGTGGAAGGCCGGTAAAAAGTACGGCGTCAAGATCATCTACGGCATGGAAGCCTACTTTGTCAACGATATGGACGGCAACAACGCCGTCATCGGCAAGAGCAAGCTCCCGCTCGACACGGAGTTTGTCGCCTTCGATATCGAGACGACGGGACTCAACGCAATGAACGACCGCATGACCGAGATCGGTGCGGTCATCTTCTCCGGCGGCGAGATAAAGGCGGAGTTCAACACCTTCGTCAACCCCCAGCGGCACATCCCGCCCGACATCACCCAGCTCACCGGCATCCGCGACAGCGATGTCGCCGACGCGCCGCTTGAGAAAGAGGCGATGGAGATGTTCCTGGAATTCGCCGGAAACAGGCCGCTCGTCGCGCATAACGCGCATTTCGACGTCGGCTTCATGGCCGCCGCCTCGAACCGCTGCGGGCTGAAGTTCTCGCCGGTATTCCTAGATACGCTGGCGCTGTCGCAGGCGCTGCTGCCGGAGCTGAAGCGCTTCAAGCTCGACATCGTCTCGAACCACCTGAATCTCCCGCAGTTCAACCACCACCGAGCTTCGGACGACGCGATGGTCGTCGCGCGCATGATGGACAAGTTCCTGCCCATGCTGCGCCAGCAGGGCGCGCGGACGCTCGACGATATCGAGACAGTGTACCACTCCCTGCGCCGCACGGACGTGGCCAAGACCTACCACATGATCCTGCTGGTCAAGAACAAAAAGGGACTGAAGAACCTCTACGAGATGATCTCCCAGTCCTATCTTAAATATTTCCACCGCTCCCCGACGATACCGAAGAGCCTGCTGATACAGCACCGCGAGGGCATCATCGTCGGCTCCGCCTGCGGCATGGGCGAGCTGTACGGCGCGGTGATGAAGGGCGCGAGCGAGAAGGAACTGAAAAAGATCGCGTCGTTCTACGATTACCTTGAGATACAGCCGATATGCAACAACGGCTTCCTTGTGGATAACGGCGTCGTGAAGGATGTGACGGTGCTTCAGGACTATAACCGCACCATCCTTGAGCTTGGCCGCAAGCTGGATAAGCCCGTCATCGCCGCGAGCGACGTGCACTTCCTCGACCCCGAGGACGAGCAGTACCGCAAGATTTTGCAGGCCGCAAAGAAATTCTCGGACGCCGACCGCGGCTGTCCGATATATTTCCGCACGACCGACGAGATGCTGGCGGAGTTCGAGTACCTCGGCAAGGATGTGGCACGCGAGGTTGTCATCACGAACACCCGCGCCATCGCAGACCAGATAGACGAGATAGAGCTGCTGCCGAAGGATCTGTTCCCGCCTAAGATCGAGCGCTCCGCCGAGCAGCTCAAGGAGCTGGTGTACACCAAGATGCACCGCATCTACGGCGACGAGCCGCCCGCCATCGTCAAGGATCGCGTTGACGTAGAGCTCAACACAATACTTGACCACCATTACGACGTTATCTACATGAGCGCGCAGAAGCTGGTTCAGAACTCGCTCGAAAACGGGTATCTGGTCGGCTCGCGTGGCTCTGTCGGCTCGTCGATGGTGGCGTTCATGTCAGGTATCACGGAGGTCAACTCCCTCCCGCCGCACTACGTCTGCCCCAAGTGCAAGCACTCGGAGTTCATCACCGACGGCAGCTACGGCTGCGGCGCGGACATGCCCGAAAAGGACTGCCCCGAATGCGGCACGCGCATGAACCGTGACGGCTTCGATATCCCGTTTGAGACCTTCCTCGGCTTCCCAGGCAACGAAAAGACCCCCGATATTGACCTCAACTTCTCCGGCGAATATCAGGCCAAGGCGCATAAATATACCGAGACGCTGTTCGGCTCCGACCATGTTTTCCGCGCCGGAACGATAGGCACCCTCGCCGAAAAGACCGCCTACGGCTATGTCAAGAAATATCTTGAGGAGCGAGGGATAAAGACGACCAAGGCCGAGGAGAACCGCCTCGCGCTGGGGCTTGTCGGCATCAAGCGCACCACGGGTCAGCACCCAGGCGGCCTCGTCGTCGTGCCGCAGGACATGGACGTGACGGATTTCTGCCCCGTCCAGCATCCGGCAGACGACCCGAACAGCGACATTATCACCACCCATTTTGAATATCACTGCATGGAGGCGAACCTCCTCAAGCTCGACGAGCTGGGGCATGATGACCCGACCATGATACGCATGATGGAGGATCTGTCCGAGCAGATGGGCGAGCGGGTCGACGCGCAGAAGATACTGCTCTCCGACCCCGACACCATGTCGATATTCACAAGCCCCGCCGTGCTGGGGCTGCCGGACGACGACCCGATAATCGGCAAGACCGGCACCATCGGCATACCCGAGTTCGGTACGCCGTTCACGCGGCAGATGCTTGTGGATACGCAGCCCAAGCAGTTTGACACGCTGATAAGGCTGTCCGGCTTCTCGCACGGCACCGACGTCTGGGCGGGCAACATCCGCGACCTGATAGTCAACGGCGTCGCTACCGTTAACGAGACGGTCGGCTGCCGCGACGATATCATGATCTACCTCATCTCCGTCGGCATCGCGCCCGCGCTTGCATTCAAGACCATGGAGGCCGTGCGTAAGGGCAAGGTAAAGAAGAGCGGCGAGTTCCCCGGCGATGCCGAGCAGCAGATGCGAGACAAGGGCGTACCGGACTGGTACATCGAGTCCTGCCGCAAGATAGCCTACCTCTTCCCGAAGGCGCATGCCGTCGCGTACGTCATGATGGCCTTCCGTATCGCGTGGTTCAAAGTGCATAAGCCGCTGGCGTTCTATTCGGCGTATTTCTACCGCCGCAGCCAGAAGGGCGGCTTCGACGCGGCGATGATGACCGGCGGCACCGACGACGTCCGCCGCCGCATCAACGACATGCGCCGCCGCACCGACCTCACCGCGAACCAGGAGGATCTGCTGGTCACGCTGGAGGCCGTGTACGAGTTCAATATGCGCGGCTTCGAGTTCGCGCCGATAGACCTGTATGAGTCGGACGCGACGAAGTTTATGCTTGCGGACGAGAAGCGCCTGCGTCCGCCGTTCGTGGCCATCTCCGGCCTCGGCGAGTCGGCGGCGATCGACCTTGCGCGCATCAAGGAGAGCGGGAAGCGGTACATCTCCGTTGAGGAGCTGAGCCGCGACTGCCCCAAGGTCAGCCAGACGCACCTTGAGCAGCTGAAAGCCCTCGGCGCGCTCGGCGATATGCCCGAGAGCAGCCAGATCAATCTGTTCGAGCTGTGAATGTGTGAAGAGAATCCCCCCAATGCGTTCCGCATTGGGGGGATTGTGCTGTGGGGGGATGAGCGGGACGGCACAGCGGCCGTCCCCTACGGCGGGGGTGTGGTGCGCAGTTTCTTTTCCCTATTGGCACTTTCTGTACACCGGCGACCCCTCAGGCGGCCAATGGCCGCCAGCTCCCCTAGAAGGGGCGCCAAGGGGGCGGTGCAGCAACAGAGGTGCGGCCTAGGGGCGCCGGGGGGGTGCGGCGACGGCAGTGCCAACCAGAGCGTCAACGATACTGCGCCTAACGCGGTCTGTGAATATTGTATTAAATTCCAGCACCAAAACAGTGCAAAGTGCTGAAACGTACCCGAGCCAAGGGTAAATCGACCTTTTTCTATTGACTTAACGGCAAAAAATGTTTAGAATCATTTACGAAACTGGTATAGGCCAATAGGAGTACACCAGACAAGGACGGTGATGATGTGAGCGCAGGTTCTGCCCAGCCCATCTATAAGCTTATCAAGGACGACATCCTCAGGCAGATAGAAGAAAAAATTTACGGGCCGAATCAGTGCCTCCCGTCCGAGCGCGATCTCAGCGCCAAGTACGACACGACGAGAATGACCGTGCGCCACGCGCTGAACGACCTTGAGGCCGACGGCGTCGTATACCGCATTCAGGGCAAGGGCACCTTCGTTGCCGCAAACAAGGTCGTGCAGCCGCTGATGCGCGCATCCGGCTTCTCGCAGGATATGCTGCGCCGCGGCAGAAAGCCCAGTTCAAAGGTGCTGTTCGCGGGCGTGATGAAGGCCGACCACATTATTGCAAAGGATCTGCACATCGGCGTCGGGCAGGAATACGTGCTGATAAAGCGCCTCCGCCTTGCCGACGATACGCCGATGGCCATCGAGTCCACCGCGCTCAGCCGCGAGCTTTGCGGCGACATTCTCAGCGCCGACCTCGACCACGGCTCGATCTATGAAAAGCTGCGCGGCCGCGGGCTGAAGCTTGTCACCGGCAACCAGTACATGGAGGCCGTGCTTGCAACCGACGAGCAGGCGGAGCTGCTTCAGATCCCCAAGGGCGCGGCGGTGCTGCACATCGAGCGGCATGTGTCCGACGAACTTGGCCGCCCCGTCGAGGCAACCTATTCCGTCTACCGCGGGGATCAGTACAGACTGTTTATCGAGTTCGACAGCATCGGATGATGCGGGCAGCCGTAAAGTTGACTGAGGGGTCGCCGGTGTACATAGACTGCCAGTGGGAAAAAGAAAAGCCGAATCGGGATGGCTTCCCACCTACAATGTCATCTTTGCCTGGAGACGGGCTGGAGATAAAATTTTGATAAGGAGAATAACAATGAAAAAGATCATCGCAATGCTTCTGGCTCTGGTCATGGTGTTTGCGCTGTGCGCCTGCGGCTCTCAGCCCGCAGCCGAGCAGACTCAGGCTCCCGCAGCAGAAGAGTCCAAGGCTCCCGCAGAGGAAACTCCCGCTGCCGCAGAGGACACAATCACCGTTATGGTTCCCCCTGTGACCGGCACCTACCTCGACGACATCGACAAGTGGGCCGCTGAGTTCACCGAGATGTATCCCAACCTCCACATCGAAGTCATCAAGACCTCTTGGGACGATCACAACAGCAAGCTGTCCACCATGGCTACCTCCGGCGAGGCTCCTGACATCGCTGAGGTTTCCTACTCCACCATCGGCTCTCTCGTAGAGCTGGGCGTCGGCGTTGAGATCGCCGACTACATGGATGCTGACAGACTCGCTGACTACGACCAGAACGCCATGGACTACATGTCCATCGAAGGAAAAGCCTACGGTCTGCCCCTCTACATAACCATCCAGTCTCTCGGCGCAAACCGTGAGATGCTCGAGGCCGCCGGTGCTGACGTCGCAAAGATCCAGTCCGAAGGCTGGACCTACGAAGAGTTCCTTGAGATCCTCAAGGCCGGTACCACCTCCGACTGCTTCGGCTTCGTGTTCGCTAACTCCGGCGTCACCGCCTCCGACGTTCCCAACATCATGGGCGTCATGGCCGGTCTCACCAACGCTTTCACCGATGATCTCAAGTACGCTTTCACCTCTGACAACATGCTCAACCTCCTCAACGCCATCGAAGAGATGACCAAGGCCGGTTACATGCCCAACTACGGTGTCGAGGCCGGTCAGCGCATGGTCATGTGCCAGCAGGGCAAGGCCATGATCTTCGGCAAGGCGATGCCTCTGTTTGAGAACAACATCAACAAGAACAACGCAGCCCTTGAGGCAAACGACGGCACCGCCGTTGAGAACTCCATCGCTCTGACCTACGCGTTCCTCCCCATGCCTCACATGGACGGCGTGCAGGAAGCCTGCTTCGGTTCCGTTGACGGTCTCGTTGCTCTCCGCAACAACAACACCACTGACGAGCACCTGAAGAACGTCTGCCTGTTCCTCGATTACCTCTGCTCCGGCGACCGTGCCGCGGCAGTTGATTCCACCCTGCTCCTCGACCCCGTCTGCCAGTCCGGCCGTGACGTATATGCAAACTACGCTCCCGAAGGACTTGACGAGGGCAACGTCGCCTGCGCAGCCCGTGAGATCGGCCTCGTCGTCGCTCCTCCCGCCGGCATCACCGCAGAGCAGTCCGCAAACGCAAAGATCATCATGGACGAGGTCATCGTGCCGAAGTTCCAGTCTCTGCTCGCTGGCGAAGCCACCGCTCAGGAAGTCTTTGACGCCATCAACGAGAAGGCTGTTGAGCTGTTCGGCGCTGACGGCATCGTCACCGGTCTTCTCTGATCCGGCTGACCGCTGATCATTCAAAGGCATAATAATACCTGCCCTGCCCGGCTGAGGTCGGGTGGGGCAGGTAATTTAAATTTGACGGGGATGCGCGGGACGGCACAGAGACCGTACCCTACGATGTTTGTCTGGTGCGCTCTTTCTTTTCCGCGCCGCCGTTTCGCTACCCTAAAAGGGGCAGCGCTTCGCGGCGAAGAATTTAAAACTCGCACAATTCCACCATCCCGCAACATTCCATGCACAATCGAGATTTTCTGGAGGTAAGGCTATGAGCAAATACAAGGGCGAACGGATAGGCTCGCGCAGGTTCCGTCTCAAGGACGACGACTGGTGGGGTTATGCGTTCATATTCGTCGCCATGCTGGTGTTCTGCATTTTTACGCTCTACCCTGTGCTGAGCGCGGTCAAGACAAGCTTTCTGAAGTACAAACCCTTCGGCTCTGAATTCATTGGGCTTAAAAACTATCAGGACACCTTCAAAAGCGAGCTGTTTTTCAAAGCGGTCAAGAACACCGTCTTGTATACCGCGGTGGTCGTGCCCCTGTCTTTGCTGATAGCCTTCTCTATCGCCATTATGATCCTGCCCTTCCGCAAGGGCGTGCAGTCCGTGTTCAAGTCCATCTACTACCTGCCCGGCATCGCCTCCGGCGTCGCGCTGTCGGTCGTGTGGCTCTGGCTCTACGACTCCTCGCCTGACGGCCTGTTCAATCAGGTGATGACCTTCTTCGGCCTGCCGACGCAGAACTGGCTCTCGTCGAGCAAGACCTCGATGCTTTCCCTGATGCTGATGGCCATCCTATCCGGTCAGGGCACCAACATCATAATCTACATAGCCGCCCTCATGGGCATCGACAACAGCTACTTTGAGGCCGCCGAGCTCGACGGCGCGACCTTCTTCCAGAAGGTGCGCTACATCGTGTTCCCGCTCGTGAAACCGACGACGCTCTTCCTGCTTGTCACCGGCGTCATCGGCTCGTTCCAGGTGTTCCAGAACGCCTTCATGATGACCGGTGGCGGCCCAGACAACAGCACTACCATGATCGGCCTGCTGATCTATAAAAACGCCTTTGAATACTCCAAGTTCGGCCTTGCCTGCGCACAGGCGATCCTGCTTGCGATAGTCATCGCGCTCATCTCCATGCTCCAGTTCAAGCTCATGGGCGTGGACGTCGAATACTGAGAAGGAGGGGCTTATGGCTACTACCGGCTTATATTCCCAGCATCTGAACAACCGTAAAAAGCTCCACGCCAGAAACGCGGTCATCGCGCTGCTGCTGGTGCTGTTCGCGGTGCTGGCGCTGTTCCCGATCTTCTATATGATAATGTCCTCCTTCGGCCCCGCGATCGCTACTGCGGGCAACACGAGGTCGATATTCCCTTCGAAGTGGACGCTTGATTCGTACAAGGCATTCTTCGACTTCAGCAAGTATTCCGGCCGCTGGATACTCAACAGCCTCATCGTCGCCACCGCGACGGTCGTCGGCAACGTCATCTTCGCGTCCATGGCGGGCTATGCCTTCTCGAAGATCAACTTCAAGGGGCGCAAGTGGATGTTTGCGATGATCCTCGTTGCGATGATGATACCATATCAGGTCACGCAGGTGCCGCTGTACATCCTCATCGCAAATAAGCTCAAGATGACCAATACCTATGCCGCGCTCATCCTGCCCGGTGTTGTGACCTCGTATAATATCTTCCTAGCGAAGCAGTTTTTCACCAGCATCCCCACGCCGCTCATCGAGAGCGCGAAGCTGGACGGCTGCCACCAGTTCAAGATTTTTATAAAGATAATTCTGCCGCTGTCGAAGACTGTGCTCGCGGTCATGGCAATCAACACGTTTTTGTCGACTTGGAACACCTTCTTCTGGCCGTTCCTCGTCACGAGCAAGGACTATATGTTCACCATTCAGGTCGGTCTCAAGACCTTCAAGTTTGCAAACGAAACGCTGTTTGCGCCCATGATGGCGGGCGCTACGCTCTCAGCGCTGCCGATGTTCATTCTGTTCTTTGCGCTCCAGAAATACTTCCTTGAGGGCGTCACCATCGGCGCGGTCAAGGGCTGATACGGTGATATAACGGGCGCACTGCTTCCTGCGGTGCGCCGTTTTTGCCCAGCGGGCGTGCAGACGGTCTTTTACCTATTGACACTCCCTCAACCCTGGCGACCCCTCAGTCAGCTTCGCTGACAGCTCCCCTAGTAGGGGCGCCGAGTGGGCACCGCACAGCAAAATATTCGCATAATACCGCATGGAGGAACAACATGACGATACGAAACTACACGCGCGGCGACGCGGCGGAGGTGCTGCGGCTATGGAACACCGCCGGGGCGCAGACCATGGGCTACGCGCCGCAGAGCGCCGAGGGGCTTGACGCACTGCTGCTGCGCCATCCCGATTTCTCGGAAAAGCACAGCTTCGTGCTCACGGACGCGGACGGCGTACGCGGCTTCGTCAGCGGCGTCACCGGGGACGCGCTCGCGCAGGGCAGGGTGCGCGGCTACTTCTCCTGCCTGCTGCTCGATCCCGCCGCCGACAGCGACGAGAACACAGCGCTGCTCCTTGCAGCGCTTGAGGATTCCTTCCGCGCGGCTGGCAAAAGCGTCGCCGCCGTTACCTGCTTCAACCCCGTGCGCCTGCCGTGGATCATCCCCAGCACCGACGGGCACCAGCACAACAACATGCCAGGCATCCCTACCGACACCGCGCTCTACCGCCGTATGCTCGCGCTCGGCTGGGTCGAGGCGACGACCGAACAGGCCATGCATTTAGATTTGAGCGGCTTCCAATATCCTGAGAAAATGCGCGAAAAAGAGCGTAAAATGGCCGAAAACGGGTACTTTGTGGACTGGTACCGTGAGGGCGCGCATCAAGGCGTGGACGAAATGGTCGAGTCGCTGAATAACTCGATGTGGTCGGAGGAGATACCGCCCGCCGCGCATAACGGCATGCGGCTGCTGGTTGGCCTTGAGGGGAACACCGTCGCGGGCTTCACCGGCCCCGTGTATCCGGAGCCGACCGGACGCGGCTACTTCGCCGGCATCGCCGTCGGCCCCGGCTTCCAGAACCACGGGCTTGGTTCGCTGCTGTTTTATAAGCTGTGCCAGGCCGAGAAGGACTGCGGCGCGCGGTACATGTCGCTGTTCACGGGGATAAATAACCACGCGCAGAACATTTATAAAAGCGCCGGATTTGAGACGAAGCGCTATTTTGCGGTCATGATAAAGGAGCTTTAAGATGGAAAATATAAACGGTAAAACGAGATATTATCTGCAATGGACAGAGAATGGCAAAAAGAAAAGTAAATATGTCGATGATGCGCTTGTAGACGATTTACGCGCTAAAATAGAAAGAAGAAGAGAGCTTCAAAAGAGAGAAAAGGAGCTTACTTTTATGTTTCCCAAACCGCAGAAAACAGAGAAGCAGGTAAAAGAAAAGCACGTTTTCAGAACCGATGTAATGCTCGGAGAAAACTTGAAAAGTTACGTTCAGACAGTCGCAAATTACAAAAAGAGAAGTCTTTATAAGAATATTTGCGATTATGTTTACGGGGATGTTCGCGATAGAGTTTTTATTCTTTACGGATTAAGGCGCACGGGTAAAACGACGCTCATACGCCAGGTTATAGCCGAAATGAATGAAGAAGATTTTTCAAAAACGGCATTTATTCAAGTCAGTGCGGGAATCGGTTTAAGCGATATAAATCAGGACTTGAAATACCTGATGAACGACGAATACAAGTATGTGTTTATCGACGAAGTAACGCTCATCGAAGATTTTATCGAAGGCGCTGCGCTTTTTTCGGATATATTTGCCGCGTGCGGAATGAAAATCGTATTATCGGG
>ENA-OROD01001840-OROD01001840.1-human-gut-metagenome-genome-assembly--contig:-NODE-1840-length-16238-cov-3.488167_pt1 | contig 16238 bp, 10 predicted proteins | sample MGYA00242123_ERZ509038 | MGnify/ENA primary metagenome ERZ509038 (study PRJEB26280, sample SAMEA2338719) | human gut metagenome | biome: human gut; feature: human-associated habitat; material: faeces... | reverse complement strand
GACGGACGTGCTCGTGCGTGAGCATAAAGACAATGCTTACCTCGACATGCTCTATTTCCAATATGGGCGTTACCTCATGCTCGGCTCTTCGCGCGGAGGCCAGTTGCCCAGTAACTTGCAGGGGTTGTGGAACAACGTGAACAATCCTGCATGGGAGTGCGACTACCATAGCAATATCAACGTGCAGATGAATTATTGGCCTGCCGAAGTGACCAATCTTTCGGAATGCTATGCCCCGTTCATCACCTACGTGTCTACCGAAGCTTTGAAGGACGGAGGCTCGTGGCAACAAGTGGCACGGAAAGAGAATTGCCGCGGATGGGCCGTACACACGCAGAACAATATCTTCGGTTATACGGACTGGTTGATCAACCGTCCGGCCAATGCCTGGTATTGCACTCACCTGTGGCAACATTATGCTTATACTTTAAATAAGGAATACTTGCGCGACACGGCCTGGCCCGTCATGAAGGTGACTTGCCAGTATTGGTTCGACCGCCTGAAGGAAAATGCAGAAGGGCGGTTGGTGGCTCCCAACGAATGGTCGCCCGAACACGGGCCTTGGGAAGATGGTGTGGCCTACGCCCAACAGTTGGTGTACGCCTTGTTCGAGGAAACATTGGCGGCAGCCGATGTGTTGGCCGTCGACGATGCTTTCGTATCGGAGCTGAAAGAGAAATTCTCCCGTTTGGACAACGGCTTGCATATCGGTTTATGGGGGCAAATCAAGGAATGGACCATGCAGGAGGATAAACAAGGAGACCATCAGCGACACTTGTCTCATTTGATGGCCTTGTACCCCTGCGACCAGATTTCTTACCTGAAAGACAAGCGTTATGCCGAGGCGGCCAAAGTGGCTTTGGATTCACGGGGCGACGGTGCCACGGGATGGAGCCGGGCTTGGAAAGTGGCTTGCTGGGCACGTTTGTGGGATGGAGAACGGGCTTACCGTTTGCTGAAACAAGCACAAAATATTACAGACGTGACGGTGGTGAGCATGGACGACAATGCCGGCGGCGTGTATGAAAACCTGTTCTGTGCCCATCCTTCGTTCCAGATAGACGGAAATTTCGGAGCCACGGCCGGTATCGCCGAGATGATGTTGCAGAACACCGTGAAGGGCGTGCATCTGTTGCCGGCTTTGCCTTCGGCGTGGGATGACGGGCATTTCAAAGGATTGAAGGCGAAAGGCGGCTTTACTTTCGACGTGACGTGGAAAGACGGGAAGATGGTGGAAGGCCGGGTGTATTCGGCTGCCGGACAGGAATGCCGGATGTACCTGCCGGATGCCAAACTTGTCGAGGTGAAGAAGTCGAAAGGCGGCAAGGTGGCCTTTACGCAGGAGGCCGATGGCGCAGTGGTATTTCCTACATCGGCCGGGAAGAGTTACCGTCTTCGTTTTGAATAAGGATATAGTCCTAAAAAACGTACTACTCCGCCGCCTTTTTCCATGAAAAGGCGGCGGAGCTGCGTTTGTTCATTACTTTTTTTGAATACTTTATCGGAAAAAGATGCTTCTTTCTTTTATTTTCGTTACCTTTGTGCCTATCTAATATCAAAATTGTATGAAAATAACACTTTTGCAACAAGATATTTCATGGGGGAATCCGGAAACTAATGTGAGGAATGCCGAGCAGGCGATGGAGGCTTGTCCCGGGTCGGATGTATATGTGTTACCCGAAATGTTCTCCACCGGGTTCTGTACGCAACCCGAAGGACTGGCCGAATCGGCGGACAGTGATACGCTGCGCTGGATGCGCCGCTATGCCGCAGGGCACGACTGTGCCGTGGCCGGTAGCGTGGCCGTACAGGAAGGCGGCAAGTATTATAATCGTTTCTATTTCGTAAGTCCGGACGGGGCGGTCCGCTCGTATGACAAAAAGCATTTGTTCACGTACGGCGGAGAGCACCATCGTTTTACAGCCGGGCGGGAACGTATGGTCGTGGAGTTCCGGGGTGTACGAATCCTGCTCCAGATTTGCTACGATTTGCGTTTTCCCGTATGGGCGCGCAACCGGAAGGACTACGACGTGGCACTCTACGTGGCCAGTTGGCCTACGCCGCGTGTGGAAGCCTGGTTGGCCTTGCTACGGGCAAGAGCCATCGAAAACCAGTGTTATGTGGCGGGGGTGAACCGTGTGGGAGCGGACCCGTCTTGCGAGTATTGCGGAGGCACGTTGATGATAGACCCTTACGGACGTACGGTAGCGGCCTGTGAGCAAGGCCGGGTAGATGCCGTGACGGTGGAGGTGGATATGGACGGCCTGGCTGATTTCCGCCGCAAATTTCCGGTATTGGATGATGCCGATGATTTTACATTGAATATTTAAACTCAGAAGATATACAGATATGGAAAAGAAACTCTTATTAGGTGATGAGGCCATAGCCCTCGGGGCTATCCATGCAGGCATTCGCGGAGTGTATGCTTATCCGGGGACGCCGAGCACGGAAATCACCGAATACATCCAACGGCATCCGTTGGCGCGTGCGCGAGGTCTGCACAGCACGTGGTGTACGAACGAAAAGACTGCCGTCGAGGCGGCTCTGGGGGCATCCTACGCCGGTGCGCGTGTGATAGCTTGCATGAAGCACGTAGGGCTGAACGTGGCGGCAGATGCTTTTGTCAACGCTGCTATTACGGGCGTGAACGGTGGTATGATCGTGGTTGTGGCGGACGACCCTTCCATGCACTCTTCGCAGAATGAACAAGACTCCCGTTTCTACGGTAAGTTTTCCATGATAACGACCTTGGAACCGTCTACTCAACAAGAGGCGTACGACATGATGCAATACGGCTTCGAACTTTCCGAACGGGAGAAGTTGCCGGTGCTGATGCGTATCGTGATGCGTTTGGCACATTCCCGGGCCGCCGTGACGGTGAAGGAAGAAGCCGAAGAGGTGAGGGCGTTGCCCTGTGCGAAGGATCCGGCCAGTTGGGTGCTCCTTCCTGCCAATTCGCGCCGGAAATATGCCGCATTGGTGGAACAGCAACCACGTCTGGAGCAGGCTGCGGCCGAAGCTCCTTACACGCGTTACGAACAGGCTTCGGGAGAGAAACCGGTGGGCATATTGGCCTGCGGTATAGGATATAACTATGTGACGGAGGTACGCGAGGCAGCGGAGAAGTTCAACATTCTTAAAATCACCCAATATCCGTTGCCCGCAGACTTGGTGCGGCGCTTGGCTGCCGACAGTCGTGAGATTCTGGTGGTGGAAGACGGCCAGCCTTTTGCCGAAGAACTCGTGAGGGGGATGCTTTCCGCAGACTATCCCGTACGAGGTCGTCTGACGGGCGACTTGCCGCGTACGGGGGAACTGACGCCGGACAGTGTGGCAGCGGCTATGGGACACCGGCCGGAGCGTTACTTCGAAGCACCGAAAAAAGTGGTGGGACGCCCGCCTGCCTTGTGCCAGGGATGCGGCCACCGCGATGTGTACACGGCTTTGAACGAAGTGGTAAAGGAATATCCCGATGCACGCGTGTTTGCCGACATCGGCTGTTATACATTAGGGGCTTTGCCGCCTTTCCGTGCCATAGACACTTGTCTCGACATGGGGGCTTCCATTACGATGGCCAAAGGGGCGGCCGACGCCGGTGTGTTTCCGGCCATCGCTGTCATCGGCGATTCCACGTTCACCCATTCGGGCATGACGGGGTTGTTGGATGCCGTAAACGACAAGGCGCAGATTACCGTCATCATATCGGACAATCTGACTACGGCGATGACCGGCGGGCAGGACTCTGCCGGTACGAACAAGTTCGAGGCGATTTGTCTGGGGCTTGGGGTGGAGCCGGAACATGTGCGCGTAGTGGTGCCGTTGCCTAAGAACATGGAAGAGATTACGCGTATTCTTCGTGAAGAAATAGAGTACAAAGGGGTGTCGGTCATCATCCCGCGCCGGGAGTGCATACAGACCTTGAACAGAAAGTTGAAACAGAAAAGAGCAGAAAAGAAAGCATGAAACAAGATATAATTCTTTCGGGCGTGGGAGGACAAGGCATCCTTTCCATTGCCACCATCATCGGTGAGGCTGCTACGCAGGCAGGGTTGACCTTGAAACAGGCTGAGGTGCACGGCATGAGCCAGCGTGGAGGTGACGTGCAGTCCAACTTGCGTTTGTCTGACGGGGAGATTGCTTCCGATTTGATTGCGGTAGGAACTGCCGACATGATTCTCTCGTTGGAGCCGATGGAGGCTTTGCGGTATATACCTTATTTAAATAAGGAGGGTTGGGTGATTACCTCTTCTTCCCCGTTCAAAAACATTCCCAATTATCCCGAGGACGAAGCTTTGATGGCCGAATTGAGGGCATTGCCCCATGTCGTCATGGTGGATGTGGACGCATTGGCCAAGGAACATTCCATGCCGAAGTGTGCCAATGTGATGCTGTTGGGGGCCGCGGCCCGTTACCTGAACATCCTGTCGGTGGAGGAGTTGCGTGAAAGTATCGCCCGTGTGTTCGGGACAAAAGGGGAGGCCGTAGTGGAAATGAATCGCCGGGCTTTCGATTTGGGGCATGCGGCTTCGGACTTAAAGTAAGCGGATATGGGACATCAGGTGTTTAGTGAAGAGTTGGTGGCATCTGTGGTAAAGGAGTTGCAGATTGCCGACCTCGCTCATGCCACCATCGGCGAGGTGCTGTTGGTGGCTTCCCGGCTGGAACAACAGACGGGGATTCCATTCATCCGAATGGATCAAGGTTCGCCGGGGCTGCCTGCCAATCGTGTTGGCATAGAAGCGGAGAAGGCCGCTTTAGACCGTGGAGTGGGGGCGCAGTATCCTGCAGCCGACGGGATTCCCGAACTGAAGCGCGAGGCTTCGCGCTTCGTGAAGGCTTTTGTCGATATAGACATCTCGCCACGGGCTTGCATACCTACGACCGGTTCGGTGGCTGCCTCGTTCGGGGCGTTCGTCATTACCACACAATGCGTGCCGGGAAAAGACAAGGTCTTGTTTATCGATCCGGGATTTCCCATCCAGAAATCCCAGTTGCGCATCATCGGGGCGAAGTGGGAACAGTTCGACATCTACCATTATCGGGGAGAGGCGTTGAGGGAGAAGTTGGAGAGTTATCTGAAACAAGGCGACATCGCGGCTATCGTTTACTCCAATCCGAACAATCCGGCGTGGATTTGTCTGGAGGACAGCGAACTGGCGATTATCGGTGAATTGTCCACCCGTTACGGGGTTATCGTATTGGAAGACATGGCTTATTTCTGTATGGACTTCCGTCAGGACTTGGGTCAACCTTGGAAGGCGCCTTATCCGCCTACGGTGGCCCGCTATACGGACAATTACATCCTTATGCTGTCTTCCTCCAAAATCTTCAGCTATGCCGGGCAGCGGATGGCCGTGGCTTGTGTGTCTGACAAATTGTTCGACACGCATTATCCGGCGTTGGCCGAACGTTACGGCGACTCCGGCGTGTTCGGGCAGACTTTCGTGGCTTCGGTGCTGTATATGATAACTTCCGGTTGTACGGCCTCCACGCAGTATGGCTATGCCGAAATGCTGCGGGCGGCCACGGACGGAGAACTGGATTTTGCAGCCGACGTGCGTGAATATGCCCGACGGGCTGAACGGATGAAGAAGATATTCACCGACAACGGATTCCACATCGTGTATGACTACGATGTGACTCGGCCGGTGGGAGACGGTTTTTTCTTTACCGTGGGTTATGGCCGGATGAGCGGGGGCGAATTGTTGCGCGAGTTGTTATATTATGGAGTGAGCAGTATCTCGTTGGAGACAACCGGCAGTGGGCAGCCCGGCGTGAGGGCATGTACTTCCCGTATGCGTGAGGAACTTTATCCGCTCATGGAGGAGCGAATGAAGGCTTTCCGGTTGGATCATCCTTTAAGTTGAGCGAATAAATCTGAATGGATATAAGGCCGCACGGACGGTTACAGACAAAATGGAAAACATGATTTGGAACAAGAATAAAGAGTGTATGAGTCGTGAGGAATTGCGCGACTTACAGGGGAAACGGCTGCACAAGCTGGTGGATTTGGTATATCATAACACGCCTTTCTACCGGGCTAAGATGCAGGAAATGGATTTGCTTCCGGATGATATCCGTACGATAGACGACATTGCGAAATTGCCTTTTACGACCAAGGCGGATTTGCGTGATAATTATCCGGTGAGCCTGTTGGCTACGCCCATGTCCGAGATAGTCCGTATCCATGCCTCTTCCGGCACGACGGGCAATCCCACCATCGTAGGTTATACTTATCGTGACCTGGAGATTTGGAAAGAAGTGATAGCACGGGCGTTGACGGCCTATGGCGTGACGCGTGGAGACATCGTTTCCGTGGGATATGGCTACGGGTTGTTTACGGGCGGACTGGGTGCCCATTATGGCGTGGAGCATCTGGGGGCTACCGTATTGCCTACTTCTACCGGGAATACGGAGAAACATATCCGTCTGTTGAGAGACCTTGGAGTGACGGGTATTGCCTGTACGCCTTCCTATGCCCTGTATCTGGCTGAGGCGTTGCATAAGCAAGGGCTTTCGGCTGACGATTTGAAGTTGCGCATCGGGGCGTTCGGGGCGGAGCCGTGGACGGAGAACATGCGCCGCGAGATAGAAGAACGTCTGGGCATTCAGGCCTACAACATTTACGGATTGAGTGAAATCATGGGGCCGGGCGTAGCTTACGAGTGCGGCTGCAAGAACGGTTCGCATATCGCGGAAGACCATTTCTATCCGGAAATCATCCATCCGGAAACCGGCGAGGTACTGCCGCTCGGGCAAGAAGGGGAGTTGGTGCTGACTACGCTGACGAAGACCGGAATGCCGCTGTTGCGCTACCGTACGAAAGACCTGACGACATTGATGCCCGGCACGTGCGAATGCGGACGTACCAGTGTGCGCTTTACGCGTATCCTCGGACGGAGCGACGATATGCTGATCATACGCGGCATCAACGTATTCCCCTCACAGGTGGAAAACGTGATTCTGGAGATGCCGGAATTTGCGCCCCGTTACATGTTGGTGGTAGACCGCAAAGACAACATGGATATGTTGGAGGTGCAGGTGGAGCTGCGTCCGGATAATTTCTCAGACGATTTAGGCGGTATGCTGGCTTTAAAGAAACGTTTGGCCGAACGTCTGAAAAGCGTGCTTTCCATCAGTGCGGAAGTGAAATTGGTGGAACCCAACAGTCTGCCGAGGAGCGAAGGGAAAAGTACGCGAGTGATAGATAAACGTGTGTTGGCTTAATTCAAAAACGAAAGAGTATGACTATCAAACAATTATCCGTTTTCTTGGAAAACAAAAGCGGGAGAATCAACGAAGTGACCAAAGCTTTGGGCGAACAAGGTATCAACATGCACGCTTTCAGTATGGCGGAGACTACGGATTTCGGTATCCTTCGTTTGATTGTGTCCGACGTAGACAAGGCGGTAGAAGTATTGCGTGCGAAAGATTTCGCAGTGATTCTGACCGATGTGGTTTGCATCAGTTGCCCTAACGTGGCCGGTGCGCTGTCTAAGATTTTGGAGAAGTTGGCCGAGCATCAGATTTTTATCGAATATATGTATGCCTTTGCCCAGGGAGACCGGGCGAATATCGTTATCCGGCCGAGCAATCTGTCCGAGTGCCTGAAACAGCTTTCTGAGGAAGACTGCCATATTTTAGGAGACCAACAGCTTTAAGGGTAGGGCTAAGGAATAGAAAGATTAAAGAAATACAGTCGGATTGTCGAGTGGAAAGGCAACCATCTTTCATGTAATTGAGACGATGGTTGCTTTTTGTTTTATAGTAACAGAGCTGGAATCTGATAACAAAAAAGGAAGAAAATATAAGTTATTTCCTTCCTTTTTCCTTTGAGCCGACACGGGGACTCGAACCCCGGACCCTTTCATTACGAATGAAATGCTCTACCAACTGAGCCATGTCGGCTTTTGATTTCGCGTGCAAAGGTAGGACATATTTTTTAAATACAAAAATAAAACCGGATTTTTTTCAGGGTAAGATGAAAAAAAACTATCTTTGCTTTTATTAATACCTATATTAAATGAAGAAAGCGCTGTGGTTAATCCTTTTTATAGCTTGTGTTACCGGGCTTATGGCCGGCCGGCGGCCGGATAGAAAGCTTATGATAGAGCAGATGGTTTTGGTGAACGAACGTTTCATGGCTCAGCACCCTGTGGCGGGGGGTTGCATACGGATAAACGGTGTTCGTCCCTCTAATATTTGGACGCGTAGTGTGTATATGGAGGGGCTGTTGGCTTTGAACGAAGTTGCTCCACAGCCTCGGTATGTGGAATATGCCATGGATTGGGCTGTGGCGAATTTGTGGGGATTCCGCGGAGGTTCGCATACACGTAATGCCGACAACCAATGTTGCGCGCAGGTGTATATTGATTTGTATCGTCTGCATGAAGATGCCCAGGTTTTGGGGAATACGGAACGTATGCTCAATAACGTGGTGAACAGTACGGAACGAGGGGATTGGTCGTGGATAGACGCCTTGCAAATGGCCATGCCCGTCTATGCCAAAATGGGCGTAGTCAAGCAGGACATTCGCTATTTCCGCACGATGAGGGAACTGTATGGCTATACGCGCGACTGTGCCGGACAGGTCGGACTGTTTAATACGATAGACGGTTTGTGGTGGCGTGACGCCGATTTTATTCCGCCTTATAAGGAGCCGAACGGGAAGAATTGCTACTGGAGCCGTGGGAATGGCTGGGTTATGGCGGCGTTGGCACGTACGATAGACGAGATGGAACGGGCGGAGGATTTGTTTGTCGGAGACGAGAAGCAGGAGATTGCGGACATCAAGAAATTGATGACGGATGATTTCCTTGCCATGGCTTTCTCAGTGAAGAAATGCCAACGGAGCGATGGTTTCTGGAATTGCAGCCTGACCGATGAATTTCATTACGGAGGTCCGGAAACAACCGGTACCGCGCTGTTCCTATATGGTATGGCATGGGGAATGCGCAACGGGGTCTTGTCGGACGAAGTTTTTGGAGAGCCTGCATTAAAGGCATGGGATGCGTTGATGCACGACGCGGTTCATCCGGACGGATTTCTGGGATACGTGCAAGGGACCGGTAAGGAACCGAAAGACGGTCAGCCGGTTGGATATGACAGCAAGCCGGATTTCGAGGATTTTGCCATCGGTTGTTATTTGTTGGCCGGTGCCGAGATGATAAAGTTTTTAACTCAATAATATAATCGTTTTATTAACCTAATTTTCATGAACAAACATCGCATTTGGGCATCGGCTTTTGCCATGCTCGCTTTGACTTACGGTGGGAAGCTGTCCGCACAGGGTCGTTTGGACTTGGCGGGACAGTGGGAGTTTCAAATCGACAGGGCTGATAAGGGAACAGCCGATAAGTGGTACGACCGGCCTTTGGAAGACCGTATCCTGTTACCCGGCAGTATGCCGCAACGTTTGAAGGGCGACAGGCCGTCGGTGGAAACGCAGTGGACAGGGTCGCTCTACGATAGTTCCTATTTTTATAACCCTTACATGGAGAAATACCGTCGGGAAGAGAACTTCAAGTTACCGTTTTTCCTGACGCCCGACCGCCACTATGTGGGGACGGCCTGGTACCGAAGGACGGTGGAAGTTCCGGTTGATTGGAAGAACCGTCGCGTCGTATTGTATCTTGAGCGTCCGCATATCGAGACGGAATTGTGGGTCAACGGAAAGAAAGTCGGGGGCGACAACAGCTTGTGCGTGCCTCATTGTTATGACGTGACGGACTATGTCAAAAGCGGGGAAAACGCTTTGGCGTTGCGCGTCAGCAACCGTATCGACGGCGTTTGTGTGGGAGCGGACTCGCATAGCGTGACCGACCAGACACAAGGAAACTGGAACGGTGTGGTGGGACGTATGGAATTGCGGAGCACGCCTCTTCTGTATGCCGAAGACATACAGGTTTATCCGAACATACACGACCGTACGGCCACCGTGCGGATACGTTTGAAGCAACTTCGCGGCAAAGGACGTCCCGATGCCGAAGTCAAGTTGTCGGCCAAGAGTTTCAATACCGATGTGGTGCACGAGATACCGGTTGTGTCCCGCCGGGTGAAGCTGAAAAAAGGACAGGCGGAAGTAGAGGTCGTGTTGGATATGGGCGAGAAAATGCAGTTGTGGGATGAATTCAATCCGGCATTGTATGAATTGACGGCGGAAGTCTCTTCCGAACACGGGACGGACAAACAGACCCGTACTTTCGGGATGCGTGAGTTCAAGGTAGACGGAAAGATGTTTTATGTGAACGGCCGGCTCACCCAGTTGCGCGGCACGGTGGAGAACTGCGATTTCCCATTGACAGGATATGCCCCGATGGACGAGGAGTCGTGGGAACGGGTGTTCCGCATTTGCCGGAGCTATGGGCTGAACCACATGCGTTTCCATTCTTTCTGTCCGCCCGAAGCCGCCTTTGCGGCGGCCGACCGTGTGGGATTCTATTTGCAGCCCGAAGGACCGAGTTGGCCGAACCACGGGGTGAAGCTGGGGAACGGAATGTATATCGACCGTTATTTGATGGAAGAAACGCAGCGCATGAACAAGGCGTATGGCAATTATGCTTCGTTTTGCATGATGGCCTGCGGCAACGAACCGGCGGGCAACTGGGTGGCTTGGGTGAGCGATTTCGTGGACTATTGGAAGAAGACGGACAGCCGTCATGTGTACACCGGCGCGTCGGTCGGAGGCGGTTGGGCTTGGCAGCCTAAGAGCATGTACCATGTGAAAGCCGGTGTGCGCGGGTTGGACGAATGGCGGCGCCGTGCACCCGAGAGTATGTCCGACTTCCGAGCGAAAATCGACACGGTGAGTGTGCCTTTCGTCTCCCACGAGACCGGACAATGGTGCGTATTCCCTAATTTCGATGAAATCAGTAAGTACACGGGGGTGAACAAAGCCAAAAACTTCGAGATATTCCGCGATATACTGAACGACAATCACATGGGCGGAATGGCGCACAAGTTCATGATGGCCTCCGGCAAGCTGCAAACCCTGTGCTACAAACATGAGATTGAACGGACGTTGCGTACACCGGATTATGCGGGATTCCAGTTGTTGGCCCTGAACGACTACTCTGGGCAGGGCACGGCCTTGGTGGGGTTGACGGATGTCTTTTTTGACGAAAAGGAATACTGTTCACCGGAAGACTTCCGGGAGTTCTGTTCGCCGACGGTGCTGTTGGCGCGCATTCCCAAGTTTACCTATTGGAACCGGGACGCTTTTACGGCGGTGGTCGAGGTGGCCCATTATGGCAAAGCGGCGATTCGTGACGCAGAAGTGTCCTACCGCATCTGCGACAAGTACGGGAAAACGTATACGGAAGGGACTTTGTACAACGGTGATGTGGCTTTGGGCAACAACATCGGTTTGGGCAACGTGACGGTTGCTTTGGACAAGATTGGTGCACCTCGGCAAATGGTATTCGAGGTGATGCTGAAGGGAACGTATGACCTCGATGGCCGCAAGGAAGAAGTGCGAAGCAGGAACCATTGGGACTTTTGGGTGTATCCTCAGACGACGTTGGATGATTTGGCTCGTATGGACACCGGCGACGTGTACATCACGGACATCTTGGACGAGAAAGCCGAACAAGTGTTGAAGGCAGGAGGCAAGGTTTTGGTGACGGCAGCCGGAAAGATTACTTATGGAAAGGACATCGTGCAACAGTTCACGCCCGTATTCTGGAACACGAGTTGGTTCAAGATGCGTCCGCCCCACACCACCGGGCTTTACATCGAAAGCAACCATCCGCTCTTCCGGAACTTCCCCACGGATTACCACAGTGACATGCAGTGGTGGGACTTGGTGAACCGCAAACAGGTCATGCAGTTTACGGAATTTCCGGCTGATTTCCAACCGATCGTACAGAGCATCGACACGTGGTTCCTGAGCCGCAAGATTGGTATGCTGTTTGAAGCCAACGTGGCGGGCGGACGGCTGATGATGACCACCATGCCGTTGGATGCGGACAGCGGGGTGCCCGTTATCGCTCAAATGCGCAAGGCCGTCATCACTTACATGCAGTCGGACGATTTCCGTCCGCAATACACGGTGGATTTGCAGTGCATCAAAGACCTTTTCACCAAAGAAGCTCCCAAGGTGAACATGTACACCAACGATTCGCCCGATGAGTTGAAACCGAAACTTAATACCAAGAAATGATGCGACGGCACCTTATCATAATAGGATTATGGGCATGCGGCACGGGATTTTCCGTGTTGCATGCCTCCGATGGCGGTTACCTGCTGCAACTGACTTCGGACAAGCGCGTACCGGTGCAACGTCTGTTGGAGGAGGGCGATACGTCGTCTGCCGCACCGTTGGCCGAACACCGGCTGTCTCCCGAAGACCGTTATACACCGGAGAAAGGGTACGGCTATGACCTGCTCGCCTCGCCGGACGAAAGCGGCGACCGGCCTTATTATGTCTCCGTACAGGTGCCCGACGGAAACTATCGCGTCACGGTGCTTTTGGGCAACCGCAAGGAGGCGGGCGTTACCACGGTACGGGCAGAGTCGCGCCGCTTGTTTTTGGAAAGCGTGCCGACGAAGAAAGGGGAGTTCCGCACGTTTACTTTCACAGTCAACAAACGTACACCGAAAATCTCCGACACCGAGGCGGTGCGCATCAAATCGCGCGAACGCTCCAAACTGAACTGGGATGACAAACTGACGATTGAAATCAACGGCGAACGTCCGCAGTGTGCGGCCATCCGAATTGAACCGGACCGCCGTGTCCCGACCCTGTTCCTGACCGGAAACTCTACCGTGGTGGACCAGGACGAAGAGCCGTGGGCCAGTTGGGGACAGATGATTCCCCGTTTCTTCGATGCGGAAGTCTGTTTTGCCAATTATGCGGAGAGCGGCGAATGTGCCGACACTTTCATCCGCGCCGGACGGTTGAAGAAAGCCTTGTCGCAAATGAAACCGGGCGACTACATGTTCATGGAGTTCGGGCACAACGACCAGAAACAAAAAGGACCGGGCAGGGGAGCTTATTATTCCTTCGCCACAAGCCTGAAAACGTTCATTGACGAAGTCCGGCAGCGTGGCGGACATCCGGTGTTGGTGACCCCGACCTGCCGCCGGGCTTTCAAGGACGGGAAGATACAGCCCACACACGCCGACTATCCCGATGCCGTGCATTGGGTGGCCGAACGGGAGCAGGTGCCTTTGATAGATTTGCAGGAAATGACGCGCGTCCTGTTTGAGGCTTTGGGCGAGGAAGGAAGCAAAAGGGCTTTCGTGCATTATCCGGCCGGTACTTATCCGGGGCAGGCCAAAGCTTTGGCCGACAACACCCATTTCAATCCTTACGGGGCATACCAGATAGCGCGGTGTGTCATCGAAGGAATGAAACAAGCCCGTCTGCCTTTTGTAGACCACCTTCGCGAAGACGTGCAGCCTTTCCGGCCTTCCGTGCCGGATAGTCCGGATGCGTTCCACTGGGACAAAAGCCCCTTTGTGGAGATGCAGAAACCCGATGGCAACTGATTTGCTATCGGGTTGCGCTTTAATGTAAGCCTATGCAAGAACCGCATTCTGTTTTTCTTATTACCCTGTTCTATTTGATTCGTTTTTCTTGCGTATTACCAGTCAAAGTGTTATTTTTGTAGATGCCGGTAGCAGTTGTTTTCCGAATGGTTTAGAGTTTAATGGCTGCTGCATAAAAGTGGGAATTTTATACTTGAATGTTTTTTAAAGGTATATGGAAAATGAACTAATGATGGTGGAATACCTGATAATTTGGATGGTATTTTCATGCGGCATGGCAGTGGTGAGTTATTTTATGTGGAAAAACAAACGTAAGGAAGTCCGGAATTTGTTGGAGGGTTCCGGAGAAAAGGTGTGCATGACATTGAACGGGGGAGGGAGTACATTGGACTTGCCGGTTTGTGTGTTGGCGAGTTTGGTGATGCCTGGGGCGTATTGTTTTGCTTGGGCTTTTGTCGGAGGCATGGAAGGAACATTGGAAGATGAAGAACTTTCGATGTTCTCTTATGCGTTGATCTTTATAGCTTTTCTCATGTTGGCCGTTATGGTACTTCTTTTTAAGAGGTTTTATAAAAATGTTTCTTATGCTTTTATTTTGGAACATGACATCGTGTCCTACAACGGATTTGGGTACGCCGCTCCGAAGAGATACCCGTTACGGGAACTAAAGTTCAAGGTTGAGAAACAAAGGTATAATGTCGAAATTTATTCTTTTACGGATAAGGACGGTCGGGAAATGATAAGAATTAGAAAGGAGGATTTGCCGAAATATCCGGATTTGGCCGAACTGTGTGCCCGTCCGCGAGAGTAGTTTGAATTTGTCTCATAGTATTTTGTTTACCCTGTTTCCGGCGCATGGTGGTGGTCAACTTACAGAATAGATATAGCATGGACTGGGAAGCCGGATGTTGTGGCTGGTAATTTCTTTTATCTTCTGCCTAAGCTTGGTTTTCAGAGAGTTAAGCTCTTGAAATTGATGACAGGAGAATGATAAACGAATCTGCGCCAAACGAAAAATTGTTCTCCTGTGATTGATTTTTCGTTTGGCGCAGATTCGTTTTTGTATATGCTTTTCTCGCAGAAACACCTGAAAACAGCCTGTTTCCTGCTTTCAAACATCTTGAAACCTATAAGACAGAAGAACACACGAACAAAAAAGCAAGATAACTTTCACGAGAAAGATATGTCCTTTTGTTCTTATGTCTTATCATCTTCAACATGCAAACGGATTTTCTACGATGGGCGATCATGCCGGAAGGGGATTAACACCCGCCGCCGCAACAGCCTCCTCTGCGGTGGTGATGCCTTCTGTCCTTGCGGTGATGGTCGTAGTCACAGCAATGTCCTTCGTGCCTGCAATCCCTGCACTCGCTGCATTCTTCGTTTTTACGGCATCCGGCACATTCCGAGCAGTCCGTCTTGCACGTACAATCCTTGCATGTGCAATCTTTGCAACAGCATTCTATTTTATCCCTTTTGTCTTTTTTGTCCTTACTGTTTTCCTGTGCGGCATAAACGGTAAAGGACACTGCGCTTAGAAGCACCGCGCAACTCAATAAGAACTTTTTCATCCGTTTTCCTTTTTAGTTAAACACCTTATTTGTCCGGCTTTTCCGCCCTAAGTCGGGGTCTTGCCTTCATGTCCACAAAGATAGGGAATAAAACGAAAGGGCTATAGCTTTTTAGAAGTTATTATGTTTTATGGACGATAAAATCTTTGAAACGTTCCAAGCCTTCTGCCAGTATGGCACGAGGGCAGGCGATGTTCCAACGCATGAAGCCTTCGCCCTCCTTGCCGTACATGGCTCCGGCATTGAGCCAAAGCCGGGCTTCCCGGGTCAGGCGGTGTTCCAGTTCGGCAGAAGGCGTGGCCAGTGTGCGGCAGTCCATCCATACCAAATAAGTTCCCTCCAGTCTGCAAATCGGAAAGTCCGGAAGGTGTTCCGTGCAGAATTCTTTCATGTACCTGTAATTCCCTTGCAGGTATGTCAACAGTTGGTCGAGCCAGTCCTCCCCCTTGCGGTATGCGGCGATGGTGGCGATTACTCCGAAAGGATTGACGTCGCACACCTCGTTGATGTTGATGGCTTTGTCGATTCGGCGGAGTATTTCTTCGTCCGGAGCTACGATGTTGGCGATTTGCAGTCCTGCGATGTTGAATGCTTTGCTGGGGGATATGCAGGTGACAGCATGTCCCGTGAATGTTTCCGGCAAGGAGGCAAAAGGAATGTAGGCATGTCCCGGGTAGGTCAGTTCGCAATGTATTTCGTCGGACACCACCGTCACGTTGTGGCGGAGGCAGATTTCGCCGATTTGCATCAGTTCCTCCCTTGTCCACACCCGTCCGGCGGGATTATGGGGATTGCAGAGCAGCATCACTTTTACCCGTTCGTCGGAGGCTTTCCGTTCCAAGTCTTCGAAATCGATGCGGTAGGTATGGTTTTCGTAAACGAGCGGGTTGCTTGCCACTTCGCAGCCGTTGTTGCGGATGGAGGAGAAAAAGCAGTTGTAGACGGGTGTCTGCACCAGTACTTTGTCGCCCGGCACGGTCAGGGCCTTGATGATGGCGGACACGGCAGGCACTACGCCGGAGGTATAAATCATCCACTCCTTTTCAATGGCCCATCCGTGCCTGCGTTTGAACCACGCGCAGACGGCTTCGTAATACTCATCGGGCACCCGTGTGTAACCGAAGATGCCGTGTCCCACACGGTCGGCCAAGGCTTCCGTGATGGCGGGAGCCGTGC
>ENA-OROD01001834-OROD01001834.1-human-gut-metagenome-genome-assembly--contig:-NODE-1834-length-16269-cov-5.975207_pt1 | contig 16269 bp, 14 predicted proteins | sample MGYA00242123_ERZ509038 | MGnify/ENA primary metagenome ERZ509038 (study PRJEB26280, sample SAMEA2338719) | human gut metagenome | biome: human gut; feature: human-associated habitat; material: faeces... | reverse complement strand
CAAGGGGAAACGAGAAAATAGGTGGCACTGGATATTGTGTCACATATGACACAGAAAGCCAATCCCGTAACGCTGACTTCATAAGCATTGCCCGAAGGGCAATCCACAACCCTCGGGGCCAAAGGCCCCGTCAAACTTAAGAACCCTCCGGCCGCAGGCCGGTCCATCGTAAGAACCTTTCCCTTTGAACCCTTTGAACCCTCGCGCCGAAGGCGCGTCCACAAAACCTACTGGCAAAAGCGGTCCAGATATGATATCATAATAAAATAACTGATGCGGGTGTAGTTCATCGGTAGAACGCCAGCTTCCCAAGCTGGACAGGAGGGTTCGACTCCCTTCATCCGCTCCAGAAAATGAGGGAACTGTGAAGAAAGGGCTGTCCTTTCCTCACAGTCTTTTTTTATGTTCTAAAGGATGCCATCCTGACCGGGGCAGACGTGTATGCAGAAAAGATTATTATCCTATTTACAATAATTATCTCAAGTAATATAATATCGCAAACAGCCAATTGATTGGCTGCAGGAAAGGAGTAGATAGAAATGAAAAAAATTACCATGGCTCTCGCAGCTGCAGGAATCGCATTGTCCTGCATTTCCATGGGCGTACAGGCCGCTGACGGCACTGCCGCCGGAGATCCGGGAAGAGACTGGCGCATTGCCCTTTATAACGCTAAAAAGAAAGGCCAGCCTGATCAGAACCAGGACATCCACCTCTCGGCCCAGCAGAAGGCAGATGTGGAATCCAATAAGGATGCTGTGCAGAAAGCCGATGTAAATGACGTGCACCAGCAGGGCAGAGATTGGAGAATTGCCTTGAAGAACGCTGGTAAATGATTTTTTCCGTGATTTTAAAACCCTGACTGAGAAAATGCCGGACCTGGGTCCGGTATTTTTTCGCAGTTTCTGCGGCTTGTTTCCCTATTTTTTAAAGTGTATAATGGAATCGTAATGAAGGAGTCCCGTTTTTTTAAGAAAGGCCGGCATGATGATGTGTAGAATCAGGTGGATGATAAAATCACTGAGCTTACCCGTTATGATAGCCGGCCTTTTGCTGACTCTGGGCCTGGACTGCTTTCTTTATATCAGTCACCAGCAGAAGGAAGGGGAAGTCTATACGCCCTATGCCATCCATCGACTGGAGGGCATAGACGGCATGGTGAAATGGTGGGATGTGGTAACCAAGATTATGGCCTCCAAGCTGGAGGCTGATCCGGCAGACTACATGACCCATCCCCAGGAACCGCCCATGGTGATGGCCATGAATCCCATGATCCGGAGCATCCAGATTTTGCCGGAAAAGGGAGAACCGGTGGTGTTTACGGCGGAAGATACGAGGAAGATGGATTTTCCCCGCTTCCTGGAAGGTTCCTTGAAGAAGGCTGCGGAAACGGCGCGCATGGAACACCGGCTGGTGCTGATGGACTCTCTGGACCTGGGACTTCCTTATAAAATGATGGTATTCCTGCGCCCTGTGTACCGTCATGACGAGAATGGAAACGAATCCTTCTGGGGCTATATCATCCTGGCCGTAGAGCAGCGCCGGGTCATGAGCACTGCCAATATTTCCAATCTGGGCGCCCAGAAGCTGGACTTCAGCCTCTATCACCGCTATGGCTGGGAAGATACTCCGCATCTGGTGAAGGAGCGGGGCATGACGGAACAGGGGAATCCCCATGCGGAAAGAATCATTGCCGGAGATCTGTGGTCCATTGTGCTGCGGCCCCAGGGAGGCAGCATTAACTGGCTGCTTCTCTTCTTCGCCACCATATCAGGCTTTTCCCTGACCACCCTCATTGCCTTCCTTCTCAGGAAAAATGGGGTGCTGAAAAAGGCCAATGGTGACCTGAAGCGGAGCGGCGGCAGGGATCCTTTGACTGGCGTGTTTAACCGCAAAGGCGGCGACGAGGCGGTGGCTGACTATATGAAAGCCCATGCCGGCCAGAAAGCGCTGGTGCTGGCTCTGGATATCGATAACTTCAAGCTGGTGAACGATGTGTACGGACACAGCGTAGGCGACGAAGCCCTGAAAACGCTGGTCCGGGATATGAGGGAAACCTTCGGCGAAGAATCCATCATCACCCGAAATGGCGGCGATGAATTCATTCTTTTCCGCCCCTACGAGGACTTCAGCTCCATTACCAGAGCCATGGATGATTTTACCCAGACTCCCCATACCTTCATGGCCGGGAAGAGGGAAGTGAAATTTTATGCCTCCCTAGGCTGCGCTGCCTATCCGGAACAGGGCGATTCCTACGGTAATCTCTGCATTCGCGCCGACTATGCCCTTTACGGCGCCAAGCTCAATGGCAAGGCCGGCTGGCGCCAGTTTGACAGCTCCATTACGGTTACTGACAAACGGTCCCAGTTCAGCTTCAACCTTACCGATGTGGCCGACCATCTCCCCGGCGGCATTCTGGTGATGAAGGCCACGAAAAAAGGAGACATCCTCTTTGCCAACAAGGTGATGGTGGACCTTCTGGAATGTGACGACTACGAAGACTTCACGAAATACACCGGCGGCACCTTCTTCTCTGTGGTCCATCCCGATGACAGAGATCCCATGAAAAAAGAATTCCACCGCCAGCTCGCCAGGACGGATAATCCGGGACAGATTGACTTCCTTTCCTTCCGCATGGTGACGAAAAAAGGCCATATCATCGAAGTGGATGATGCGGCCAGAAAGTTCAGGAATCCCTTCTACGGAGACCTTTACTATGTATACCTCTATAACAGGAAAGACCGGCTGAAAATCGTGGGAAAGGAATAGGGGGCTCCTAAGCGGTTGATGGGGCTGTAAAGAAATACATGAATGACACAGATACTACTCGGCCCCCTCATTTCGGCGGCGGGAGCGGAGATACCTTACTCCTCAAATGATAAAAATGATGCCTCGCGCCCGTCATTTCGACCGAAGCGGAGCGGAGTGGAGAAATCTCATGCCCCATGGTACAGGGCGCATGGCGGCAGGAAATTTCTTAGCTCAGAGTCTCGAGAGCCCGGATCTTTCCCCCATACCGGCAGGTTTCTCCGCTCGAGATGACCTATGGGCCTGCATCTTGCCATCAGAAAATCGTTATGGAAAAAAGGCTGTGAAGAAATGATCTGCATGTCTTCACGGTCTTTTTTTGGTGGGAGAAATTCCATGGGGCTGCGAAGTGATGGCACACCCTGGAAGTTTCCTGCCCATCTTGTCACATCCATGCCTTTGGGGCATAAATTTCTGTAAAAACAAGGTATTGGATAGGAAGAAGGCCTTTTCCTATAATAAGGAGAAAGGGTAAAAGTACTACTCTGGAATAAAAGGGTTGTGAATTGAAACAGGAGGTTTACTATGTGGAAAAAAGCAGTCATGGGAGTGGCAGTGGCAGCAGCGGCCCTGACAATGAGTGCCTGCGGCGGCGCCTCTCAGGGAAGCAGCTCATCAGGAGAAGCAGTGCCCCAGGGAAAGTCCATTGTGGTGTACTATTCCGCCAGCGGCCATACGAAGCAGGCGGCGGAAACCATTGCCAAAGAGACAGGCAGTGATCTCTTTGCCATTACGCCGAAGGTGCCTTATACGGAAGCGGATCTGGACTACAATAACAGCAGCAGCCGGGTGTCCATGGAACATAAAGACAGCTCCATCCGTCCGGAATATACGGGCGATGCAGCCAACTGGGACGATTACCGGGTGGTGTACCTGGGATATCCCATCTGGTGGGGCGAAGCGCCGGCCATTGTGTATACCTTCACGGAACATCACAGCTTTGAAGGCAAAACAGTGATCCCCTTTGCCACCTCCTACAGCAGTCCCCTGGGAGACAGCGGGGAAAACCTGGCCCGGGCTGCCAAAACAGGCACCTGGCTTCCCGGTGAATGCTTCACCGGCGGCGGGAAAACTGATGATGTGCTTGCTTGGATTCATTCGTTGAAGAAATAAGAAAGGCGCACCCCATGAACAAGGAAGAAATCAGAAAAGCACTGGAAGGAAAGGGCGCCGTCATGGAAATAGGAAGCCCCAACGACGGGTATGCCCGCTTTTTCACTGGCAGAAGCTGGCTGGCCAGCCTGTCTGAAGACAAAGATATTCCCGTGTACAACGTGACCTTTGAAAACGGCGCCCACACCCACTGGCACATCCATCACGGTACCAGCCAGGTGCTGATTGTGGAATCGGGGAAGGGGTACCTGCAGTATGAAGGGCAGGCGCCCCGGGAACTTCATCCCGGAGACGTGGTGACCATCCCGCCGGAAGTCAAACACTGGCACGGCGCCGCTCCGGGCTGTTATTTCCAGCACATTTCCCTTTCCAGAGAAGGAAAAGGCGTATCCAATGAATGGCTTGAGCCGGTGGACGAAAAAGGATTTGAGAAATTATGAAATGGAATAGGAAAAAGGTACTTTCTGCTTTCATTGCTGTCATCATGGTCATGGCCGGCATGGAAGTTTCTGCAAAAGCGACGAAAGGAGAACCTGTGACAAAGAAAATCGTACAGACCGCAGGCCGGGACGTGCTGGGACAGACGGCTCCCGACTTTGCCCGCTACAATGATGACATTCTCTTCGGGGAAGTATGGAACAAGCAGGACGCACTGTCTGTGAAGCAGCGCTGCCTGATTACGGTCATATCCCTGGTGAGCCAGGGCATCACCGATTCTTCCCTCAAGTACCACATCCAGAATGCCAAAAACAATGGCGTCACCCTGGAATAAATGGCGGACACCCTGACCCAGGTGGCCTTCTACGCCGGCTGGCCCAAAGCCTGGGCTGCTTTTCGACTGGTGAAGGAAGTCTATGAAGTGCCATAAACCATGATTCCCGGGCGCTAGGGCAGGCGTCAAATCATGATTTGCAAAAAGGAGACAGTTTCTTACTCCTTCATGGACTGTCGTGATCGTGATGATATAATAAAGGCGTCGGCGAAGAGCCGGCGCCTTATGTATATGATGGCAAAGGGGGAAGGACAATGAAGAAAATGAATATGCTCCATGGCTCCATCGCAGACAAAACCTGGTCCTTTGCGCTGCTGCTGGCTATGACAGGCATCTGCCAGCAGCTTTTTAATGCAGCGGATATCCTCATTATGGGCCGCTTTGTAGGAAAAAGCGCCATGGCCGCTGTGGGGAGCAATGGGCCTGTGGTGGGTATCATCGTGACCCTCTTCATCGGCATCTCCCTTGGCGCCAATGTGGTGATTTCCCAGCTCACCGGCAGAAAGGACCGGCAGGGCGTGACCAGGGCCGTACACACCGCCATTCTTTCTTCCCTCATGGGCGGCCTTATCATGATGGCAGTGGGGGAACTGGCCGCAGCGCCCCTGATGGACCTTCTTTCCGTACCGGAAGAAGTGCGGCCCCTGTCCCTCCGCTACCTGCGCATCATATTCCTGGCCCTGCCGGGCATACTGATGTACAACTTTACCTCCGCCATTTTCAGGAGCCAGGGAGACACCAGGACTCCCTTCCTGTGCCTTTTCATTTCCGGCATGGTGAAGGTGGCATCCAGCCTGTTCTTCGTCCTGGGCATGGGCATGGATGCAGACGGCGCAGCGGCTTCCACCGTGTGTTCCACCCTTCTGAGCAGTTTCATGCTCCTTGCCCTTCTGTCCCATACCTCCCTTTCTGTCCACCTGTCCCTGAAGGAAGCGGCTTTCGACTGGTCCATGCTGAAGAAAATCCTCTCCGTAGGCATGCCAGCCGGCGTTCAGGGCGCTGTTTTCAGCCTTTCCAACATTGTCATCCAGTCTGCCATCAACAGCCTGGGCACAGAAGTGATGGCCGCCTCGGCAGCAGCCTTCAATCTGGAAATCATTGCCTACTACGTGATCAATGCCTTCGGTCAGGCCTGCACCACCTTCACCGGCCAGAACTACGGCGCCGGGCTCCTTTCCCGCTGCCGGAAAATCTTTCGCATCACCTTCCTTCAGGGCTTTTGTGCCATGGCGGCGGTGTGCGGCCTCATCCTTTTCCTGGGCAGGCCCCTCCTTTCCATTTTCAGCACCGACAGGGGCGTCATTGACTTGGGCTATATCCGGCTGGCCTATATTCTGGGGGCCGAAGTGCTGGACCTTGTCATCGAAATGGTATCCGGCTTCCTCCGGGGCTTTGGGAAATCCCTGGGGCCTGCCATCATGGTGACCATCATCATCTGCGGCTCCCGCATTCTCTATGTGGCCACCGTCTTCCAGTGGAGCCCCACCTTCCATACCTTGATGGCCGTCTACCCTGTAAGCTGGCTGCTCACGGACCTGGGCATGGGAGCCGTCCTCTTCTACTACAGGAAACTCTACATGGCAGAGGATAGGAAAATAGAAATATATAGACCCTCCCTGCCTTCATAGGGTATAATACATAAAAAGGAGGATACTGCCATGGAAATGGAACATCGACCTATGCGAAGGAAAGACAGACTGGTGACAGAGGAAGGGGAGATACGCCGCATCCTGGATGCCTGCGGCATCGTGCACCTGGGACTTTATGACGAAGGACGGATTTACGTGGTGCCGGTGAATTATTCCTATACCTATGAGGGAGGGAAACTGTCCCTCTTCTTCCACGGCGCCACGGCCGGACTGAAAAGGGAACTCATAGAAAAGGACGGCCGCGCCGGTTTTGAAATGGATACGGGAGAAAAGGTCATTCCCCATGATACCAACCCCGCCCTCTATACCAATGCCTACATGAGCATCATTGGCAGCGGCCATATTTCCATCATCCAAGGGAAGGAAGAAAAGAAAGAAATCCTCACATCCTTCATGAAGCAGATTTCAGGAAAAGACTGGACCATCACCGACGGTATGCTGAAGGGATGTGAAGTGTACCGCCTGGAGGCCGACGAATTCCAGGCCAAGCGGAACTGCCCCGGGAAAAGACAGTGATGGGAGAATAGAGCAAAGGAAAAGAGGACGCCCTTCAAAGGGCGCTCTTTTTTATGGTGCCTTCCATTCTTTTTGCGCTCTCGATTTCCATTTATTTTTTTTCAAGATTTCCCGGGCCTTAAGTGGTATAATGAAAATGTGTGAGTATGTGTAAAAGCGATTCACCTATATAGATTTCTTAACATTTCCTGTGATTCATCACCAAGGAGGCAGATGGAGTGGAAACGAAACGTGATTTTATTTGGAAAATGGGCGGCCAGCAGGGACAGGGCGTAGAGTCCTGTGGCGAAATCTTGGGCCGTGTGCTGGCACAGGAAGGATATTCCCTTTTCAGCCAGCGTCTTTTTGCATCCCGCATTAAAGGCGGTCATACAACCATTGCTCTTCGCATTGCCACAAAGGAAGTGGCTACCATTGGCGAGCATGTAGACTGCCTGGTAGCCCTGGACCAGGAGACTATCGATCTCCACGGCAGAGAAGTGCCGGAAGGGGGCGTCATCATTGCCGACGATGCTTTCCATCCGAAATTTGAAGCCCACAGCGGCCGCATCGTGCTGGCTCTTCCCATTACGGAACTGGCCAAAAAGTACGGCAGCCTGCAGATGAAGAATATTGCAGCCCTGGGCATGAGCGCCGGTGTGCTGGGATTCCCGGAAAATCCCTTCTACGGTTTCATTGCAGACCGCTTTGCCAAGAAGGGCGAAGACATCATTACAAAGAACAAGGAAATTTTCAAGGAAGGCTATGATACCGCCATTGCTGCCATGCACGGCGTAGAACTGGGCAAGCTGGCTACCCCGCCGAAGAAAGACCAGCTCTACCTTCTGGGCAACGAAGCCGCTGCGCTGGGCGCCATTTCCGCCGGATCCCGTTTCATGGCATCCTACCCCATTACCCCCGCTTCTGAAATCATGGAATACATGATTAAAGTGGTTCATAAAATCCATGGCACCGTGGTGCAGACAGAAGACGAACTGTCCTCCTGCATGATGGCCATGGGTGCCGGCTATGCCGGTGTCCGTGCCTTCACAGCCACCTCCGGCCCCGGGCTCTCCCTCATGGCGGAATCCATTTCCATGGCAGCCATGGCAGAAATTCCGGTGGTCATCATCGACGTTATGCGTGCCGGCCCATCCACCGGCATGGCCACCAAGGTAGAACAGAGCGACATCCGCTATGCCATTGCCTCGGGCCACGGCGATGCGGAAAAAATCGTGCTGGCCGCTTCCTCCATTGAAGACTGCTACTACATTACCCAGGAAGCCTTCAACCTGGCCGAAGAATTCCAGACCCCCGTCATCGTGCTCTCGGACCTGCAGTTCGGCATGTGCAAACAGTCCGTACCGGCCTTTGACCTGAACCGCGTAGGCATCCACCGCGGCAAACTTCTCACCGAGGGGCTGCCGGAACTGGATACAAAGAAGAAAGCCTACTTCCACCGCTTTGAAGACAGCGAAGACGGCATTTCCCCAAGAACCATTCCCGGCGTGAAGAACGGCATGTTCCTTTCCACCGGTCTCGAACACAACGTATTCGGCAAGCCTGCTGAAGGCCAGGCCGACCGCGTCATGGAAATGGAAAAACGGCACCGGAAATTTGCAGCCGTTCCCCAGGCAGTGAAACCCTTCCATGTAACCCATGAAGACACAGACACTGACCTTCTCCTCATCGGCATTACCTCCACCAATGGAGCCCTGGAAGAAGCAGTAGAAGAACTGGAAGCAGAAGGAAAGAAAGTGAACCACCTCCAGCTCCGTCTCCTTTCTCCCTTCCCCACCGAAGCCCTCCGTCCCTATGTGGAAGGCGCAAAGAAAGTTCTCATCGTAGAAGAAGACCTGACAGCCCAGCTCCGTGAACTCTTTGCCATTCACTTCGACTGTCATGACAAGCTGCTGTCGCTCCTCCAGTACGACGGCACACCCTTTACCACTTCTACCATTGTGAACAAAGCCAAGGAGGTTTTCTGATTATGGCTTCACCGAGAGACTATAAAAATACCATCGTACCAAACTGGTGCCCCGGCTGCGGCGACTACGGCATCCAGAATGCTATTTCCGCCGTGTGCGCTAAAAAAGGCTGGGCCAATGAAGAAATCACCCTGATTTCCGGCATCGGCTGCTCCTCCCGTATCGGCGGCTACCAGTACTGCTACGGCGCCCACACCACTCACGGCAGGGCCCTTCCCTTCGCCCAGGGCATCAAATGCGCCAACAAAGACACCCACCTTATCGTATGCTCCGGCGACGGCGACTCCTACGCCATCGGCCTCGGCCATGCCATGCATGCCATGAAGAGAAATATGGACATTACCTACCTGGTCTTCGACAACCAGGTCTACGGACTCACCAAAGGCCAGACATCACCGGCTTCCTCCAAAGGCTTCGTCACCAAAACCACGCCGGACGGAAACCCCCTGACCCCGCTGGCCGTACCGGCCATGGCTATTGCCGCCGGCGCCACCTTTGTTGCCCAGGCCTATGCCATTGACGGCAGAAACCTGGTGGACATCATCGAAAAAGCAGTGGACCACAAAGGATTCTCCTATGTGAACATCTTCACCCCCTGCGTCACCTTCAACCACATGAACACCGTCCAGTGGTACAACGAACACCTGAAAAAGATTTCCGATGTCCGCGAAACCTACGACACCTCCAGCAAAGCCGAAGCCTTCCACCTTCTGGCGGAAACAGACAGCCTGGTGACCGGCGTCATTTATGAAGAAAAAGAAGGCGTCCCCTTCGGAGACATCGTTCCCTCCAAAGACGTACGGCTCATCGACCACGTAGAAAAGCCTTCCGAAGCACTCTTCGAAGATCTCTGCAAAGAATTCAGATAATCTCCATTGCCTGGCCCCGGGCCAAGCCTTTCTGGAGACATTTCAACGGCGGCTGGGCCGCCAAAAAGGAGCAGGACTATTATGGCATCTGATCGAATGATGGAATATTACTACTCCATGGGGCAGGACTGCCTTCATATGGGGGATATGGATGAGGCAGTCACATACTTCAGGAAAGCAGCCAATATGGGTGCCAGGGAAGCAGCCTATGAAATCTTCGTCCTGGGCCGCCAATGGGAAAAAGGCGACGGCCTGGACAAAGACGAAAGCAAAGCAGAAAACTGCTACAAAATCAGCGTGGACTACGGCATCGAAGAAGCAGGCCTGGCGCTGGGCAAACTCTACCTTCGCGGCATTAACGGCAACAAACCGAATCCCCGGAAGGCCAGGAGAATGCTGGAGCACTGCTCCGACGAAGGCAGCGCTGAAGCCGCCTCCCTTCTGGGCAAAATCTACGACGAAGGCATTATGGGCAAAGTCAACCAGGACAGAGCCTTCCGCTACTACCTTCTGGCAGCAGAAAGAGGCGATACCAGCGCCATGCTCATGACCGGCATGTTCTATGCCCAGGGCAGCAGCACCCAGAAAGACCTGGCTGCGGCTGAAATGTGGATACGGAAAGGCCGGGACGAAGGAAATCCTGACGGAGACATGACCCTCCGGGGCTTCCTTTCCGTAGCCTGCGGCGAATACATTACCGGCGCCGCCGGCAGCGTGGACCCCGCCAAAGCCTGGCACATGGCAGAAGAGGCAGAAGCTCTGGGCGATAAAGAAGCCTTCCTCCGCCTGGGCCTTGCTTTCACGCACAGCGGCACCAAGGATCATGCCGCGAAAGCCTTCGAATGCTACAAACGGGCTGCCCGAAACAGCATCCCTGCTGCCTGGGCCGCCCTGGGCCTCTGCTACGAAGCAGGCATCGGCGTAGAGGAGGACATTGAGGAAGCAGTGAAACTCTACAAAAAAGCCGCAGAAAAAGGCGACCCCTTCGCCATGGCCCACTACGGCTATGCCCTGGCCAACGGGGAAGGCATAGAAAAAGACGAAAAAGCCGCCATGAGCTGGCTTATCAAAGCCGCCATGAAAGGCGACATGGGCGCCATCCACATCCTCAAAGAAGACTACAACTACGAACTCCGATAAGCAGGAACAAAAAAAGACCGGCCAGGGCCGGTCTTTTTTGTGTGTCTTTATTCAGGTTAATAACAGTAAGCAGCTCCCCTCATGGCCATCCCGAGCGGAGGAACGTGCCGGTATAGGGGCAGACAGGAACCGCTCTGATGATGCTCTGAGCCCGGAGATCTCCTGCCTCAATGCTTCATGTACCATTGGGAAGTGAGATTTCTCCACTCTGTGGAGACTCTGCATAGAGTCTCCAAGTCAGCCGAAGTTGGCCTCTAGCCTGCACAATAAGAGGCTTTCCTATTGGCGGCTGACCGGCTTCGGTCGAAATGACGGGAGCGGGGGGCAGCGTTTCTGTCAATTGCTTCTTTTTGAAATGCCACTCTGCGGCACCGCCAAAGGAGCCCCATTACTTCCTGTCGAAGAACTTTACCATATCCTGGGGGATATCTTTCTTCCGCAGTATGGCCGGCAGGTCGCCCTGGTCCAGATACTTTTCCTTTTCAGAAAGAAGGGTACCCATGTAGGAGGCCGCCGCCAGCTTGTCCTCCTTATCCTTCACATCGGCCTTCAGCTGTTCCACGTGGCTCCGAAGGAGCGCCTCCCGCTGCGGGCGGGTGGCCGGCCCCTGGAGGTAGAGGGAGAGGAAATGGCTGATTTCCTGAATGGACATATCCACATTCCGGAAGAACTGGATGAGCCGGAGCAGGGCGATGTCCCGGTCTGTGAAGATACGGACGCCGCCTACGCTCCTTCTTACAAACTGCAGCAGTCCCTTCTTGTCATAAAAGCGGAGCGTGGTGGCCGGAATGCCGGTGATGTCCACCACGTCCTTCATAGTATATAAACGCTCTGCCATAGGATTACCTCGATCATCATTTTCTTACAAAAAAACTGTGGCAGAGATACCGCATGGCGCAGTTCCCTCCTCCAACAGTGACCTAAGTATAGCCCATAGAGCTTAGAACCTGTCAATAGTACATCGGGGGGGGTAGATGTATATATTATTTATGAAATTTTCGTGTAAAAGTGTAATGTTTTAGCTGCAGACTCAGCAGAATCAGATAAAATTTTTTTATATTGACCGGGAGCCATATTTTATATCCAGCAGAAAATACGGAAAAACATGGGAAAAATGGATATTTAGAGTGAGGTACATAGAGACATACCATAGAGCAGAGTTCGGTTATTGCAGCATTTTTTCGGAAATGGTACCGTAAATACAGCCACGGAAGAGCGGCCCCTCTTCCACGGCGGAAGGATAGTAAGAGAAAAAAGCAGGCAGAGGAAACACGGTCACTCGCGCAGACGCTTTTCATCTGAACTCCTGAACAACAAAAGGGCTCGGTTTTCTCTATTGTTTATTTCAAAGGAGCGAAGAACTATGAAAAAGATTCTCGCAATCGCTGCTGCTGCAGCACTCACTGCTGGCGTATCCGCTTTCGCAGCAAATCCATTCTCCGATGTTTCCACTGATGACTGGGCTTACCAGGCAGTATCCGACCTCTCCGACCAGGGCGTTGTAGAAGGCTATCCGGATGGCACCTTCAAAGGTGAAAGAAACATTACCCGTTATGAACTGGCTCAGATCATTGCCCGCCTCATGGCAAAAGAAGACCAGCTGAACGCTGAACAGCGTGCAACCCTTGACAAACTGGCTGGCGAATACGCTGACGAACTGGCAAACCTGGGCGTTCGCGTTTCCAACCTGGAAAAGAAAGTCGGCAACCTCTACTGGTCCGGCGACGCTCGTATGCGTTACCAGGATAAAGGCAACAACACGGAATCTTGGAATGGCCGTATCCGTATCAATGTTAAAGGCCAGGTTAACGACTCCACCTACGTACAGGGCCGTTTCCTGAATGAAATGAACTTCAAAGATAATGACTCTTCTGATACTTCCATGGATCAGTTGTATGTAAATCACAACTTTGGCAAAGATGTAGCAGTACGTCTTGGCCGTCAGCCCATCGCATTCGGCAACCAGACCGGTTGGCTCTACAATGGTCATGAAGGATATGATGGCGCTCAGGTAGCTTACAACAACGGCAAGCTGTCCCTGACCACCGGCTTTGGCCAGTTCAACAATGCTTACGACGATTTCATGGGTACAAATCCTTTGGATGGTGATGCAGCTAAAGATTCCAACAAAGCTGACTTCTACTTCGCTCGCGGTGCTTATGACTTCGACTTCGCTAAACTGGGCGTAGACTATATTGCATTCCAGGACAAACATGGTCTGGCTAGTGCATATAACTACACCAAAGATACAGCAAAGATTGGCAAATCTGATTTTGGCAACACTAAGCCGGAACTCTTAGGCGTTAACCTGAATGTTCCTGTTGATCAGTTCAATGTATTTGGTGAATACTGGAAGAACACCACCGCTCCGGATGCAATGGAAGATACCGCTTGGAATGCTGGTCTCTCCTATGGCGCAGCTAACTGGAAGAAACCGGGCACCTGGGATCTCTCCGTTGCTTACAACAAAGTAGGTAATGGTGTATACTTCGGCGGCACCGGTCTTCAGACCTCTGCTCTGGGCTATCTGGCTAATGCCAAGAAGCTGACCTACTGGAATGCACTGGCTAATGTAACCCTCCAGAAGAACGTACAGCTCCATGCTGAATATGCATTCGACGTTGATGCTCATAACAGCGACGTAAAGGATGACGATTCCTGGACCGTTTCCCTGAACTACAAATTCTAATTTCTGAAAAGAAAAGAGAATCTGGTTTCATAAACAAAAAAGAAGCTCTCGAAAGAGGGCTTCTTTTTTTATGCCTTTATTTAGGTTCCATGACAGTAAGGGACCGCCCCATGGTCATCTCGAGCGGGGCTGCGTGTCGGTATGGGGCAGATGGAAAACGCTTTGATGATACTCTGAGTCGAGAGATCTCCCCCCGTAATGCTGATCGTACCATTAGAGGAAGGAGATTTCTCCACTCCGCAACGCTTCGGTCGAAATGACGGGAGGGGCGCTCGCCAACATCGTCATCTCGAGTGGAGATGCATGTCGGTATGGGGCAGATAGAAAACGCTCCCATGATACTCTGAGTCGAGAGATCTCCTGCCATAATGCCGCCCGTACCATCAGAGGAAGGGGATTTCTCCACTCCGCTCCGCTGCGGTCGAAATGACGGGAGGGGCGCTCGCCAGCATCGTCATCTCGAGCGGAGGTACGTGCCGGTATGGGAGACAGACGGGAACCGCTCCGATGATACTCTGAGTCGAGAGATCTCCCACAGTAATGCCGCCCGTACCATCAGAGGGGGAGATTTCTCCACTCCGCTTCGCTTGGTCGAAATGACGATAGGGGGTCCGCCAGCACCGTCATCTCGAGCGGGGGATTTATGAGAAGATTGTCTCGCGGTGTTTAATTCTGCCCTCTGCATAGGGGTGGCAAGGGGAAAAAAAGATTGAGACGGGGAAGCTATTGAATCATATTCTTCTTGTGCCATTTCGGCGCTTCCCCCTTTGGTGCCTGACGGCACCACCTTTCCCCCGCAAGCGGGGGCACTATGGGCGCTGAGCGTTTCCATCAGGCCGAAGGCCCGGTTGGCTTGTTTTCCTTCGCGCTGTCGGCGCGGTTGTGTGGTTTTATGAAAAATAGGCGCCCTTTTATTTTAAAGGCGCCCACCACTGCCGCGAAGTGGCATATAAAATTCATTGCCCGAAGGGCAATCCACGACCTTTTGAACCTTTTGAATCCTCTGTACCCTGCCACGCAGTGGCTCCGAAATCCTGCTAATCTGTTTCTGATTCTTCGGACAGCAGAAAATCCAGAAGGTTCCTGTGTATGATACCCTGCTGTGAGAGATCCATGGTGTCCATGGTAATGAGGTACTTGGGATAGTTGTCATCCACTTTCAGGAGCGGTGCGATTTCTCTGGACAGTACCTTTTCATCCAGGGCGCTGAGGGATACCTGGATATATTTCTTCTGCAGGGTTTTGGTGATGATGAAATCGATTTCCAATGCGTCGATCCGGCCTGTGGATACTTCCCAGCCTCTTCGTTTCAGTTCAAGAAAAACAATGTTTTCTATGATGTGGCCCAGGTTGCCGGTGCGGTATCCGATAAGCCGGTTTCGAAGGCCCATGTCGGCCACATAGTATTTTCCATTGGTGGTGAGTCTCTGTTTTCCGCGGATGTCATATCGTTCACATTGATAGAGCACGAAAGCATTCACCATTTGCTGGAGGTAGCTGTCAATGGTATCGGGAGAAACGGAGGAACCTTGGGACTTCAGGGTTCGGGCGATGGAGTTGGCGGAAAGGGGATTTCCTATGTTTTCCATGACGAATTTAGCGACTTTCAGGAAAACCCCTTCGTTTCGTATTTTACCCCGGAGTATGATGTCTCTGGCAAAAATGGAATCAAAGAGGCCGCTGTTAATGCTTTCGATGATTTCTTCATTGTTGGAAAGGGCGGCAGCAGGAAAGGAACCGATGCGGAGGTACTCGTTGAACGCCCGGTCCCTCTGTTGCGGGGGATAGCCTTTAAATGACATGAATTCGGAAAAGCTTAAGGGATACACTTTGATTTCTATATATCGGCCGGTGATATAGGTCACATATTCGCCGGAAAAAAGGCGGGAGTTGGAGCCGGTGACGTAAATGTCCAAAGGCAGGGAGGCCCGAAGCTCATTCACCGTTTTTGCCCAGGCAGGCAGCTCCTGTACTTCATCCATGAGGAGATAGTAAGGCCCCTGACCCGTGACCCGTTCTTTGACATACCGCTGGAGAGCGCCGCTGTCCTCCAGAGGAAGACTGTCGATCTTTTCATAGCTGATTTCGATGATGTGGTCAGCAGGTACATGACTGGCCAGCAGATGGTCTTTAAACATGCGGAGCAGAGTAGATTTTCCGGAGCGCCGTATGCCGGTGATGATTTTGATGAAATCGCAGCCCTGCGCTTGAATCATCCTCTGCAGGTAAAATGGACGTGGAATCATAGGAACCTCCTTTATAGTACTTTTTCTCCCAGTATACAGGGAATTTTCCAGAAAATCAAAAAAATTCCGATTAGTAATCGGAATTTTTGGGAAATATAGGATTTTTCAGGATATGGAAGTGGAAATTAGGGGGAGGAATGAACCATTGCGTCCCCATCTAAGGGAAGAGGGACGACTATGTGCCTTCAACTTGTCTCCCCTTACTTGCAGGTGGCAAGTGAACTTGGCTCGTAGGGGAGCGGTAGCACCTGAAACCAAGTGAGATGCTTTCCATCGGGGCGGATGGGGGGATCACGATAGTGGTGGAAGGGGTTGGTACATGGAGAGATGAGACATAAATGCTGCAAGCTCTCTCAGCGCTTTCCCCCTTTGGTGGCTGTCGCCACCACCTTGCCCGGTGGTAAGCATGTCATATGATATAGAGAACTAATTCCGTAACGCTGACTTTATACTCATCGCCCAAGAGGGCGATACCACAACCCTCGGGGCCAAAGGCCCCGTCA
>ENA-OROD01001831-OROD01001831.1-human-gut-metagenome-genome-assembly--contig:-NODE-1831-length-16283-cov-3.443801_pt1 | contig 16283 bp, 33 predicted proteins | sample MGYA00242123_ERZ509038 | MGnify/ENA primary metagenome ERZ509038 (study PRJEB26280, sample SAMEA2338719) | human gut metagenome | biome: human gut; feature: human-associated habitat; material: faeces... | reverse complement strand
TTTCGCAGGCTACGCGGCTCATGGGATCCTGCTCCAGCAGGGCGTCAAGAATGGCGTCGGAAATCTGATCGCAGATTTTATCCGGATGGCCTTCGGTTACGGATTCTGAGGTAAATAATAATTTTTCCATGGTCTCTTCCTTTCTTCTTTTTGACTTGTGTATGGAAACAAAAGTTAAGGCCCGCTTCATATCAAGCGGACCTGTTTATATCACGATAACCAAATCCTCTTATTGTTCGATTCAACTCGCTCAGGTTGGCACCTTCCGCTGACGCGGGGTTGCCGTGACTTCACAGATCCTTTGTATCTCCATCACTCTGAATAAGAAAATTCAGCCAACTTATGAAATTGAAAAATACTACGCGTATTAAGATACACCGATTCCCATAGGCTGTCAAGGTTTTTTTATTGACTTTCTTTCACTAAGAATCTATACTAGTTTTATAAATGCACTTTTGCAGATAGGGGTTTTTTAATGAGAAAAGTTAATCTGAATAATTTAGAGGCAGGCATGGTTACTGCCGATACCGTCACTACAAAAAGTGGACAGACTATTTTGGAGAAAGGGGCCACCCTTACCAAATCTTCTATTATGCGTTTATCTTTTTACAATATAAAGGAGGTCTGTGTAGAATGTGATGACTCTGATACGCCGGAGCCTGTCAAAGAAAAAGAAACACCGGTAAAACAAAAACCTTCCTACACACCTGCTTATTCGCAGAAGGTAAAGGCTTCCCAGCAGCTCCAGACCTTCAGTTTGACCATTCTTTCGTGCTCAATTCGATTAAAACCAGCTTCGAAAACTATGTATTTCAGAAGAAGCCACTTAATACAGACGACCTTTTAAAACAGGTTACCATGTTGTTTGATTCGTGCAAAACTTCACTGGATCTGTTTGACATGCTCAACAACATGCGTTCTTACGATGACAGCACCTATGCCCATTCCTTAAATGTTGCACTGATCTGTCGCCGGTTCGGCAAATGGCTTAAAGTAAGTCCTGATGTCTTAGACACCATTACGCTTTGTGGTCTGCTTCACGACATCTGCAAAGCGAACTTCTATGCGGTCGAGATGCGCAACCGCAAGAACGATCAGGGCAGGTGGGAACAGTACCCGTTCTATGTGGTCGATGACAAGCTGCCTTACGGGCACGGTGAGAAGTCTACATCATCTCTGGGTTTATGCGCCTGAGCCGCGAGGAGGCTATGGCGATCCGTTGGCACATGGGCAGTTGGCGAGAGGGCGAAGCCAGAGATGCGGGTAATGCCTTTGGCAGATTCCCCTTGGCGGTGTTGCTTCATATTGCAGATATGGAGGCAACATATCTGGACGAGAGTGCGGCAGATGGAAAATAGGTTCAGATACGGCAAGCGCCTGTATCAGATTTGGGTTGAAATGCGGCGAAGATGCCGAGCTGAAAACAGACCGGCGTATGCAAACTACGGGGGGCGAGGTATCGCAGTATGCGCGGAATGGCAAGATTACGAGCGGTTTGCTCAATGGGCTTTGCACAATGGCTACTCGGATGACTTGACCATCGAGCGAAAAAACGTCAACGCTGGCTACTCCCCAGAAAATTGCACATGGATAACGCGAGGAGAACAGGCGCGGAATCGCCGCAATAATCGTAAGTTGACGTGCGGCGGCCAGACCAAGACCGCAGCCGAATGGGCGAGAGAAGCCGGGATGGAAAAGCACACCGTTCTCAATCGTGTCAGGAACGGCATGACGGTATCGGAGGCCATCTCGAAGCCTTCCGCCCAGAGAAAACATCTGGTGTTTGGAGAGAATCTGTCTTATGAAGAAATGGGGAGGAAGTTCGGTATCGGAGCCTCAACAATCAAGGCGAGAGTGAAAGCTGGAATGTCCGTCGAAGCAGCGGTATCAACGCCCGTATATAAGCATAAAGCGGTGCTTCAAATCACCAGCGATGGGCGGATCTGCAAGGCATGGGAAAGCGCAACCGAGGCGGCACAAACGCTTGGTGTGGCACCGTCTGGCATAAGCCAATGCTGCACTCGAAAGAATGCAACGTATCGCGGATATATCTGGAGGTTCCAAGAGACCGACGGGGAGGAGGTAGCACATGAAGAACTCGCAGAGCAACCGGACGAATAACACGGAATGGGTAGAAATCCCCGGCTATCGCTTCCGATACCAAATCAACCGCGAGGCGGTCGTCCGAAAGGAACTGGAGAGTGGCGAGTGGTACGTCCTGAAGCCGTACATCAGCGGACGAACCCGCGCCTGTGTGAAGATGCGGACAGCGGACAACCGAAAAGTAGATGTGCCTGTTGTGTGGCTCATGGCCGACGCCTTCATGGGTGGACGCCGGACGGGGTACAACATTATCCATCGGAACGGGGCGAAGATGGATTGCGAGCTGGTGAACCTATCGTTCGCCAGCAAGCAGGTCAGCGGCAAAATCTCCAGCGCAAACCGGCGCAAGGCCGTGATGAAGGTCGATCAGGCTGGTCAAGTAGTTGCCATTTACTCCTCAGGACGAGAGGCGGCTAAGAAGAATTACATCAGTCAAAACGCCATCTGGGCCAGATGTACGGGTAAAGTGAAAGACCCGTACAGGCTCGATGGCTACGATTACAGATACGAAACATCAAGGAGGGCTTAACATGAAAGTCAAAATCAACACGCACGGGAACCCGCTGCCCGAGTCACATGGCGAGTGGGTTGACCTTTACACCGCCGAGGACATCGTTCTGGAGCCGTTGGACTTCAAAATTATTTCGCTCGGCATTGCGATGGAACTTCCTGCCGGCTACTATGCGCAGGTCGTTCCCAGAAGCTCGACCTGCAAGAACTTCGGCGTCATCATGGCGAACAGCGTGGGCATCATCGAGCATAGCTACTGCGGTGACGATGACATCTGGGGCTTCCCGGCGGTTGCCATCCGTCATACGGAAATCCCGAAGGGGACGCGCATCTGCCAGTTCCGCCTCGTGAAGCAGGACGAGCCTGTTGAGTTCGAGCAGGTCGAGGATCTCGGCAACCCGAACCGCGGCGGCTGGGGCAGCACTGGAACCGGCAAGGGGGCGCAGTAATGGCTTGGGAGATGAAGTATCAGCCGAATGTGGTGCTGGATTTTGACGGCGTCATCCATTCCTATGTGAGCGGCTGGCAGGGCGTAGACGTTGTACCCGACCCGCCCGTGCCGCTCATTGACGAAGAAATCAAGCGGATCAGAGCCGCGGGGTACAGAGTGGTGGTCGTGTCCACCAGATGCGCCACGCCTGAGGGCATGGGAGCGGTGCGGCGCTACCTTCGTGAGAACGGCATTGAGGTCGATGATGTGGCGGCGGAAAAGCCACCCGCAAAAGTCTATGTCGATGACCGAGCCTTGCTCTTCGACGGCAATCCGAAGGGCCTGCTGGAAAAGATCCAGCAGTTCCGCCCGTGGCAAGAGGGAGGGCCTCTGCGTGGGAAGCCGCCTGTGCCGAACTGCCGCAAGTGTATCGCCCATGTGTATGAGCGCACGAACGACGGGTGGCGCGAGGATGAATTTGTCGCATGGTTCCACACATGGGGAAGCACGTTCGAGGAGTTCGATAATGGGGCCGTCCCTGTCACGACGGGCATTGTCGAGGACGAGCACGGCAAGGTGTGGAGCACGGCGGCGGAGAACATCCGGTTCATCGACTGAGAGGAGGACTGCAGATGCCGATTAAGAACTACACGACCAAGGTGCCGGCGGTTCAGACCGTCGGCGAGATCCAAGGCATCCTCGCCGCGCACGGAGCACGAAAGGTGATGATGGACTACGCCGAAAACGGCAAAGTCACGGCAGTCACATTCGCGCTGGACTGCTGCGGCTCCCTGCATGGTTTCCGACTGGAAGCACGACCGGACGGCGTTAAGGCAGTGATGGCAAAAGAGCGTACCAAGTGCGACGACGAACAGGCCGAGCGCATCGCGTGGCGCAACCTGAAGGACTGGATCGCCGCGCAGGTCGCCCTCGTGGAGACGGAGCAGGCCACGATGGACGAGCTGTTCTTCCCGAAGCTGATTGACCGAAATGAGAAGACGCTCTATGAGGTGTTCCAGACCGGCCAGCTTATGCTCGGTGATGGAGGTTGATGATGGCACACGGATGGACGGCCACAAAGGAGGCGTTGCCTCCCGCTGGCGAGAGGGTTCTGATTATCAGCAAATGGGGCCATGTGACCGATGGCTCCCTCGTGGCATACGACCCGAAGGAAGCGCCTCTCTTTTACGTGGGCGGCTTGGAACCGGGCGGTCATGTGAAATGGTGGATGCCAATGCTGGAGGACGGATGGCACACGCTCAAAGAGCAAAAACCACGGGAGGGGCAAGAGGTCTTGACGAAGGACTCATACGGTCACATCTTTAGCTGCGTGTGGAAAAGGCTTTGCGGCTCTGAACGCCCGACGTTCGTTCCGTTTGTGTGGGTGCCGAGGTTCTGGCGTGAGATGCCGCCGCTACCTGAGGGTGTGCGACTGAAATACTGAGGAGGGCAAGAATGAACACAAACAAGCTGCGCCCGTGCAAAGTGGGCGAAGAGCTCTACCTGTTCCACGGGTTCACGCAAATCTCGCAGATCGTGCCGCCGTCGCTCATGCGTGGCGGGCATGGCGGCGGCGTTGTTGCCGGCGCCTATGCCATACTGGAACGACGGGATGGCACGGTTGGGCTGGCGGAGGCCCAGCGAGTGCAATTCCTCGACACGGCAAAGGAGTTTGCCAAATACGAAGAGGAGGAGACAAAAGATGTTTGACTACACGAGAGAACACGAGAACGACTTTAGCTTCTGGTATCCGAAAATTAAGGACTGCGGCATCCCGACACCGCTGACATTCTACACGAAACTGCCGAGTGCGGAGGAGGAACCAGAGTATGTGAAGCGGCTGTACGAGGCGTTTTACATGGAGCACCCGAAGGAGGACGAAGAGGTTGTCAAGGCGTATCTGGAGGAGCGCGTCATCCCGAAGCTGAAAGAGATGGGGTTGACCGGCCATGTGTTCGTCAAGAATGGCCGCTTCAGCAACAAGTTCAATGCGAATGGGACGTGCAACCTGTACGGCCTGCATGAGCTGTACCGGGCGATCATCCTAATCAACTACGAGGCGATATGCTGCGGAGCAGAGGGCGCAGACGAAATTGTGGTGCGAAAGTTCATCGAAAGCTCCGCGGGGATGACACCTTGCATCTACAACGGTCTGCCTCTGCGGCCAGAGTTCCGAGTCTTCTACGACTTCGACGCCAGAAAACCGATCTTCACCGCGAATTATTGGGACTATGACTATGTTTACCCGCACCTGTACCACGCCACAGACAAGATTATTTTCGAGCATGAGCGAGAAAGATTGGAAGGCGTGTATGCACACTTCAAGGATGCCGTTCAGGACAAGGTCGCTGATGCAATGCAGAATGTGCAAGGACTGACGGGGCAATGGTCGGTTGATGTTCTGATGGACGAACGCGAAAAGTTCTGGCTGATCGACATGGCGATTGCCCAGCGTTCTGCGTACTGGGAGATGCGACCGGAGGGGTATGCGGAATGAAGTATCAACCGGTTTACAAATGCCCGTTGTGTGGTCGGCTGCTGTCCAGATCGCAGCCTCAGGAGGTGCCGACGGAAATGCTCCCGGCCCTGCTCGGCAAAGTGATCCAGCATCAGCAACTCGCGGCGAACCCGTTCACGCGAAATAACGTGCCGATGCACATTCCCTGTAAATGCCCGGACGGGAGCGCGGGTCTGGCGCAGTTCGCCGGTTTCAGGTGCGTCAAATGAGGGTGCAAGGGTTCCTGATTTATCGGATTTGGTACGGGAACTGCCTCGTGTACGTTGGCCGCACCAAGCAGCCGTTGCAGAGCAGAATACGCGGCCACCTGTTCAGTAAGCCGATGCACCGCACCGTCAACATAGAGCAGGTGACGAAAATCGAGTATGCGGAACTGGGAAGCGAAGCAGATATGAACCTGTACGAGATCTACTACATCCTGCGGCTTCATCCGCCGCTGAACGTGGACGATAAAGCGCGGGATGACCTGAGCGTGACCCTACCAGAGTTGGAATGGAAAGAGTTCACGACGCCGCTCTGGGAGGGTTGGCGGCAGGAGATTGCGAAGCAGGACTCGCGCATCGACTACCTGCGGAAACGCTATGCGGAGATCCCGCAGGAGATCTCGATACTCCGCGGCCTGCGGAAGATGGGCGAAATCACGGAGTACGAGTTCGAGGAACGACTCTCTGCGCTCAAAGAAGAGTTGGCCGAGGTTTCCAAGGAATTGTGGCATCGGTAAAGACCAGCGTAGGTCGATTTACGTTGCCGCCGGCATACAATCCATCATTCTGCGACGCTCCAGCGGCTCCAGAGGGCAGTAAAATAGCGGCTACGCTCCATTTCGGGGCGTAGCCGCTTTTCTTATTCTTCAGGGATGGCCTGAACGATTTGAGTGATGGCGTTCTGGAAATGCGAGAGGTTTGATGGCTCTGCAAGTAATCGCAGGTCGATATACTGGAACTGGCTGGAGCCGAAGATGAATTGCTCGGCGTCGGCTGGGGAAGCGTCGGGGAACGTCAGGAGCATGGAGCGTAGCGCACCTTCCTCGAACGTGCCGCAGGTCTGGTCTACCAACGACGGTAAAGATACCTCAACGGCTGTCCTGAGACCCGTATGGCCCTTTTCCCACGAGGTCACACTAAAAATACCTTGCGGCCGTTCCGAAGCGCCCTGCACACGCCAAACTTCGTCCCGCGGCCATAACTGATCTGCAGACCGGCGCTGGAGGCGAACGATGTGAGAGCGGCGACAACCGGAACGATTGCTGAGTTTTCGCGCTGGCTGAGCTGCTCGGCCATGCTGTCGGCGTCCCAGATAGTGGAGTATCTGGCAGCCTGCTTGACAGGCGAATTGCCACCGCCGACAATCGTGGAGGAGATCAGCTCGGCACCGTCCTCGGAAACGTACCGCTTAATCTCGACGCCGCAGACCTCGATAGCGTCCATGCTGCGGTCGAGGAAGTCTATCATGGAAGCCAGAGAGTCAGGGATGGAGTCGGCTGCGAAAATCAGCCGCATCCGTTCAGCTTTCAGGTTGCTGTCGAGGGCGGCCCACAAATCGTCTGGCACGTCCAGCAGGGCGGTGGACGCGCGAAGTTCGCTGGCGCTCCACGCCCGCATACGGGAGGCGTAGTCGAGCATCTGGCCTACGACTTCGCGGCGGATTCTGGTGTCGGTGCTCCGCTTCACCTCGACGAGCACGGGAAGACCGTCTTGGTCAACGAAGAGATGGTCAATGGAGAAAAGGGCTGGCCCATCTGGAGCATCGCGCACGGGCTGTTCTCGACGCAACAGGTAAAGGCGCTGGCCCTCATTGGGGGAGCTGAGCAGCAGTTGCGGATTTTCCGCAATAAGCTGCTGGAGGTCGGCCTCTGCGGGATATAGAGCCTCGCTGGCCGGGATGACGGTGCCACCGGAAAGGCGGTAGAGTTTAGACCCTGAAAGACCCATGAAAATATCCTCCGTTCATGTGGTATAGTCTACTGGCTCATGGCCTATATTCTAACAGTGGATTTCGTGAGCGTCAACGGGGCTGTAAGCTATGAGAAGAGGTGGTATGAACCGACGGCATACATCATTGGAGGAGCAAAAAGTGGACAAGAAGCTATTTGGAACGAGAATCAACAAAGCCCGAAAAGACCGCGGCCTGACGGCTGAGAAGCTGGCAGAGGCTTGCAACATCAATTCGACGTATCTGCGCCAGATTGAGGGCGGAAAGAAGTTGCCGAGCCTGCCGGTATTCGCCACTTTATGCCGCGAATTACGAGTTTCACCGAATTATATCCTGCCAGACCTCGTGGAAGGCACGGAGGCGGAAAAAATTCAAAAAATTTTTTCGGAGTCCGATCCGACGCCGTCCCAGATCGAGATGCTTGCGGAGATGGCTGGGGTCATTCTGAAAGAGAGATAGGCAAAGTATATGAGCGTAAAAACGAGTATAGCCCCGCGTCGTCTGACGCAGGGCTTTTTCGCGTTTTTGCTGTTATCCGAACGGTTAAATGTTATTACCGCGCACCTATCTTGCTTTAGGTAGGTAAAATGTTATAATCAAATCACAGGAAACAAAAAAGAACCCTCAGTGCTTGCAACACCAAGGGTTCCGGCGGTTCGACAGCCACCTGTGACTGCGCTACACACCTCCGAGCAAGGTAAGTGTAACATGGCTGCCGGCCGCTGTCAAGAACGACGAAAGGAGCAATACACTTATGATGACGACCCCCGACAAATTGAGAGCGGACGCGGCAAAGCTGGATGTATTTCTGGAGATGTTCGAGTCCACCTACTTCTACTTCCTCGACATGGCCAAGGGAGAGGCAGAGAAGAGGGACAGAGGCGCCTTGGCCTTCTACGAGATCAAGGACAGAGTTCACGCGCTGATGGGTGAGATGGAAGAGTTCGCCGGCCACATGGAGGTCTGCAACGCCATCTTCGCGGTGAACTTTGCGAACCGTGAAGCGGAGAAAGGCGGTGCGGTATGAGCGAGACCGTCAAGAGCTTCATTGGCAGAGTAGCCGTTGTGGAGCAGGAGGGAAGCGCAGTCCGCGTTCTCCTGAACGAAGGCGAGACGATGTATGCGGCACGGGATCTGCTGGCCGCCTGTGGCTGCGCCTATCCGACCAAGTGGTGCCAGCGCGAAGCAAAGAGCGAGAGCGACGTGAAGCTGGTGAAACTGCCGTTTCCGGTCAACGGGAAGACGGGCGGCGCATCCCGCCGGTCTGTGCCGATGTACTTCGTGACCGAACGCTGTGGGCGGATGATTTTGGACATCTTCGGATGCAGCAAGGAAACGAGGGCATGGATTGAGGGCAAGGTGTTCGCCTGTAAGCTGGGAAAGCCAGACGAGCAGACGCCGACGGAGCTGCCAGCACCGACGCAGGTAGCTGTTCCCGAGAAGCCGACGCCTCCCCCTAAAGCTGGAAGCGACGCCATCAACCGGCGAATCGACGCGATTTTGTTGGAGCTGCTTGAGCTCAAGAAGTACATAGTGACCGCAGAAGCGTGATTGGGCGGCCTCGGCCTTGAGCCGGGGCCGTCTTTTTCTGCCTGTCGAATATAAACGTATATGAATATGATACAGAAAAATAATTTGTAAAATTAACGAAAACATATTGACATAGGTAGGTATCGCAGTATAATAAAGTTACAAATTAACCAACCGGCTAATTAGAAAGGGACGGAGACCATGAAACGTAAATCTGACATCGTGCGCGAAGCCGTAGCCGCGGGCAACTTCAAAGAGGCCCTTCGGATTGCAAAGGGTTTCCGCATCAACATCACGGCGGAGCAGAGAGATACGATGTGCAGAGCTTATGAGTGCATTGTTCATCCTGACTTCTACCGGCAGCTCGGGACGGACATCCCGACAGCCATCAATGCCGGCGTTGAGATCGTCACTCAGATTTACGGATAAGGAGAACAGCTATGGGGAAGGCGTATTACTTCGTCAAGCGTAGCGGCAACTGCAACCAGTGCGGTTCCGAGTATATGCGCTGGGCGTTCAGCACCGAGTACACCAGCAAGACGGCGCTCAAGAAAGCGTACACGACCGGCCGCCGGTCGGTCAGGATGGCGGACATCTACACGCCGCAGCAGCTTCTTCAGGAGTTCGGCATCGTCAAGGCCAAGCACATCATCGAAGAGGTTCTGCAGTATCAGCCGGAGCTTTGCTCCAGAAAGGAAGCGTAAACATGGAAGACAAGAAGATCGTTGTTGACGGCGTGGAACTGATTCCGGTATGGCGCGTTCTCTATCAGGATGCGTGGATGAAGTGCAGCGGCCGCGGGTTCTGGATTTTGGAGAACATGGCGAAGGGCTGGCAGGAAATGAACTGGGTCGGCCGCCATACGTTCAAGAGCCAGCAGGCCGCAGTCGATGCCCTGAACGCGCTGATCCGCGAACGCAGCAAAGGCACCCATACCCAGACGCAGATGTGCGGCGGCTTCGGCATCGACATTGTGATCGACGGGGACGCCGCCAACGATATGCGCATCGTTGACTGGAAAATCCAGAAGCAGTACAAGACCCGGTGGGAACTGGTCGATGAAATGGAGGCGTCGGAATGAATAAGACGGCGGTGGAGTTGCTCCGCACGAATGCCAGCTACATCGACGCCTTAAAGGAGGCTATCGACCGCTGGGAGAAGTCAAACGACACGGAAGAGAAACGCGACCTGCTCGCCGCCATTGGTGAGATCGGCGTTGACGTACATAACCGTAACCGGCAGCTCGGCATCTTGTAGGAGGAAGCACAGATGAAGATAGCACAGGCGAGGAAGCTGCTTACCGAGGACATCGGGCGGATGACGCTCGAACAGCTTCAGAGGCATCGGGTCAAGCTGACTGACGCTTGGCGAGAGAGCCGAGCGGATTACGGAATGGTTCAGGCTGCGAGAGACGGCTTCTATCTTCCGGCGGGGCAAGGCGACGGCGATTACATACCGAAAGACGCATGGCTCACTTGGAACCTCTCTCACAGGCTCGACGAGACCATCGAGAGAGAGCTGGAGCTACTGAGCAGCCACAACAGCAAGGCGTAACACCTGCCAAAACCGACGCACAAGACCGAGAACGTGCTCTACGGCGGAAAGCATACACTTTCACCACCGCACGGAAACGTGCCATACAGAGCATCCCAGGGGCTTCTACGGGCGTCGGTTTCCACGTGGCTAATTTGAAATTACGTCCGCGTCAATGCGGATGTGCAGGAAAGGACAGACGATATGAGTGAAAACACGGTAGCCATTCGGTGCAAATCCGAAATGAACCGCTGGATGGACAGCGTTATGGTCGTTCCGCAGGAACAGGCCGACGACATTGAGCAGAGCATCAAAGAGCGGATGCGTGGCTTCGAGCGCAACGGCTCCTGCTATGGAGACGTGATGCGCGAGATTGCGCAGGCCGCTGGCATCGAAAGCCTCGCCCTCTGCGATTACGACGAGGACACGGACGAGCCGACTGACGCTTGGTGCGAATACTGCGCGGGTCTCAGCCAGAAGATGCCCGTCATCGAAATCGACATCGGCGAGCTGGGGAACGACGTGAACATCGACGATCTGCTCGATAAGGCAGAAGAGCTTGGCTGGTGCATCCATGAAAGCGACACCGAATGGGAGTTTATCCAGAACAGCCCCGCCGGTGAAGATTTCTCTTTCGACGTCGGCGCAGACGATGTCAACAACGCGGACGACATGGTGCGCGAGATCCGTTCCTATGCGAATGGCTTCGACGCTGAGGAACACGCCAAGATGTGGATTGAGGCACAGGGACGGGTGTCCGGTGTCCCTGACCTCAAGACGCTTGTGAAGGATGCTGATGACATCAAACTGATGCTGAACAAGCTGGCGTCTGCGATGGAGGATGTGCTGAAAGGCGAGTCTGATGACGAAGATGACCGAGCAGAGCTGTCGCCTCGCCAGATTGAGCGTCTGGACGAGATCGACAACGCTATGTACCGGTTCCTGCTGGTTCTTCTGGAACAGGACGAGGACGAGTTCGACTGGGATATGTACCACATCGGCGAGGCTGTCGATGCGGTGCAGCAGGTGATGCTCGACCACGGGTTCGACATCCATCGCCCGTATATTGAAGACGACGGCGAGCACCGGACGGTGCATGACTACGAAAGGGCTGGTGGCCGCTAATATGGAAAAGGCGTATGAGTGGCTGCTGAAGGAGTTCAGCATTGACGGCGCTGCGGCTCGCATCATCCGAAACGTTTTGGAGTACGCCGACCGCATGGGAGGCGACGAACAGTACGACTTCCTGGCCGAGATGTTGGATGGAACGATTGGACTTTCTGATCGAGAGATCCGAAACTTGTGCTGGAACTGAAGGAGGTGTGGAAATGATAGCTCAGGCTACAAGATGCTATGACTGCGGAAGCTACGTTTCGCGGGACATCTACTTTGGCAGGTTCGGGAAGCGCAACAACGTCCCACTTTGGGTTTGCCCCAACTGCGGCGTGGTACATGAGGACTATCGGTGGTTCAAATACGTCAGCCAGCAGGAGGCAAACGCCATCATCGAACACCGCGGGCCTCGTGGCCTGTTCGTGCTGGAGACTGGCGTTGAGTACATCGGCATCGACAATAGCACCGGCGACGCTTGGACGGAAGAGTTCCCCGACCTGACCGAGTGCATGATGTGGCTGGCCGGGGAAAAGGAAGCCGCTCAGGCAGCAAAAGCACAGAGAAAATACGAGACAGGCGACGGGCCTGCCGAGGACGTGGAACTGCGGCAGTATAGATGCCTCCGGTGCAACCACATCTGGTACGAGGACTGCGACGCCCCTGATTATCCCGACTACTGCCCCGGCTGTGGCGAGAGTCTGCGCAGAGGAGGTGCTCAGGAATGACAAAGGCAGAATTGCGAGAGAAGCTGCTCGGTGGAGCCGCCATGGATGACCTGTTCGCGTTCAGAAACGGTCAGGATTGCGAAATCTTCAAGGCCACTCGGTTTGAACGGAGCGACGACATCATTTACATTCCCGACCTTGCCCTAAACCTGATTCCGGTCACGGAACCTGCAAACGGCCCGGAGGACGTGGAGGAAATCGTCGGTTGCTGCTACACCGGCAACGACTTCGTTGAAGAGTGCGGCGGGGACGTAGAGAAGGCAAGACACCTGTTCTGGTACTGCGACTGGCAGCATCCGAGTTCAGCTCTGCCCGAAATCGAAGACGATGAGGAGGAATGACAAGATGAGCGAAAATGCGAATGAGACGGTTTTTCTTACGAGCGAAGTGGAGGCCAAGGCTGGCGTGGTGAATTGCTGCGATACGGCGAAGTGGTACGGCAAGGACATGACGCCCGAAGAGAAAGCTGAACTCAAGAAGGGCCAGCGCGAGTGGGAAAAGTCTCGTTTCAGAAAGTGGATCTGCCAGGAAGCGCTCTCGGCGATCAATGAGAGTGACGTGAAAAAGATCAAGGAGACCGGACGACAAGAAGGTGGAAAGATGAACAACCATTGGTGCAAGGTATCCGCGATGGTTTGCATCACCGCGGAGGATGTAGACCTGATTCTGTACGAGGCGCTCAATGCTGGCGGTATTTCTGCTTGGTCTGATGCGGTGAAAACGGTAGGCGACAAACTGGGCAATCGTGTCTGCGAACAGGTCGCGCTTGGCGGCGAACTGATGATCCACGAGATTGGCGGAGAATGGCACAAGCTGTCTTGGCAGAACCTAATGAGCGGTGTCGAGCAGTATCTGAACGAGAGCTGCCACATCCGCATTGAGGATGAACGGCTGGCTCTGGATGACCTGACAACGAACGAGGCGGACGTGATCGTGCAGTTCGCCCTTTTCGGAGAAACGAAGTTTTGAGGAGGGACAACATGGAGAAGAAGCAAACCTTCAGCGTTCACACTGAGCGCGATGTCAAACTGACGGTCGAGGACATCGACGACATCATGGTTGCGGCTTTGGAGGGCGGCATCAACTACTGGTGCTCCGAAGCCGAGGTTGTGGAAGAACGGCGCTGTGCCGACTGGGGGCATGAGCAGATTGCCCGCGGCGGCGCCCTGGTTCTCCACGACGTCGAGGACATCGACGAGAAGTGGGAGCTGGATCTGGAGAAGTTCCTGAATGGCTTCAAGCTGTGGGTCGAGCAGGGCCTCGACGAATACGGGGCTGTGCAGAAAGACGGCACTGTTGACTGCTGCCAAATCGACGCTGCCTGCGCTGACGAGATTGTGCAGCTCGCTTTGTTCGGGGAGGTGACGTTTGGATGATTACTGAGGACATGGTGCGCGAAGGCATCCGCAACGGAAGCGTCCGCTTCGTCAGAGATCCGAATATGGATCATGGGACTGTCTGCCAGATCGGCGACAACTGGTTCTACTTTGGGCACCTGAAAGCGGAGGAACTCGACCCTGACGAATACGTCAAGGCAACGCCCGAGGCTGATGTGGTCGGCCTGATTTGCAACACGCTTGACGAGTTCCGAAAGAGCGGCGAAACCTTCGAGGACGAGTACGCATACTATGAAGCCTACCTGAACGAGCAGAGAGCAAAGGCAATCCCGACGCTGAAAGAGCGAGACAAGCGGCTGGAGCGGCTCTGGGCTGAGTTTGGGGATGTGCCAATGAACCCCGAGACGGAAGAAATCGAGGCTCAGTTCCTTTGCTTCCCGGCTGGAACGAACCGGGAGGAGGTCTGGGAATGGTTCGACGAACGATACAGCCGCGGCGTTGCAAAGCTGCTGCTCGTGGGCGAGCCAAAGGATCGAGAGGTTGCACAGGCATTGTTCTTGACGAGCTTGTGCTGCGAGTGCGATTCCGAGCATTGCGTGTTCAATCCTGACGGGATCTGCAAAGCGCCGTTCGTCACCGGCAGGGCTCCGGGCCTGAACGATGACGGATGCACCGACTACTGCTGCAAGGAGGTGGATTGAATGGAGCGAAAGTGTCAGAATTGCCGCCACGTTGACGTCTGCCTGAAGCGGTCACTGGCGATTTTCAATATGTTCATCGTCACCGGACGCTACAACGAGGTCGAGAACGCCAAGAAAAGCCTTGACGTCTCAGTCGGGTGCGAACACTACGACGCAAAGGAGGTGTGATGGATGAAACGAAGTGACGCAATCGCCATCATCGAGCGAGAACAGAGCAAGGGCCACTTCGAGCCTGAGCTGGACACCGCAATCAGCGTTGCCTTATACGCCCTGCAAGAGCCGCGGGAGATGTGCTGCGGTGGATGCCAGCGATTCGGGGACGAGGACGCAAATGGTGTTGGGTGGTGCGAGGAACATGACCGCGAGGCTTATTGCGACGAACCGCCATGCGGGTACTTCGAGTGAGGGCGGTGCCAAATGGAGCGCAAGGACTGGAACTACAAGACTTATCTCGGGGACTGCATTGACGGGATGCGGCTTCTGCCGGCGGGAAGCGTGGATTTCCTTTTCACGGATCTGCCGTATGGGCGAACAAACTGCAAGTGGGACACACCGATTGACCTTGAGGCGTTCTGGAGCGAAGCTGACCGCGTAGTGAAAAAGAACGGCGCTGTGGCTCTGTTCGCACAGACGCCATTCGACAAGGTGCTGGGATGCAGCAACCTGAGAAATCTGCGGTATGAGTGGATCTGGGAGAAGAGCAACGCCACGGGCCATCTGAACGCGAAGAAGATGCCCATGCGGGCGCACGAGAACATCCTGATTTTCTACCGCCGCCAGCCGACGTACAACCCGCAGAAGACGGACGGCCATCAGCCGGTGAACAGCTACACCCATTACATCGACACGCAGAACCGAACCGAGATCTACCAGAAGGCGACGAAGGAAGTCAAGGGCGGCGGCAACACAGACCGCTACCCGCGAAGTGTTGTCAAAGGCCCCAGCGATAAGCAGACGAGCCACCTGCACCCAACGCAGAAACCGGTATGGCTGTGCGAGAGACTGGTGCTCACATACACCAACCCCGGCGAGGTCGTGCTCGACTGCTGCGCTGGAAGCGCCTCCATCGGTGTTGCCTGCTGCAGAACGGGGCGGCGGTACATAGGCATTGAGAATGAAAAGCAGTATTACGACGTGATGCGCACTCGCCTCCGCGAGTGCTGCAGAAGCCACAGCAAGGAGGCGGGCTGATGACACCGCAAGAAGTTCTTTTGGCGCTTCGATGCCATCAATCGGCCATCGAAACAGGGCACTGCCCGAAGGAGCAATGCCCTGCGTTTGAGCGGCCAGCACGGTTCAAATGCGCCGGCACGGTGGCAAAGGCTGCCGCAGACCTTATCGAAGAGCAGGCGGCCGCGTTGAAGCGGCTGACGGACAAGGAGGAGAAAAGCTGTGGAATCTCAGATGTATGAAGTGACGACCTGCCCGCTGTGCGGACAGCTCATGTTCAACGGAGAATGCGAGAACACGGACTGCCGCTGCCGTTGGCACCCGATGGAGGATGACGAATGAGCGAGGCTGATTTTTGCGGCATGGATGCTGGCGAATACTACGCCACGAAAGGCTTCCTCGACCGAGAGCGGTTTTACCGGAAGCAGGAAATGGAGAAGCAGATGAAGAACAGAGTGACGGTCAGGCACGGGATGTTGTCCGACCTCAAAACATACCTGAAGCGAAGCGGATGGAAGCTCGAAGAGCCTGTTGGCGCATACGAGGTTCTGAGGGCGCGGAACCCGAACTATCCGCGCCCGCTGTTAGTCCACGACCGCGCCGAACGCGGCGTCGGGTACAGCATTGACGAACGCGATGTGAAGGTCTACAACGGCTGGCGACGCAACCGCCGCAAGCGTG
>ENA-OROD01001826-OROD01001826.1-human-gut-metagenome-genome-assembly--contig:-NODE-1826-length-16337-cov-2.883245_pt1 | contig 16337 bp, 12 predicted proteins | sample MGYA00242123_ERZ509038 | MGnify/ENA primary metagenome ERZ509038 (study PRJEB26280, sample SAMEA2338719) | human gut metagenome | biome: human gut; feature: human-associated habitat; material: faeces... | reverse complement strand
TATTGGTTCCATGACCGCGACTATTTTGATGCGAACGGAAATCCAATATATGATACGAATTGGCAAGATGAGGCCACACGTACAGCTGTATCTCACAACCATCAGCTAAATATCCAACAAGCTGGTCAAAAGTCATCAATGGGAGCATTTTTGAATTTTACGGATCAACAAGGTATCGTGATGAATACATATAATAAACGATTGAACGCAAAGATCGCTTATGACGCTCATCCTACTAAATGGTTATCTACCGCTGTCAATGTACTGGTTAATCATACATGGGGACGTTATACACCGGAAGATGGAGGTGGGCAAGAGGCTCGCCGTACGATGATCGAAATGGTCCCATGGTTGCCTGTAAGAGATAAATATGGTAAATATACGACAAATCTTACTTCCCAAAGTGAGAACAGTTATTTTGGTCTAGAAGGAATGTCAAATCCTGTAATGATCTTAGATCTGCAAAAGCGAATGCGTTATAATACACAAATTTTTGGAAATGCGGCGCTAACATTTCATTTGGCAGATGGCTTAGATTTAAAAACACAATTTGGTGTTGATAGCCATAATACGACTTATAGAGGGTATTCTTCGATTGAGTTGAATAACATTTCTATGCCGAATGGCTGGGCGGAATACCAGAATTGGAATACATTTTATTGGCAAGAAGAGACTTATCTAACCTATAATAAGGTTTTTGGTGATCACAGGTTGAATGCTATGGCAGGTCTATCTTGGCAAGAACGTACGCAACGTTGGGATAAATCTTATACTCAGGGTTTCTCCGACGATTTTTATGAAAATAATAATATGTCGGTGGGAACTCTTCCAAACGCACCTGAATCAAGTTGGACTCGATGGGCCATGAACTCTTATTTTTTGCGTTTTGCTTATACCTATAAAGATCGTTATTCTGCGACTGTGACAGGGCGTGTCGATGGGTCTTCAAAGTTTGGAAAGAATAATAAGTACGCATTTTTCCCTTCTGCTGGTTTGGCTTGGAATATTTCTCAAGAAGATTTTTTGAAAGATAACGCATTAATAAGTAATTTAAAATTACATACAAGTTATGGCTTAACTGGAAATTCAGAGATCGATCCTTATAACTCTTTAGGGAAAGTAGATGCGGGCACTTATTATATTGATGCGAAACGTTCAGCTTATTCTTATATCAAGACAATGTCTAACCCAGATTTGAAATGGGAGAAGACCGGGCAATTTGATGTTGGTTTTAATTTAGGGCTATTCAATAATCGCCTAAATTTTGATATTGCTTATTATAATAAAAAGACAACTGATTTATTGTTAGATTGTCCTGTACCCCATTCTACGGGTTTTACTTCTATTTTTAAGAATATAGGCTCTGTTTGTAATCAGGGTGTAGATATTATGGTGAATGGGGCCCCTATTCAAGGTGATGATTTTACTTGGTCTTCCACACTAAACCTAAATTATAATAAGAACGAAATCTTAGCATTAAGTGATACGAATGCAGATGTCTATTTGTATGATTGGGTTGGTGGAGGTAGTGTCCTTCGTGTTGGTGAAAGTATGGGTAGTTTCTGGGGATTAGAGCGTAAGGGTGTTTATACGCTTGAAGATTATAAGGCTGGGGCTTGCGAGAAGACTCAGATTGGTCGGGCGAAACGTTCTGATGAGAAAACTATAATAGGTAAAGGATTACCTGACTGGACTGGTAGTTGGATTAATAATTTCTCTTATAAGAATTTTGATTTGACAGTTGACTTGCAATTTGTTTGGGGGGTCGAGACTTTACAACGTTTTATGTGTACAACGAATGATCGCTTTGGCATTACAAATGGTTTGAAAGGGGTTTTATATGATGCTTATGATGGAACAAATCCAGAAACAATGCAGCCAATGATATATTTAGCTAGCGGTGCTCATTTTGGAGAAGAACATGCTGGCCAAGATATAACGAGCGACTCCGGATGGGTTGCAAATGGTTCTTATCTACGTTGTAATATGGTACAGCTAGGATATACATTTAACTCGCAATTGATAAAAAAAATAGGATTGTCGGGTTTAAGATTATATGCTAGTGGAAATAATCTATTTCAAATCGTTTCAAAGGACTTCTTAGGATATGATCCAGAATCTTCTTCCGAGACAAGTGGTAAATTTGGACAAAATATGACTTTTTTCTCTTATCCCAGAGCTCGGACATTTACATTAGGGGTTAACGTAACATTTTAGTCAACTTAATAAAGCAAATAATCGAATATGAAAAAGATATTGATAATAACATTAATGGTTATATGTATGATTTTCAACATAACAGCATGTGGGGTAAAAAGTAATAATACCAGCAAGTCGCCATTAAGACAAACAAAGGATATGGCAGAAAATGTCTATGATGCTATAAAAAATCATGACAGTGAGAAACTTAAAGAACAGTTCTGTGAAAGATTACAGCCGGGGAAAGAGACGGCAGTAGACAAGATATATGAATATATTGATGGAGAAATAGAAACGCTTGAGACAGATTTTGAAACAGATAATTATGCTGATGCTGGGGGCGGGGGAGAAATTAGAGGAGATAAATTATCGAAAACATTTGTTTTTAGGCTGGTAATTATTACGGATAAAGGAGTTAAATATAAGATTGGGGCAAAAGGCGATATCATCAATACAATAGAGCCGAAAGACCAAGGATTACAGGTGCTTCGCGTGTATAAGCAGAATGAAGATGGAACATGGAATTATTCAAAAGGTTACTTGCAGATAGGAAGTGAATTAGATTAAGAATTAAGATAAAAAACCGGAACCCGACAATTAGTCAAGTTCCGGTTTTTAGTATAAATATTACTTGAATTACTTACCGTAATGAAGTTCGTTATATTCTTTAACTCTCTGCTGGATTCTTTCAACAGGGCTTAAGAGGTTGCTGATTGAAGAATCATGGTTAAGTGTATCAATAAGAAGAGCCATGTATTTGCTCATATCAACATTGATGTACCAAGGCTTAGAGAGAAGCTCTGTTGGCTGGTACACAAGGTTAGTTGTAAGGATTCTGTCGATAATACCATTCTCATATGCTTCATCAAACTTCTTGAAGCCGTTAGTGAAAAGACCGAATGTAGTTGCACAGAATACTCTGCTTGCACCACGCTTCTTAAGCTCAGAAGCAACATCAATCATACTTTCACCAGAAGAAATCATATCATCAATGATAATGACATCCTTGCCTTCAACATTAGTTCCAAGGAACTCATGTGCAACGATAGGATTACGTCCATTAACAATCTTAGTGTAATCTCTTCTCTTATAGAACATACCCATATCAAGACCAAGAACATTAGCAAAGTAAACAGCACGTCCCATACCACCTTCATCCGGGCTGATAACCATCATGTGGTCACTGTCGATCTGAAGCTCTGTCTCATTCTTTAACAGATGCTTTAAGAACTGATAGATCGGCTGTACAGTCTCAAATCCCTTTAATGGAATGGAATTCTGTACTCTTGGGTCATGTGCATCGAAAGTAATAATATTCTCAACGCCCATATCTGTAAGTTCCTGAAGCATAAGTGCACAGTCAAGAGATTCTCTTCCTGTTCTCTTGTGCTGTCTTGATTCATAAAGGAAAGGCATGATTACATTAATTCTTCTTGCCTTACCACCTGCAGCAGCAATAACTCTCTTGAGGTCAGCATAGTGATCATCAGGAGACATATGGTTCTTGAAACCGCAAACAGTATATTCAAGGCTGTAGTTGCAGACATCAAGCATAATATATAAGTCATGACCACGGACAGAATCTACAAGAACGCCCTTTCCTTCTCCTGAACCGAATCTAGGAGTCTTAGCGTTAACAATATAACTGTCTCTCTTATATCCTGCAAAATTAAGGGTAGAAGTATTCTCATTCTGACGCTGCTCTCTCCACTTTACAAGGTACTCGTCAACTTTCTTACCCATTTCAGTGCAGCTTGCTAATGGGATAATACCTAAAGTTCCGTAGGGAATAGTTTCTGTGTGTCTTTCATCACGTGGCATAATAAATAATCCTCCATAAAAGTATAATAATTAAACATACATATAAAAATATAAACATTGACGCGAAATAAGTCAATGATATATTTGACATAAATAATCGTTAAGACCTTTTAGTTGGTGATAATTTCTTCATACAGCGGATATCATCTCCAAAGAGTCTTAAAATTGAATAGGCACTTACAAGTCTTGAGAAAATTCTCTGTGAGTACCTTGTCTCAATATCAGGCATCTCAAGGTTAGAAGATATAATAATACTCTTTCTTCTAAGAAGCCTTTCATTAATAGTATTAAACAGATTAGAAAAATTATAATCTGAAGCTTTCTCTGTTCCAAGGTCGTCAATAATAAGAAGGTCACACTCAACAAAAAATGAAGTGTCAAACTTGGAACTTCCAAACTCCTTAAAATCATCGCTCTTGAAAGAATCAAAGAACTCACCGGCAGTAAGATAAATAATACTGTGGCAGGAGTCCATAAGCGCCCTTGCAATACAGTTAGAAAGAAAAGTCTTTCCAACACCGGTCTGTCCGATAAACAAAAGATTAGAAAATGTATTATCAAAGTTATCAACGAAATCGTGACATACTTTGAGAACTTTCTGCATATTAATATAAGGTGTGAGCCCTGTTGCAGGATCAACATCAGTGTTGTTGTACCAGCTAAGAGAAAATGTATTAAAGTTCTCATCAGCAGTTATATTCTTGAGATTAGAGTCCTTATATATAAGGTCAATAGCCTTCTTATTAAAACATATGCAGCGTTTACCGTTAACATAACCGGAATCCTTGCAGTAAGGACATGTAAATATATCATCAAGATAATCAGCGGGCTTGCTTATTGAGGCCAGGGCAGCCACTTTTCTTTCATTAAGTGACTTAAGGCTGGAAGTTAATTCATCAGTATTCGTGTCCGATGAGTCAGCTTCTATACGCGCTCTGGCAGTTTTCACAGACAGGTCAATAATCTCAGAATCAATATTGGCAATATCAGGGCACAGGGCAGTGACTTCGTTATAACGGTCACTCTGCATACGCCTGTTGGCAGTTTTAATATCATCATACAGTCTCATAATAGAGGCATATTGTGTATTGGTCAAAGGCATGGCTGCCCCTCCTTGTATAATTAATTATTATTGCTTAATAAAGAGTTGTACCAGTCGTCAGATTTCTTAGGACGCTGCTGGTAGTTGTTAAAACGGTTGGCATTCTGCTTGATAACACCTGACTTTGAAGACTTGGCAGCTTTACCGGCTTCAAACTGTGCGTCAGCTTTTCTGATATCCTCAGAATTCCTGATGTTAGAAGTATGCCACTTGGTAAGAATTGAATCAGCGTATTCAAAGCTTGGCTGATGAGTTGTTTTCATTGTTCTGTTACATGCTTCAATAATCATGTCAGTTTCAAAGCAGAATACATCAGTCCACTTGGAGATAAGCTGTTTCTCAACCTGACCCGGTTCTCTGTTGTTAAGACCAAATGCCTTCATGACACCGTAAACAGCCTCATTATGGTTGGATACCTCGTCCTTGGCTGCCTCAACGGTATTAATACCTTCGTCAGCCCATGAGAGAGCAATCTTCTCTATGTATCTTATAGAAGTCTTACCCTTGGATACACAGTATTCAATAAGGTATTCGATAAGGTCAGCAGGAAAATGCAGAGTGTCATAGAAATACACAATAGCATTAACCTCAGGCTGAGAAAGTGTCTTGCCAAGGTATGTCTGTATTACAAAAAGCAGCATAGAAAAATCATCGTTAGAGTTAAGTTCATCCAGCTTTTCAGCAGGAGCAGTTACCTTTGAAGGCTCAACAGTATGTGATGGTGCTTTAATGGCAAAATCCATAGAAACAACATTTGACGATACATCTGAAGCAGCCTCATCAGCGGAAGTTTCATCGGCGAAAGCTGTGGCAGGAACCGTGGTATCAGCAGTGTCGTTATTAAATTCAGGTGTAGCATAACGGCTTCTGTCAGGCTCAGGAGAAGAATTATTCTTCAAATCTTTAACGGTAATGCCGCAAAGCTGGTTGTTATCGTCATAAGAAAGGCACACAAGCCCTGACTTGTCCCAGTATCTTAAAGCACGCATGACATCATTCTCGGTCTGGTTAAAAGTATCAGCAAGAGAAGAAATGCTTAAGCTGCTGTTCTTTCTTGTAAGAAGCCTCAGAAGATAAAGATAGACCTTAACAAAGTCTCCGTTGGCTGATGGTACATATTCGTCTATAAATAAATCAGAAACTGCTGTATAGCCAGAAACAGTCTCTGAATACAAGTTCAGATTATTCATGGTATTAGTCTCCCAAAAAAGTTATGAGCAGATTATACCACTGAAAAAAATAAATGCAAAGCGCGCCCAGTGCGGAAAGGAGAAATGTGGAAAATGTGGATAATGTGGATAAGTAAAAAATAAACGCAGGAAAAACGCATAGAATCTGGATTCTTAAAATTACCAGAATAAAAAATTATCCACAATCATTCTGAACAATTAAGTAACAGAAAATTGTGGATAATGTGGATAACTTTGTTGAAAAAGTTCAGGCTGGTGGAAAATGTACTATTTAAGCAAGTCTTCACCAATCTGATATACGTCACCGGCACCCATAGTTATTAACAAGTCACCGTTGATACAATTTTTTAATAAATATTTTTCAATGTCCTCAAAATTGTCAATGTATACACATTCCTTACCGAGAGATTTAATCTTCTCGCACAGGTCAGCAGAGCTGATTCCAAGCGTATCAGTTTCTCTTGCAGCGTATATCTTAGCGAGAACAACCTTGTCAGCGTGGCTTAATGCATCAGCAAACTCATTAAATAAAAGCTTCGTACGCGAATATGTATGAGGTTGGAAAACTACCCATACATTGTTGTGTGGATAGTGTGCGGCAGAACTTAAAGTAGCACGGATTTCATCAGGGTGATGTGCATAATCATCAATGACAGTAACACCGTTAAATGTACCCTTCTTCTCAAATCTTCTGTTAGTACCCTTAAAGTTAGAAAGACCTGCCTTGATATGCTCCATATCAACAGAAAGCTTTCTTGCAGCGGCAATAGCAGCAAGAGAATTGTAAACATTGTGAAGCCCCGGTACACCAAGAGTAATAGTGTCAGCCTTCTCTCCATTAATAAGAAGAGAATAAGTGCATCTTCCAAGCTCGTCATAAGTGATATCAGAAGCACTGTACATGCTCTTTGCAGGGTCAGAACCAAATGTAATGACTTCGCAGTCAGTATCCTGATAGAAATATTCATAATTATCAATGTCAGTATTGATGATAAGAGTTCCGTCAGATGGAAGCTTTTCAGTAAAAAGCTTGAAAGAGTGACGGATATCATCAATATCCTTGAAGAAATCAAGATGGTCTTCCTTGACATTGAGAATAATGTTCATTGTAGGATTAAATGATAAAAAGCTGTTAGTATATTCACAAGCTTCTGCTACAAAATACTTGTTACCGCCGACTCTTGTATTGCCACCAATGCTGTTAAGTATACCACCTACAGAGATAGTAGGATCCATATTGGCAGCAAGCAGAATCTCAGAAACCATTGAAGTAGTAGTAGTCTTTCCATGAGTACCTGCAATGTTAATAGCATTCTTGTACATAGTCATAATCTGCCCAAGAAGCTCTGCGCGGGTAAGCATTGGAAGCCCAGCTTCCTTAGCTGCCTTGAATTCAGGATTATCCGGGTGAATTGCTGCTGTATATACAACAAGATCTATATCATTAGTTATATTACCGGCACTCTGGGGTACAGATACTAGACATCCGTCACCTGTAAGTTCGTCAGTGAGTGCTGATGAGTGGGAATCAGAGCCTGAAACAGTAAAGCCTTCAGATAAAAGAATCTTGGCAAGTCCGCTCATACTTATACCGCCTATGCCAATGAAGTGAATATGGATAGGGTTGTTGAAATCAATCTTGTACATGATATTTTCCTTCCTTGAATTTAGTGTTTAATATATTGTATGTCTTATCGGCTTATTTTTCAAACCTTTCTTATTATATACTATACGATTTAGAAAATGTGCATAAAAATGTGTATAAAAAACTCGAAATTCTTTTTACTTAATGAGAATAGTATGATATAATCAAAATATCTAAAAGCAGTAAAAATTTAACATCAGAGGTGATAGCATGATTAAAAAAGAAATGATTGCAATGCTGTTAGCTGGTGGCCAGGGAAGCAGATTAGGAGTTCTTACTTCTAAGGTGGCAAAGCCGGCAGTAGCATTTGGTGGAAAGTATAGAATAATTGACTTTCCTCTCAGTAACTGTATTAACTCAGGAATAGATACAGTGGGAGTATTAACACAGTATCAGCCACTTCGTCTTAACACGCATATAGGAATTGGTATTCCTTGGGATCTTGACCGTAATGTAGGAGGCGTATCAGTTCTTCCACCTTATGAGAAGAGTCAGAATAGTGAATGGTATACAGGAACAGCTAATGCCATTTACCAGAATCTTGAGTATATGGAGCAGTATCATCCTGAATATGTACTTATTCTTTCAGGTGACCATATATACAAGATGGATTACAAGATAATGCTCGATTATCACAAGGCTAATAATGCAGATATTACAATTGCTGCAATGCCTGTACCTATAGAAGAAGCAAGCAGATTCGGTGTAGTTGTAACGGATAACGATAATAAGATTACGGAGTTCGAAGAAAAGCCTGAACATCCAAAGAGCAATCTTGCATCAATGGGTATATACATATTCAGCTGGAAGGTTCTTAAGGACGCACTTATCAAGCTTAAGGATCAGCAGGAATGTGACTTTGGAAAACATGTAATTCCATACTGCTTTAATAACAATAAGAGAATATTTGCTTATGAGTACAACGGATACTGGAAAGATGTAGGAACATTAAGTTCATATTGGGAAGCTAATATGGAACTTATAGATATTATTCCTATATTTAATCTTTATGAGGAATTCTGGAAGATATACACCAAGACAGATACAATCCCACCACAGTATATTGCTAAAGATGCCTATATAGAGAAGAGTATCATAGGTGATGGAACTGAAGTATACGGAAGAGTATTTAATTCTGTAATAGGTTCGGGAGTTGTTATTGAAGAAGGCTGTGTAATCCGAGACTCAATTATTATGAATAATTCACACATCGGAAAGAACACAACAATAACCAAGTCAATAATCGCAGAAGATGTAACGATTGGAGAGAATGTTGAACTTGGAGTTGGTGAAGAAGCAGAGAATGTTAAGTTCCCTAAGATATATAATTCTGGACTTGTTACCGTCGGTGAGTGGTCTGTTATTCCAGACAATGTTAAGGTTGGAAAGAATACAGCTATATCAGGAGAGACAACATTACAGGATTACCCTAATGGTGAGTTACCAGGCGGAGGCATAATAATTAAGGCAGGTGATAATTAATGAAAGCAATAGGTATTATATTAGCTGGCGGAAATAACAGAATGATGCGTGAACTTTCTAATAAGAGAGCCATTGCAGCCATGCCGATTGCCGGAAGTTATCGCGCCATAGATTTTGCATTGAGCAATATGACTAATTCAAGAATCCAGAAGGTTGCTGTCATTACACAGTATAACGCAAGATCGCTTAATGAACATTTAAGTTCATCTAAGTGGTGGGATTTTGGAAGAAAGCAGGGAGGATTATTCGTATTCACTCCTACAATTACAGCAGAGAGCAGTAACTGGTATCGTGGAACAGCAGATTCATTATATCAGAATATGCAGTTCTTAAAGCAGAGCCATGAGCCATATGTAGTTATTGCATCAGGCGATGGTGTATATAAGCTCGATTATAATAAAGTGCTTCAGTATCATATTGAGAAGAAGGCTGATATTACAGTAGTTGTTAAGAATTTAGAAGATCGTTCTGAGATAGGACGTTATGGTGTAGTTGCCATGACGGAGGAAGGAAGAATCACAGATATAGATGAGAAGCCATTAGAGACTAACCTCTCTACAGTTTCAACAGGAATATATGTAATAAGAAGAAGACTTCTTATTGAACTTCTTGAAAAGGCTGCTGAAGAAGACAGACATGAGTTTGTAAGAGATATTCTTGTAAGATATAAGAATATCAAGAAGATATATGGCTATAAGCTTGATACATATTGGAGCAATATATCTACAGTAGATTCATATTATAGGACTAACATGGATTTCCTTAAGAAGGATGTAAGAGATTACTTTTTCAAGCAGTATCCGGATGTATATTCTAAGGTTGAGGATTTACCACCTGCTAAGTATAACTTCGGAGCTAATGTAAGGAACAGCCTTGTTTCAAGTGGATGTATAGTAAACGGAACTGTTGAAGATTCAGTGTTATTTAAGAAGATATATGTTGGTAATAACAGTGTAATTAAGAACTCAATTATTCTTAACAACGTATATATTGGAGACAATGCATATATTGAGAACTGTATTGTTGAAAGCAATAGTACAATTAAAGCTAATTCAAGGTATGTCGGGGAGAATGGTACAAGGATTGTTGTGGAGGACAGCCCTTTGTATTATTAAGAATAAAAGTTGCAACAGAAGGTTTTCAGACTAAAGTATAACAAGAACCGCATAGGTTCAAGAAGGGGTGCGTTATGAATATAACAGATGTAAGGGTAAGAAAGATTGCTAAAGAGGGCAAGATGAGAGCAGTTGTGTCAATCACAATAGATGATGAGTTCGTGGTACATGATATTAAGGTGATTGAGGGAGAGAAGGGCTTGTTCATTGCAATGCCAAGCAGAAAATCATCAGACGGAGAGTATCGTGACATTGCTCATCCTATCAACACTCAGACAAGAGATAAACTGCAGAAGCTTGTTCTTGAGGCCTATGATAAGGCGGAGGATGTAGAGGAGTAACAATTTAACACATTTAAAAGGTCTGACTTTGACAGATGCGTTAGCGCATTTTCAGAGTCAGACCTTTTTTATGCAATATAACCTTTTGCTTCCCTGAATTTGACAGGGGAAATACCTTTTGTTTTCTTGAAAACATCCCCAAAATAATTACCGGATTCATATCCACATAATGAAGCAACATCTGACATTGGAAGATTGGTTTCAAGCAATAATCTTTCAGCATGGCTAATCCTTATTCTATTCAGAAAATCTTTGAATGTCATTTCGGTTTCATCTTTAAAAAGCTTGGACAGATAAGAAGGATTCAGATGTAAATGTTCAGCCAAAGCGGTCAAAGAAATATTGGAGGAAAAGTTCTGTTCTATGTAATCAATGGCATTCTGAATAATGTAATCGGTTCAGGTACCTTCAGTAAGCAGGATCTCTGTGCCCATACCTGGAAGTACAGCAAGCCGGGATGCGCCTTTACCTCTGAGAATCTCCTGGCACAGACTGGCGGTGAGATTGCTGCCAACAAGGTAGAGGAGAAGTTGAGTGAGTATTACAGCAAGTTTGGCTTCAGTAGTTCAAACACCTATTTCACCTTCAAAACTGATGGAACTTTCGCTGCCAAGATAGATGGCAAGTCATGGCAGGGCAATTATACTTTTGATGAGAAGACTCACGCCATTCAGATGAAGGGATTAATCTTGAGTATGTCGGGTTATGCTACGAAGACTGCCAATGGCATCAGCCTGCTCTTCGACCAGAAGAAGTTGCTCAACCTCATCAAGACCATCGGTTCCCTCAAGGGTAATTCTACGCTCAGCGCTCTCGGTACTATCGCCAATAATTACGATGGTATGCGTGTAGGTTTCGAGATGACTAAGTAATCCTGAAGGATAGAATCCATAACTGAGCTTTCTGTTGGAGTGGGCTCAGTAGATGATAATCGCCCTGTAAGAAGTAAAGCATCTTTCAAGCTATGCTTTGCTCTTTGCAGGGCGATTTTTCTTGTTTATTTCACGCTCAGTTTCATTGTCTTTACATCCTTGCTGTTGGTTCCTATCATAATCTGGAAGTCGCCAGGTTCTATCACGTGCTTCAGATCTGCGTTGTAGAACTTGAGCATCTCTGGGGTGATATCAAAGCTTACCTCCTTGCTCTCACCTGCTGCCAGATGGATGCGCTGGAAACCTTTCAGTTCCTTTACAGGACGGGAGATGCTGGCTACCATGTCACGGATGTAGAGCTGCACAATCTCGTCGGCATCGCGGGAGCCATTGTTCTTAACGGTGACGCTAGCTGTAATCTTCTTGCCATCCTGCCATTCGGTAGCCTCCTCATTGCTGATGCCGGCCTCCTGGCTGCTCAGGCGGAAGTTGCTGTATGAAAAGTAGGTGTAGCTCAAACCGTAACCGAAAGGATAGAGCGGACCATTGCTTACATCCAGACAGTTGCTGGCAAACTTGGCAAACTTCTCATTATCGTCTGCTACAGGGCGGCCGGTGTTCTGATGGTTGTAGTAGAGAGGCTCCTGACCGGTAGTCTTAGGCATCGAAGTGGTGAGCTTACCCGATGGCGATTTGTCGCCAAAGATGACATCGCAGAGTGCATCGCCCATCTCTGAACCTCCAAACCATACATTCATGATGGCTGGTACATGGGCTTTCTCCCAAGTAAGAACCGTAGGACGGCCTGCAAAGTTGAGGAGCACTACAGGCTTGCCCGTCTTCAGAAGTTCGGCAAGCAGTTCGCGCTGTACGTCCGGCATCTCCAAGTTGGTACGGCTACCGCATTCGCCGCTCATCTCGGCACTTTCGCCCATAGCACATACTATCACATCCGCCTCTTTCGCAATCTTCAGCGCTTCAGCCTTCATTTCAGCCTCGTTGCCCCAGTTGATTGGTTTACCGGATTCGCCGTTTTTCTGCAGTTCCTGATTGCGCCAGATATTGCTTCCCTGGGCATATAATAAGGTGGCTTTTCCGGCAAGTGCATGCTCCATTGCCTCCTTGATGGTGGTATATTTAGATGGTACCTGAGCCACGCTCCATGTACCGGCTATGTTGTTTCGGGTGTCGGCAAGCGGACCTATCAGGGCTATCTTTCCTTCCTTCTTCAGTGGCAGGATATTGCCTTCGTTCTTCAGAAGCACGAAGGTCTCTGCTGCTACATCGCGGGCTGCCTGACGGTTCTCAGCGGTATAAATCTCGCTCTTGCTACGCTTGGTGTTGCAGTAGCGGTAAGGGTCGCTGAACAGGCCCAGTTTATATTTCGCTTCCAGAATGCGGCGACAGGCGATGTTCACATCCTCCTCGCTCACCTTTCCTTCTGCTATGCTCTTAGCCAGATGCTTTACGAAGGCGTTGGAGCACATGTCCATATCGGTACCCGCCTTCAGTGCCTGTTCCGAAGCCTCCTGGATGTCTTTTGCCGTTCCGTGCTGCAGAATCTCGGCGATAGAAGCGTAATCGGTAACCACGAAACCGTTGAATCCCCACTGCTTTCTCAAGACATCGGTCATCATCCATTTGTTGGCTGTAGCAGGTATGTAGTCGATGAGATTGAATGAAGACATCACGCTGCCTACGCCAGCCTTCACCACTGCCTCGTAAGGTGGCAGATACTGGTTCATCATGCGCACGCGGCTCATATCTACCGTGTTATATTCCTTACCGCTCTCAACGCCTCCGTACAGGGCAAAATGCTTCAGACAGGCCATGATGCGGTTGGCTCTCAGAATCTCTTCTGTGCGCATATCTACGCCCTGGTAGCCCTGAGTCATCGCTGCTCCCATCACGCCGCTCAGATAAGGATCCTCGCCATTTCCTTCGCTGATTCGTCCCCAGCGGGCATCGAGTGCAATGTCTACCATAGGAGAGAATGTCCAGTTGATGCCGTCGGCACTTGCTTCCTTGGCCGATACTTCGCCTACCTTCTTCATCGCCTCGGTATCCCATGAGCAGGAGAGGGCGAGAGGGATGGGGAACATCGTTTCGTAACCATGAATCACGTCCATACCTACGAGCAGCGGGATGCCCAGACGGCTATTCTTGACGGCGATTTCCTGCAGAGCCTTGATTTTGTCGAGCCCTTTGATATTGAAAACTCCGCCCATGTTGCCCTGGGCGATATCGCCGCCTACCTGAGTATCAAGTGCGCCGCCGGTGGTGATGTCGCCAGCTACCATCAGGTTCAGCTGACCAATCTTCTCCTGTAGCGTCATCTTCGCCATCAGTTGGTCGATATACTCCTTCATGGGTAGAATCTTGCCTTTCTTGGTTGTGGCAGTTACTTTTTTCTTAGGGGCTGCGGTATGGGCGAAAGCAGGTGCTGCCATAGAACCAGCCAAAAGAAATGTGAGTGATAAAAGTGCTGTTCTCATTGTTTATTATGTTAATTGTTATTTTTATGTTTATCTTTTGCAAAGATAATAAAAAAGATGATACGATGCGCGATAGAAATGTTAAAATGTGGATGAACTTTTCTTTTTTAGATAGAAATGTATCTGATAATGAGATGGATAAGAAAAATGAAGAATATATAAAAAGTGGATACGGCATAGGTGAAAAATGCGAAGAAATCTACATTTCTTCTATATTTGATTTGTCGTTTCCGATTTTTTTATTACTTTTGCACATGAAACCTCATGAAAATCAATCAATCTTAAACGGAATCAAGTTGATGTATCGCGTAAATGAATTATGGGGAAAGGCATTCTTCTTCCTGCTCTTTGTCTTGATGCCTCTTTCTCTTGCAGCAAAAACAACAGATAATATAGAGCAGCTTCTTCATAGTCTGGACAACGCCATTGCCCATTCGGCTGATTATGTGAAGGTACGTGAAGCCCGAATTCGCGATTGGGAGCAGAAACTGAAGACCGCCAGGCGCCTAAGCAGTAAGTATGATGCCTGCTTTGCGCTCTTTGAGGAATACCGCTCCTACAAGAATGACATGGCGCTGAAATACATCAACCAGTGTATGGAACTTGCCTTCAGAATGGGCGATAAAAAGAAGGTGGGAAATGCCAAGGCGCTGCTTGCTTTCCAGGAATCTACCACGGGCGATTATGCCGAATCGTACGACCTGCTGAAGTCTGTCAATATCGCTGATCTTGATGCTGAGGGCAAACGCAACTACCTCTGGGCTTGCCAGCACCTGTATGGCGAGATGGCATATTATTCCAACGTTCCTTCCTTGAAGAAATATTATGCCGGCAAGCGTAATGCCTATCAGGCTGCAATAGACAGCACATTCAGCCATGATGATGACCTTTATCTGCAGATGCAGGAGGTGAGGGCACGCGATGCAGGCAATATGAAGGAGGCTTTGCGATTGAGCGATAAGCGGCTGTCGATGACGAAACCGGGCACCCATCAGTATGCCATTGTACAGTTTTATCGCGGCTTGACCTACAATCAGTTTGGCGATGAAGAGCAGTTTCTCAGCTGCCTTTTGCGTTCTGCTATCTGCGATGTCCAGTTGGCTGTGATGGACCAGGGTTCTCTCTGGGAAGTTGCCAATCTTCTCAACGCCGAACTGGGCGAGCAGAAGCGCTCTCACGAGTATATCAAGTTTGCCTGGAAGTCGGCTACCGTTTTCAATACGCCTATCCGCAGTCGCCAGATTATGCCTGTGCTCACGCATATTGAGGAGGGATATCAGAAAGAGCTTTCTTCGAGCAACCAGCATCTGCGGCTCATGGTAGCGTGTTCAGCCTTGCTTCTCTTTGTGGTTATGCTCTTGCTCTACTATGTCAACAAGCAGCGCAAGCGCATTGCTGCGGCCCATCATAAGCTGAAGGAAACCAACCATGCCTTGCAGTTGGCAAATGAGCGTCTTAACGAGATGAACCAGTCGCTCAATGAGATGAACCAGTCACTCAACGAGAGTAACAAGATGAAGGAAGTATATATTGGTCGATTCCTGCGCCTTTGTGCCATCTATGTCGACAAGATAGAGACCATGCGCAAGCGAGTAGTGAAACTGGTGAAGGCAAGAGAACTCAACAAGTTGTTGGAGCAGATGCAGGCTGGCGAGGCCTACATGGGCGAGCTGTATGAGTATTTCGATTCCGCCTTCCTGAAGCTCTTCCCTGACTTTGTTGAGGAGTTCAATGCCCTCTTGAAGCCTGAAGAGCGTATCGTGCTCGAAGATGACAGCCGTCTTTCTACCACCCTCCGCATCTTTGCCCTTATCCGTCTGGGTATCGAGGACAGTTCTAAGATTGCCGAGTTCCTTCACTATTCTGTGAACACTATCTATAATTATCGCGCCAAAATCAAGAATAGTGCTATCTGTGACAGGGAAGAGTTCGAGCAGCGTGTGAAGCAGATTGGCATGAAATAAGCCTTTCTGGGCGTGATGGGTGAAATGTGCTGCAAAGGTACAACATATTTCTGTTACTGCCAAAAATCGCGCTGCAGAGTTCTGTTAAACGGATTTAACACTCGCATTTTT
>ENA-OROD01001816-OROD01001816.1-human-gut-metagenome-genome-assembly--contig:-NODE-1816-length-16390-cov-2.548515_pt1 | contig 16390 bp, 22 predicted proteins | sample MGYA00242123_ERZ509038 | MGnify/ENA primary metagenome ERZ509038 (study PRJEB26280, sample SAMEA2338719) | human gut metagenome | biome: human gut; feature: human-associated habitat; material: faeces... | reverse complement strand
ACTCATTATCATTTTTAATTAATTCACCAATAGTATACCTTGTTCTTGAATCCGGATCTTTCCAAATTAATAATAATTTTTCCATATTACTCATCTCCTAATTTACTTAATAAAATATCTCTTCGTTTTTTAATGAAAATTATTATACATTTTTTATGTTTTTCTGACAAGTAGTTTTTTGGCATTGCATTTACAATATCTTCCACTTTTTTATCATTTAACTTTTTTAAATTTTTTATTATTTTTTTCATTTGGTCTGGATAAATGTTCAACAATTCATCAATCAATGCGAAGTGTTTATATTTTTTCCCATAATTATCATATATTAAGCTTGTGCTTTTTTGAATATATTTATTCATTTTTTCTGGGTAATGAAGCAATTCATCTAAATTGGTAGATTGATCTCTTAAAAGGCTACATCCATTATCGTAAATCGGGGATAGACTAACTTCATTTAGGCTTTTAGTAATTCCCCAGTTTTCTTCATGTCTATCTTGTTCCCCTATCAAACTATCAAACAGCATAATCTTTAAAAAATCATTAACCACTTGTTTGTTTTGTGCTTCTAAGAAATTCAACACATTTTTTAAATTGTGATACTCACTCCTGTCATTTCCCATTTTTCTGAGATAGAAGAGTGCATCACTATGAACCGTTCCTTTCTTCAAAAAATAATAGTTTAAAATACCTAAAGTACCATCTTTATCTATGGCTAATTCTATCTTTGCACATTTAAATTTTAAAACTTTAGCTATTTCATATGCTATTTTTTCAGATGCTAATTCGGTACAATTTAAATATTTATTATATTTTATCATGGCTTTACTTTTATCGCTATTCATAAAAACCATTTTTTTCGTTCTAGTTCCAGTTAAATTTCGAACATTTTCGTCAATTGTAAAATCTTTTTTTTCGCTATAAATTTTGTAATTTTTCATAATTTTTCTTTCATTGTTTTATCCATTTTTAGCATACCATATTTTTCAACTTGTTCAAAGTATTTTTAGTTAATTTCTTCAATTACATTTTTTTCGTCGACATTTTTCTTAATTTCTTTTTCAATTGGTTTTTGTTTCTTTTGCTTTCCAGATTTCTTTTTTGCTAATGAAATCATGATAATAATCATTAGAATAAATACTCCACTAAAACCAATAATTATATATGAATATAGTTCTATTTTTTTATTTAAATCTATTATATATTCATCATTATATTTTATTAAAGATTGCATTTTTTTATCATACATGTAGAATCCTTTATCACCAGTTTCTACATTGATGCCATAAATAATTACATAATCCGAATCTTTAGTATAATAGTATCCATCTACTTTTACACCATTAATTGTTATTGTATCTTTTTTGTAACCTTTAATTTCTTCGTTTGATGTTAATGGATAAATAGTTATTTTGTTAACACCAATTTCATTATATTCTTGGTATTCATTTTTATCTTTATTATATATATATAAAGAAATATTTCCTTCTTCATCTTTTAATCCCACCAATACTAAATTAGTATTATCATTTTTATAAGCAGGTATTTCAAAACCATTTATATTTATTGTGGTTTCTGTATAAAGACTTGCAGCTGGTAGATTTTCTTTAATTTTTACTACAGTATAATTTTTACCATTTACTGTTACATTTATAGGATTTTCATCTTTTACTTCAACATTTATTACATATGTTTTTTCTGCTCCGCTTTGAGCTCTAACAACAACGGAAAATTTATTAGCACCTGGATTAACTGCTTGTGTTCCAATTCCATTTACTGATGCTCTTTTATCTTGCACAGTTGCTTTAATATTTACTTCTTTAGTATTTTCTGGTACCACTACAGAATATTCTAATACATCTGTTTTAAATTCTGGAGTTAAAGTAAATCCTTCAACTTCTAGGGCACTTAAATTATTATTTTTTGAATAACTTGCTTCTAATTCAGCTTGGGTTATTATTCTTATTTGCTTGGTATTTGCGGATAGGCTTAAAGCACTTAAGTCACTTGATACATATGCTCTATATCCATCAACAGATAACTTTGTAGTTCCACTTTTTAATGTTTTAAATGTAAACGTGTAAGTTTTTTTCAAAACTCCAGGATCTTCAGCATAATCAATCATAAAAGTTCCACCATCTCTAGCTGTACTATTTGTTAATTGTAGATAACTTTTATCATAATTTAATGACATTTGCCAACTTCCCATTTTAGTTCCGCTGGAAATTGTAACTGTTACTGTAACTTTATTTCCTACGACCACAGTTGATGAAGATGCAATATTTATACTTCCACTTGCAGCATTAACTATACATGGAAATAATAAACCAATTAACATTGCCATAAAAATTTTTTTTATTCTTTTCACTTAAATCTCTCCTTTATTGAATTATTTGGTATGATCCAGAAATATTTTTTACTATTTGTAAAACATCTAAGGCATTTATTTCATTATCACCTGATGTATCTGCAGCTTCTTTATAAGCTCCTTCTAAAGTATATGAACCAGAAATATATTTTACAACTTGTAGTAAATCTAGGGCATTTATTTCACCATCACCTGATGTATCACCTTTTATAATTACTTCAAGTACTTCGGTAGAACTTTGATTGTTTATTGATACTTTATATCCAGTTTTCATAATTCCACTTGTTACATAATTTCCATCTTTATCAGATATATTTACTGTAGCATTACCTGCAACTGATTCTAAATCACTTTTTACATCCTTTACTTCTGTACCAACTGCTATATTTGAGATATATTTTGATGTATATCTATAACCACTTGATGTAACAATCGTACTTATTGGTATTGTACTTGGTTTAGAATCATTATCTTCGGGATTATCTACTGCACCACTACCACTATTAGTAATTGTAGCGTTCATATTATTAAATACGGGAACCTTAAATATTAAATTTAAATCTAACAAATTATTTTTTTCATAGGCACTAAATGCTGTACTTGATTCGCTCATTGCGCCAGAAACATTTGTCATATATTGGTGTGATGCAATATTTTCAAGTTTATTAACATCAAATTTTTGAAAATATCCAGTGTATTGTCCTTTTTGAATATATCCTTTTGAGAATTGTTCTATCCCTCCATTAATGGCAACATCTACACCTTTCCAACCGGATTTATAGGCATAATTTAATCCACAATAAGTTGTTCCTTTTTTGGCTACACATGCATCTGTTACACCAAAATTAAAGAAGTTAAAATAACCATAATAAAGATTTTCTAATTCGCCGTATATTCCTTTATATAAATTTTCAAGACTTGTGCCTACACCTAGTTCAACTCGCATTTTAGATGCTATTGATATTGGACTTGCTTTATCAATACTTCCTGCAATAATTAAGTCTTTCAAACTATTTCCTATACTTGTATGATATTCATTAAATGCTGTACCGGTAAGAATTGTTTCAACAGCTTTTGGGTAATTATCTTTTAAATTTCCATCATATGATTGGTCTAAAAATTGAAAAACATATTTTTCAGTAAACGCATTTCTTGGATCCATATAATAAGCTATAGCTATTTTAGAAGGTGCTACATAACCTCCAGGTGATGTTTTGTTACATGTATCATCAAAAAATTCATCATCATATATTGTTTTAGAAATAAAATTCTTTCCACATTCACTTTCTTTTTCTACTACACTATCCCAATTTAATTCTATTTTAACGGGTTGAAATGTCCATGATGGATTTTTTTCTTTCAAACTACATATTCCTCCCCAGTAACTCGAAGGAAATCCAGCTTCACTTAGAGTTTTTTCACATTCTGTTGTGGGTTTTTCTGTATCAGTACTATAGGATATTACAAGTTCAACATCATCACTACATACATAGCCATCAACATTAGTATAATATGTCATATGATACCATCCACCATTACATCTTTTATGATTGTTAATATCATCGTACATTTTATCATCTTTTAAAACATAATAATCATTTCTGTAAAGCAAACCAATTCTTGTTCCATCAGTTCCTCCAGGGTCTTTTCTTAGATTTGTTTGATTATTTAAGATCTTTATTCTGTGTGTATAAGAACTCGCATTTACATTACTTATGTAAAAAAAGGACACTATAAAAATAATTAATGTTATTATTTTTTTCATATTTTGACCTCCTTCTACATTATTACCTTTATTATAACAAATTTTGTAAAATCACTCAAATTATTTACAGTATTTAAAGTAAATATATGTAAAATCACTATTATTTTTTACTTTTTTATATTATAATATATTTAATTTGAGTGGGTGATTATTTTGGAAAAGAATTTTGATAAAATTGATATAATTTTAATTGTTTTAATTTCATTATGTTTATTAATTATTTTAGTTGGTGTAATGTGGATTATATTAAGTAAACTGGAAAAACTTGAAATTGAAAAAAATGGCTCTTCAAAACTGTCCTCAAATACTAAGTTTGATAAGATTATTGAAGCCCCAAAAGAAACTAAAAAAGTTTCAAAGAAAAATAATACTGCTAAAAAAACTACGAATAAAAATAGTACTGCAAAAAATAAAAATAATAATAAAAATACTAGTACAAAAAAGAAAACAAATAATCAAACAAAAAGAAAAAATGGCTATGTTAGCCCTAATAAAAGAAAGAAGAATATTAAAAAGAAATAAGGATTTATTGAAACTTAATCAATAAATCCTTTTATTATAGCATCACTTTTACTATTATCATTTTTATTTTCTGTACTTTTAGATGCATTATTGTTTGAATTATTATTTGTTGTTTTACTATTTACAACGTATATAGTTAAATTTGAAACTGTTGATAGTAATACATCTTTATGAACGCTTTGATCTCCGATTAGTCCAACAGATACTTGATTATTATAATGTTCATTTCCACTATCAACATATTTTATATCCAAAGTGATATTGTTATTTTTGCAAAATTCTTGGGCTTCACTTACTGTTTTTCCTATAAAGCTTGGAAGTAAAGCTCCGGATTGCCCACTTCTTTTACCTTTTCCTGGACGATATATTTCGTAAGTTTCATTAACTGAAAAACTAAATGTTTTTATAGGTTCTTCTTTTTCTTTTCCTAATACTATATTAAACGCTTTCTTTATATCTTCTAGACTACTTTCATAATAACCTTGAGCTGATGTATTTCTTCCTTGAGATGGAACATATACATTTAAACTATATGTTTCTAGTGTTGCTTTTTGAATATTTAATGAATCTTTACCAGATAGTTTACTTCCTAAAACATTTTTAGCAACATTATATCCTGAAAGAATTGTATCAGTTTCCATATTTGTGGCAATATTTTTACTTACGGCATTTAATATATCTTGAAATTCTTTAATACTATTAAAATGTAATACTTTATTTGCTAGAGCTTCTACGACTTGTTGTTGATGTTTTACTCTATCTAAATCACTACCAATATACATATGTCTACATCTTGCATATGCTAAAGCTTGTTCACCATTTAATACTTGACGTCCTGGGTCCATACAAACTAATTTATCTCCCCACGCTCTATCACTGTTTTGTTCACAAACTTTACCATTATATTTATTGGCCATATATGTTGGTGCTTCAACATCAACTTCAATTCCATCTACAGCATCAACTAAATCTACAACACCTTTAAAATTTATTTTGACATAATAGTCAATATTTATATTTAAAAAGTTATTTATAGTACTTATTACGCAACCAGTTCCATATGCTGCAGATGAATTAATCTTAGCGTATCTATTATTATTACATGCAATTGGTACATATGTGTCTCTTGGAATTGATAAAAGAACTGAACTTAGAGTTTTAGGATTAAATGACATAAGCATTAAGGTATCTCCATTAAAGGCAGCATTAGCATTAAGCCCATCACCTTCGGAATCTACTCCTAGAAATAAAAATGTTAATGGTTCATTAAAATCTTTATCACTAACTAAGTTTAAATCCTCATTTTTCTTTTTTTCACTGTATTCGTAAATTACTTTTGTATCATTAAGAATATTTTCAAATCCTTCTTCATTTCTAAACAAAGTCTCAAAGTTCCCTGGCACAAATACTGCATCAATCTCTTTATTATATAAATCCAATAACAATTTAATATAATCTTCATATTCTACAATTTCATTTTTTAATTTCTTATTTTTATATAATTTTGTTGATAATTCGTTATTATCTTTATCTCTTTTACTACTTATTAACCCTATTTTACTGTCATTATTAAATTCACTGTCTTTTAAAGTTAATAGATATGTATTATATGTTATCTTATCACTTTCTTGCATGTTATTTAAATTATTATAAACATAATTTATGTAGTATGACCCCACAAAAAAGATAAGTATAAATAATAAAGAAAAAATTGTACTTATTATTACTCCCTTGTATTTTCTACGAAGTAAATTTAGTAAATTTATAAATGAATAAAGCAAAAAATATATAATAAAAAATATTATTACTATAGCTCTTATCAATGTTTCTACGCCTGTTAGACTTAATAAACTTTTAATAAATAATACTAGTCCCACTACATAGAAAATCATAACTAAATAATATAAAAATCTTAATGCTTTATTTGATTTTTTTAACTTTCTAACCATTTTATTCATTTACTGCACCTGCTTTATACTCAACAACATATAATTTTTTATCTTTTTTTATCATTGTTATCGTGGCATTTTTGTCATACCCTAGATCTTTATCATATGTCCAATTTAGTGTTACTACATAACTTGGTACTTCTTCTTCATTTATTTTAAATGTACTTTCTTCTTCATTTGTAATTTCTACATTATTTACTATGGACAATTTTTCTGTTCTTTTCCCATACGTATTATCTTCCATAAGTTTATAAATTGTATCTTCGACATTAGTCTTAAAGTTTTCTAAATTATCTGGATAAACGTATTCTAAACATGCTACATCATATTTATTTATTTTGTTATCCATAGTAAACAAATCTATAACAAATAGTTTTGCTAATACTTTTGCGTATTCTTTATAGTCTATTTCTCTTTCTTTTAATATATTTTTTAACTCTTGGTAATTGTCTTTCATAAGTTTAGTATCTCTTTCATCTAATGTATATGAAAAATCTACGATTGAGTCTATAACTTTAACATTATTTTTAACTTTATCTTTAGCAAAAAACAATTTAAATAATATTAATCCCACTATTACAATGATTACTAAAATTAATAATAGTAAAGGATATTTATATTTCTTCTTCATATTACTCTCCATTCATTTTTTTGTTGTCTAATAAGTTATACACTATAATATCATTAGATATTTCAAGCCTTTTTTCACCTATTTCACTTAGATTCTTTATATAATCTTCAGTAAAATTATCTTCTTTTAATACTTTATATTCACCCGTTGAATTATTATAGTAAACTTTATTTGTTAGGATATTTCCATTTGGATAAACTACAAGATTATTATCTTTAATTGTAAATATATCTTCTCCAATGTTGTATTTATTGTATATGCCATACATATTAAGTATTGTGGCTGCAACATTATACATACCCATAGTATAAGTAACTTTTCCTGTAAATATACTTTGTAAGTCTTGATCTTTTGTCCAAATTATTAATGGTGTTTTCTTATTTAATTCATGATCATAATAATCATATTCTACATAATTTGGATTTGCATCATCATATACTTCTCCAGTTTCAGGATTTAAGTTATATAAATAATTTATTTCACTACGAGATAATTTGGCCTCATGGTCTCCATAGAATACAAAAACTGTATTATTAAAATAATCAGATGATTTAATGTAACTAATAAATTCTCCGAGTGCTTTATCAGCGTAATTAGCGCTTTTTATGTATTCACCTACTGCTGTAGAAGATAAATAGTCTCTTGTTGCTTCAGTAGTACCTCCTGTTGCATTAGTTACTTTATAATGACTTGATAAGTCTATATCACTATGTTTACTTGCTAATTTAAATGGTGAATGATTTGATAATGTAATTATCGTTCCCATGTAGTTTTGGTTTTCTTTTTCAATATTTTCTAATATTGGCATTGCTTGTTTAAAGAATAGTTCATCATTAATTCCTAGATTAATAACATCATCTTCAGTAAAATCAAATGATTCTCTAAAATACATTTTTTCATAACCTAAAGATGGATGAGCTTTATTTCTATTCCACATACTAGCTAGATTTCCATGCATACTAAAGGTAAAATAGTTTTCTTCTTTTAAATATTTAGGAATTGTAAAATAATTACGATCATAATAACTTACAAATACAGTCCCACTTGATGCAGGCATTAATCCTGTTAATAAGGTAAACTCAGTATCACTACTTGTTCCTGTTGATACCTGTGGATAAAAGTTTGTAAAATGCATTCCTTCTTTAGCTAACTTATTTAAGTTTGGAGTTACTTCTCTACCATTAAATGAAAGGTCCATTAAGAAACTTTGCATACTTTCCATATGCACAAAAACAATGTTTTTTCCTTTTAATATTCCTGTATATTCATTTTTAGCAGTTACTTTTTTGCTATCAAAGTATTCATTAAAACTCTCTAAGGCTTTTTCTTGACCAAATAGACTACTTAGTTGAGGTCTTAAAAATTGGGCAAAGTCATTAAATTGATACATGATAATACCAAATCTTTCAACAATATATATTCTATTCCATTGTTTTGTAAGTCTACTGTAATCAGAATTTTTAGCAACACCGAAAGTGTAACCTAAAAAGATTACGCCAAGTAAAACTGTAGATACAACCATTTTTTTACTTTTTTCAATTTTATCAATAAATGTATAATAAGATGATGATAATAGTTTTTTATGAATTAGATAAAAAATTATAGGGATTAAAATATAAATTCCATCAGCAATTCTTAGTCTGTCAAAAATTGAACCTGTTACAGTTTCCGTTTGTCTAACTGTTGCAAGTTCTCCGATTGATGCAAATGATGTAAAAAATCTATAATATATTGATGATATTAAGCATATTAAATTAAATATGATTAACCACGTAAAATAATATTTGAATTGATTTTTGGGCTTCACCAAATAACCTAAACCACCGATGACAAGGATAAATCCTAAATCTGTGAGTAATGGCTTAAGTTTTAAAGCAGAACCAATTGTAAATGCACGGACACATATTGTAGCAATTAGTGATAATACTACATATGATATGAATAAACGATTGGTAATTATATATTCAACAATTGATTTGACAGTTTTTTTGTAACCATAATTATCTTTTAGTTTCATACTTATCCCTTCTTACTTAGATAAGTATAACAAAAATTAGTTTTTTTATCAATTAGTGTTGCAAAAGTTTCACATATTTGATACAATTTATTTACGCAGGTGTAGTACAGAGGTTAGTATGCGACCTTGCCAAGGTTGAGACGGCAGTTCGATTCTGCTCACTTGCTCCAAAAGTTTTAAACAGAGGGGGAAAAATATGGAAAAAATAACAAATGCTATAATAAAATTATTTTTAATAATAGTTTTAATAGTAAGCTTTATATTATTCTGCTTTCCCCAAGTGTTTAAATAAAGAGATTAAATTTTTAAAATTGTAGAGCAAACATTCAAAAAAATTAAATCTCATTCTATTAAGAGTGTTACACACTCTTTTTTCTTGTTTAAAATTACTATGTGTATAAGTATCTATTGTTGTACTCGCTTTACTATGTCCCAATCTATCTTTTATAACATGTACATTAATACCCTTATTAAATAATAAAGTTGCATGACTATGCCTAAACTGATGTAATGTGATTGGTCTAATACTTGCTTTTAAACAAGCATCTTTTTTATATCTATTTATTGTTGTTGGAGCCAAAGGCTTTTTACCACCAAATATAAAATAATCAAATGTATTGTCTTGATATTTATCTATATAATAATTATGTAATAGTAACAAATCTTTTTTTAACTTATTATCAATTTTTATAATTCTATTACTAGACATTGTTTTAGGTGTTCCAATTTCTCTTTTTCCATGTTCATCAATAGTTTTATTAATTCTAATAAAATCATTTTGCAAATCGCTAAATCTTAAAGCCATTGCTTCACCTGGTCTAGTTCCACAATAAAACATTAAATTGAAAAACTGCTTATAAACATTATTATCAACAAATTTTATAAAGCAATTAAATTCATTCAAAGTGTAAAAATCTGTTTTTCTTTCTTCAATTTTCAATGTAAACTTTGGTACATCTTCAACAACAGAATAATCAAAATTATAAAATTTAGAACAAAATTGCAAAAATATTTTTAACATTGCAAATAAATTTTTATTATGATTATTACAAAAATTTTTACCTAAAATAAAATCTTGCCATTTCATAATATTAATAGATGTAATATCTTCTAATGCATAATCTTTAAAATAACTTAAAATATTAGCATTAAAATTGTAGAGCAAACATTCAAAACTTTGTTTTTTATGCCGTTTTGAAGCATATATTTTAAATTCATCATAAGCTTCTGTAAAGCTCATTTCTCTCACCTCAGTGAGTTATTATACATATTTTCTAACTTTTTGCAACACCTACCTTGATTTAATTATACATTATAATTACTATTATGTAAATCTAAATATCGCAATATCAATGAACTGGATCTACGCAATACATCCCAGTAGCCAATACTAGCAATATGCTTTACAAACACTTGAAAATCAACCTTAAATTCACATTTATCAATTTCTGCAAATATATCCATTACTTTTTCCGATTCGCTTTTACCCTCTGAAGAATAGGCCTCTTTAAATCTTTGCTTTAATGTTCCAAACACTTCATTAGGATTATATTGATATTTATCTGGTTCATAATAATGAACTAAATACAACAACGATCTAACAAAATTATGTGATACTCTAATATAATTTTCAGATATATCAAGATCTTTTGCAATTGCAGTTAACCATCTAGCATTTTTAAATCTAACAACCACGTGATAGTGGGCTTTTTTTAATTCTCCCTCTTTATGAAGAACATCATTTATAGTTGCATCTTCTAAGTATGTATCTTTATCTTGACATATAGCTGCATAATCATAATTTGCTTTTATATATTCTAGTGCTTTTGCATGAGTTACATCCTCATCTGGATATAAAAGTAACAAAAACACCTTACTACGCATATTATCTTCTTTTGCCATATCGTCTATCCCTATAAAAACTTAACATACTAATTATAAATTCTATTTTATTATCTATTGTTGCACCACTATTTAAAGTGTTGACAACAAGTCTTTTAACATATTTCCATTTCATAAAAATTAACCTTTCTTTATTTTGACACCTGACACCATAACTGCTTTTGTCGTAGTAAGCAGTTATTGGTAAAATTTTTATTAACAAAACTTTACCTTTTTGCGAACAAGTTCGCTCCAATAAAAACTCGCATAAGCTCTATTTTTTGAGTACGCTAACGAAATTAAAAATTTCTACGCTCTAAGGCCTCAAAAAATGTTTTTAATGGTAAGAGATTAGAAACGTCTCCTACGTCGACTATCTCTTAATGCAAATGGGGATACTCCCCAAACCCCTATATAAAAATATAAATCTATTTTTTTTATATCACGCGTCCTATCTATTCACTTCGATTAAGTTATCTAACTAATCAAAATTAATTACCTATAAAATGACCAATAACTTTCATAATAGCGTCTTTTACAACTCTAAAACCATGCCATGAAATAACTAAACTAATTAAAGCAACTACAACGGGAACATAAAAGAAATAAGAAATAAATGAAATACCACCATTAATCATTGTACTAATTGTAGTTAAAACATTAGAAATAGCGTCTGGAAAACTAGGAATCAAATCGCCAAAAATACTTGCGACAATGCCAATAATATATAAAACTGCTTTTAATAATAAATATAAAATCATTCGCTATTCACCTCATTTTCTGACTTACTTAAAATACTAAAGAATTTTCTAGTTGCAAAACCAACAAACAACGAAACAAAAACAATACTAGTAATAGATCTAATAGTAGTAATATTAGCACTTAAAATTAAATTATCAGCAAGACAAACATTTCTAGCTTCCCAAAAAACATGTTCATCAAATAAACTTGTAGCACCAATTTTAAAAGCCGGCATTTCAATACATCCATTTGCATTAACCATACCAAGTAAACTAGTAAAAATATTTAAAAAGAAAGCAACGGCCTCTCCCACAAAACCAAAATTTTCTGATAATTCTTTACTATCATTAACAATTTCATAAAGTTGATCATCAGTTGGAACAAATAAACTTTTTAATGCGTCAATAATCAATGTAACAATCTTTTTAGGTAATTCAATAATACCTGTAAAAATACCTTTTAATTTACAAACAACACCACATTTTTTACTAGTTGTATCATTATCCTCGCTTGTTAATGTATCATTTGTTTTATCAATTTTATCATTAGTCTTTTTCTGCTCATCTAAAGATTCTTGATGTTTCTTTTGATTTTCTGCAAGTGGTGTTAAAATATCTTCATTCGACAAAATAATATAATTAAACTTAAAATAAACTTTATAAGTTTCAGAATTTTTTACCCTAATATAAGAATCTAATAAAACTAAAGAATTAGCTGTTAAATCAGTAGGATAATCCCATTTCCAAACTTTAAATTGTACTCTATACAAATAACCTTGCGGTCCACCAGTTTCACATCGTGTTCCAACACGATATCGAATAATATCGTCGTTATCTAAATATCCACCTTTTGCATTAACAGCCCATGTATAAAAATCCAAATAACCAGAAGCACAATAATCAAAAACAACATAATTATAATCATATTTAAAATTTACACCAGTAGAAAATTTTCCACTAACAGTACCACTACCATCCAAAGAATTAGTATTATTAAGATATGAAAATGATGTATTTATATCATTAGTTAAATTTAATGTAGCAGCTTTAATATTAACTACAAATAAACTAAATAATGCAACTGCAAATACTAAATATTTATTTATCTTTTTCATAATTTCTTAACTCCTTTCTTTAATAATAAAATTGTGCAAAAACTCAAAAATAATATTTTTTTAATACATTTTTTAGAATAATTATTACATGAATTTAAATATGAGCATGTATCAATAAGATAATCAGTCATATAATAGGGTTTGCTTTTTTCCATTATTTACCACCAAATAATTTAAATAATGCAAATAATAGGAAGAAACTAAAAACACCAATACAAATACCAAATAACATTGAATTGCTAAGGTATCCAGTATCATAAACATTACTTGTATAAAAAACACTATTTTTAAACTCTAAAGTACTATCATTTACTTTAACCAAATTATAAGTAGAATTACCTCTATAATATCTATAAAGTTCAGCACAATTTGCTTTTGTATTAAATTCGTCAGTAATAGTATAACTTTCATTTGTTAAACAAATATAATAATCATTATAATAATTATCCGTATTATCTAAACCTAATAAAAAATACTTGTAACCACTTCTTTTATATAAGTTATTAAAATACTCTAACTGTGTACTATTTGCAAAATTAGTACTATTTGTTATCGTTTTTGCCTCTGCGACCTCCGTCGCAACGAGGCTAAAAACGCTTATTAACAATAAGCAAAAACTAACTTTCTTTAAGATATTTTTTATATTCCATAAAGTAATCATTTTCATCATCTTCCTTTCTTTTGTTCCAAAATGGGCTATCTTTAGAATAATCTATTACTTGATATGTATCATACATTTCATAATGAATCTTTCTTATATGAGTATACCAAGCACCAAATTCTTTCTTTCCAACTAACTCGTCCTTTTGTTTTTCAAAATCATGATATACAACACAATGACTTAAAAAATTTAAATATGTTGTACAATGTATGATCGTATTGATTTGTTCTCGCATAACTAATTGTAATCGTGAGAATACTTGACTGGTAAGTATAAAAACACGTTGCTGTTTTCTATTTTGAGATATTACCGCAAACATATTAACATCTGCATTTTTACTTTCCAAACTATTAAATAATAAATGAGCTTCATCTATAAAAAATATAACTGGCTTATTATAGTTGAAAAATAATTGATAATATCTTGTAAATGGAATAATATTTTCTTTGGGAATATTGGTTAAAATATCAGTATTTAACCATACATTAGTAATTAAATATACGTCTTTATAATCTGCATATATATTACTTATTAATCTACATGCACTTAATGTCTTAGAACTTCCTTGTTTACCTTCAAAACAATAAACACCATGATAAGGAAATCGTATTTTCTTTAAATCATGTAAATATTTCATATGACCTGGAAAATCAAATAATCTAACTTCGCCTTTTAAATCTTTTTTTCTCATTTAGAAACCTCTTCAATATTACAATAACATTTAAGCTTCTGCATTGCTTTTAAAACCTTTCTTTCAACTTTTCTATCATAAGTGATAAAACTCATTATTAATTGACCATTCTTTTTTAAAACAACATTATATTTCTTCATTTCTTTTTCTATCTCCTAACCAATATTTTATTTCTTGTTTAAATTCAAAATCAAACTCTGAAAAATCGTCATCATTTCCCATACGATTCAAATAATGCAATCTTATAAAATTTAACATTTGAACTAAATCATCTTTTCTTAATTGACTATAATCTAGATCGCCTCGATACATTAGTGTGTAAAATACCCAACTACTCGTCATCCACATATAAATCCATTTCCTTTAAAAATATATCTCTTACTTTTGCTACAAATATAGAATTAATAATCATTAAATAAAACAAACCAACAAAAAAAGCAAATATACGATTATTAACAAAACCAACAAAATTAAATAAAAAAATACTAAATGTAAAATGAACAGAAAATAAAATACTAACATTAGAACTAAAATTATAAAACCAATTATCAAATATCTTTCTCATTATCTTAAACCTATAGTAAAGCCTTTCCCAGTCGCTGCACCAACGATCATATTAACTAACATAACAATTAAAGCAATTGTTAACGACAACATACCTGAAACTATTAAAACCACTTTAATAGGATCCATTAATGTTGTATAAATCTCTGTTAAACTCATTCTTTCTTCACATCCTTTTTTTTAAATAATTTCTTTACTTTTTCATATCCCCAATTAATAAATCTAAAAATCAAAAATACAAAAATCATATATAAAATATAAGCAATAAAATTCATTAATCATCATCCTTTCCAACGGCACGTCTATACATATATTCAGCATCTTCAGCACTCAAACTATGATAATACAATAAAGCTACTACATACTTGTATAAAGTCCAAATTAAATATAATAATAATAATAAAATACATAAACCTAATAATAAAATTTTCATAAATATTTCCTTTCTAAAAAAATAAGTGTTCATTTTAATGAACACTTTAAGAGAGGTTAGTTGCTATACATGGAAACCATGTCCAGAGAACGCACTTTGTAACATTGCAATACCTTTTCTTGCTCCCCAATAGAACAAATAAAGAGTTAAACAAGCTACAACAACAATTCCAAGAACACTAGCAATATTAGCAACAGTTAAGTTAGCAGTGAAAACACCTAATACACTTTCAATTCCAGTTTTAACCGCAGAGAAATCGAAAGCATTTGTGTTTGTACTAGCACCTGAGTCGTTCATTAAAATCATTCTCCTTTCTAAAAATTATATAGAGCCAAGCCGCCAACACTCTATCGGCAACATGCGTTTATAGAAAGAAGATAAAACGGCATTCGTTATTAATTATTTCTTACTATTAGCAAGTCTTAATAATTCCATTTCTGCGTCCGTTAAAAAAACTAGTTTTTTAATTTTATCAGTAATGTAGATTTCAACTGCCTTGTAAGTTTTTCCCTTTTGGGAAACACGTTCTACTAAGTACGCTTCAACTTGAATATCCATATTATCTATCTCCTTTCTATGTTAATGTTAACACACAAAAAAAGAGGTTGTGACCTCTTCAACAAAACGCATAAATTTTTCTATAAGTATCTTCAAAAATATAATAAATAAAACTCTTATTTTTTAACTTATACTTTAATTGTTTTTTTCTTAAATTAGTAAAAGTAGCTAATTCATCTAATGTATCAATATAAGCAACAACATTATCATTCAAATCATAAATTACATAATATTCCAAAATATCCTTTCCGATTAATTTAACACGGGGCAATACTGCTCACTTGCTCCATAAGATAGAATCGTCGGAACAACCGATGTTGAGATAAAGCTTAATTAGAAATAATTAAGTTTTTTTGTATACAAAAATTGAAATTGCCTAGCAAAAAAGATTAAGGAGGAATAAAAATGGTAAAATCAATGGACACAATAGTAAACTTATGTAAAGCAAGAGGATACATTTATCCTGGATCAGAAATTTATGGAGGACTTGCAAACACT
>ENA-OROD01001811-OROD01001811.1-human-gut-metagenome-genome-assembly--contig:-NODE-1811-length-16421-cov-2.992729_pt1 | contig 16421 bp, 7 predicted proteins | sample MGYA00242123_ERZ509038 | MGnify/ENA primary metagenome ERZ509038 (study PRJEB26280, sample SAMEA2338719) | human gut metagenome | biome: human gut; feature: human-associated habitat; material: faeces... | reverse complement strand
CGGCCAAGATCACCTTCACGTCGCCCTCCGACCCCGTCTTCGAAAAGACCGTCGAGGTACGTCCGCTCAACTTCGCCGAACTGACCGCTTCGGGCGAAGAGTCCGTAACGGTAAAACGCGGCGAACAGTACACCGTGAAGGTCACCTCGAACATCGACGACTGGACCTACACGATCACCGACGGCGCATGGATGCGCGAGGCATCGAAAACGGCTACGGAGATCATCTTCGACATGATTCCGACCAACCTCGTCAACGCGAACAAGAAGGCCAAGATCACTTTCTCGTCGCCTTCGTACGCCAACCTGACGTTCTCGATGGAGGTACAGCCCATCTCGTTCGAGGCTTCCACGTATCTGCCCGACAAGTCGAAGATGCGCGCCTTCACGCTGGAGAACGACGGCACAGAAAATACGGCCGAAAAGAACCACGGCAGTGCCTACCTGTTCGACGGCATGTGGCAGACCAACAAGGGTAACTACCACCTGTGCAACATCGAAGGGGCCGACTTCAACTACAAGCACTGGGAGATCAATACTACCGTAGATTCGTTCAATGCAGGACACGGCGACTCGTTCACGATCGACGCCGGTGAAGCCATTCGTCTGGCTCGCTTCATCAGCTATCCCTACTGGAGCTGGGCGAACAACGACCCGCTGGCATACGAGATCTACGCTTACACCGGCGACGGAGAGCCCGAAGCAGCCTGGGACAAGTGGGTGAAACTCGGCAGCGTAGACGCCTCGCATCTCTATGAAGATATGAAAGGGGTCGCAGCAGGAGCCTACTCTGCGCTGCTGGCCGACGGTATCACGGTCGTTATCCCCGAGGATAACGAGATCGTAGCCCGCTACTACCGCTTCAAGATGCAGAAGAACGGTTATGCCGTTGGCAAACCCGAGCTTAACCAATGGTGGACGGGACGTATCCACTGGATGACGCTCAGCGAAGCGACGCTCGTAGCGGTGGAAGGTTCCGTCTCTGCTTCCCTGATTGCGCTGTCCTTGATACGGCATCAGCGGGCTACCATAGGGAAGGAGAATGGGGCGCTTGGCAAGCCCGAACTCTTCCTTATATTGTGCACGCAGGTCGTCAGCGGCTATCACGACCGCTGCCTCTTGTGCTGACGCGAAAAAGGTCATGGTAGGCTTGCCGCCTGTTTTGTCTGCCTCTGCGCGTGCGCGTTGCTCTGCTGCGTTTTCGATGCTTGCTGCTGCTGCGATGGTCTGGGCATCATTACCTTCGACATAAAAAATAGCCATTTCATTCTCCTCCTCGGAATTTTGATGGGAGGATTATGCCACGTGCTGGGGGACTTTCCTATTGACAGAGGCAGCGACAAAATTTTATTGAATGAGGGTTTCCGATGGAGAAAAAGATGCTCGCCGCAAGCGGAGAGCGGAGGGCGATCTTCGTCCGCTGCTTCGAAAACGGCGAAATGAATTTTTTGACTATGCCTACGCCGGAGATCCAAAGTTGATGATAGAACGATTTCCCGAAATGGAGCTCACAGAGGATTCAGATTATTTCAAGAAGATTCCACCATCTACGTTCGACGACAAGAATATTATCGAGCAGTATGGCAAAAAGCTCAGAGAACTGCGCACTGAAAGGGGCTGTTCCTTACAGCGAGTTGCTGACTACATTGGTGTGGACTTTCAAGCTATTTCTCAAGTTGAAAAAGGTGTCCGTAAGAAAATCAGCCGTAACCGTCTCTTGCTGTTGTGTGCTTTCTTTCGGTGTTCACCGGAGGTTGTGCTCGGCTTAGAGCCCAACACAACCAGAGTAGAACTATTTTTTGATCGTCAGTCCCGAGATCGAGCATTTTACGTTGTGGATCACCTCGTGTCATTAGACTATCCACGTGAGACGGATGTCGCTTTGCTTATGCAGTTTTTTCGGCTGTCTGAGGGAGCGCGAAGAGTTCAGCAAAAGGCGGTTAGAGTTTTCAAAAATGCTCCAAGCTTCAGGATTTTGTCACATACTGATGCAACCAAAGAAGCAACGGAGGCATTTTCTGAAACAGCATCTATTCCCACCGACAATATGGTTCGTATCAACAAAGCATACGGTTATGCGGTTCTTGAGGATCTGGATAAAATCTTCCCTGATTTGCTTGATGTCTTCATCTCAATCACTGCAAGCGATTGTAAGACGCGTCATATAGCTTTACTTCTGCTCCAAGTAGCGGGATTCTGTGACAATGAGGATGCTTGTTCCAATGAAATTCCGCACTGTTAGCGCCTTTGGCTAACATGCACAAAAAATTTTATTGAAATAATTTTTTGAGGGGGGAGGTAATTTCTCCAAATCCATCCTCAAAAGAGTCTACGCACTTCGCAGGTCGTCCCACCTCCCGTTCCACGTTCTGCGTTCCACCCTCAAAAACCCTTATTTTCCTTGATAGAAAAAGGGCAGGCTACAGAAACTTACCGTCCCGAGACATCGGTTGCCGGATTCATCCAGCTTCCCGGTAGCGGGCGACAAGTCTATAATTTCAATCCGGGATGGCGCTTTTTCAGAGGCGATGTCCGGGGAGCAGAAGCGGTAAACTTCGATGACCGTTCCTGGAATGTCGTTTCCACCCCTCATACCGTAGAGTTGATGCCGGCCGAAGGAAGTGGATGCCGCAATTATCAAGGACCGGCTTGGTACCGTAAGCACTTTGTCCTCCCCGCCGAAACAAAAGGGAAACGGGTAGTGCTTCATTTTGAAGCAGCTATGGGCAAACAGATTCTTTATCTGAATGGTAAACGCATCCAGGAACATCTGGGAGGTTATCTGCCTTTTACTTTAGACTTGACCGCCAATGGCGTACAAGCCGGAGACTCCTGTCTGCTCGCTGTTTTCACGGACAACAGTGATGACAAATCCTATCCTCCCGGAAAACGTCAATATACATTAGACTTTGCTTATCATGGTGGCATTTACCGTGATGTATGGATGATTGCCAAATCTCCGGTAGCTATTACTGACGCTATTGATTCACAAATCGTTGGCGGTGGAGGTGTCTTCGTTCATTTTGATAAGATCAGTGAAAAGAGTGCGCAGGTATATGTAAACACCGAAGTTCAGAATGACGACGCCCGTTCCGAGTCAGTCACTGTAGAAACGACTTTGACAGATGCGGATGGAAAAGTAATCAAACGCAGTTCAGGAAAACTTTCTTTAAAGCCGGGAGAGAAGAAATCCATCCGTCAACAGATGGAAGTAAAGAATCCTACTCTTTGGTCACCGGATACACCTTATTTATATAGGGTACAATCACGTATTAAAAAAGGAAATAAATCCATTGACGGAGGCATTACCCGTGTCGGTATTCGTCTGGCAGAATTCCGTGGTAAAGACGGATTCTGGCTGAATGGCAAACCTTATCCCTATCCTCTGATGGGAGCCAACCGTCATCAGGATTTTGCTTATGTGGGCAATGCACTTCCCAACAGTCAGCAATGGAGAGATGTGCTCCGTCTGAAGAATGCCGGTTTCAACATCATCCGTACTGCCCACTATCCTCAGGACCCGTCGTTCATGGATGCCTGCGATGAACTCGGAATCTTCATCATCGTGGCTACACCGGGCTGGCAGTATTGGAACAAGGACCCTCAATTTGCCGAGCGTGTGTTCCAGAATACCCGTGAAATCATCCGTCGTGACCGCAACCATCCTTCGGTTCTTATGTGGGAGCCTATCCTGAATGAGACCCGCTATCCTAAGGATTTCGCCCTGAAGTCGCTGCAGTTGACCAAGGATGAGTATCCTTATCCATACCGTCCTGTGGCTGTTGCCGACTGGAATTCGGCAGGTGTCAAGGAAAATTATGATGTGGTTTACGGATGGCCGGATATGGATATGAGCGGCATCAGCCAGTGTGTCTTTACCCGAGAGTTTGGTGAGTATGTGGATGACTGGTATGCGCATAACAACCTGAACCGTGCCAGCCGCAGCTGGGGTGAGAAACCGATGCTGACCCAGGCTTATTCTCTGGCAAAGACAACAGAGGAGATGCACACACCGGGACAGTTTATCGGTGGTTGCCAATGGCATCCTTTCGATCATCAGCGCGGCTATCATCCAGATCCTTACTGGGGCGGTATCTATGATGCATTCCGACAGAAGAAGACTGCTTATTATATGTTTGAGTCACAGCGCAGCGACCAGCCATTTGTGCATATCGCTCACGAGATGACCCAGTTCAGCGATGCCGATGTGACGGTATTCTCTAATTGTGACAGCGTTCGTCTTACCACCTATCAGGGTGCTCATACCTATACTTTGCCAGTTCTTCATCCTACGGCAGCCGCCTTTAATGCCCCTGTGGTATTCAAGAATGCCTGGGATTTTTGGGAGGCTCGCGAATACAGTTATAAGAAGAAATCTCCTCAGATGGTAGTGATGGTAGCAGAGGGATACAAGGATGGCAAGGTGGTTTGTACCGACCAGCGCATGCCTTCCCGCCGCAGCACCAAACTCCGTCTTTATGTTGATGAGATGGGCAAACCGCTGGTGGCTGATGGCAGCGACTTTGTGGTTGTGGTAGCCGAAGTGACCGATGATAACGGTCATGTTCGCCGTCTGGCTAAAGAGAATATCCGCTTTACCCTGGAGGGTGAGGGCGAAATCATTGGTGATGCCAGCATCAATGCCAATCCGAGAGCTGTAGAATGGGGTAGTGCTCCTATCCTGGTGCGCAGCACGATGAAGCCGGGCAAGATTAAGATTCATGCCGAGGTTCAGTTCCCGGGTACTCATGCTCCTACTCCTGCCGACCTGGAGATAGAGAGCGTAGCTTATCAGGGAACCATGATGATGGGTACAAAGACTGCCAAGTCTGCCACTTCATCATCTGTTCAGAATGCTTCTTCTGCCACTTCTTCTTCTTCTTCTCATGAGTTTACACCCGAGCAGAAGGCAAAGATGCTGAAAGAGGTAGAAGACCAGCAGGCTGATTTCGGTATTAATAATTAATAATGCGTAACCGGAGAGCTCTTTGCAGAAGATTCCGTTTACGTAATCGTTATCGTCTTGAAATCTTCAAAAAACAGAAAGATTATTGGAGATTTCAAGACTTTTTTTGTACTTTTGCATACGTGAAACGATATTTTACCATACTTCTCTGTTCGCTTTATGCCTTGTTGGGTATGGCACAGAACAATATGCAGGTAGCTCATTATTCTACGAAGGAAGGGTTACCTCACGACATCGTATACTGTTCTCTGAAGTCGAAAGACAGTTTCCTGTGGTTTGGAACCTGGTTCGGCTTATCCCGTTTCGACGGTTCCCGTTTTGCCAATTATTCTGATGCTTACAACTCTTCTTCCGACCAGCCACCCCGTAAGGTAGAATGGTTGGCAGAAGATGCTCTGGGCAATCTCTGGATCAAGACGCTCGACTGGAAACTCAGCGTCTTCTTCAAGCAGACCGAACGTTTCGAAGATGTCTATGAAGAACTGAAACCTTATGCCCGTAATCTGCAGGTCATCAAGATTCAGGCAGATGGTACCGGTAAGATTCTCCTGCTCACCAAAGATAAGAACCTGCTTCTTGCAGAAACATTAAAGGATGGAAGCATCCGTATCCAGACGCTGGTAGATGCCCGGAAGTATATCAATACGTTCAATTATCAGTTGCGCCAGGATGTGGTACAGCTGAAGGCTTCGCGTGCCAACTATGTAGGAAAGAATTATCAGATTTATTCCGTTCCTGTTACTGCGAAAAACAGGAAGTGGACGCTCGGCATGTGGCAGCAGTATTTCGCCCGTAAATCGAAGGAACATTTTGTTTATCATACCCCGAACGGATGTGTGTGGCAGTTGGATGAGGCGCATACCGCCCTGGTGTGCCGTAATCCGAAGACCGGATGGGAGCGCCGTTATCCGGTTTCGGGCGTAGGTAAGGTGGTGGAGCCTAAGTTCATCGCCACCTCTCATCATGGTTACTTCTATCTTTCCGGTGCTGGCGAAATTATCTATATTGATCCGCAGACGATGGAAGGCGTTAACCTGGCTTTCCTTCCTAAGTTCCAAGACCATAAGCCAGATAGCCACTTCTTGAACATGAACCTGGACAAGGACGGACTGTTGTGGCTCACTTCTGCTGATAATGGCATTTACCGTGTCAGTTTCACCCCCAACCAGTTCCGTGTCATCCCTTTGCCGGATGGTGATAAGAGTGGAGTGAAAGCCATCTGCCAGTTGAAGAATGGTGATGTGCTGGTGGGTGCCCGCAGCAAGAATGTTTATCTGTTGGATATGCAGGGCAGGGTGAAGCAGGTGTTCGATTATGCCCATCATCAAATCGGCAGCATTTATCATGCCATGTGTGATGACAGGCAGAATCTCTGGCTCTCTACTAAGGGAGACGGATTGGTAAAACTGACTCCCGATTCCTCCAGACCAATAGGATATCGCATCGCTCATTACCGTCATGATGCCCGGGATCCTTATTCCATCAGCGGCAACAATGTCTATATGACCTGTCAGGATTCCCACCATCGCATCTGGGTGGCTACGCTGGATGGAGGTCTCAATCTGCTGCAGGAACAGGGCGGAAAGGTGCGCTTCTATAATAAATATCATGGTATGAAAAACTATCCCGGTTACGGACTCTACATGGATGCCCGCAACCTGGTAGAGGACAGTCATCAGAGAATGTGGGTAGGAACGATGGACGGACTGATGTCTTTCAAGACAGATTTCAAATCGGTAGGCGACCTGCGCTTCGAGACTTATCGCAATACCGATATCAATACCCGTGCCAATAGTGACATCTACGGACTTTACAAAGATAACAGCAGGCAGGTTTGGATGTGTACCTTTGGTGGAGGTCTGAGTCGTCTGGATGGTTTTGATGAAGTGACGCATCTGCCTATCCTTACTTCTTTGGGAGCAAAGGAAGGTTTGCATAATGATGTCATCATTTCGATTTTAGAGGATAAGATGGGACGCCTTTGGCTGGTAAATGCCGATGGCTTGTCGTGCTATGATTATCAATCAGACCGCATCCAGCATTTCGACAATTCCGACGGTTTCCCTGATGTCCAGCTTGAGGAATCTTCTGCGGCTTTGATCCAGAATGGGGAGATATGGCTGGGGTGCAAGGAAGGAATCCTTGCTTATCAGCCGGAACGTATCCATACCACCCGTCTGCAATATCCTATATATATAATAGGTGGAGAGGTGAACAACCGCGACATCCGCAGTTACAATCAGCCAGCCATCTTGGAGAAATCGATGGTTTATACCGATCATCTCACCCTGCGTCATTCCCAGTCGATGTTCACTCTGGAGTTTGCTGCCCTGAATTTCTGCAATCCGGAGCGCATCAGCTACCGTTACCGGCTGAAGGGTTACGACCATGATTGGCATTATGCCGGCAAGAACCGTCTGGCTTCCTATACCAATGTGCCGTCGGGAACCTATCAGTTTATCGTAGAGGTAATGGATGCCACCAATCCTGATTCTCACAGCACGAGAGAGCTGACCATCACCATTCTTCCACCCTGGTGGGCTACGTGGTGGGCTTATCTCATCTACATCATTCTGATATCCGTAGCCAGCTACTATGCTTTCCGCTATGCGAAGTATCAGATTCGGCTGAAGAACAATATCTACATCCAGAACCAGCTGGCAGAGTATAAGCGCAAGTTTAATGCCGAACAGCAGGATAAGCAGTTTGCCGACAAGGTGCGCCGGTTTATGGAAGCCAACTTGACTAATGCCGATTTCGAGATTGATATGCTGGCACAGGAATTGGGCATGAGCCGTTCAGCCTTCTTCAAGAAGACGAAGGCTGTGATGGGCTGTTCGCCAAGCGATATGGTGAAGGATTTCAGACTGAGTCATGCCGTAGAATTGCTGAAGCATTCCGGTCAGAGTATCACAGATGTAGCCTACTGTTGCGGCTTCACCGATGTAGGCTATTTCGGCAAGTGCTTCCGTAAGAAATATGGCATGTCGCCAAGAGAGTATGTAGCGCAGCAGCAGGAGAGTGAAATAAAAAAATAAAGTTTTTTATAAAAAATCTCAAAAAAGGTGATTACAGCGTGAACCAATGTGCGTCTTTTAGGCAATTGAAACAAACAAATTAAATGTTGACTAATCATTTTTACCTAAAAGGCTAATGAAACAACTGTCTTATCATAGTAGGTTTATATTGGTTCTGTTATTTACGTTGTTGAACACTTTACCAATATGCTCACAGGCGGCAACTCCTAGGTACAGGATAGCTGCTTGCGACTGGATGATGCTGAAACGTCAGAAGCTGGGCGAGTTTAAACTGGCTCATGAATTAGGAGCAGATGGCGTTGAGGTTGACATGGGCGGATTGGGTAAACGCGTGTTATTTGATAATCAGCTTAGAGAACCACAACAGGCAGAAAAGTTTCAGGCTGCAGCCCGTCAGTATGGCGTAGCTGTTCCTTCTATGGCGATGAGTGGCTTCTTCGCTCAGAGTTTCCTGACTCGTGATAATTATCAAGACCTTTTGAAAGATTGTTTCCAGACGATGAAACTCTTTGGCAGCAAGGTGGCTTTCCTTCCACTCGGAGGTAGCGGAAAAGACTGGCAGCAGGAAGGCTGTGCAGCATACCAGCAGATGGTTTCTCGCCTTCGCACAGCCGGTGAGATGGCAAAGCAGGAGGGTATCACCATCGGTATCAGAACCGGAATGGGAGCTAAGTTTGATAAGAAACTGCTGAAGAAAGTAGGCAGCAGTCAGATTAAGGTCTACTACAATTTCCAGGATGCAGCCGATCATCATCGTGATATCTGCAAGGAACTCCGGAAGTTGGGCGCCCAGCGTATCGTCCAGATACATGCTTCCAATACAGATAGCGTAAATCTTCAGGAAGACCCGGAGATTAATCTTCCGAAAATCAGGAAGACGCTTGACAAGATGAAATGGAGCGGCTGGCTGGTGGTAGAGCGGAGCCGTGATGTAAAGAGGGTAAGAGACGTGAAATATAATTTCGGTAGAAACATCGCTTACTTAAAACAGGTATTTCAAGAGCGGTAACAGTTTCGGGGAATAACTGGCAAACTACTTTTTTATAATTAGGAAAGTGTAAATCGTGTTAGAAAAGAAATAAATAAAAATATAGTTAAACCTAAAAAAGACAATTATGAAGAAAAATCATTTCATTGCGCGGAAAGGACTCTTCTCTCTGGCACTTGCTGCCGTAGGAGCGATGTTCTTGGGTTCGTGTGCCGTTGATGGTTTTGATGACAAAGAGAAGTTTGACGACGGCGTGTCTGGAGTGAAACTTGAGTCACCTGAACTCTCGACAAAGACAGTTGCTGCTTCTGATGGTTCAGATAAGTTGCAAGTATCATGGAAGGTAGTCTATGGCGCTGGCGGTTACGAGTGTAAGGCTTATAATGTGGATGATCCAGACAATCCTGAGGAGGTGGCGAGTGATACCATTGATGGTACTTCTTTCCAATTCAAGATAGCTGAAGATACCAATTATAAGATTGAGGTACGTACCTTGGGAAACAAGGCAAAGAACAATACTGAGGCTGATAAGCCAACAGTTAAGTCTTACAGTACTTTGGTTCCAGCGACGACCATTCCTACAGGTTCTGACATCTCTGATTTTATTGCTGCCAACTTGCAGGAATCAGATAAGGAGCAGGCTTTCGAGTTGGAAGCAGGTGGTACTTATACCTGCAATAACTCAATTGATTTCAAGGGCAACAAGATGACCCTTCGTGGTAACAAACTGAGCCATGCTTTGGTTACTATGGGTGAAGGTGCTGCCATCTATACTTCAGCTCAGCTGAAGGTGAAGTTCATCAATTTCGACTGCTCTGCCACAACTCATAAGGGTGGTATCATCGAGATGTCTCCAGAGCCACCTGCATCTTGCTCTGCAGAGTCTCAGGGCGTTGGTGCTGGCAAGAATGGTGGTAAGCCTGCCGATGTATATATCCTGCAAGACCCAATTATCATTCAGGATTGTGCCTTCAAGAATGTCATCGACGGACTCTTCTCTGTAGGCCAGTGCTCTTGGGGTATTGCTGATGTACGTGTGATGAACAGCGTGGTTCAGATGCGTAATGACGGAAAGAAGAACTCTAATGGTGCTATCATCTGCGGCTTTTCTAATGGCTTCAAGGCTCCTAGTGGCGGTCAGTTCTGGTATGGTGGTATCAAGAGCATTACCATCAAGAACTCTACTATCTACAATATTGAAAGCAATAGTAAGAATCGTATGTTCCGTTTCAACAACAAGGATTTGGACCATGCCTTCCCTACAGCAGGTGGTTCTTGTACCATGATGGATAATACCTTTATCCGTGTATATGACAAGAAGGAGTTCGGTAACAATACTCCTAATCGTAAGGAATATGTGATTACTTATGATAACAATATCTTCTACGACTGCTTCCGTTTGCAGAAGTTCATTCAGGGCAACTGTAAATTGGAATATCACCAGAATCTGAATACTGTCTGGGGTGTCGGCAGTTCAGTAGATGGAACCGATAAGGGTAAGCTGGCTACTGAAGAGGATGCTGGATTTGCTGAGGCAGAGACCAAGAAGGAACTCGATTTCACCCAGCCTAACTTCGGGCTTAATTTCAAGGCTACCGGTGCGATTTCAAGTACAATCGGTGATCCACGTTGGAAATAATTTAAACTATCTAATCTCGAAACAAGATGAAACGTAAATATATAAAGACATTGGCCTTTGGTATGGCACTTACCTGTGCTGTGCCTGCAATGGCTCAAAATAAAGTAGTGCAGGGTACTGTACTCGATGACCTCGGTGAACCTGTTATCGGTGCTACCGTAAAGGTTGCCGGTACCAAGACTGCTGTGATTACCGATATGGATGGTAACTATAAGTTGTCTGTTCCTAAGGGTGGCAAGGTTACCGTTTCTTATATCGGTTTTAGGGATGCTACTACCAATGGTGGTACTATCAAGCTGGTTGCTGACGACAAGACTCTTCAGGAGGTGGTAGTCGTAGGTTACGGTACCCAGAAGAAGGCTCACCTGACCGGTTCTGTAGCCAACATCCCAACAGATGAAATCCAGGACCTTGCTAATGGTGGCTTGGCTTCTTCTTTGGGCGGTCTGGTTAACGGTTTGAGCGTAAGTGGTGGTGAGAGCCGTCCTGGTGAGAATGCCCGTATCATGATCCGTGATACCAACTCATTGGGCGAAGTTGGTTCTACAGCCCAGCAGCCTCTCTTCGTTATCGATGGTTATATCTATCCTAACGATGTAAAGGTTGGTAACAGTTACCAGAACCTCGGTGCTGAGGCTTTCAATAACCTGGATGCCTCTGAGGTAGAGAGTATCTCTGTATTGAAGGATGCTTCTGCTGCCGTTTATGGTGCCCGTGCTGCCAATGGTGTTATCCTCGTAACTACCAAGAAGGGTAAGATGGGTGCACCTCGCATTTCTTATAGCGGTTCTTTCGGTTTCACCGATGAGGTTTCTCGCCCAAAGATGCTGAATGCTTACCAGTATGGTCGTTTGTACAATGCTGTAACAGCAGCTGACCCAACCAATACTTCCCTCAATAAGACTACTGCCCTTTTTCAGGCTGATGAGTTGGAGGCTATGAAGGGACTGAATTACGACTTGCTCGATAAGTATTGGGAAACTGGTATGACCCAGAAGCACAGCGTAAACGTAAGTGGTGCTACCGATAAGGTGAACTATTTTGCAGGTATATCTTACTTCGATCAGGATGGTAACCTCGGTAAACTCAACTATAACCGTTGGAACTATCGTGCCGGTGTGGATGTAAAAGTAAGCAAGTGGTTGGGCGCTAATCTGACTGTTAGCGGTGACTATGCTACAAAGGAAAAGCCATTGGTAAAGGTGGGTGGATCTGGCGATGAGAAGGACTACAACCTCCTTCTGACCCGTCCTACTTACATGCCTGAATCAGTAAATGGTTATGATCTCCTGGCTTATGGTCCTAGCAATACACAGAAGAACCAGAACCAGCAGTATAACTTTGCTACTTTGCAGAACAATGGCGACTACCGCAAGAACATGAATTCTAACCTGAATATCAGCGGAAGCCTTGATTATGATTTCGGTTGGAGCAAGATTCTGAAGGGATTGAAGTTGCGCTTCTCTTATTCCAAGAGTATCAATACCGATAAGGGTAATGAGTATGGTTCAAACTTCACCCTCTATCAGATGTTGACTCGTTATGGTAGCGGTAACCACCTTTATACTCCTACCAGCGGCGATAATGCAGATTTCGATTACCTGGCAGCGTCTAACTTCAATGGTGTGACAACCGCCAATGGTGACTATCTGGCTCGTACCATGGTTCGTACTGATAACTATCAGATGAACTTCACAGCCCAGTATCAGCGCGATTTCGGTCAGCATCATCTGGGTGGTCTGTTCTCTATAGAGAAGTCTGAGGCAGAGAGTGAGTACTTGCAGGGACAGCGTTTGACCCCGTATCCTTTCACTACCGGTCAGTATAACTCTGCAACAGGTGAGATGACTACTATGTTTACCCGTAGTGAGAGCGGTACCCTTTCATATATCGGCCGTATCAACTATGCCTATGCCAACAAGTATCTCTTCGAGGCTCTGGTTCGTTCTGATGCATCAACCAAGTTTGCTCCAAAGAACTACTGGGGAACTTTCCCTGCTTTCTCTGCAGGTTGGGTAATCTCAGAGGAGAGCTGGTTCCGTAACAAGGTGAAGGGAGTTGACTTCCTGAAGCTCCGTGCTTCCTGGGGTATGACCGGTCGAGACAATACAGCGGCATGGCAGTGGATGCAGGTTTATGCACAGGATGCCAACCGTGGTACAGTATTCGAGACTGGTAAGGATTCTGGCAACCGTATCACCATCAACAAGAACAATTCTGCTGTAAATTCAGACGTTCATTGGGATAAAGACTACAAGACCAACGTGGGTATTGATGCACAGTTCCTCAACAACCGTCTGGCTGTAACCTTCGATTACTATTATGAGAAGAACCGCGAGATGCTGATGAATATCAAGCAGACTGTTCCTTCTACCGTAGGTACACAGAGTGCTGCATCCAACATCGGTGAGATGGATTCATGGGGTGGTGAGCTTTCTGTTACATGGAAGGATAAGATTGGTAAGGACTTCAAGTATCGTATTGGTATCAACACAGGTTGGTCTGACAACAAGGTACTGAATATGGACTGGGTTACAGACTATCTCTACCGTCAGATTACTCCTGGTCACCGTACAGACGTAGGTCTCTGGGGTATGCAATGCATCGGTATGTTCCGTAGCTTCCAGGATATTGAGGAATACTTCACGAAGTACAACATCTCTACTTATATGGGTCTGACCAAAGACCAGGTTCGCCCTGGTATGTTGATGTATAAGGATGTTCGTGGTGCTTACGATCCTGAGACAGGTACTTATGCCGGACCTGATGGTGTTGTAGATGTAGACAACGACCAGGTAGAGTTAGGTCACCGCAGCAGCAACCTCTATGGTTTGACCATGAATTTGGGTGCAGACTGGAAGGGACTTTCTCTGACAGCTCAGATTGGTGCAAGCTGGGGCGGTTATGCCACACTTCCTGGTGCAGCATTGAAGCCAACTGGTAATCTGGAGTATTGCAACATGCCTTCATTCTGGAATCCAGACAATATGTATGTTTATCAGGATGTATATGATGGCTCAGGTAATCTCGTAGTAAAGGAGAATCGTGAGGCTTACTATCCTAACTTGAAGTATACAGATGTGAATGCTGTAGCATCCAGCTTCTGGAGAGTGAGTACAGCACGTGTGGCTCTGAACCGCTTGACCTTGGCTTATACTTTGCCAAAGAGCTGGTTGGGTAGCATCGGCATCAACAGCTGCCGTATCAATATTACCGGTCAGAACCTCATCAACTTCTACAATCCATATCCAGACAACTTCATGAATCCTATGTCGGGATCATACGGAAGCTATCCTAACCTCCGTAAGTGGACTGTGGGTGTGAATCTCTCATTCTAATGAGATACTTATATAATTTTAAAAAGAAAAGAACAATGAAAACGACAATAAAATTATTCAGTCTTGGTCTGGTTTCAGCCTTGGCTTTCAGCTCTTGTAGTGACAGCTTCCTGGAGGAAAAGAAGAACTATGACAATGTAAATAAAGACATCTACAACTATTATGAAGGATGTAATGGTCGTCTAAACGATATCTACAGTTGGTGTTTGCCAACAACCAACGATTTGACCTGGAAGTATCCTTCTATGGGTAATGCGGATGAGGCTGGTAAGTCTACTGAGGAATACAGTGGTCTCAGCTCTTTTGTAGACCCACAGGTTGAGCTGAACTCTACCAGTTCCACAAATTCGGTTCCTGATTTCTTCATGGGCGACCAGTCTAATATCCAGGCATCTGTATATGGTAGAATCCGTAATGTCAATGATGTAATCCAGGGTATCAGCGGCAGCACTCTTTCTGAGGAACAGAAGAATGAATTGCTCGGTCAGGTATATTTCTTCCGTGCATGGTGCTATTACAACTTGTTCAAGTGGTATGGCGGTGTGCCTCTGGTTAAGGAAACACAGGATCCTTTAGAAAGTTCTGTTACTCCTCGTGCTACATCTAAGGAGACTTACGAGTTTATTCTTGATGATTTGAATAAGGCTGCTGATATGTTGGCTGCCAAGACAGAGAATGGCTCGGGATGGTCGGAGAAAGGCCGTGTAACTACTGGTACAGCCTTGGCTTTGAAGGGTCGTTTGATGCTTTTGTGGTGTAGCCCTCTCTTCAATCGTACTAACGATGAAAACCGTTGGAAGACTGCTTATGAAACCATGAAGGCTGATTTGGAGCGTATCAACAAGTGTGGTTATCACTTGTATACAGACAATGACAATAAGAATGGTTCTACCTTTGCCAAGATGTTTACCGATGGCGGTAATAATCCAGAGGCTGTGTTCGTTACCTTATACAATAATGTAACAGGTGATGGTCTCGATAATCAGAAGAACAACAACTGGGAGCGTCAGATTCGTCCAGCTAATACAGGTGGTAGCGGTAAGAATGCTTCTCAGATGCTGATTAATATGTTCCCAATGTCAGATGGTAAACTTCCTGAGAGTTGCGATACTTATACTAAGTTGGCTCGTTCTGAGAAGACTTTGGATAGCGAGACTCCATTCCTGAATCGTGACAAGCGCTTCTATCGTACATTCGCTTTTCCTGGCTTCCGTTGGGCTTACAGTGGTAATGCGTCAGAGCGCGATGCGAACAACCCTTCTGATGGTGCCAACTATGTACTTTGGAACTATGTATGGTATACCAGCATGAATGATGCCGGCAACCCTGAGAGTGGTGATTCTTATGGTGCAGACAACCTGTTGAAGAGCCGTCAGGGTGTATATGTACGCAAGAAGAGTGATGATTTGGATGTCAATTCTTCTCCTCTTTATAAGTACGTAGCTCAAGATACCAAGGGTGCAGCTCCATTCTATTCTGCAGCTCCGTTGATTGAACTCCGTTATGCTGAGGTTCTCCTGAACCTTGCTGAGGTTGCAGCAGGTGCTGGTCATCTTGCTGAGGCTGTAAAATATGTTAAGCAGATTCGTGAGCGTGCTGGTTATTCAGCTGCAAATTCTGAGGATGATGGTATCACACCTGCAGCTTACAATGATCAGGCTACCTGTATCTCTCAGATTCTCTATGAGCGTCAGATTGAGTTTGCTTACGAGGGTAAGCGTTTCGATGACCTCCGCCGTTGGATGCTCTTCGATGGTGGTACTGGCAAGGTAGAGGGTGCTCCTTCTACATGGACTTTGACTGGTTGGGGTGGCAATACCTGTACATGGCTTGGCTTCAAGGCTTTGAACGGTCAGCGTCGTGAAAATATCCAGTATCGTGTTGCTGATAAGTATGGCGTAGGTGGTACAACTTTCAATTCTGACCCATTGTTGAAAGCTGGTACTGAGCGTCCTAAGGGTGTTGATCTCCGTGAGGATGATTTGAATACTCAGCTCGAGAACTTGTCTACATGGTATAAGGACAACTTGAAGATGAAGGTACAGAAGGGTGACGGTTACGATTCTAACAAGAATTACCTCTACATGAACTTCCGTCCTAAGTATTACTTCTTAGGCTTCACTTCTGGTGCATCTATCGCCAACAAGGCTTTGCCTCAGACCATCGGTTGGGGTGATTACAACAATGGTGGTGCCAATGGTACCTTCGACCCATTGGCTGAGTAATGTCAAGAGAGGAATGACGATATAGTCATAACATAATATATTAAGGTTGCGGGGTGTGTTCTCTTTTTAGAGAATGCACCCTGTTTTCTGTCTCTGATATTTTCTGTAGGAGAGTGTGTCTAAGTCTGGATAATAGTTGGCGCACAACAGTTGACCACCGCATGCACATCACCTGTTGTGCATGCGCATATCAGCTGTTATGCAAGCGCACAACAGCTGTTGTGCGAC
>ENA-OROD01001810-OROD01001810.1-human-gut-metagenome-genome-assembly--contig:-NODE-1810-length-16425-cov-5.655040_pt1 | contig 16425 bp, 17 predicted proteins | sample MGYA00242123_ERZ509038 | MGnify/ENA primary metagenome ERZ509038 (study PRJEB26280, sample SAMEA2338719) | human gut metagenome | biome: human gut; feature: human-associated habitat; material: faeces... | reverse complement strand
GACCCAGTCACCCGACCGCCTGACCCAGTCCCCCGACCGCCTGACGCAGTCCCCCGACCGCCTGACGCAGTCCCCCGACCGCCTGACCCAGTCACCGAACCTTCGCTCCCCTACTATAATTTTCTCTGCATTTCCACCATATTATCCCTCCGCTCAAACATTGCCTTTTTTTTACCTAACACCTGCCAAAATTTGAAAGGAGCAAAACCATGCCGCCCAAAACACGCCTTTTATTTTTCAAGAAGGCAAACGCCTACGTTCTTCACCACTCCCCCGACAACACCCACTCCACGCCCTGCACAGTCCTTTATTCCTACGACCGCCCTGCAATAGCATACTACCCTCTATCCGGTCAAATTATTTTCTACCCCACCCTTTCCGCATGGACACTCCGCCACGCGCGGGCATTCCTTGCAGAATATGTAGGGCTTCAAACAGACACCATTATCTCTGCAATAAAATTCATGCAATCCAATCCCGCTTCCTTATCGGTAACAATCACGACCACAAACGACACAGTGGGCGACCTTACAATATCTGCAATCTAACAAACAGGCTCTACACAGAGCCTTCTGCAAGCGACCGTTCCCGTGTTCCTCTCATTCACGGCGCAGGTTCAACTCCTGCGGCTTGCACCATAATCACTTACGAAAGGAGGTACACAACAATGCGCAAGCCTGTAGTTTCCAGAACCCTTACCCTTACAGAAGGAACAATCCTTGTAGCTGACAGCGAAACCCGCGCAATGGTTGAGACAGAATTTCACCTTGTTGACAACTTCAAGAACAACGATGAAATTCTCCGAGCAATGCGCCGCTACTACAAAGCACTTGACATGGACAAACGCTACACCCCTATCCGAGTAGTGACCAAAACTACAACAACTACCCAGCGTTTCATGACAGTTCAAGATTTCTACGACAAATCCAAACCCATGTAACCCACTTCCCAAACCCTCAAAAAAATTCAATAAATGAAAGAGGTAAACAAAATGGAAGGCTATTCTGCAAAAATCATCAATTCTTCCCGCCCCCTGACCGCCCGTGAGCGTATCATGATGAAGGACACCACAGACGCCACTCAAATCAACGCCGCGCTGAAGAACGGCAGTGTCGAGTTTTCCCCTGTCCTTTGGGCAGACGTCGAGATTCACAATGAGCGCTCCGAGAACAAGGACTACAGCACGCTTGTTGTACTTGCTTCTGACGGCAGGAAGTATTACACTTCTTCCCCGTCTTTCAAGGAAGCATTTATAGACATTTTCTCCGAGATGGTTTCCGAGAATGGAGAAGCGGAGGAGTTCTCGGTGCGCGCCTACACCGTTCCCTCAAAGAATCAGCAGGGCTGTTTCATTACCTGCTCCATTCTCTAAACAAACTGACAGCCCCGGCTAACTACCGGGGCTTTATTGCAAGGAGGAACACATGGCAAAACGCAATTCCTTTACAACGCGGCAACAGCAGTGGTATTACGAGGAATCTCTTGCCCGGCGCAGAATATTTGATTTTGAGTATAGACACAAGGTTTCCATTCCTGACCTAATAGGCACACGTCCTTCTAGGGTCACAAAGCAAGAGATTGAGCGCTTGCGTTCAATAACAGCAGAATCATTTACTATTGAAAATGGTCACTTGATTCTTACGCCTGAACAACTTCGTATGGCTCAATCAGCAGGAGCGCAAGCCCCGCAGGAAACTGACATGGTTCTGACAGAGATTGACCGTATGATTTCATCCATGTACAACGACAGCCCGGCTAACCGTGAATATGCTAAACTTATCCGCACAGCCTTTGACAAAGCAATAGCAGAGCGTGGACGCCCTGCGGTAGCAGAGACAGCACGGCAGCAGAGTTTGCTGGAGGAAGTTCGCATAATCATGGGGTATCAAGACGTAGACCGTAAACGTCAACGCCTTGCAGGCTTCATTAACGCCCTTTTTGCCCGCCCCCTTTCAGCCGAAGAATTTGAAATGTTTTCCGGCAGATTTTCAGACGCGCAAGAGGAAGATGAAGGTGACAGTTATGAGCAAACAGTGTCAGACAAACGTGCAGGCTATATTTCGGGATTTAAGGCTGAACACAGAGAAGCGTCTGCAAAGAGTAAACTGGAAGCCAAAGCACGCAAACTTGTTTCAATGTATGGAATTACAAAGGATTCGCCGGAATACAAAACTGTATATGACGCAGTGCTATACACTTTGATGGACACATACGGAGATGTAAATTCTGGAGAAGCTGAAATAAAAAAGATATTGGAGGATGAACAATGAAACTTGAAGATTTGAACATAGGTGATATCTTGATTCCCAATGGCACGTTTCGTGGTTTGGTCACAAAGTCTGTGCATGAGAATAACATTGCTCTTGTCGTGACGAGAATTGACGCACCGCATCACTTTTTTGTGGCTATTGCGTTTGCATCTTCTGACAAGGCAAGAGTAGGAGAAAAATTGTTTTTTACAGAAAAGACTTGACTTGCTTCAATGTGCATTATGAGTATATTGAGTATTATCTGCAAAAAAAAAAAGAGAATAAGGCTCTTTATCTTAAGTGGGCTGACGATGAATCATTCCTTGGCAGAATCGGGGAAGAATCTCCATTTACAGATGATAGCGGGAACGAACTATATGTAGGTGACACGGTTACACTTACCTACAATTCTTATTCTTGGCATAACTGCGTTGTTGCACATGATGATGCCTTTGGATATTTCGTCATGGGAATACAAATTTGTTGCCACAACGACTGTGGCGTAATTTCTAAATATAAGGTTCAAAAGGACAGCAGTTGGACGGATAGGTTTATAGGAGAACGTCTCTGGCATGTCGGAGCGAGACGCCCTATCGAAGTCACTGACGAAAAGCCAAATGATTAAAGGAGGAACAAATCCATGAAACTTGAAGATTTGAAAGTCGGCGCTATTATAATGCACGCAGACAGAAAAGAAAACCCCTTGCACTCCGGCGAGACGTTACTTGTGACACGTTTTATCAATGTAAAAGAAAAGTTTGAAGTCGTTTGCCTGCACAGCAAAGTGACTGACAGAATCGGAGAAACCGGGATTATTCTGTTTGATGAACTTCCCGGATATGAACTCATAACAGCGTTGCACCTTCAGCCACTAAATGACAGCCTGTTTCTCCGGCATAAACCCGCCGGACCAAAAAAAGACCTTTACCTTCGTTGGGCGTTTGGCGAAAAGACTTCCCTTGGCAAGATAGGTGAAAAAACGCCCTACAAACTTGAGAACGGACGCAACTTGGTTGTCGGCGACATCGTTAAAATAAGCCGTGAAGGAAAGGAATATGGTGGCTGTCTTGTTGTACATGATACAGCCGATGGCTATTATATCATGGGCATTGCGGCTGATTGCAATGACAGAAAATGCGAAATAAAGCACTGGAATGTAACATTGGAAAGCGGATTCTATAATCGCTTAAAAGGCGGTACCTATACCGTTGGTAATAGAAATGCCGGTATCGAAGTAGTAGACTTCCCGCCTACAGAATCGGAGGGCAATTGACCCTACTAACCCGCCGCAGGCTTGAAACGTCGAGAATGCCGCTACCTTGTAGCGGACTTTGAGACAACGGTTTACGAGGGACAGAAGGACACGCAAGTATGGGCGGCGGCAAGCGTGGAGCTTTTCGCGGCAGACGATTCTGTAGTCATTCATCACTCCCTTTCAGAACAGTTTGAATACTTCACATCCTTGTCCTGCAATCTTGTAGTTTACTTCCACAATCTGAAATTTGATGGTTCGTTTCTTCTGTCCTATCTACTGATAGACAGAGGCTTCAAACAAGCCCTTGAAAAAGACGAGAAGGGAGGGGAATACTGGTTGCATGACAAGGATATGAAGAACAACACTTTCCGATACAGCATATCTGACATGGGACAATGGTATACAATCATTGTAAAGATAAACGACCACTTTATCGAGTTCCGCGATTCACTAAAACTTCTTCCCTTCTCCGTTCGGGAAATAGGCGATAGCTTCGGCACAAAGCATCATAAGTTAGACATGGAATATAAGGGCTTCCGTTATCCCGGTTGCGAGATAACACAGCAGGAACAGCAGTACATAGCTAATGACGTTCTTGTTGTAAAAGAAGCCCTTGAAATTGTGTTTCTACAAGGGCACAAAAAACTAACAATCGGCTCATGTTGCCTTGATGAATATAGGAAGATTATCGGCTATTTCAAGTACAAAGCCCTGTTCCCTGACCTCTACAAAATAGAGATTGACGAAAAAATCTATGGCTACAAGAACGCAGGCGAGTATATCCGCAAATCCTACCGTGGCGGCTGGTGCTACTACGTAAAAGGTAAGGAAAATAAACTGCACTACAACGGAGTAACAGCGGACGTAAATTCTCTATACCCATCCGTCATGAGTTCAGAAAGTGGCAGTGTCTATCCTGTCGGAGAACCAACCTTTTGGAGCGGAAATTATATTCCCTTTGAAGCACGTGGCTCAAACAAGTATTTTTTCGTCCGTGTAAGAACACGTTTCTACTTGCGTGAAGGCTTCCTGCCTTTCATTCAAATCAAAAACAACCTTCTCTACAAGGCGACAGAAATGCTTGAAACTTCCGACATATTTGACGGCTCAACAGTGGAATATTTTCCATACTACTATGGAACAGATGGACAGCTAAAGGAAGCAACTGTTGAAATGACCTTGACCTGCACAGACTTTCAGCTAATACAAGAACACTACGACCTTGTTCATTTCGAGATTCTTGACGGCTGTTATTTCAAAGCACGAAAAGGCATTTTTGACAAGTACATTGAAAAGTATCGCAAGATAAAAATGGAATCAGAAGGGGCAGTGCGAACACTTGCAAAACTGTTCCTGAACAACCTCTACGGCAAAATGGCATCATCCCCTGATTCATCTTTCAAAGTTGCCTCCGTAACGGAGGATGGTTCTCTAACATTCCGAGTGGTTCATCAAGAAGATAAAAAGCCCGGATATATAGCAGTAGGTTCTGCTATTACTTCCTATGCCCGTGAATTTACAATCCGGGCGGCACAGAAAAACTATCACGGCGTAGACAAACCCGGCTTTATCTATGCTGACACAGACAGTATTCACTGCGACCTTCCAGCTTCTGACCTTGTTGGAATAAAGACGCACAAAACAGCGTTCTGTTGCTGGAAGATAGAATCAAGCTGGGACGTTGCCTTGTTCGTGCGACAGAAAACCTATATTGAACACGAAGTAGCGCACGATTTGAAGCCACTGCCTGAACCCATATGGAACGTAAAATGTGCAGGTATGCCGGAGCGTTCAAAACAGCTTTTCATTGCTAACATAACAGGCTTTGACATTACAACCAAAGAAGATAAATACGAAGAAGAAGTCAAATTCATAGATAGCTTATCAGACGAAGAACGAAAATTCTTTAGCAAGAAGCTGGAACTTGAGGACTTCAAAATTGGTCTAAAAGTGCCGGGCAAACTTCTGCCGAAGCGCATCCCCGGCGGTGTCTTGCTATGTGAAACTACGTATGAAATGAGGGATAACTGATTGGGAAAAAGAAGCGCGTTTGAAAACAGCCTTGTTTGCGTTGCAGTAAATGGAGCATTGCGCGGTTCGCAGAATCTACAGAAGCGTAAAGCGAACAAACGCAAAGAGCCTTCAGAGGAAACGCAAGAGGAAATAGACGTTTGTCTGAACTGCACAGAAAAAAGGTGTCCCGGCTCACGTAAATGTATGCTGGAACACCTTCACAAAAAGACATAAAATTTCACCCCGCAGGGATTACTCCTTGCGGGGCTTTTTATATCCGTAACTTGCGAACGACAGAAGCGGTTAGCAAAACCGACACAGCTACAGGACGCATAATTTCAGCGTTGCTTCCCTGCTCTGACAGCAATCGAAACGCAAGAGGATATCAGTATGACAGAGCGGCAAGAACAGCCGCCTTGCAAGACAAGTCCTTGAACCTATAGCAACCTCTTTCAAAGAAGTACCTCTGATTCTGCAAGAACAAGTCATTGCTTTTCAGCATAACATAGTTTACTCTATGGTCGTCTGTAGTAACAGCTAATTTAACGGGGAAGGTCATATCGGCTCTATCGCCGCAGTAAATAACGCCCTCTGCGTCAAAACTGCGTATTGCATAGTCCTTCCCCTCGTATCGCAAAGTAGCAAGATAGCGTCCGTGTCCTTCCGGCTTTTCGACAAAGGTTTTATTGTCGTTAAGGTAGACGCTCTGCGCAGAATACGCAACATATTTATTAGCACCGAATGCCCGGTTGAAACCACTTTCAGCCTGCGCTTTAGAAGCCGCCTCATTGAAGCCCTGTTCAAGCACAAAGCCGTCCCCTTTAAGAAACTTGGTATCAGCCTGCAACCTGTTCGATATGCCCATTTCAATATAATACGGATTCAGCAAAGTGACAGGGTTTGACAGCATATATACCGGAACATACCTTAACTGTTTCCCCCGTCCTCTTGCCACGGACGTATGAACGGAAATAAACTTCTGCACCTCATTGTGGCAGTAGTCAGTATTTTCGCTCTGAAATTCATCAAACATCATTCTATCAACATCACTAAAAATATGCGAATACTTCTTGATAGAATCGGCGGAGTTAAGAGGAACGGCATACCCGCACGGTTTATCATTGATAAAAAGTTCATGAAACACGCCACTTGCACGCTTCTGACTTTTCATCTCCGTACCCTGAAAGAACAGCCTGCGGATATCCTTATAGAACTTGTCCGCGCATTCATCCAGTTCGTACTTATATCGGTACAACAGCATGAACTTCGACCCGCTGTCATTGTACCTATTGACGCACAAACGGCTGAAATATGTGGTCTTTCCTGCGGTTCTGTTGGTGGTAACAATGAAAATCTCCGGCTTCTTCCCATTCAAGTCTTTCATAGACAAAAGCTTTGTACCGTCATAGTACACACCCATGCTTCCCTTCGCCCTCCTTTCCGTATCTCTATTATAGCACAAGTGTAGTCCTTTGTCAAGCAAAAGTGAATTTACCAAAAGTTAAATTATTGCGACTTGACAATTCACCTTCCCAATGCTATACTATAGTCAAAGAAAGGAGGAATTTCTGTGGACACCATTATGACCATGATTTCCAACGTTGGTTTTCCCATTGCCGCCTGTTGTGGTCTGATGTACTTTATCAACACCACAATCAAAGAACTGCGCGAGACTATCCAGAAGAACACAATTCTGCTTGAAAAAATCAGCGCTTTTCTTGAAAAGGAGGAAACGCACGATGGCAAAGAGAACTGACAGCGAACTGCTTCAGGCAATCGGTGACGCACTACCTGACGCCACAACTGATGAAGCAATCGCACTGCTGACGGACGTCCGGGACACCTTGTCCGGTAACGCAAATTCTGCTCAAATCGAGCGAGAATATCAGCAGAGAATCGAAGAACTGGATTCCTCTTGGCGCAAGAAATTCAAGGAAACATTCTATGCGCCTATCGATGAATCCCGTGGTGGGAAGGGCGAGGAAAAAGAAAAGCCCAAAACAAGGTATGAAGATTTGTTCAAGGAGGGAAATTAAATGGCAAGAAAAATCAATTCTACGCTCAACGCAAGTACGCTTGACATTCTGAACGTCATCCGTGCTAACGCCCCGCTGGAATATCAGTCCGCAGTGCCGCAGGTTGCAACTGTTGATGATATCCCTGTAGTCGGTGAAATTATCTACGGTTCTCCTGCGCTGTCGAATACATTCATCAACGCACTGCTTAACCGTATCGCGCTTGTAAAGATTCAGAGCGCAACGTTCAACAACCCGTACCGTGACCTTAAGAAAGGCTATCTTGATTTCGGTGAAACTGTTGAAAACATTTTTGTCGAGATTGCGCGCGTCCGCACTCTTGACCCGGAGAAGGCTCCTGCCCGCGAGTTCGCAAGAACTATCCCGGACGTTAGAAGCGTTTTCCATGTTATCAACTGGAAGGTGCAGTACCCGCTGACTATCAGCGACTATGACCTGCGGACGGCGTTCCTTTCCGCCGATGGTCTGAATGGCTTCATTGCGAAGCTGGTTGACAGCATTTACAAGGCGGCAGAGTATGACGAGTTCCTGCTGTTCAAGTATATGCTTATCAAGGCAATTTCGCATGGTAAAATCAAGACCGTTGCCTTCGATAGCGCAGACCATTCTTCCGCCGCTATTGAGTTCCGTGGCAAGTCCAACCTGATGACCTTCCTTCGTCCTGATTTCAACGAAGCAAAGGTAAAGAATGACTGCCCTAAGGAAAGACAGCAGATTTTCATGGACAGTGCATATAACGCCGCGTATGACGTGAAGGTTCTGTCTGCGGCATTCAACATGGAGAAGACTGATTTCATGGGGCGCCTGCGCCTGATTGATGACTTCACCACGTTTGATAATGAGCGCTGGAACGCTATCCGCGCTGAAAGCAATCAGGTAGAGGAAGTTACCGCCGCAGAACTGGCGGTTATGGCGAACGTAAAGGCTGTCCTTATTGACGAGGATTGGTTCCAGATTTACGACCACTATACGAGACTGGGAACGACCCCTGTCAATTCCGGTGACTACTGGAACTACTTCTACAACGTGAAGAAGGACGTTTCTCATAGTCCTTTCGCAAACGCTGTTGTGTTTGTCGATGACGCCTCCGCTATTACTCCGGCGGACAAGTACACCGCGGAAGTCGTTGCAAAGGATGTGGCTGACGTCGGCACTGTCATTACGCTGAATGTCAAGCAGTCCGCAAGCAATGACGAAGCCGCAACGCTTAAGCCCGGCAGTGTTATCTTCAAGCAGACGCTTGACGCTGTTCAGGCAAATGTGGCTGTTCAGAGATACGGCGTGTATATCTATCCTGCAAACGCTGGCAGTGTATCTGTCGAATGTGAGATTGGCGGCGTTGAATATACCTACGCCACCGGGACTTCCACGTATACTGCAGGGAAGATGGCATCTACTGTCAAGGTGGGGGACACCCTCCAGCTTGTCAAGAAAACCATGCTGTCCTGACAGTAAATTTTCAGCCCCGGATGAAATATTCCGGGGCTTCTTTGTTAAAAGGAGGTGAATTTTATGCCTACGCCCAATACAGTAGTAAAGATATTGAAGGGGATAGAACTTGATAGGGAGTTGGAGAACACCTATAGGTTTGCGTCTCTTTCGGCACAGCAGAATTTCTTTTCTTCCCCTAAAAGAGTTAAGTTTTCGTTGGATAATCTACAGTATTTGAGGACAGGAGAAAATTCCATAAAGGTGGAAAAAGATAAGGCGTCTTTGTATGACTGCAATTATCTCATGTTTCAAAATACAGGATATATGGACGCAACTGGCAGGACACGCTGGTTCTATGCGTTTATTGATAGAGTGGATTATATCAACGAAGCAACGAGCGAGATTTTCTACACTATTGACCCTTTGCAGACTTGGCTATTTGATTTCAAGTTCGCTGACTGCATGGTAGAAAGAGAACACGTGAGGGACGATACAATTGGAGCGAATATCGTGGCAGAACCTGTTACAGCTGGTCAATACATTAAAGTTGTAGAAGAATCACTGCCATTTAACTCTTATAGAGCTATGCTTGTTTTGAGCAAGCCGTTCCCTGTATCTCCGACAGCTTCAGCAGGCTCTAATGTTCCAATAAGTCGTGCAACAGTATCTGTTCAGAGTGCTACAACCATGACATTTAATTTGGACTTCTATACTCCTACTCCGATGGCAGGTTTTTCTTCAAGATATGATAGTGTAACTTTGCTAAAGGAATGCTTTGAGAATACTGCAAATGGCATTCTTCCCACCAATTTTTCGTGGTATGCTGATATACCGATAGATAACGTCAAAGCGAAAGGAGACTTTGCGTCAGATAATACGATAATTGGAGAGACTTCAAATGGTAAATTCTATTCTATAAACAGTCTGCTGACGTGGATAGGGTGGGGCGCTATTGAAGGATTGACCGCAGAGGACATTATATGCGTATTGATATACCCTGACTTCTTCACAGATGGAACACATAAGTCTACAGGCGTTCACGGTGGATTCGGCAAGAAGGAAGTAGAATATGTTCTTGAAACAAGTGAACCTTTTAGAGGGAAAAGAGTTTACGTCCCAAAGAATAATAAACTATTTACTGCACCGTTTACACGACTGGTTGCAAGCAATAAGGCAGGAGTTCAAGCGGAATATAGACCTGAATGGTTTTCTAACCCATTCAAACCTACTTTTACCATGTATTTCTATCTTTCCGGAACTCCTACGTGTTGCCTTTACCCGCTGGGATATGAAGGTAGTGGAAAGATAGAAAATACCGTAACAGCTTGTTACGACATGGAGATTCCATATAAAGGAAATGCGTATGCCGAATATATAAGGTCAAACCGAGGCAAACTTATTTCTTCTGCTCTTAACTCCGCAGTTTCTTTGGGCACTGCTGTTGCAGTTGGAAAGTTCGGTGGCTCTGTTCTTACCGGAAGCACGGTAGAAACTATGAAGGAAACAGCGAGGAATCCGGCAACTGGGCGGCAGGTTACAACAGGTACATTGCGGCAGACACGGACAGAAACCACAACGCAGAAAGGCGGTGCTGGTGAACAAATAAGGGCGGGGGCTGGCGGTCTTTCTTCAATGATTGACCTTGTTGGCACTCTGTACGACTTGCATCAAGCACCTGCTCCTGTATATGGAAACATGACAGCCGCAGATATAATGGCACAGCTGAAACAGAACGACATCGTTGTTTATCGTGAATCAATTGATTCCGAAACTGCCGAAACGATTGACAATTTCTTTACATATTATGGGTACGCTGTAAAGAAGGTAAAACAGCCGGGCGTTTACAACCGTCATTATTGGCAGTACATCAAAACCTGCGGTTGCAACCTGCATAACGCAGATGGGTATTCCGACCATGTAAATCTTACATCTGGCGTGAACTATAGCACTGGCATGAGCGCGGCAGATATGGAGACGCTTGAAAAAATCTTTGACAGGGGCATTACGTTGTGGAATCAGGATGTACAGATTGGCGACTATACGTTGAATAACGGAACGCTAACAAGTATTTCTCTTTCAGATGAAGCCCTGTTTGACGACAATCCGCTTGCTGGCACTCCTCTTGCAAATAGTGTACGTGCTATAAAGCTAAATTATTCAGACGGCGGTATAGTAGAAACTGTATTGCCGGGCGACCGTTCTGTGACATGGGAAATTGAGAAAAACGGCTCATATGTCAAAACAAATATTGTTGAGCGCGGAGCGCATACATACCGGGCGAGAATTGCTGACATTGTTTCAGATGGAAAGGAGATAATTGCTACATGAGTAAAAATAAGCAGTGGGACTGCGACCCTGTAGCCCCGCCTAGACCTTCTATTGACGAACTGGCAAACGGTTATACGTACATTCAGTATTACAACCGCCTTTGCGAGTTGTCCATGAGTATGTTTGAGTGGACAGGGCTTCCCGATACTTGCGACAAGAGATATCTGGAACTGACGCTTTTCAGAATGGGGCAGGCTGTTTTCTTCAAGGACGATGTGATGGGCTTCCTTGGGTTGCCTGTGGCAGGAAGCGGGGCGCTTGACTTGTATCAAGTGCCTACACGAAGAAGGGCTTACGCTGACAATGGGTATAATCATGAATTGGATGAAAGCAATAGCGTTATTATTTTCAATAACTATATGCGGACAAATTCAATGCTGGATGTACGTATGTTCAGCGCAAGGCTGGCTGACCTTGATAGAACGATTGACATAAACGTAAAAGCGCAGAAATGCCCTGTGCTAATCCTGTGTGACGAGAAGGAAAGAAACAGCTATATACGGATGTATCAGAAGTGGATGGGCAACGAGCCAATGATTATTGGTTCAAAGGCTTTGTCCATGGACAATGTGAAAACCATTGACACGACTGCTCCGTATGTTGGCGACAGGCTTTACGAACTCAAAACACAGATTTGGAACGATGCGCTTACTTATTTGGGCATTCCGAATATCGGCAATGAGAAACGGGAAAGAATGGTAAGTGACGAAGTCGCAAGGAATCAGGGTGGCACGTTCGCAAGCAGATATAGCCGCCTGAATGCCCGGCAAGAAGCTTGCGAGAAAATCAACAGAATGTTCGGGCTGAATGTGTGGTGTGAATACAAGGACATGAGTGCAGAACTAGGCGTTGAGTTCCGAAGCAGTGAAACGGTAGAGGAAGGGGGTGAAGATAATGAGTAAGTACACTATGGAAGTTAGGTATATCTGCGAACAGCTTGCTAATGCTACGATTGAGACACAGGTCGGAGATGTGCCGGGAATTATCGAGAAAGCCGCGCCGCAGATTTTTGACTTCGATTTTCCTATTTGGAACGAGGACTATAGGAAAACGTTGGAGGAGAAAATCCTGCTTCACTTCTATATGCGGGAGATTGGACAGGAAACTGTAGGCGAGTGGAAGTTGAGGCTCATGCAGACGCTTCAAGATATTATGCCGGAAATGAATGAGTTGTACAAGAGCGTTGAGTTCAAGTATGACCCGCTGACGGATATTGACTATACGACCGACACGAAGGGCGACACGGAAGTCAACAGCACAAGGAATACCAATGTTACAGAAGGAATTCAGAGAAATGAAACAGAAAATACGGCAGATAGCGGAACGAATACAGAAACGTCTAACAGTGATAACAAACAGACTTTCAGCGACACTCCGCAGGGTCATTTGGAAAATGTTTGGAACGGGACGTATCTCACGACAGCAAATCGAAACGTTGGAGACAACACTACAACGAATACTAACGAGGCAACACGAGATATTACAAGAGGTGCAAACGTTGACAGCACGAGAACAGGAAGCGAAGCCGGAAACGACAAAACAGCACGAACCCTTGTGTCAAGAGTGTACGGAAAAAGTAGCTTCCGAAGCTACGGGAGATTGATTCAGGAGTTCCGGGAAAATATCATGAACGTGGATAAGCTGGTATTTGAAAAGCTGGAATGTTGCTTTATGCTGTTGTATTGAAAGGAAGGGATAAAGTGTATGCTTGACAAGAACTGGGACACAATCAGACCGCTGACGTTTGATGGAACTATCACGGAATATGAGTTCCTGTGCAAGATTCTCAATCAGATTGAGACAGTTCAGAATGAATTGCAGGAGGAGATTGACAATATCGTTGTAGGTGAAGGCGGTATTACTGACGAGGAAAGACAGAAGATTGACAGCTTGACGAATACCGGGATTCAGCTTATGAACAGTTTGACGGAGGGAGATGTTAACAGGCTGAAAGTGCTGACTGATAACGGCGCAAACTGGGCGAATCAGATTAACGGATATCAGGGTGCTGATGACGATGTTGTAGCAAGGGCACAGTGGGTGCTGACAAAGGCTCAAGAGTTTTATTCACAAGTTTCTCCACGGCTTTTGCCGACTGTAAGCGCGGCTGACAACGGAAAGGTTGCAAAGGTTGTAGGTGGAAATTGGGCAATTGGCACTGTAGAAGGAGGTGGAGATAGCAAGTGGACTGACGCGGCTGTTGAGTATTTCGCTACAGTGCTGGAACACCTTGTGTATGATGACGCAAGCACGGGGCAGACTGCGGCTACGTATCTGCTAAATATTTTAAGGGGCAGTGCTCCGTTTATTACGGGGATTACTGCAGAGTGGAGTTATGGGCAGGTTATTTATCCTAATACGGCACTGACGAGCGATATGTTTACTGTAAGGGCGGCATATAGTGACGGAAGCTTTGTGCCTGTTACAGAGTTCACTTTCGAGCCGCAGGTTGCGAGTGCAAACCCGACAGAGGTTACGATTACTTATGAGGGAAAGACCGCTGTTGTGAGTGTTCCAGTTGGGACTGTAAGTTTGACTGGAATTACGGCGGAGTATATCGGGACTGGGACTATTTATGTAGGGGATAACCTTACAAAGAATATGTTCAGGGTCACGGCGAATTATAATGACGGCAGTAGCAATGTTGTGAGTGATTACACGTTCACGCCTGTCACTATGCTGAATGCTGGAGTGCAGGTTGTCACGTTTACGTATCAGGGGAAGGAAGCTACAGCTACAGTGACTGTTGTAGCTTTGAGCGTTACGAGAATAAGTGCAAGCTGGATTGGCGGAACTATTTTCAAGGGAACTGCGTTCACAAAGAGTATGTTCTCCGTGACGGCAGAGTATAACAACGGGACAAGCAATGCTGTCAGTGATTACACCTTCGCTCCGGCTACTGCTAACAGCACACCCACTACGCTTGTTACTATTGAGTATGAGGGAAAGACTACGGGTTTGAGCGTTAACGTGAGTAACGCGATTGCAAGTCGTTTGGTGGTCAATTCTTATACGCTGAACAGTGGCGTGGCAAGGATTTATCCGGGGGATAAGTTCTTGGAAAAGGGAAAGTTCAATGTCACGGTGAATTACAGTGATGGTACTTCTTCTACGATTACGGATAACAGCGGTTTGGCTGTCAGTCCGGAAAGCGCAGATTCTGCGGGTGATAAAATTGTCACTGTTTCGCTGGTGGCAAGCCCTACTGTTAGCGGGACGGTCGGGATTACGGTGAGCGAAGCACCGAAGGTGAACACGATTCGTACCGTATATAATGGGGCAAATAATCCTAAAGCCGGAGATGTGCTTACCATTGCAAATTTCACTGTCATTCATATCGACCAATATCAGAATGTTATTCTCAGCGGCTGGACAAAGGACTATTTGAGCAACGAGACGGGCACAGAGATTGCAAGTATAACAGTGGTTGAAGGAGAGCAGACTGTGTATGTAAGGTGCTTGACTGATGCCGCAAGAACTCTTGTGACAAGTACGGTTGTGACGGGGGAGAAGGCTGGTGCTACATATTCAGGCGGCACGGCTCAAGGTACTGGCGGAAAGACGTTTTCCAACATCGTACAAGATAACGCCGTAACCAATCCTACATCAATCACATTTACCAGCCAAAACGAAACACAACCTAATGGCGGAGCTAACTTTTGCTATAAGGTCATTCTTACCAAAGAAGGAGATAACTGGACAATGGCATTCTACAGGTTTTCGGCAAAAAACACGCCATATCCCGGTGAAACAGCCCATCCGTATGCTACTGTCGCAATCACCGATGGTGTCGTAACAGCCGTAACACTACCCAAATTCCAATTCTCTGATACATTGGTGCCAAACTCTTACACAGCGAATGGCTACACATACACAATGGAGGTAAGCTAATGATATATAATTTTGGCGGAAAGAACGTCCCTGCGGTTTATAACACCGCAGGGACAGAGACAAATATTGCTTACAATTTTGCCGGAAATAAAATATACGAAAAAGGAGGCGGAAGCGTAAGCTGGAAAGATATAAAATGGGTAGCCGTTGGAGACAGCTTGACAGACGCTTCTATAAACGCTACACATAAGTACCATGCCGTCATATCAGAAGCTGTTGAGCTTGGTTCGCTAAAAGTCCTTGGCGTTGGCGGGACAGGGTATTGGCGGGAAAATGAAAATAACAAATGCTTTTATCAACGCATGGCTGGAAATATTCCGTCCGATACTAATGTCATTACTATATTTGGCAGTGTAAATGATTGGAGATGGAAAAACGCTGGAATTGCAATAGGTTCAGTGGATGATGAATTGGAATCTGGCACATATGCTGGTTATGTTGATAAGGCTATCAAGGTTGCCAAAGAACAAGCGCCTAATGCAAAGATAATAATATGTGGAACTCCTTATTTTACCTATGCAGTAAACTCCAACTATTGGCGTCAAGCAACAGATATGAATAAGCAGAAGGCGGAAAAATATGGACTTCCTTTTTTCGATATGTTTGCGTCAAATGTGAATGGTAAACCGATAGATGAACGCTATGGACAATATGAGTATATGTTCAATTACGATTTCAGAACAAGGGCAAAGGTAAAGGGACTTAACTTTGCAAAGACAAATGAAGCAAATTTCAAGGGTATCTATGATATGCCAGGCGCCGCCGGGCATCCGAGCAATATGTATCATGCTGAATATATTGCGCCGTTGATGGCTAATTATATCGCAACTGTTATGGGCATTCCGAAAGATAGCATTCCTGCTTCTCTACAACTAAATGACGGAGAAATAAACGACTTCTTGAACGACTTTGTAAAATGCACAAGCATAAGTGCTGAATATTTGGGAGGAAAAACGGCGGGAGATAATATTTCAGGTAACGACTTCAAAATAACAACGCACTGGTCTGATGGGACAAGTTTCATTTATAATGAAATAAATGTTGATAATGTTCCAAACGAAAATTATGACGGAAATCACGTTTATGTAAGTGACACTAAAAAAGGAACTGGTACGGAAAATGTCGCTCTTAAAAGCGGTGAGAATATCATTTATATTCTGTACGGCTCTTCAAGTCCATTTTACTCCGTAAAAACAAGCGTTTCAATTTCGGTATAAATTTA
>ENA-OROD01001806-OROD01001806.1-human-gut-metagenome-genome-assembly--contig:-NODE-1806-length-16444-cov-2.515712_pt1 | contig 16444 bp, 16 predicted proteins | sample MGYA00242123_ERZ509038 | MGnify/ENA primary metagenome ERZ509038 (study PRJEB26280, sample SAMEA2338719) | human gut metagenome | biome: human gut; feature: human-associated habitat; material: faeces... | reverse complement strand
AACGGTTTCATCATTCCGATTGTTTACCTGATGATGCACCGCCGGCCTACCGACGCTGCACCGGAGCAAGAATCCCTCGCGACACCCTGCTAATCATCAGCCAGACGTAATAGAAGAAACAAATAAAAGAAACATAACTTATAAAAATGAAACCCTTAATTTAAATCTTATGACAACAAAATCAAACTGGTGGGACAAGCTCCTTAAAATCGTAATCGTAGTGGCATCTGCCGTTCTCTGTGCTTTAGGCATACAAGCAATGCCTGCTTAATTATGTTTCATATTTTATACCTTATACTTAAGTTACGTGAGATTTACCAACCTCATCGTCATCCACTGTTCCGCTACCTGCTGTGACCGTAGCTATACCGAACATGATTTGACAACAGACCACCTGAGCCAGGGCTTCTTCGGCGCAGGTTATCACTATTATATCTGCAAGAACGGTGATATCTTTTACAATCACACTGTATTTTGTGATCGGCATTGCGACACCCGCAATGTCAATCTCCTGAAAGCTGTCTTTTCCAAGCAGTGCCTTTCCTACGTTGCAGGTAATCGCTACCATCGGTGTAGAATCCATGTAGGCGGTTGCAATTCCGGTGACAAGATTCGTTGCGCCCGGGCCGCTTGTAGCCATGCAGACGCCTGTTTTTCCGGTAGCACGCGCATATCCGTCCGCTGCATGCGCAGCACCCTGCTCGTGTGAGGTCAGGATATGGTGGATTTCCGGATGACGGTAAAGTTCATCATAGATATTTAAAATGGTTCCGCCCGGATAGCCGAACACGGTATCCACACCCTGCTCTTTCAGGCATTCGATTACGATTTCTGAACCATTTAACTTCATTTATCTTCTCCTGATTTCTCTTTAATGTCTTTTTATAATTATATTAAATATTACTCTTCTGCTGAACTTTTAAGAATAGCTCCTCTGTTTCCTGATGTAACGAGTGAAGCGTATCTCTTTAAGTATCCTGTTGTTACCTTAGGTTCTCTTGGCTGCCACTTAGCCTTTCTTGCAGCAAGCTCTTCATCTGAAACCTTAAGTTCAAGTTTTAGTCCCGGAATATCAATGCTGATGATATCTCCTTCTTCAACTAAAGCAATAGGTCCGCCAACAGCAGCCTCTGGTGATACATGACCAATAGAAGCTCCACGGCTTGCACCTGAGAATCGTCCATCTGTAATAAGAGCAACCGATGAGCCAAGTCCCATACCTGCAATGGCTGATGTAGGATTAAGCATTTCTCTCATACCAGGACCACCCTTAGGACCTTCGTAACGGATAACAACTACATCACCTTCAACTATCTTACCACCCTTAATAGCAGCAATTGCATCTTCTTCTGAATCAAATACTCTTGCCGGGCCTTCATGTACAAGCATCTCTGGAACAACTGCTGAACGCTTGACTACTGATCCGTCTGGTGCAAGATTTCCTGAAAGAACTGCAAGACCACCTGTCTTACTGTATGCATTATCAACTGTTCTTATGACTTCAGGATTACGGTTGTATGCTGTTGCTATACACTCTCCGATTGTCTTTCCTGAAACTGTCATGCAGTCTGTATTAAGAAGTCCGATATCTGCAAGCTCTTTCATAACTGCATATACACCGCCTGCTTCATTAAGGTCTTCCATGTATGTTGGACCTGCTGGTGCAAGATGGCAGAGATTAGGAGTCTTTTCGCTTATTGGGTTAGCGAATTTGATATCAAAATCAAATCCTATCTCATGTGCAATAGCTGGAAGGTGAAGCATTGAATTAGTAGAACATCCAAGTGCCATATCTACTGTAAGGGCATTCATAATAGAATCCTTAGTGATGATATCTCTTGCTGTGATTCCCTTATTAACCATATCCATAACAGCCATGCCTGCGTGCTTTGCAAGCTTGATTCTCTCTGAATATACGGCTGGAATTGTACCATTGCCTCGAAGTCCCATACCAAGTGCCTCTGTAAGGCAGTTCATTGAATTGGCTGTGTACATGCCTGAACATGAACCACATGTTGGGCATACCTTTTCCTCAAACTCAAGTACATCTTCCTCTGTCATTGTTCCTGCTGCATATGAACCAACAGCCTCAAACATTGAAGAAAGGCTTCTCTTCTTCCCCTTAACATGACCTGCAAGCATTGGTCCACCACTTACAAATACTGTAGGAACATTAACTCTCGCTGCAGCCATTAATAAGCCCGGTACATTCTTATCACAGTTAGGAACCATTACAAGTCCGTCAAACTGATGTGCAATTGCCATACACTCTGTTGAATCTGCAATTAAATCTCTTGTTACTAAAGAATATTTCATTCCGACATGTCCCATTGCAATACCATCGCATACCGCAATAGCAGGGAATACTACAGGCACACCGCCTGCCTCAGCAACTCCTAATTTAACTGCATTGACAATCTTATCAATATTCATATGACCTGGTACAATCTCATTATAAGAGCTTACAATACCAATCATAGGTTTCTTCATCTCTTCTGCTGTGAAGCCAAGTGCATTAAAAAGGCTTCGTGCAGGTGCCTGCTGCATACCACTTCTGGCGTTATCACTTATCATAGCTTATCTCCTTAATATGTATTATTTAAATGTATTAAACTCTCTCTGCGATTAAGTCGCCCATCTTGTCAGTTCCTACAAGTGTGCATCCTTCTGACATAATATCAGTTGTTCTGTAGCCTTCCTTTAAAACAGCTGCAACTGCTGCTTCAATAGCATCTGCTTCCTTGTCAAGATCAAGTGAATATCTTAACATCATGGCTGCACTGAGAATTGTAGCAATTGGATTAGCAACATTCTTTCCTGCAATATCAGGTGCTGAACCATGGCTTGGCTCATAAAGACCTAACTTAGTCTTATTAAGGCTTGCACTTGATAACATTCCGATTGAACCTGTTATCATACTTGCCTCATCTGATAATATGTCTCCAAACATGTTCTCAGTAAGAATAACATCGAACTGTCCAGGATTCATAACAAGCTGCATAGCACAGTTATCTACAAGCATGTCTGAAACTTCAACTTCCGGATAATCCTTTGCAACCTCATGTACAATCTTTCTCCATAGTCTTGAAGAATCAAGAACATTTGCCTTATCAACGCTTGTTACTTTCTTTCTTCTCTTCATTGCAATCTCAAATCCCTTAATTGCAATTCTTCTGATTTCTTCTTCGTTGTATGTAAGTGTATCAACGGCTGTCTCCAATCCGTCAATTTCCTTAGTATATCTATCACCAAAGTAAAGGCCGCCTGTAAGCTCTCTCATAATGACCATATCAAATCCATCACCGATTATTTCTTCCTTCAATGGACACGCTGCCTTAAGTTCATCATAAAGATATGCCGGACGTAAATTAGCAAAAAGTCCTAATTCCTTACGAATCTTTAAAAGTCCCGCTTCTGGTCTTAAATTAGGTGCAACATCATACCACTTGGAATTACCTACATTGCCTCCAACTGCTCCAAGAAGTACAGCATCAGATGCTTTAGCTGTTGCTACTGCTTCATCTGTAAGTGGAACGCCATACTCATCAATTGAGCATCCACCCATAAGAATCCTGGTATAATCGAACTTGTGACCGTATTTGTCAGCCACACTGTCAAGCACTTTCACAGCCTCTCTGACGATTTCTGGTCCTATTCCATCACCTGGAATTAAAGTTATTCTGCTTTCCATAAACCTTTACCCCTTTTTCATATGATAATTCAATTTAATATGATATAACATTTGCGCAACATTTTCAATAAAAAAAGGATTCCTGGCCAGACAAATGTGTCTGACCCGGAACCCTGCTTTAATTAATTGCCTTTAATTATTCTGCTGATGTGCTGTCTGATGGCTTCTCAACCTGAGCAATTGCCTTCTTCTGCATTGAGATACGGCAATTCTTGTTGTTACCGAATTCTACGATTACATCATCTTCTGATATATCGATAAGAACACCATAGAAACCGCTTGTTGTAAGAACATAATCACCGATTTCCATAGAATCCATAAGTTCCTGCTGACGCTTCTGTTCCTTCTTCTGTGGCTTGATTGCCATGAAATACATCATTGCACCAATAATTACGACATAAAAAACTATGATAGCAATATTCATTGATACTCCTCCTTAAAAATGTCTCTTTCAAACTTAACATATAATACATAATTGAGAGCTGCTTGTCTACCTCAAAATGTATTTTTAACAAAATATTTATAAACATACAGCATTACTGCTTATCATATGTCTTCATCTGATATAATGCCTCTTCCTTGAAGCCTGCATATCTTCCTTCTTCAATCGCAGCTCTTATGTCTGTCATGAGATGGTTGTAATAGTAAAGATTATGAAGAACGCAAAGACGCATTCCAAGCATTTCCTTAGCCTTAAGAAGATGCCTTACATATGCTCTTGAATAATTCTGACAGCATGGACATCCACAGCCTTCTTCAATTGGTGCTGTATCTGTTTCATACTTTGCATTAAAAAGGTTAATCTTTCCGAACTTAGTATATACATGTCCGTGACGGCCATTTCTTGAAGGATATACACAGTCGAAGAAATCAATTCCTCTGTCCACTGCCTCTAATATATTGGCAGGTGTTCCCACTCCCATAAGATATGTCGGCTTATCTTTTGGAAGATATGGCACTACATTATCGAGTACATCATACATTTCCTCATGTGTTTCACCAACAGCAAGCCCGCCTACTGCATAACCATCAAGATCTAACTCTGATATTCTCTTGGCGTGGTCAATTCTTATATCATTAAATACGCCACCCTGATCTATACCAAAAAGCATCTGTTCAGGATTAACCGTATCAGGAAGTGAGTTCAGTCTTGCCATCTCTTTCTTGCAACGCTCTAACCAGCGGTATGTTCTGTCAACAGAATTCTGGATATACTTTCTGTCAGCCTTTGCCGGCGCACATTCGTCAAATGCCATTGCGATTGTTGAACCAAGATTAGACTGTATCTGCATACTTTCCTCTGGTCCCATGAATATCTTATGTCCGTCAATATGTGACTGGAAAGTAACGCCTTCTTCTTTAATCTTACGGAGTCCTGCAAGTGAAAACACCTGAAATCCGCCCGAATCTGTAAGAATCGGTTTATTCCAGTTCATGAACTTATGAAGTCCTCCAAGCTGCTTTATAATCTTATCTCCCGGTCTTACATGAAGATGGTAAGTGTTAGATAATTCTATCTGCGTTCCTATCTGCTGTAAATCAGTTGTCGCAACTGCGCCTTTAATGGCCGCAACTGTTCCGACATTCATAAATACAGGTGTCTGCACAGTTCCATGTACTGTTGTGAACTCTGCTCTTTTTGCCCTGCCATCTGTCTTTAAAATTTTATACATATCTGCTCCTTTTATTTTCTGTAAAACTCTTTAACTCTGTCCATTCTAGCCGTCATATTGTCAAATATCAGGTCAACAAGTGTAAGTGCTGTCATAGCTTCAACCACAACAACTGCTCTTGGAACTATCATCGGATCATGTCTTCCTTTGATTGAAACCTCGATATCCTCGCCCTGCTTATTAACAGTTTCCTGCAATGCACTAATTGAAGGTGTCGGTTTTACCGCTGCCCTGAACACAATCTCATCACCGTCGCTTATTCCGCCAAGCACTCCACCGCTGTGATTAGTCAGCTTGCCAACCCTGCCATCCTTCATTACGAATTCATCATTATTATACTTTCCTGTAACTTTAGCCGCTTCAAACCCGTCTCCAATCTCAAAGCCTTTGACAGCCCCGATTGACATTATTGCCTTGGCAAGATTAGCATCTAGCTTTTCAAATGTAGGATTGCCAATTCCAGTCATCATTCCTGTAACCCTGCATTCAATGACACCACCGATTGAATCTCCAACTGACATCTTGCTCTCTGCAAAAGCCTTAACCTTCTCTGCAGCTTCCTTATCAGGCATGTTAAATGCGTTATTATCTCTTTCAGCTATATCAAACTTATCATAATCAATGCCAATTCCACCGATTTCTTTAGCATATGCTGTAATATTAATTCCAAGCTCTTTAAGAATCTTCATAGCGATTGCACCGGCTGCAACTCTTCCGATAGTTTCTCTTCCAGAACTTCTTCCTCCGCCTCTGTAATCCGAATTTCTCGTCAAATGTATAATCAGCATGTCCCGGTCTGTAATAATTAGCTATCTCTGAATAGTCAGCAGACCTCTGTGTCTTATTATATACTGCAAGTGATATTGGAGTCCCGGTAGTCTTGCCTTCAAATACACCTGAAAGAATATGTACCTCATCATCTTCCTTTCTTGGTGTAGTAAACTTTGACTGTCCTGGTTTTCTTCTGTCTAACTGCTCCTGAATATCTTCCTCACAAATAGGCAGACCTGCAGGACACCCGTCAATTACAACTCCAAGTCCCTCTCCATGCGACTCTCCCCATGTTGATATCTTAAATATATTTCCAAACACTGAACCTGCCATAATATATTCTCCTCATCTTTTCAATAGGATTTATTTTAACATATTAAAATATATATCATCAAGCAAAACCCCAATTTATTAATTTTTTCTTATTTTTATTTTTTTCTTAATAGTCAAATGTATTTTATATGGTAAAATAAATATATCAATATATTGAATGGAGTTTATTATGGGAACTGTTATAGGAATTGATTTAGGAACAACTAACAGCTGTGTGGCTGTTATTGAAGGTGATACGCCTACTGTCATCACCAGCAAAGAAGGCTACCGCACAACTCCTTCTGTTGTAGCCTTTACGAAATCAAAGGAACGTATTGTTGGTGACGCCGCCAAGAGACAGGCTGCCGTCAACTCTGACAGAACTATATTCTCTATCAAGAGACACATGGGTACGGACTATCGCAAGAAGATTGACGGAAAGTATTATACCCCACAGGAAATCTCTGCATTTATACTTATGAAGTTAAAGGAGGATGCCGAGGATTTCTTAGGACAGCCTGTGACAGACGCTGTTGTAACTGTGCCTGCCTATTTTACTGACGCTCAGAGACAGGCTACTAAAGATGCCGGTAAGATTGCCGGGCTTAACATATTAAGAATTATCAACGAGCCTACTTCTGCCGCTCTCGCGTACGGACTTGACAATGGTATGGCACAGAAGGTTCTTGTGTATGATTTAGGTGGTGGAACTTTTGATGTATCTGTTATCGATATCGGTGATAATGTCATTGAAGTTCTTGCAACTTCAGGTGACAATCACTTAGGTGGTGATGATTTCGATGAAAGAATAGTTAATTATCTTGTCGAGCAGTTTAAGCTAAGTGACGGTATCAATCTTTCAAAGGACGTCTCTGCAATGCAGCGTTTAAGAGAAGAAGCTGAGAAAGCAAAGAAGGAGCTGTCTTCTTCTGTGACAACTAATATTAATCTTCCTTTTATCGCTATGTCTAAGGACGGACCGCACCACATTGATATCACTTTATCAAGACAGACATTTGATGAGCTTACTGCTGACCTTGTAGACAGAACAATCACACCTGTTGAGAATGCACTGCATGATGCAGGTCTTTCCAAGACAGACATTAATATGGTTTTATTGGTTGGTGGTTCTACAAGAATCCCTGCTGTTGCTGATAAAGTAAGACAGCTTATGGGAAAAGAGCCATCAAGAAATCTTAATCCTGATGAATGTGTAGCCCTTGGTGCTGCCGTTCAGGGTGGCAAGCTTGGAAACCAGCTTCAGACCGGTTCTGCTGCTTCTGAAATCATACTTATGGATGTAACTCCAATGTCTCTTTCTATTGAGACTATGGGCGGAATTGCAAGCAGGCTTATTGAAAGAAACACTACTATTCCTACAAGACACAGCCAGATATTTACTACTGCCGGCAATTTCCAGACATCCGTTGATATCAAGGTTTTTCAGGGTGAACGAAAGTTTACAAGAGACAACAAGCTGCTTGGCAACTTCCGTCTTAACGGTATTAAGCGTGCAATGGCAGGAGTCCCACAGATTGAAGTAACATTTGATATTGATGTTAATGGTATTGTCAATGTATCTGCCAAGGATTTAGGCACCGGAAGAGAACAGAGCATTACTATTACTTCAAGCTCTAACATGACCGAAGAAGAGATTGCAAAAGCCCGCTGGGAAGCCGAAATCTACAGCAAGCAGGACGAAGCATACCAGAGTTTCATTGACATAAGAGAGGATGCTGTAAAGACTCTTAATGAGGCTAACAACGCACTTGCCGCCAATAAAAAGGTCTGGGAGAAGGATAAGAAAAAGAATGTTAAGGCTCAGATTGGGCATCTTGGCAAGCTTATATCTAAAGCACCTATTGATAAGCTTAATGAGGAGAAGGCCGCTTCCCTGCATGAGGCTGCGGAAGCTGTGAAAGAAGCTTTAAGGTAGTGGCGAAAAAGACCAGTTCAGATATTTCCCGAACTGGTCTTTTTATTTTCTTGTTATTTCTCTAGTTCTTCGTATGCAAATAACATTTTTTCTGTGTTATCTACATAATATTTCTGTTCTTTCTGAAAATATTTTACAAGACTGCTGTAATCATTTTCATGCTGTGCTTTGTTAAGACTTCTGTAATACTCTGCTTTATTATCATCCCTTATGATTATTGGAATTATGTTATTGTCTAAACATTGTTTCAGTATTATCATTCTTCCAACCCTTCCATTGCCATCCTGAAATGGATGTATAAGTTCAAATTGGGCATGGAATTTTGCTATTTTATCTATACTGACTTCATTGGAATTATTGTATTCTTCTATGAGGTTATGAATCTTCTCTGGCACTTCCTGCGGCAAAGCCACCTTAATATCACTTACTCTGTTTTCTCTCTTCTTCCAGTCTCCTATAGCATAACCATTTGCAAAATCTTCAAACACGCCTTCTTTGAGATTTCTATGCATACCTTTAATCAGATCTTCATCCAATGGTGCTTCTATATTTTTCATTATATAATTAAACATTTTAAAATGTCCGTTCATTTCCTCTATATCTTTAGCCCGGAATATTACTTCTGTATCATCAGTATATAATGTACCTGTTTCGAACATAGATGCTGTCTGCTTTTCTGTAAGAGTACTTCCCTCAATTCTGTTTGAATTATATGCCATACTTCTCTGCGTATATCCATACACACCGCTTCTATCCTGCTTTTTAAATTCTATAAGTAAACGCTCTTTTAATCTTTTCATAAAAATATCTTCATTCATAACATTTTTCCTTCTCTATAAAATCCGCTATATTTACTCTGCAACTGATAATATTGTACCATTTAGCTGATGATTATTACAACATTTACATTAATCCAGATAGGAATTTACTCCGCTTTCTTTCCTTTTACATTAACTATGCAGATTCCTATGCACACTAATACTAACGCTATTAATGCATTTATTCCAAGCTCTCTGCTTCCTTCTCCAAGCCACCAGGCTGAAAGAAGTACACCGAATACAGGGTTGGTGAAGCCAAAGATTGCCACTTTGGATACCGGGTTATGCTTTAACAGTATTCCCCATATTGAGTAGGCTACGGCTGATATGCATGCGAGATAGAATAACATTAGTATTGCTGATACTGACACGTGTGTAATTCTACCGCCCATCACAAGTCCTAATATAATCATTACTATTCCACCGAATATGAACTGATAACCGCTCAACATTACCGGATTGTCTTTCTTTGAATAGTTCTTCATAAGGCATGATGAAAATGCATATGACAACGCACATAAGAACAGACTTCCGTCACCCATAATGCTTAAGTTCATGTCGATTTTCTGTCCATTCATGCTGACTACGATAACACCTGCAAAACCAATCACACAGCCGATAATTTTCTTCAGATTCAGCTTTTCCTGTCTGAATATAATTGTCGATACAAGTATTACAAAAAATGTGTTAGAACCATTTATTATTGACGCTTTCACTCCGCTATTGTGTGCAAGTCCGATATAGAAGAATATGTACTGCAGAATTGTCTGGAACATTGCCAGTTTTACAATGTTTGGTACACTTGATTTCGTTGGAAGCAGCATTTTTCTGTTAAGAATACTTCCAATTAAGATTGTAAGCACTCCTGCAAAAACAAATCTTGTTCCTGCAAATAATACCTGTGTCCATGTTTCACTTGACGGTATCTTAAACAGCGCATATCCTAATTTGATACAAGGCGATGCGCTTCCCCAAAGGAATGTACACACAAGTGCAAGGGCGCACACCACCCATGTTTTCTGTAAAAAATCTTTTTTCTCGTTTGTTTTTTCCATGATTAATCTCCTGTTTTTCTAATATTATTGCTAATTATAATGTCATTCATAATCTGACAGGTTTTCTCCCTGACACCTGCCATTTCCATATAATCTGAAAATCTTTTTGCAACATCTTCTATATACGATATTATTGCATCACATTTTCTCTTGCTTACTCCCATGTTTATTCCACATTTTATCAAATCACCATAACTTATATCTGAACTTTTTCCATTTATAAGCATCTGATGTGCTTTCAACCACATATTGCTGCTGTCATATGCAAATGTGACATCATATGCTGGTGACAATCTCCAGACACCATTCTTATCCATCAGAAAAGAAACATTTTTTACATGATCATCCTGATTAATCAGAATAACATTAAAAACCATTCTTCTATAAAATTGTTCCACATCTGAATATGGTATACCTAGTCTATTCATATAATATGCTGCCTGTTCATAACTGCATAATCCCGGAATATTGTAATCTATATGTGAAATTGCTCCTAATGTCTGCATATGAATTTTTTTATTATTGTTCCTATCGAAACGTTTAGTTATAAAATGTGCATATCCGGCATCTTCAAGCAGACGGCATTCATTCATAATTACACCCGCTGCTTTTGCCATAAGATAATATCCGTATTCTATTCTTGTATATTCTACTGAATCTTCCAGATTATGATCCCCATTTTTAGATACTCCATCAAACTTCATAAGCCAGTATTCAAATCCATCACCAGCATTAATCTGTCCACTTTTTATTTCTCCCGTATCTTCATTCCATGCAATCAGCGCCTTTGCTCTTGCACCACCTGCAGATGTTCCCAATAGCACAAGCTGGCTATATCCAGCATTATCTTTCAGATTAATCAGCTTATCTTTTCTATCAGATAATACATCAGATGCAAACTCTACCATTTTCGATATATTAACATCCTCTATTGTACTGTCAAACGGACTTGTTGCTGGTATATATTCTAATGCACCCATACCTCTTTTTCCCGTATAGCACAGTCTGTCTATAACATTAAATTCACTAATTGATTTTCCCTGCTCAGCCAGCCATCTGTCTATAATTTTATTACCAAATTTATCTGGAAGTGAATCCGCTACCAATCCAGGTGCTCCATGAAATGCTGTCCTTGCAAGTTCCGGAAATTCATACACTCTTTCTGATAATGGCATATGTATAGGTGATACCTCAATATTACTCTTTAAAAAATCTTTATCATATTCAAATGCAACAACCCCATTTGCTTCATTCATATGAATTATTCCAATTCTTGTGCCCCAAAGCATTACCTCCGCTGTATTTATCATTCATCTTCCCCCCATTTAAATCCAGTATCTGCTTTTCTTTTTGCAGATGCTCTCTGCCTTGTTTTAACATTTTTCAAATAAGATGATGGCCGGTTGTTCATATCTGGTATCACATTCACGAAATTATTCATAAGCTCCATCGCATTCATTAATTTCATAAAATTAACAAGACTTATATCTTCTCCACTTTCAAACCGAGTAATACTTCTTAATGAAACGCCTGATTTATCCGAAAGTTCTTTCTGTGTTAATGGATAACTTATCCTATATGCCTTAAACCTGATAACAACTTCCTCATAATCACTAATCATAATTAAACATCTCCAAATCCATAAATCTTATATATCTTATTCAAATGTTTTTTGTATTGTATCACATTTGCAATTAATTAGCAATATATGGCGTGTTAAGTCATATTTTAATACTTAATACGCCATATATTGCTAGTTATTTTTTATTTTGTGTGGCAGTCGTACCCGAAGAATTTTTCTTTTAAACATCTGGCTGTTAAAAGGTATCACAGGATAAATGTAGCTTTTTCCTGATATTGTCCTGTTAAAGCATACAAGCACTATTGCAAATATGACTCCTGCCAGAAGTCCGATTCTTCCAAAGAACTGCACCAGAATCAGATTGACTATTCTTATGAATTTTAATGCATATCCCATCTCAAAACTTGCCTGTGAGTAAGTTCCAACCGTTACAACTGCCATATAAAGAAGCGATTCTGAATTAAACCACCCGGACTCCACAGCGTATTCTCCCACAACAATACCAGCAAGAATACTCAAAGGTGTCGACAGCATTCCTGGCGTATTGACCGCCGCCAGCTTAAGCCCGTCAACTGCAAGTTCAAGAATAAAAAGCTGCAATATAACCGGAACCGTTATATCCTCACTTATCGTTATGAATTTCAGCCATTCAGGCACCCACTGTGGATTGCTCTCAAGCAAAAGCCATACAGGTGTAAGAAAAACCGTAAGCAATGTAAAGAAGAACCTCGACAGTCTTATATAAGTTCCTATCATTGGCGAAAAATTAAAATCATCTGCTTCTTCTATTATATCAAATACATTTGTTGGAATTATCATTACTGCAGGTGATGTATCTACCATAATAACTATATTTCCATCAAAAAGTGCTGCTGCAGCGGTATCGGGTCTTTCGGAATATTTATACTTAGGAAACGGATTAATCCATTTTCCCTTAAACATACATTCAGCAAGGCTCTCTATATTCATAGTGAGCGCCTCAACCTCTATGCTGCTTATCAGATTCTCAATTCTTTCAAGCAACTTCTTATCAACCTTATCATTAATATAGCACACAGCAACATCTGTCCTGGAGCGTTCCCCTACAGTATACATTTCCATTGAAAAGCGGCTATCCCTTATTCTTCTTCTTAAAAGTGCCGCATTGCACACAAGTGTCTCAACAAATCCGTCTCTTGAGCCACGCAGAACCTTGTCTTTGTAAGGCTCTGTAACTGAACGCATTGGATAAGTGCGGCAGTCAATAAGTATACATTCATCAAAGCCATCTATTATCATGACTGTCTGTCCTGAAAGAAATGCCTTCTCCACTTCGTCGTAATGTCCGTTTTTTTCAATCTCTGTATACGGCATTCCGACTTCTAAGAATGTATCTATATCCTTTATGTCCGATTCTTTCAATGAATAAAAAAACTGCACCAGTTTTTCAATTGTTTCTTCCTGTACGAATCCATCTATAAAGTAAAAATGTGTTCTCTTCCCACCTATTAATACATCTCTTTGCAGAATGTCAAAATTCCTGTCCACTCTTAACTTTTCATTCATCATGCGGACATTCATGTCTATGTTAGTTGTAAAATCAGTCATGCTTACTCCTTTCACCTGCACATTTTCAACCGCACTTTAAAACACCTTTCGATATCCCATATTGCCGCTAAATCCCTTCAAAGCACGAAAAGGGCAGGACTTACGCCCTGCCCTTATAGAATGTCCACATTTGACACATTTATTCTGCTATTAGTTCTCAAAAAGTGATGTTGAGTAATATCTGTCGCCGCTGTCTGGAAGCAGTGCAACGATTGTCTTGCCTTCATTCTCTGGTTTCTTAGCCCACTCGATTGCTGCGTAAAGTGCTGCACCTGCCGATATTCCAACCAGAATTCCCTCTGTGTGTGATATCAATCTGGCATACTCGAATGCGTCATCATTATCAACTGGAACTACGCTGTCATATATCTTAGTATTAAGAATTTCTGGAACAAAGCCTGCTCCAATTCCCTGAATCTTATGTGGTCCCGGCTTGCCCTGTGAAAGTACCGGTGAAGTTGCAGGCTCAACTGCAATTATCTCAATCTTGTCATTCTTAGACTTAAGATATTCACCAACGCCTGTAATTGTTCCGCCTGTACCAACACCTGCAACAAATGCGTCAACTTCTCCATCCGTATCATTCCATATCTCTGGACCAGTTGTTCTTCTGTGTGCATCCGGGTTAGCAGGATTAACAAACTGTCCTGCAATCATGCTGCCTTCAATCTCATTCTTTAATTCTTCTGCCTTCGCAATAGCTCCTGTCATTCCCTTGTAACCAGGAGTAAGTACAATTTCTGCACCATATGCCTTAATTATATTTCTTCTTTCAACACTCATAGTCTCTGGAAGAACTATTATTGTTCTGTAGCCTTTTGCTGTTGCAATAGCAGCAAGTCCGATTCCTGTATTGCCAGATGTGGGCTCAATAATTGTTGCACCGGGCTTAAGAATACCTTTCTCCTCTGCATCTTCAATCATTGCCTTGGCAACTCTGTCCTTAACGCTTCCTGTTGCATTAAAATATTCAAGCTTAACAAGTACTCTTGCCTTAAGTCCAAACTTCTCTTCAATATGTCCGACTTCTACAAGTGGTGTGTTACCTATTAAATCTGCTGCTGATTTATATATCTTTCCCATACAATCCTCTTTTCTTGTGGTATTATTCCACATTTTCTAATATCAATTCATGAATCAGGTGTTATGTATATGCAGTACATAAACATACTATGTTTATATGTTATTATAGGACAATGATTCTGATTTGTACAGTACTTTTTTATTTTTCTTTTTTAAATCATGTGTATTCCGCTCTCCAGCTTCTCGTTTTGGACTTCATCCATGCCTTCCGCTGCTTCAACATCCAATCTGCTCCTCCGGCTTCCCGGTTTTGGACTTCATCCGTGTCTCACTCTGCTCTAACGTCCAATCCATGTTCCCAGCCTCCCGGTTTTGGACTTCATCCGTGCCTCACTCTGCTCTAACGTCCAATTCCCACTTCCGGCTTCCCAGTTTTGGATTTCATCCGTGCCTCTCTCCGCTCTAACGTCCAATTCACGCTTCCGGCTTCCCCGCTGACTTCTTAATCGCTTCCACCAGCCCGCTATAGCTATGCTCACAAGCTTCAATTATCCTATTCTCTTTCACGCCCGCCTCAACAAGCTTTTTGCTGCAGGCAGGACCAATGCTATACACTGGGACTTCACCTGATTCACCAAGCTTGTCAATCAGCCATTTTATTCTCTCACCGCTGATGCCACTGGTAACAGCTATTCCAGAAACATCACTGAAATCTTTCATTTCGTACTCTGCATATGTATCCACATATTCATTCCTGTATACTGGAATCTTAATCAGTTCTCCGTAATCTTTCATAGCTTCTTCAAGTGAACCGCTTGTTACCTCAGCACACAGATATACAACCTTCCCGGCTGCAATATTCATCAGACTCTTTCCAAGCTCCAAGCCCGCAGCTTGTAAAGAAACAAAATCAGCTTCAAGACCGCATGTTGTTCTTAAAGCTTCCTGTGTCTTTTTGCCGACTACCGCAATCTTAACACCAGCAGAAAGTTCACACTCCCTCATATTATAAGCAAACCCAGCCACAGCATTTTTACTGGTAAACACAAGCCACTGTGCATCTTTTATCTTTTCCAAAAGATTCTCCACACGAATATAACCAATCCTGCCAGTCACTATTTTTTCGCAGGAAAGCCCCTCCTTTGTAAGTAATTCTGCAAGGGAAGGGCTTTTATCGTACATCTGTCCGTTTTCAATATATGTATATATGTATTTACCCACAATCTACTCCAATCCAAGCATACGGGCTGCTTCGTGGCCAACCGCCTCACTGTCAGTTCCTGTAACCTCAATTCTAAGAATCCTGCTGCAATCATCATTACCAAATAACACAACCATTCGAAGGTCACCGTTATCCTTTGTCACACAGTGTGCGCCAACCGGAGCATGACAGCCGCCGCCTGTTAATCTTAAAAATGTTCTTTCAGCAACAGCTTCTCTATCAGAGTTATCATCTGACAAAGCATTTATCTTATCAAGAAGTTCTGTATTCACCTCTGCTGTCTCAATCGCAAGAACTCCCTGTGCCGGTGCCGGAATAACAACCTCCGGGTCAAGATACTCTGTTATCTCAGATGATCTGCCAAGTCTGTTAAGTCCTGCTGCCGCAAGCACAATTCCATCAAGTCCGTTTGAATCGTCCATAAGTTTGTTAATTCTTGTATCAACATTTCCCCTGATAGCAGTAAACTGGATATCAGGACGCAGCATTGCAAGCTGGCATGCACGCCTGAGGCTCCCAGTGCCTATAACCGCACCGGAAGGAAGTTCTGAAAAACTTCCTGCAGTCTTTAATATAAGTACATCTCTGCAATCCTCTCGTTTCCATGCCTTTGCAAAGGTAAGTCCAGTCTCACATTCAGCCGGCATATCCTTCATGCTGTGCACCGCTAAATGGATTTCTCCCGACAGAAGTTCCTGTTCGATTTCTTTTACAAAAAGGCCCTTGTCTCCGATTGCAGACAATGCTTTGTTCTGAATCTTATCACCTTTCGTC
>ENA-OROD01001805-OROD01001805.1-human-gut-metagenome-genome-assembly--contig:-NODE-1805-length-16454-cov-3.640588_pt1 | contig 16454 bp, 17 predicted proteins | sample MGYA00242123_ERZ509038 | MGnify/ENA primary metagenome ERZ509038 (study PRJEB26280, sample SAMEA2338719) | human gut metagenome | biome: human gut; feature: human-associated habitat; material: faeces... | reverse complement strand
TGCTGCCATTGCCTTTTTCATTTGATCATCCATTGAAAAGTTCATCGTTCAGCCAAGTACTTCATTTTTTTACTGTTTGACCCGACAATTATAAAAAATGATAATATAGGATATCACTTTTCAAACAATATTCAAGTAAAATCTTCCAAAAAAATCCAAATAATCTTCCAAAAAATAGAATTCTGCGTCTCTTTTACGGCTGGTGGACCTGATAAAAAAAGCAAAGATTCAAATCCTGAAATTGAAATTTCAGCTCACGGCTTTATCTTATAGGCATTCGGAGACAGTAATTCAATGAGCATGACATTCAAAAAAATATGCCGCCTTGCAGGAAATGCAATCGTGGATTATCACATGATCGAAGACGGAGATAAAATTCTCGTCGGAGTCAGCGGGGGAAAGGACAGCATGATCCTGCTGAAGGTCCTGAAGCACCTTTCCAATGCCGCACCGGTCCGCTTCACCCTGTATGCCGCAACATTCGACCCCGGTTTTGCCGGTTTTTCCACCAACGGCACCGCCTCTTACTGCGAATCTCTGGGAATACCGCACCATGCGGTCAACCTGAATATTCCGCGGCTGCTTCAGGAAAAACATCTGACGGACAAGCCCTGTATGCTCTGTTCGCGGCTGCGCCGGGGAAATCTGTATTCACTGGCGGAAAAACTGGGCTGCAATAAAATCGCTCTGGGGCAGCATCTCGACGATATTGAAATCTCATTCCTCATGAGCATCTGCCGAGGCAGCGGGCTCAGCACCATGGGACCGAATGTCCCCGCCGAAGAACACGCACTCCGCGTAATCCGCCCGCTGGCATACACTCCGGAATCGCTGATCATTCAGATGGCTTCCGAAATGGAACTGCCCAGGCGGGGAGAATGTATCTACCGTGAACAACTGGAAAGCAGCGGCGACCGCGCTTATTTCCGTTCCATACTGGAAAAAATTTCTGAAAAAATTCCGGATCTCCGAAGCAATCTGCTCCGTTCGCTGTCTAACATACAGGAGGAATATTTGCTTGACAGGAGGTTCATTCATGCGGCAAACAGGGAAAATCCAAATGAAACTGATTGATACGGAAGCACATAAAGACGAGGTGAAAGAAGCGCTCGGCACCGACAGTTTCCGGCTGCTGATGCGTGCATTCTTTTTTCCGAAAATGGTTCGCTCTTTCTTTATCCGTTTTCTGATCGTGGCAGCCGTCGCCTGGTTGTTTTTCAAGTTTATCTGCCTGCCACTGATTGTAGCGGGCGGAAGCATGCTGCCGACCTATGCGGAACGGGGGTTCAATTTCTGCTGGCGTCCCGCCTACTGGTTTTCAGAACCGGAACGCGGGGATGTCGTGGTCATGAAATACGGCTCGAACAAGGTCATGATCCTCAAGCGCCTGATCGCAAAAGAGGGCGACACCGTGGAGTTCAGGAACGGAAAGCTGATTCTCAACGGCAGGGAACAGGAAGAACCTTACATCAAGGGTCCAAGCGACTGGAATCTTCCACCGCGGACCGTGGAGAAAGACCACTACTATCTGGTCGGCGACAACCGTTCGGTTCCGATGCAGAGGCATATTTTCGGACAGATGCACAAAAGATATCTTCAGGGAGCTCCACTATGGTAAAAGTAAAAAAAATTATTTTGATTGCCGTCCCGCTGATGATCCTTGCCGCGGGAATCTGGTTTTTCTTTTTCCGCCAGACGGAGGAAAGCATCATCCGCGGGCGTTTCCGGGAATTCTCCGAAGCGGCGGCAAAACGAGGAAAGGAAGGTGGCATCAGAGCCGTCGCGACCTCGCAGAGTCTTGGAAAATTTTTTGCGGAACACACTTCGGTGGACGTGGACGGGCTCTCATGGCTGAACGGAGACTATTCGCCGGAGCTGATCACGGCAAACGCATTCCGCGCACGTCAGATGTTTAATACGCTGTCGCTGGATTTCAACGATATTGAGCTGGAAATCAACGGAGACACCGCCAAGGCATTCTTCACTGCGGTTTTTACAGGCAGTCCGAAAAACAGTGAGCCGATACGGGAAATCCGCGAACTGGAAGCCGGTCTGCGCAAAGTGGACGGCAAATGGATCTTCGAGTCTTTCAAAGTTCAGAATATCATCAAAAAATAAGGGAGAGAAAATGGATTTTCCTGTCATCGACGCACACATTCATCCTTTCATCGAACCGGAAAACAATATTGCCGCATTCGGCGATCCGACCACGCCGGACGGCTTCGTCCGGGAAATGCGCAGGACGGGAATCAGCAGAGCCTGCGGTTCCGTGATCGCGCGCCGGGCGGCATCTTTTGAAGATGTGCAAAAACTGAACAGGGAGGCGCTGAAAATCCGTGACGCATATCCGGATTTCTATATTCCCGGCATCCATATTCACGGCGGTCATCCGGAAGAATCCTGCCGGGAATTGGAACTCATGTATAAAGAATACGGCGTGCGCTGGATCGGTGAACTCGTCGCTTATATGATGCAGACCGGAGAATATGACAGCGGGGGAATGTTCAGGATTTATGAAACTGCACGCGATCTCGGAATGCCGGTCAATATCCATTGCAGCGACCTTGAGGTAATCGAGCGCATCCTGAAGAATTTCCCGACGCTGAACCTTGTCATTGCGCATCCGGAAGATGTCGGTAATGCGAAAAAACGTTTCGAGCTTGTCAGCCGGTATCCGAACGCATATCTCGATATTTCGGGAACCGGGCTTTTCCGCTGGAACATGCTGCGGTATGCAATTGACCTCTGCGGCTCGGAAAAGCTGCTTTTCGGCAGCGATTTCCCGATATGCAGCCCCGGCATGAACCTGGGCGGAGTCCTTGCCGAGCATCTCACCGGGACGGAACTGAAAAATATTCTCTCCGATAACTTCCTCCGTTTGATCGGGGAAAAGAAATAAAGCGGAAAAATAGGGACGGGAAAACCGTCCCGATGCTTTCCGCCGGAGATTCAGCATGAGGCGACAGCGCTGATTTTCAGACACCATGCGATATGCTCCTCATCCAAAGGCACGTTCTCAATGTCCTGAAGCTGATAACGCACATTGCCCAGCGACAGCCGGTAATCTCCCGGATTGAAGCTGATGCTCTCCTTTACCGATTTCAGAGTCCTGAAACTCTCCACATCGCGTCCGGGTTCATCGGAAAACCGGTCGATGACAAAGAGTTCAACGGGGGTTTCGCTGATGCGACCGCCATGTCTGATCTTCGTTCTTCCCGCAGAAAGATACGCCGCAGGGAAAACGGTAAGTTCAGGCAGAAGTTCCATCAGGGCTCCATAACTCCCCTCCTCGTCCAGAATCCGGACAAGCCGGAAAAGTTTCTCCCGGGATCTCTCTTTCCTGACAGTTGCGAGTTTGTTCCTGAGCGCATCCAGCACTTCGGGTTCAGTCTGTGTTTCCATTCTTTTTTCCTTTCTGTTTGTTAAGGGTTCCGTTACCTTACCCGGAGCGTCAAACAAAAAGAGGAAAAAAGCCCTTCCGGACATGCGATGAAGACAGTTTTTTGAGTGTAAAATATATAAAAAAGGCGGTAAAAGAAAAAAGGGCTCCCATCCATGAGAGCCCTGAAAAAATCTCCGGGACTTATCTGCCGCCCGTTACTCTTTCATCGCCGAAAAAAGAAGCTCTTTCCGCCATTTCCTGCCATCCGCATCACGGTAAAGCAGGTAAAAATTACCGCCGGAATCAAGAACCGCAAGACAACGTGCATGCGGAACAGAATAAACTTTCACCGGATCGCCTGTTTTTCTGGGCGCAAGGTCCTCCGGGAAGATTGAACTCATCTTTTCCAGCGACGGAATCGCAAACTGTGCGATTTCGCCTTTTCTGCTCATCAAGGCAAAAAAAGTATCAGGTTCAAAGGAATCCGAAAGAACTCCCGCGCTGTTTCCTCCGAAACGGCGGATACTGGTATTCAACACGCAGATTCCCTCCTGCATTTCGGTCTTCGGAGGCGCAAGCAGATAAAGATTCCCTCCAAGAAACAGAATCTCCTGCGGAGTGAAGTTTTCCGGAACCGGAAGATTGGAAAGCGGGCGGAAGTCGGAAGTCTTATAGAATTCCAGCATACCGCCGGAAGCCATGACAATCTTCGCTCCTTTGTCTGCAAACGCAATCGCCGGATCATTGCCCCGGCTCCTGATCCGCTTCGGGACTTCGTCCAGATTGCCCGGATTGTAAATCCTGACATCCGGCGCATTGGCTTCCGTCACATAAAGCATTCCGGAAACCTTTTCCGCCACGATCCGCGAAGGGCGGTAGTCAAGATCGCAGGACTCCACCGTCTCACCGGTCTGAAGATCGAAAACCAGCAGCTTATCCCTGCTTTCCGGTTCCCCCTGCCCTTTGCAGAGTGCGGCGATTCTTCCGGTATCGCCGATAAACGCAACCTTGACGATCTGTTCCTCCGGGAGCTGATACAGCACGGGAACCGTCCACGTATTCGTATCAAACGCAATGATTCTGGAGCCGTATGGCCCGTTGACCGCTCCGGTGGTCTCAATAAAAACAATCAGGGTTCTGTCCGGACTGACCGCCGCATCGGGAAGCCGGACTCCGACGGTCCCGGCAGTCACCAGTTTCGGGCTCCAGCGAATGATTTTATCCGGGTTCTTCGACGCAAGGCGCGCCGCAAGGGAACCGTCCGTATGCTTTGTCCAGAGCTTCCTGCGATGCAGCTCGGATTTTTTTATGTGTTTTTTCTTCTGATCCGTTTCCCCGGCTTCCGCTGTTTCCTGTTTCCTGTCAAGAATCACAACATTGGAGTTGTCCGTCACCGTCTTCTCCGCCTGATCGTATTCCTGCTGTTCCTTTGCGGAGATGCGGACCTTCAATGATCCCTCCTGATAGTCCCCGGACACAGCTTTTTTCTCCGGCACAGAAGCGCCGCGTTCTTTTTCCTCCGCCTGCTGAACCTGCTGTTCCTGCTCCGGCGTCTCCTGCCGGGGCGGCTGTTTCCTGCCGCAGGAGCAGAACAGGAACGGAATCAGGAGCAGAACAGAAACGATACCGCGCATATACATGACACGAGCCCTCCACAGAAAAAAGGCGCACCCTTTTCAGAAGTGCGCCGGATCAACCGGATTCACTTGAGATTGCGGATCCACTCCACTACGACCTTGCAGGCGTCCGGATTGCCGGAAGCCATCTGCTCCTCATAAAAGCCGCAGACCAGTTTTTCAAGTTCTCCGTCTTCGAGTTTATGCCCGACGACCTCGCCGACCACCTTGTTCAGGTCGTCTTTGGTGAAACTGTATTTCTCATCTGCCATGATCTTGTCGATCTCGGCTGTTTCCCTGACCCCGGCGAGAGCCGCCCTGAAATCTTCGTCCGTCATCATTCTGACGCAAAACGCCCTTGCAATTTCTGCTGACATTTCCTATTCCTTTCATTGGTTTGTTTGAACAATACATTATTCAAAAAGAAGCGAAGCCAGATCCTCCGGCTTTACGATTCCGCACTGTCTCTTATTGCCGTCCAGCACGACAAAAAACAGAATCCGGCGGAACCGCATCTTTTCGATCAGTTCCCCGAGCTTCAGATTGTCGCTGATAAAATCCAGCGGACGCGCACATGCGGAAACCGGAGTGGCATCCCACAGCGCTTCATCAATTGAATAAATCGCATCATAAAGATTGAATATACCACACCATTCGCGGAATTCATCCTTTTTCCTGGAATATTTTGCAGGATATATCGGAATTTTCGTCTCTCCCCGCCTGTTGCAGAAATCAAATGCCTGCCGGATCGTCATATCCGAAGGGATATCATGCACCATGTTCGCCGGCGACATGATATTCTGGATCAGCATACCGGGAATGTCGATCGCCTTGTCGATAATCGATGCCGTGGCATCATCCAGAGCCCCCGAAGACTGGCTCTCGCGCAGATACAGCCGGAAGTTTTCACGCACGACGACGCCCGGCGGCTTTTCCTCGCCGTTCTTCTGGAGTTTTGCCGCCAGCGAATTCAGGTAATCCGTAATTTTCGAGAAGATGCGGACAGGAATGAACAGCAGAAGATATGCTCCGTAAAACACCCGTATGAAGATGGAGCACCGGTCGAACGGGGCTTCCCTGAACCAGTTTTTCGGCACGATCTCGCAGGCAAGCAGAATCACGCTCAGAACGGAACTGGTTAGAAACAGTGTCAGGCTTCCGCTCAGGTGAAAACACTCAATGAATTTCTTCGTCATCAGAGACGCCATCACGACGCTGATGTTGACTCCGATCAGCGCCGTCGCAATCATGATTCCCGGATTCTGGAGGAAAAACACCATGATTTTTGCGGATTTCCGCCCTGTCTTGGCGGCATGTTCAGCCCGCGGGCGCATCACGGAAACCATTCCTGTTTCCATACCGGCGAAAAACCCCTGCATACAGATGAAAAAGAGCGCCATGACAAGATAGAATATCATGCCTGCACCTCCTCCGGCTGCTGCTCCGGTTCTTCATTGACCGTGACAAGAACCCGTGTAACACGGTTCCGCGAAACGGTTTTCGCAAACAATGTGACATTTCCGAAAGCGACGGAATCCCCCTGCTGCGGAATTGCGCCGAGCAGTTCGCAAAACACTCCGTTGATGGTTCTGGCGCTGAAACGGCCGGGCGGAACCTTCAGAGAAAGCGCCATCTTCATGAACTCGAAAGAAGACATGCCGTCGAACAGCCACTGATTTCTGCCGATTTTCAGGAGCTCCCATTCCGACTGATCGTCCAGTTCAACGGAACGCCCCGTCAATTCGGAATAGATGTCCTCACGCATGATCATTCCCGAAACCGCGCCGTATTCATCCGCCGCCAGAGCCGCTCCCGCGGATGCCTCTTTCATCGTGCGCAAAGCCTTTTCCAGAGTCGCCTGTTCCGGGATGAAAATGGTTTTTTCCAGCATACATGCGGATGTGTTCCACGATTTGCGTTCCTCCTGAGACAAAGTAAAAAACGCGCGTGCCGAAAGAATGGCGTCCGCGGTATCAAGCGAATCGGAATCCGTAACCGGCAGATACGCCTGACAGCTTTCCCGGATCACCCGGCAGACCTCCTGCGGCGAAGCATTTCTGGAAACGAAATGCAGGCTGGCACGTCCGCGCATGACACTTTCCACGCTCTTGCTGCGGAGCGCAAACGTCTCCTTCATCAGCTTGGCTTCGTCCGGAGTGAACAGCCCCCGTTCGCAGGAGAGGTCGATATACGAGAGATACTCCGTCGGCGTCAGTCCCTCCTCGGTTCTGCGTCCGAGAAGATCCAGAATCTTTTCGCAGATTTTTTCCACGGTAAAGGTCAGAGGGTAAAGCAGTTTGCGCATTACGGCGACCGGAGTTGCGACATAACGGGACCAGGGTTCACAGTAGGCATAGGCAAGCGTCATCGGGCTGACCTCCCCGAACAGAAGCAGAATCACAATACCCGTCACGCCGGAAGCGATCAGAGTCAGGGTCGGGTTCAGATGAAAACTGCTGAGAATCGTATCATTGAGCATCGAAACGCAGCTGTTGACGAACATATTGCAGAAGATAATGGTAATCAGGGTTCTGTGATAGCCCGTCATCAGCATGTAGATACGCCGTTCGACGGAGGAAGAACTGTCTTTGTAGGAAAGAACCTTCGCACGGCTCAGCGAGAACAGTGACATCTCCGAACTGGAACAGAATGCCGATATTCCCACGAATAAAATCAATAACAGTATTTCAAAAATTAAAACAAGTGACGCCGAATCCATGGATACTCCATTGCCATGAAATCGTAATGTAATCGAAAATACTACGCATACAAATAAATTCTCCGTTTTTTTAACAAATTTCATCTCTCTTTCCGCAATATGCCGCGGCTTCCGGGGAAACGAAACGGAAAAAACAACTCCTGCTTTCTCAGGAAGGACTGTTTGCGCCATTGCAGAAACGCTCCGGCAATGCTATATTATAGAATAACAACGAGACAAATCAGAAACGGAGGATGCAATGGATACGAAAGTTCAAAAGATGCTTTCTTTTTCGCTTTATGTGCTGCTGGGCATTATTTTTGCCTTTTCCGTGATTCTGGTGCTCCCCGTCTACAAGCGCTATACCGATATGCAGAAAAATGTCTCCGACCTGAACGTCGAACTGAAAAACGCCCAGAATGAGTGCCTTACCCTGACACGTGAGGTTCACGATCTCGAACACAGCGCGGCGGCAGCCGAAAAAGTCGCACGGGAAAAATATAATTTCTGCCGGGAAGGCGAACAGATTCTCATTTACAAGTAGCTTTCTGTATCATGAAAATCCGCTTCCGGACCAACACCCTCAGGAAAAGCAAGTATTCATAACATAATGCAAACAGTGAATGTGTCCGGCATCCTCCTATTGACTAAACGCCTGATTTATGTTATAATTACGCGTAATATATGCAATGTCTGGAGATTATCATGGCAAGTGAAAAAACTGGAAGAAATAAAACGATCAATACCTCTGTAAGCGAGGGAACCATATACCTGAACCGCTGCATTTCCGTCAACGGACGACAGGACTCCCTGGAGAATGTATTGGACAAGACAATACTTGGCGATACGTTTCATGTGTGCCCGTTGCTGCCGCGGGACAGCGTTGACTTGATCATCGCCGACCCGCCATACAATCTGACGAAATCATTTCACAACACAACTTTTTCCAGAAAGAAAGAATCGGATTACGAAGAATATACAAGACAATGGCTGGGTGCAGTCAAGCCGCTGTTGAAAGATACCGGTTCAATCTATGTCTGCTGCGACTGGGAAACAAGCCTTATTATCGGCAGAGTACTGGGAGAGTATTTCTGTGTAAGGAACCGCATTACATGGCAGCGTGAAAAAGGGCGGGGGGCAAAAGCGAATTGGAAAAACGGTATGGAAGACATCTGGTTCGCAACCAGCAGCAATAACTTCACCTTTCATCTCAATGCAGTAAGAATCAGGAAAAAGGTTGTTGCACCTTATCGCGTTGACGGCAAACCGAAGGATTGGACAGAATCTGAAAACGGAAATTACAGAGACACCTGTCCATCCAATTTCTGGGACGACATTACCATTCCTTTCTGGTCTATGGCAGAGAATACGGCACACCCCACACAGAAATCCGAGAAGCTGATAGCAAAAATCATGCTTGCGTCCTCATCTGAGGGAGATGTTGTTTTCGATCCGTTTCTGGGCTCCGGGACTACAAGTGTTGTCGCAAAAAAACTGCATCGGCATTATTTCGGCGTTGAGTTGGAACCGCAGTATTGTGTATGGGCAGAACAGAGACTTGCCCTGGCAGATGCCGACGCGGAAATTCAAGGTTATGTGGACGGCGTGTTTTGGGAGCGGAACTCATTGTCTGAGCAGAAATCCAAAGCAGGCGAGGCGTCCATAGCATCAGGCAGGCATGACAGAAAAACAATCGGGAATCCGGTTGAGTTTATTCCCGATGGAGATGAAGTTGCAGATACAGCCGGGGGCAGCGAATAAAATTTCTCCGGCAGGAAGAAAATTTCCTTACTCTGAATTTCAGGTCTGTATGAACGCAACCGGTTCTGTTTCAATCCTGAAAGGAGTTGGGATGTTTCCCCGCAAGGTTACACGAGGCGTAATGCTGCCCCTGGCAGACGGGGAAATTGCATTACAGCCTGCCGAAGCCGTTTTTTCACTTGGAAAAACCGGAAGCTACCGGATCAATATTCTCCTGATGTACTGAAATCCATGCCGGACGGAACTGTTTTTCCATTTGCAAAGCAGAAATTTCATGCTATAAATAAGACATACCGATTTTATATTTTCAACCAAAGGGGGGAATGAAAAATGAAAAACGGGAAAAAGATCGTTCTTGAACCGGTTATCAGGCGCTTTGTCGATGCGCTGAATGCAAAAGGGGGAAAGCCTCTCTACACCTTGAGTCCACAGGATGCGCGGCAGGTTCTGCTTGACGCACAGAAAGAAGCGCTTGACCCGACGGAACTTTACACCGACATTCAGACCAGAGACATGACACTGCCGGCAGGTCCCGCAAAACAGACTGAAATCCGGCTTTACCGTCCGGAGAACACGGCAGGTCTGAAAATTCCGGTTGTCCTCTACATCCACGGAGGAGGCTGGGTTCTGGGCGACAAAACCACACACGACAGAATGGTCCGCAGGATTGCGCACAAAGTCAGATGCGCCGTCATTTTCGTAAACTACACTCCGGCGCCGGAAGCACAGTATCCGGTTCAGATGGAGCAGTGTTACGGAGTTTTTGAATACCTTCTGGCGCATGAGGACGAATTTGCAGTCAATACTTCACGGATCGCCGTCGCCGGAGACAGTGTCGGCGGGAACATGTCTGCGGCGTTGACGCTTATGGCAAACAGAAACCATCCGGGCAGAATCTGTTTCCAGGCGCTGCTCTACCCTGTCACAGACGCGGATTTCGATACTCCGTCCTATCTGGAATTTGCAGAAGGCCCGTGGCTGACCCGCGAAGCAATGAAATGGTTCTGGGACAATTATGCGCCGGACAAGGCAAGGCGCAAAGAGGTCACTGCGTCTCCGCTTCTGGCGGAAATTGAAGAATTGCGGGGACTTCCCCCGGCGCTTGTGATCACGGATGCCAACGATGTGCTCCGCGACGAGGGGGAAGCTTATGCGGAAAAACTGATGCAGGCGGACGTCCCTGTCACCGCAGTGCGATATCTCGGAGCGATGCATGATTTCATGATGCTGAACGCAGTCTCAAAAAGCCATGCCGCAGACGCGGCAATGAAGCAGACCTGCCGTGCGTTGAAACGCGCCCTGCACCGTTCCTGAAACCGGAGCGGATTTTTCTTTCTGCGGCATTGCCAAACCGGAAAAAAGAATCTATATTAAAATAAAGGCAAAATAATGGGAGAGAAGCAAGATGTTTGTAGGAACAATTCTGTCGTTCCTGTTTTTTACAGGACTCGTCGCCGTAATCACATGGTTCATGACGCGGAAAAACAAACTGGACAACAATGACGGATTTTTCCTTGCGGGAAGATCCCTGACGTTTCCTTTCATCGCGGGGTCGCTGCTCCTTACCAATCTCTCCACAGAGCAGATGGTCGGGCTCAACGGCGACGCGTTCACAGACGGGCTTTCCGTGATGGCATGGGAGGTCGTGGCGGTCATCGCACTGGTTCTGATGGCTCTTTTCTTCCTGCCGAAATTTCTGCGCGCAGGAATCACAACCGTTCCGGAATACCTTGAACAGCGGTTCGACAGACAGACGGAACTGATCTGCAACATCATCTTCCTTGCCGCATACGCGATCATCCTCCTGCCGATCATTCTTTATACCGGCGCCCGCGGCATGCTCGACGTGCTGAATCTCCACTCCCTGCTCGGGTTCACCTCCGATACGCAGGCACTCTGGTGTGTCGTAATACTGGTTGCCTTCATCGGGTCGATCTACGCGATCTGGGGCGGATTGAGCTCCTGCGCCATTTCCGATACCTTGAACGGAATCGGGCTCCTGACCGGTGGTTTTCTCATCACCTATTTCGCCATTTACACACTCGGCGGCACCCCCGATGAAACCGGAAACATCGTTGCCGGAACCGGAAGTTTCTCCCACGGACTCTCCACCTTTCTCAACGAGGCGGGAAATGCCGGCCGCCTGAACTCCATCGGCTCGAATGATGCAAAAGCTCCCTTCTTTTCGCTGTTCACAGGCATCCTTTTCATCAATGTATTCTACTGGTGCACAAACCAGCAGATCATCCAGCGGACATTCGGCGCGAAATCCCTCGGGGAAGGACAGAAAGGCGTGCTCCTGACCGGAGTTCTCAAGCTGATCGGGCCGCTCTATCTGGTCATCCCCGGAATCATTGCGGCTGTCATGCTGACGAAAGGGTTCCATCTCGGCAGCATCAACCCCGACGGCACCATCGCCTCCGACAAAGCCTACGGTTCGCTGGTCAGCTTCGTGCTCCCGAACTGGCTGACCGGTTTCTTTGCCGCCGCCCTGCTCGGAGCAATTCTCTCCAGCTTCAACTCCGCGCTGAACAGCACATGCACTCTCTTCAGCCTCGGCATCTATAAACGCCTGATCAATCCCGGAGCGCCCGATAAACGGATTGTTGCAATGGGACGCTATTTCGGCGTCGTCATCACGATTGTTTCCGTGATCGTGGCTCCTCTGCTCGCCAGTACCGGCGGCATCTTCGGCTATCTTCAGAAAATGAACGCGATCTACTTCATCCCGATCCTCGCCGTCGTCCTGGTCGGCATGGCGTCCAGATGGGTGCCGTCCGTCGCGGCAAAAGCGGCTCTGATCGTCGGGATCATCCTGATTGCAATGGGTTACTTCGTTCCGCCGTTCAACGGAATTCTCAACTATATGAATGAATATCATTTCGTGGCAATCGTCTTTCTCCTGATCATTGCCATGATGCTGATTATCGGCAGGTTCAGGCCGCGCAAAACGGCATACGTCCCGATTGACGCGAAAGCAACGGATATGACGCCGTGGAAGTATGCGAAACATGCCGGCGCAGCCCTGCTCCTGATCGTATTTGCAATTTACGCCTGCTTCGCCGATTTCTCACATATCAGAAAGAAGATTGTGGAAATCCCGCGCGCCCCGGGCTATGAAGTCTCGCCCGAAGCCGCCGCAGTGGAGGCCGCCGCAAAGAAAGCGAAAGAAGCTGCCGAGGAAGCGGAGCGCGCCGCAAAGAAATCCAAAGAGGCTGCTGCCGAGTTCGAGCAGATCAAGGATAAATTCGAGAAGTCCAGACAGACAAAGAAAGATGGTCTTCCACCCTACCCTGCGAAGGAAATGGACACTTTGATTCCTCAGAAATGAGTTCCCGGAAAAATCAGGAACATCCGAATGCTTCCTGATTTTCCGGTATGACAGCTTTTCCGTCAATGGTTTTCAATACGTCTTTCCGTTGTCACCGCCCTGGTCCGCCATGTGCCGGTCTGTCAGGTCTGCCGGGGCGGTCATGACGCGGCGCCTCGCGATGCCGGGGTCTTTCCCGCGGCGGTGCATGCCGGAAGACAGGTCCCCCCGGATAATAATAAACCGGAGGCGGACAGACAACCGGAGGCGGTGCAACGACCACCGGTTGCGGGCAACAATAGTAGAATGGAGAACCGATGGAAACACCCACATTGGTTCCGTGCCGCCCGTTTCCGACAGAAACGCCGATTCCGCCGAGATTCACCGAGACATTGCCTGCGAACGCAAATACCGCGCTCCCTGCCAGAATTGCCGTAAGAACAATCTTTTTCATATTGCATTCCTCCTCTGTTTTTTGTTTGGGGGTTGATTTATTCAACTTATACCCATAAAACGGAGAAGAAATAATATTTATTGTATTAAATAATTAAAATATTAAATTATTTTATGCTTTAGCAATAAATTTTGATAAGATACCCCCTTGTCGAAGTCTTTTGTATTTAAAATTGATTTTATATTTCTCCATGATATGATATATTATTGGATATACTGTAATGTATTTTTATTAAGGATTGTATTGATATGAAAAATTGCACTTTTTTATTGTTGCCATTGTTAATTTCGCTCTTGTCCGCTTGTCAATCTAATAAGTATTCAGACTATTACTCGGTTCTTATTGATGACAACTATGTACGTATTGATGAACCTGCTAAACTTATTGAACTGGCAGATTCTTCGCAAATTGCGAAATTACAGGCAACAGATGATTATATCCTCATAGGAACTTCTTCATTTTATGATCTTTGGGTTCCAAGAATATTTGCAGTAGATTGTGCAAAAAAATATGGTGCATGTATGGTCGTGCTTTCATACCAAAAAGGTGAAACCAAAGAAGATTGTTTTACCATGAATGTTCCTACCTCTCAAACAACATACCACTGGGGAACAATTTATGGCTCCTATGGCAGATATGCTAATTTCCATGGATCCTCTAGAACTTACGGTTCAACGCCTGTAACTATAAATTATTCCAACACGTATTATAACCAGCAAGCTTATTTTTTCGGAAAAAGAAAAAATAAAAATTCTTTTGGTATCTATTTCCATTTGCCAGAAAATATTCCAGGCAATACTGAAAAAAAAATTCGTGTAGCGATTGTTGTTGCCAACTCACAGGCTGCAAAGCAAGGAATAAAAGTTGGAGATGTTGTCGTGTCGATAAATGGGGCAAATATAAAAAATACAGAAGATATTATGCCATTCATAAATGGTGTAGAAAGAATTGAAAGTATTGAGGTTACGCATGAATAAAATGTTTTTATTTTTTCTGAGTTTTGCATCTGTTCTTGTATTATCTGGATGTCTGCAAATTCCTTTGGGGTATACACGGAATGTGGATTTTCCTACAAATTATAAAAGTAAAAAATATGCGATAACATTTTCTGTAGATTATCTTTCTGATGGAGATATCAGTATCGGTCGTGCATCGCAAGAAAAATATATCGATTGGTTAAAAGAAGATTTACAAAAATCAGGCGCATTCAGCACTGTGACATATAGGTCTTTTACGCAAAAAAGTAATTACCACATTCATTTTTTAATACATTACTCATGCATGCCTGTTAATGAAGCTGCTGCATTGGGCTTTTTGATGGGGCACACTCTATGCGCAATACCAATGTGGATTAATATGTATCTTGATACGTCCGCTATATTGTATCTGAATGGAATTCCTGTCTATTCTCCAACAACAACTGAAGCTCTCAGGTGTTATGTTTGGGTTCCATTTTTACCGATTGGATTAGTCTGGAATCAGTGGTGGGCGTGGACAACCCAAGAAAAAAAGTGTTGTCGCTTTTTAATCAAAGAAATAATTGATTATCAGTGTCTTAAATTGCAATAGGCTATTCTTTCGCTAACTACAGAATATCGAAAAACAGGACTAATCACGAAAGATCAGAACAACATAATATCATTTGTTAACATGTTGTTTTCCAATAATATAAACATATGATGCAGACAAAATATTTCTGTGCTGGAGTTTCTACTCGTTCAAGGATATGAAACGATGTTTCGAGAACCGCAACGAGCATATAATCCCCACAACAATACACACAGCTCCTGTACGCGAATCATTGTGATGTTAATATGACCTGTTCCGTCATCTTGCCGGAACAGGTCACTTCTGATCTGAACAGACAGTGCATTACATCTGAAGCGTCATCAGGAATTCGGCATTGGTTTTCATCTTCTTGAGCTTGCCGATGATGAGCTCCATCGCTTCGACGGGCGGAACGCCGTTCATCGCCTTGCGGAGCGTCCAGACCCTCTGGAGTTCCTCGGGATGAAGCAGAAGTTCTTCCTTGCGGGTGCCGCTGCGCTCAATATTGATCGCGGGATACACACGGCGGTCAACCAGATGGCGGTCGAGATGCAGTTCCATGTTGCCTGTTCCCTTGAACTCCTCAAAAATCACTTCGTCCATGCGGCTTCCGGTATCAATCAGAGCGGTCGCAATGATCGTGAGGCTTCCGTTGCCGTCAATATTGCGGGCGGCGCCGAAGAAGCGTTTCGGCTTGTGGAGCGCATTCGCATCCACACCGCCGGAGAGGATTTTGCCGCTGTGGGGCTGGAGGGTGTTGTAGGCACGTGCCAGACGCGTAATCGAGTCAAGGAGAATCACGACATCCTTGCCGTATTCCACAAGGCGTTTCGCCTTTTCGATCACCATTTCCGCAACCTGGACATGACGTTCCGGCGGCTCATCGAAAGTCGAGCTGACGACTTCAGCCTTTACGGAACGCTTCATATCCGTCACTTCCTCCGGGCGTTCATCAATCAGCAGGATGATCAGCGTTACTTCGGGATTGTTCTTCACGATCGCATTCGCCATCTTCTGCATGAGAACCGTCTTACCGGTTCTCGGCGGCGCCACGATCAGCCCGCGCTGCCCCATGCCGATCGGAGAAACCAGATCAACAACACGCATCGAAACCTCGTCCGGATCATTTTCAAGGATCAGGCGCTTGGTCGGGAAATAGGGCGTCAGGTTGCTGAACGGAATAATGTTTTTCTTGCGTTCGGGCGATTCATGGTTGATGGATTCGACCTTGAGCATGGCAAAAAAACGTTCTTTTTCACGCGGCGGGCGGATCTGCCCGGCAATGAAGTCGCCGGTCTTGACCGAGAAACGACGGATCTGCGAGGGGCTCAGGTAGATGTCTTCCGAAGAAGGCAGGTAACTGTAAGCGGGAGAACGCAGGAAACCGAAACCGTCCGGCAGGACTTCAAGGAAGCCGCTGCCGTACATAATGCCGTTGCGTTCCGCATTGTTGCGCAGGATTTCAAACACCAGTTTGGATTTTTCGAGAGCTCCGACGCCTTCGATGCCCATCTCGCGCGCCATGTTGCTCAGGTCGAGCATGGACATTTCCTGAAGTTCGGTGATATTCAGGCTCGGGGCATTGGGTCTGGGTTCCGCAGAGACATTTGCCGTATCCGCAGCTTCGGGTGCCGGAGCATTGTTCTGCCCCTGACAGCTGTTCTGATTCTGCTGTTGCTGATACT
>ENA-OROD01001799-OROD01001799.1-human-gut-metagenome-genome-assembly--contig:-NODE-1799-length-16501-cov-3.937249_pt1 | contig 16501 bp, 15 predicted proteins | sample MGYA00242123_ERZ509038 | MGnify/ENA primary metagenome ERZ509038 (study PRJEB26280, sample SAMEA2338719) | human gut metagenome | biome: human gut; feature: human-associated habitat; material: faeces... | reverse complement strand
AAGATTTTTATATCTTCTTTTAAATTGTTTTTAAATTTAATTAAGTTTTCTTTAGCATTTTCCATATCCATTTTATTAGCTATGATTAATTGTTCTTTTTTTAATAATTTTGAATCAAAATCATTTAATTCTTTTTTAATTTTTATATAATCATCATATGGATCTCTTCCTTCATAACCACTCATATCAATAACATGAGCTATTACTTTAGTACGCTCAATATGACGTAGAAATTTATCTCCTAGTCCTTCTCCTTTGGATGCTCCTTCTATTAAACCTGGTAAGTCAGCTACAACAAAACTACGTCCATCTGTCGCTTTGGTTACTCCTAGGTTTGGAGATAAAGTAGTAAAGTGATAAGCTGCTATTTTAGGTTTTGATTTTGATATTACAGAAATAATTGTACTTTTGCCTACACTAGGTAGTCCTACTAGTCCAACATCAGCAAGTAATTTTACTTCTACTTTTAAATTTTTTCTTTCTCCTTCTTCACCATTTTCAGAATAGTCAGGAGCTGTATTGGTTTGAGTTTTAAAAGCAGTATTTCCTCTACCTCCACGACCACCTTTAGCAATTATTTCTTCTTGGTCTTTTTTTGATAGATCAGCAATAATTAAGCCAGTTTCTAAATCTGTTACTACTGTTCCTTGAGGTACTTTTACTATTAATGGTTCTGCACCTTTACCATTTTGGTTTTTACCACGACCATTTTCTCCTTTTTTACCTTTTAATATTTTTTGATAACGTAGGTCTAGTAAAGTATGTAGTCCTTGATCAACTTTAAAGATTATATCAGCACCATGACCTCCATTACCTCCAAATGGTCCTCCCATTTCAACAAATTTTTCACGACGAAAAGCGGTACAGCCATCTCCACCATTACCAGCTTCTACTCTTATTTCGACTTCATCTACAAACATAATTATTGCCTCCCTTTTTAAGCAGTTATAGTATAGCAAATATTGATATAAAATTCTACAATTATATTAAAAAAAGAGCCATCTGGCTCTTCATTATGCTTCTTTAGGATATACTGAAGCTTGTTTCTTATCTCTTCCTAAACGTTCAAACTTAACGATTCCATCAATTGTAGAGAATAAAGTATCATCGCTTCCACGACGAACATTAGTTCCTGGGAATATCTTAGTTCCACGTTGACGATATATAATACTACCAGCTGTGATGAATTCACCGTCAGCAGCTTTAGCTCCTAATCTACGTCCTGCAGAATCACGACCATTAGATGTTGATCCTTGCCCTTTATGATGAGCAAATAATTGAATATCTAATTTTAAAAATCTCATAATTCTCCTCCTTATTTTACTTCTACGTTAGCTGGATAACTTTCTTCCAACTCTTTTAAAAGACTGATCATGTTGTTAATTAGTTTTTGGATAGTTAAATCAGATGAAATATTACTGATTGTTAGACCATCCTTCGTAACTTCGTAACTTAGACCTTCCTCATTTAATGATAAAATTCCATTTATAGTTGTTGTTACAATACTACTTGCTGCACTACAGACAATATCTTTGCCTCTATTTGCATACATAGCATGTCCTAGTAACTTAACTCCTAAAACTAAATCATTTTCTTTAGTAACTCTTACTTTAATCATGATTATCCATTAATTTTAGTAATTCTTACTTTAGTATAAGGTTGTCTATGTCCTTGAGTCTTACGGTTAGATCTGTCTTTACTCTTATACTTGAAAACTCTAATTTTCTTTTGTTTACCGTTTTTGATTACTTCACCTTCAACAGTAACATTAGTAAGATAAGGACTACCTATTTTACTATCAAGCATTAATACTTGATCAAACTTTACTGTGTCGCCAACTTCAGCGTCTAGCTTTTCTACGTAAATTTCTGAATTTTCTTGTACGTAATGTTGCTTTCCACCAACTTTAATTACAGCGTTCATTAATATACCTCCTTTATTAATAACTTAAGACTCGCTCTCAAGGTACAATAAATTGTTTAAAACCTTTTCAATGCGGTTTGAGCATGAGGCGTCAAACAGTTAGATTATAGCATGCTTATTTAGCTGTGTCAATAGTTGTAGCCTCTACTTTTTCAGTGCTAGTGTAGAGTTACAATTGATGTGAGACTTTTTATATATATAAAATGCGATAAGTCTAGTAAAATGTAATTATCCAAAAAACATTTTTATAAGAAAGGACTTATCGCTATGACAACTATATCACATTATCCTCACGATTTAAATACTAAATATTACGCTGTTTTATTATACAGAAATGGAAATCCTATATCTTTTGTTTGCAGAAGGTACAAATGCTCTAAAGCTTCTCTAATGCGTTGGAATAAAAAGTTCAACGGTTCTAAGGAATCTCTGTTAGATAAATCTCATAGACCATTGTCTCCGCACCCTAATGCTCATACTGAAGAAGAATTATATTGGATTAAAAATTATATAAGAAGAAACCCTAACATTTCTCTTTGCGAATTATATGGTAAATTAAGAGTTGAAAAAGGATACTCTAGACATGCCTGCTCACTATTTAGAATTGTTAGAAAGCTAAAATATCCTATCAACACTGAATATCATGAAAAGTATACACCTAAAAAGTATGATACACCTACCAACATCGGAATCAAATGGCAATTGGATGTTAAAGTTGTTCCTAAACAGTGTTATACAGGTAAATTACCCGATAAATTTTATCAATACACTATTATTGATGAAGCATCACGAGAGAGATTTATATATCCTTATAAAGAACAATCTTCATATTCAACAGTGGACTTTGTAAAAAGAGCCATTACTTACTTTGGCTATAAACCTGAAACAATCCAAACTGACAACGGACAAGAATTTACACATATTAAAAAGACTGATAAAATTCATCCATTAGATAATCTTTTAAACGCTTTAAATATAAACCACAAGTTGATTAAGCCAAGAACTCCACGACACAATGGAAAAGTTGAACGAAGTCATAGAAATGATCAATAAAGATTTTATTCCTATCTCAAATTTTACTCGTATGATGACTTATTATTACAGATGAAGTCTTATCTAAAACGTTCAAACAATATTCCAATGCAAACATTAAACTGGCTTTCACCTTTGGAAATGAGACAAAAAATTATAGAAAAAAACAATATTCAATAATTACAAAGTAACTATATCATATTGCCTTTAATTTTTTATAAATTTTGTCTCACATCATTTACAATTATACATGTTATTTTCATTGAAAACTTGTTTCAACAAAATGTACTAAGACTTTTAATTATGAATTTATTATTTTTATAAATTTACCGTTTTATATTAATTTTATCTGCTAATAATATTAACTGTTTTTGAATTTCAAAAATATCTTCATAAATAAATGAAAGAAATTCATCTTCTGTCATATTTGAACCTGATTCATAATTTTTAACTTCAAAATTTGAAACTAAACCATATCTGTTTTGAATGCTTTTTAGTATTCCTTCCATTACTAATAATTCATTACTAAGCTTATTTCTTTTATCATCTAAGTCTAAATTGTCATAGGCTTCTTTTAATTTTAAACTTATCATTTACTCACTCTCATTGAAGCAGTATCTACTTGTCCCTTATTTTCTGTATTTGAAAGCATACTATCCATTTCATTTTGTGAACGTGAATAAGCTAAAGTACTTCTTATTTCTTCTTGTCTTGCGGAATCAAATTGTTTTTCTGCAGCTTCTTTTCTTTGGCGATATCTTTGATATGGTGTTAATTCATTTTCCCTATATATTAAAACTCGATGCCAATTTACATCTTTATTTTTTAGATCATCATACATTAATGGGATTGCAGCAATCATTACTCCTTCTCTTTCAAATGCTTTTCCATAATCTTCACCTAAATTTCTTGGTATAGGCATAGTAAATGTCACATCAAATTGTCTTTGTACTCGTGCCATTTCATCTAGTGTATCGTAACCAATCATTTCTATGCCACTTTCGTTATCTGCTCCGTTAAAGTTCCATCCTTGTTCTTTTAAGGTATATAGATATCTTTCATAAAGACCTACTAGCTTTTCAATTTTTTGTTTTTGATTATTAATACCTTCTTTATCTACTCCATCCATACCTTTTAATTCATGAACTGCTCCAGAAATTTTTCCGACTAGATTAGATGTAAAATCTCTCATTATTCGATTAGATTGCATACTTCTAGCCACAGCAGTTTCAAATTGTTCTTCATCAGTTATAGTTAAACTTTCATCCAAAGCATCAAAATATTTTTCATGAGGTAAATCCTCTTTTCTTTTTTCAGCAACATGAGCTTCTAAAACCTTTCTACTTTCTTCATCCATGTTTTCTACTGAACCATAATGTTGATATATTGGTTCTACTTCATGATTTCTAGCTCTTATTTGAGCCTCTAAACCTTGTATTTGTTCCTCACTCATATCTTCTACTGAACCATAATGTTGGTACGTTGGTTTGACTTCAGATCTACTGGCCTTTACTTGTGCTTCCCGAACTCTTATATCATTCTCACTCATGTCTTCTACGGGACCATAATGTTGGTACGTTGGTTGTATTTCAGGCCTTCTGTCTTTTATTTGTTCTTCCATATTTTTTCTATCCTCGGCACTTAAATTGGCTATACTCATTCTTATTACCTCCTAATATAGTTATAGTTTATCATAGTTTTAGTAATTTTTCTTATTTATTAATAGACTTTACATAAAATTGGCTTAATTTATATTAAACAGCAGTTAGTATAACTAAAAAAGATTAGCTATATTTCAAACTAATCTTGTTATTAATTATCATAATCTGGTTTAGCACACTGTTTTAAATCTACATTTATTGAATCTGTAAATTCTTTTAAATATTTATTATTACTATCGGTAATAAATTCATGCCCTTTTCCTGAACGAATAATATATTCTGGAATGTTATCATTAGTATATTGATGAAGATTAGCATCTATACTATGTCTTATGATTTCAATAATATCAAATTCATATTTTCCTTCAATTGAATCAGTGTATTGTAACATTTGATTACATGTTTGTCCTTTTTTACAGGCTTTATACTTAGTATATAGAGAATATTTATTGTTTTTAAAGACATTTAATTCTATGGGAATATTACATTTGCCCTTTTTATATTCAATTGAAAATACCAGATTATCATAAACTAAATCATCTATGGTTATTTTACTCATATCTAAATTCAAATAATTGTAATAGATATTTTTCTTATTTTCTACTTCATTAAATAATTTGTTAATATTTTTTTCTTTATTGAAATGAAGAACTTGATATCCGATGATACTAGGAAACATTTTTTTAATTGAAGATGTATACTCGTTTCCATCTTTAGGAAAGACTATATCTTGTAAATTATTGTCTTTAAAGATTGCTTTTAATGGTATTGAGTTACTGGTGGAAAGTGCTAAGGCTCCACCATTTTCTGCACTTTCTATATAATAACTGGAATTGTAGATCCACATATATACATATTTATAATGATTTTCTTTTTCTATTCCAAAACCATAATAGCTATAAAAGACATTAAAATCTTCATATTTTGAATCGGGATTTTCAACAAATTCTTTTTTCTTCAGAAAACTTATTACTTCATCATATAAATAGTCAGAATCGTTTACTAAATTAATTTTTGCTTTTAAATTATAAAATATTAAGAAACTAATAATTATAAAGAAAGTAATTGAAAGTATGATAAATAATTTTTTTGATTTTTTCTTTACATTTTCCCTTTCTTTTATAGAGGTTATAAGGGCTTTTTCTTTGGCTGATTCACTACTATCTTTTTCACCATTAATTAACTCTTCAATACTTATATTCAATTCATTGCATAGTTTTTTATATAGAGAAACATCAGGGAAACTTATACCTCTTTCCCATTTACTTACAGCATTTATACTTACACCCATCTTTTCAGCAAGTTGTTCTTGAGTCATATTTTTCTCTTTTCTTAACTTAGCAATAAATTTACCAACTTTTTCTTGATTCATTTTTTCACTCCTTAAGAGGATATTACCATTTTTAGCAAATTATTAACACATACCATTGGTTTAATTCGTATTTAAAGGTTCTATATTAGGATGTTATTATATTATAAATTATTATGAAGTCGGTGTTTTATTTTTTGAATTTTTTACATGAATAGAATGAATGATAAACAAAAATGGGAAAAGTATTTTCAATTTACTCTTCCTTTTAGTTTCACTTTTTATTTTCATAAACTTCTATTAAATAATTTAGAAATGCTGAACAAGATACTAACATATATTTGGCTTCTGTAAATGTCGTATTTTCGTCTAAACCATTATTGTGTCTTATCCCACTCTTATCAGACGTGTAACCATACAATGCTGAGAATGCACTTTTCATTGCACCATGAATCTTTACTCCATTTTTTTCCAATTTACTTAATGCATCACCTAAAGTTGAATTTTTCGTACCTAATATGATATTACACATAGACTCTATAGCAGAAATTGACTCTTTTACAGAATTTGAGTAATCTGGATTTTCTCTATCATAAAGATGATTTAAGGCTTTAGTTATGCTCTTGTTACATGCTGAATATCTTGTATTTAGCGCTTGTTCAATTTCTTTAATTTCTTCTTCATTAGTAATATCTGTTACTTGGCCATCAATAAAGCGATAACCAACACATTCCTGTTTAAAAAGATTATTAAAAATGTTGTATATATCATCACTATAGTATTTTTTTTTGTACCATTCTAAAACTGATTCAAGAAATGAAAATATTTCATGATATTCCCAATCTGTTTTAATCCCTTTGACAATGTGTTTTCTCTTTTCATCAGCATATGATGGAATTTCATCATTGGTAACGCAAAAAATAACTTTGTATATATAATTATATAATTCTGTTAAATTATATCTGCAGCAATCAAACATGTAATCCAAAACATTTATTATCCTGTTTCTAGTTCTTTCATCTAAACTATCTCTTTGAATTATTGTATTGATTGACTCCAGTTTATTACGATCCGAAAAAGAGCCTCTAACTTTTGGTTTGAATGTCATATTAATCACTTCCAATAGTATTCTACCATAAAATAGATTTTTTTGATCATTTTGATAAAATTTAGTGATGACTGATAAAAATGGCATTGATGTGTTTTTTATTCTCGATGTGGTGGATTAATTCCAATTTAAAATGATTGTGTTTTCTGTATATCAACCAGAAAACTTTGTTATATATTTATCAATATGTTGACGTAATAAAAATCTAGTTTAATGAATTAGAGACTTTATCATTTGCTATTTCATCTAATAATTCTTTTAGTAAATTATCATAAGTTGAGTTCTCATTGTATAATTTGAATTTTAATGTGTTGATTACTCCTAACAGATATGATGTTATTTCATCAATTTCGTTATGTAGCAAATTATTATCGACTTTTAAGTCACTATAACCATTTCTATACTTTTTATCCAAATAAACAATATTTTTATCTCTTATTGTCTTAATCTTTTTTAATGTCTCACATTCATTTCTTATATATTTATTTACTGTAGTTACATATTTTATCAGTTCTTGATTTTCATTGTTGATTTCCTTATTGGATTGGATCATATTTAATATATAAAATATTGTTATTGCTTCTTTTTTGCAATCTATATCCAATATTTTGGCTAATTTTACTAAGATGGTATTTTTCAACGAATCAAATATCAGACTATTTTCAATGGTATTATTTTTTAAGTATTTCTTTTGGTATTTGTCATAAAGAATGAACTGCAATTTGGTATGAATTATATTTTTATATATTAATTCAAATGAGTGTTTAAAATTATCACTCGTTATACTCATACAGTTCTTCAACTTTTTCTTTATATTCACTTAGTTTTTGATCTAATACAAATTTATTTATATTTTCTGTGTATTTCCATTCAATTAAATCTATTCCATTATTTTTACAAATCTCTCTCTTTTGCTTGTCGTTTTCTTTCTGCTTTTCAAAATGTTGCCATCCGCCAAATACTTCAATTGGTTCATAGTGTTGTTGGCCTTGATATTCAAAGGCAATTTTAATGGAAGGAGCATAAACATCAAGAGATTGTTGTCCTAAGTCTTTAAATCTATATTGATATATTGCATCTGGAAAATAACTTTTAATTAGTTTAAACATTGTGAACTCAGATTTCCATTTTATTTTCTCTATATCAAGACTTAAATATATATCATCATATAATCTTTTATTTTTGTCATTATTGCTATTATTTATAACTCCAACTGTATATTCTGAAACATCATACTTGACATTTTCAATGCTTGGTAAATCGAACGCTAATTCCTCTCCATATTTGTACAATATAATCATTATTAAACCAAATTCATCTGTTTTGTATTTATTCATTAGTTTTCTAAAAATCTTGGTGTAATTATCATTTTCTGAAATGTAACGCATATATATTTCATTGATTAGATTTTCCTTTTTTATCGGATTTGTGATTAATATAATATCTTTTTTTATCAAATCACATAATTTTTCTTTTATAGTTAAGTTTGAGAAGGCTGAAGCAATAATATATTTTAATGGCAGACCATATATTAGATAATTAATTGTGTTTCTTGCTTCTTTGCTCTTAGATTTTGTTATAACATATTCAATAAAACTTATGGCATCTTTGTTAGTTCTGCTTATTTTAGCAACATAATTTTCTGATTTGTCATTTTCAAATTCATTTTCTAGTAATTCTAGCCTGAAGTTATCCTGCAAATATTTGAACAATATTTGATTATCTTTATATATACTTTTATTTATATATATTGATTTTATTTTCGTATTATCTTCTTTTATAAGAACTTTTAATAAACTTTCTATGTTCCTAGGCAAAAATGTCGTTTTAAAATTGTAATCTATATTTGTATTCAGAGATTCAAAATCATATATTCCTATTTTTCCATTGAAGTCAGTATCAATTAGTTCATTATAATCTATGTCATAATATTTTTTTTGTTTGTTATCTAATTCTAATACCAATCGCTTATCAGTTATCTTTTGCAGAACGTTAATTATATTCTCAACTTTATTAATTAATTCATTATTTTCATAAGCATTTGTTAAAATTAAGTTATCATAATAAATATTATTTTTAGCTAACCAATCTTTAGTAGCTTTTCTCATACTTTGAGAAGTCTTAACAAAAGTCTCATTACGTGCTGTTACTATTATTATTTCATTATTTACTTTAAGTTTATTTAACACTCTCAAGAAATCATCCTTTACCGGATCTTCAGCAATTACTTCTAATATTTTCTCTTTATAAAATTTATCCATATTACTACTATCACCAAAGAACTCTTCCTGACTCATTCCATGTTCTTTTATATATTCTTTTATCTTTATATCAATTACCTCATCTGTTGAACAAATAGTATTATCTATATCTATTCCTATTTTCATTCAAATCAAACCTCCAAATTTTCTAATTTTTCTATAGCTTCTTCTATTGTTGAAACTCCTATTATCTTAATTTTATATTTATTATCTCTTTTTAATTTAACACACTCTTCATAATTATCTCCACTAGGTACTAAAAACACATCGGCCTTATTTTTAACTGCTCCTGCTAACTTATATTTAACTCCACCAATTTTACCAATTGACCCATCTGCTTCAATTGTACCAGTACCAGCAATCTTTAATCCTTTAGTTAAATCATCTTCTGTTAATTTATCATATATAGATAAAGTTGTAATTAAACCCGCTGATGGACCAGACTCTCTACTCTTAAACTTAATCTCCACGTCTGGATCAGTTTCATACTCACTAACTTCTTGTAAATAAACACCAATTAATTTCTTACCATTTTCAGAATAAACTTTAGCAGTTATATTAACTTCCTTATTATTTCTAATAACTGTAATAGTAACCTCATCCTTAGAAACACTTCCTAAATACTCTCTAATACTATTAACATTTTCTATTTCCTTATCATCAAACTTAACAATCCTATCTCCTATTTTTAAATTACTAGGCATATCATCACTAACAGATATAACATAAACCTTAGTATCTACAATCTTATACTCCTTACTAGCTAACTCATAAGCCCATTTAATAGCGTTACCATTAGTACTAACTAAATCAAGTCTATTTCTAAACTCAATATCTTGAATAGTCTCCTCATCTACATATTTATAATCATTAGCACTCTCACTTTCCCATCCTGGAATAATATAACTAAGTAAATAAGGGCCAAGTCTACCTTTTAACTCTGAAACATAAGATATATTGAAACTTCCCTTACTATTATAAGAATCACTAATTATAACTCTATCATCAATATCACTAATATCTCCACCTACAATAATATAATAATTAACTGGGAATAAGAATAAAATAACACTAAGTAGCAAAAATATAATAAACTTATATTCTTCCTTAATAAATTCTACTATATCATTAAAAAACTTTTTAATCATCATATCACCTTGTTTAATTATAACAAAGAAATGGAGAAATATGAAAAAAACTTATCAAAGAAGTATTATTATTACATTTCTATTAACACTGTTAATTCTCTATACTATTAATTCCACTATTGTAATTAAAAGTATTTTAGACTACACCAACCTCTTCATAACAAAACTTTTCCCTACTAATTTTATTTTCTTTATGTTATCAACTATCCTAATAGATCAAGGTCTAATAGAATTAATAAATAATAAATTAAAACTAAATGGTAGTATCTTCTATGTAACCATAATGAGCATTTTATCTGGTATTCCTTCCGGATCTAAATACACAAAAGATTTACTAGATAAAGGCCTAATATCTAACAAAACTGCTAATTATCTCTTATCTTTTACTCATTTTCCTAATCCTATGTTTGTCCTAAATACTGTAACAATTCTTCTTAATAAAACTCTTGCTCTAAAAATACTAATCTGTCTAATTCTAAGTAACTTAATAATTGCTTTAATATTTAAACCACCAAAAAAAGAAGTCATTACTATAAATGACTCCCCATCAAAAGATTTTTCAGAGTCCTTATCTAAAGCAATCATAGACTCTCTAAAAGTAATCTTAATAATCTATGGTACTTCAGTATTTTTCTATTTAATAACAGTAATCATAAATAAATATTTAACTTTAAATGTCTTATCTCATGTCCTATTAAATGGTATCTTTGATCTAACTAAAGGTCTATTCTCTATTTCTCTATTATCAAATAAATTATTAAAATCTCTTCTAATTATAATTTTCTTCTCTTTTGGTAGTTTATCTATTCATATCCAAATAAAAAGTATTATTACTAATACTTCTCTTAAATATAAATATTTTATTCTTGGAAGACTCCTTCAAATACTATTCGCAACAATTCTTTTCTTATTATCGTATTTTATCTATTAAAGTTAATTGGTGTTACTATATTAATTCCATATTTATTTCCAAAGTCTGGGTGATAAAAAATAATATGTATTTTTAAAACTTTATTAGTAGCACTCATATTTATAGAAGATATTCTTAAATCCTCTATTCTACATCCTTCGTCATTTGTACCATAACCAACACTAGGTAGTGGATAATCATACATATTACCATCTGTTCCATAACTAACCACAAATTTATCATTACGACCAGATGGACAAGTAGTAGCAGTAGCAGCAGAAGCACCATAATCATCAGCAACTATTCTAGTAGTTTCTAAAACAGTATGACTACCATCCTTAAAATAAAATATTGCCTTATATTTTTCTGGAATAATATTACTAGAATTACTAGCATCTAAAGGTGTATTTTCTATTTTTACATCAATTAAACCCTTCTTTATTAAATCACTTTGAACTTCTTTTGTTAAAAGATTCTTATAAGTATAAATCTCATCTTTAAATTCTTCTATACTTTGTCTATTTTTATAAGTTTCAACTGTTCCATATAAAGAAGCCACTAATATAGCAAGTAAAACAAATGAAATTAAAAGTTCAATAGTTGTAAGGCCCTTATTATTAAGTTTTTTCACTACCAACACCTCTCATTTCCTTTTATTAATTCTAATGTTGAATAAGTCCAATAATCGTTATCATTCTTTGTATGATGAAATTCAACTAATACTCTATAACATGCACCATTTAAAGATGAAACTTTTGAGTATGTCGGTAAATAGCTTACATAATCTTGAAACCCAGAAGTAAAATCCCCTCCAGTATTCTCTTCAACTACTCCCTTAAAATTATTTTTATCATTCATATCATTTCTATTTCCTATTTTATAACTAGTTATATATATATTAAGTTTACCTGCATCATCTTTAGCAACTTCAAACTCACTAAATAACTCATTACAGTAATTTAAAGCTGTAACATCGGTAGGATCAATATCTGCACATTGAAACTTATGATATTTATTATTGGCTATGTCCGTACTAATAGTCCCATCAAATGAAACACTCCCACTCTGAATCATCTTCTTAATCCAATAAGTAGCATATTTACTGTCAACATCATCATAAGCCTCTCTCTTTTCATACTCTGCCATTATTGGATAAAAATTCACATAAATAATTGAAAACAAAGACATAATAAATACAGCACTTATTAAAGTTTCAACCAGAACAAAACCCTTATTATTTAATTTTAACAATTTATCACTTCTCTCCTTGCTATTCTTCTAAATCTATTATATAATAAAATATAGTAAAATACCATACAAAAGTAAACAAAAAGAGGGGTTGAAATAATGGTAGAAGAGCAAACAAAAAAGGCTGCTAAAAAAGCAGAAACTAATATGGTTGCGTTTGATTTTGAACGTACTCCTATTACTCAAATTGCCGATTATATTATTATAACTGCATCAAAAAATAATACATCAGATATCCATTTCGACCCTAGAGAAGATGGTATGATGGTTAGATTTCGTATCGACGGTGATTTACAGGATTATACACATATTCCAAAAGCTTTTGAAAGAAACTTAACTACTCGTTTAAAGATTTTAGCTAACATGAACATAACTGAATCAAGACTACCACAAGATGGTGCTATTAAAGGTGAATTTGGTGGAAAATACTTAGATATGCGTGTATCTTGTCTTCCTTTAAATGAGGGTGAAAAAATAGTTATTCGTATCTTAGACTATACCAGAAGTTTACAAGGTATTGATAGTCTAGGTTTTAATCCAGCTAACTTAGTAAAATTAAAAAGAATGATGGGTGTTCCTAATGGAATTATCTTGGTAACTGGAGCAACCGGTTCTGGTAAATCTACAACAGTTTACTCTATATTGCAAGGACTAAATAAGCCTGAAATAAACATTATTACTGTTGAAGACCCAATTGAAATGAACATTGAAGGTATGAACCAAGTTCAAGTTAATGCTGAAATTGGTATGACTTTCGCTGCTGCTCTTCGTTCTATCTTACGTCAAGACCCGAACGTTATTCTAATCGGAGAAATTCGTGACTCAGAAACAGCACAAATTGCCGTACGTGCTTCAATTACTGGACACTTAGTTTTATCAACAATCCATACCAATAACTCACTATCAACTATTGAACGTTTACTTGATATGGATGTTGAACGTTACTTATTATCAACTGCCCTAACTGGTATCATTTCTCAAAGACTTGCTAAACAATTATGTATGAAATGTCGAGTTGAAAGAGAAACAACAAAATACGAGAAAAAAGTATTTAAAAAATTCATGAATAAAGACGTTGAAAAAATATATGATGCTAACCCAGAAGGTTGTAAAGCTTGTCGTAAAGGTTATAAAGGACGTATCGCAATTCAAGAAGTACTAGAATTAGATGAAGAAATAAGAAATGCTCTAAATGATACAAAACTATCAAAAGAACAATTAAGTGACATGGTATATACAAATAAAACAATTACTATGTTACAAGACGCTCTAGGTAAATGTATCGCTGGACTAACAAGCTTCGAAGAAGTATACAGAGTTATTGAAATAGAAAGTGATCCAGATGATGATTCAACTGGTAGTTCACTAACAAAATCTATTGACGATGAAAACATATTAGATAGTGCAATTCCAAAAACTGATGAGAATAAGGAAAAAGAAAAGGAACCAGTTCCAACTGTTCCAGTAGAAAAACCAAAAATTGAAGAGGTAAAAGTAGAAAAGAAGGAAGAAGTTAAGGAAAAAGAACAACCATTAATTATTACCCCACCTACTATTAAAGAACCAATTCCTAATATCGTTCCAGAAAAACCAAAGGTTGAAGAAATAAAAGGACAAGAAGTAAAATCTTCTACTACTCAAGTAATAACACCACCTGTACCAAAACAACAAACAGTAAATATTGATAAGAATCCTACTATCCCTATTGTAAAACCAGAAACAATTGCTAAACAAACAGCACCAATTACAAAAGAGATGCCTGTAATTATTCCAAATCAAGTAAAACCAGTAACACCACAACAACAAATAATACCTAATATACAACAAAAACAAAGTACTATTCCAAATAATAAAGTATTAGAACCTATTACAATAAATAAACCAATTCTACAACCTCAAAGTTTAATAACTGATTCAAAGCAACCAGTAATGCAAAATGCTAAACAAATCCAACAAGTTCAACCAGTAACTAAAAACACTAAACCAACATTAGTACAATCAACAAGTCAAACACCAGGTTTAGTAAATAATCAAAAAATAGTACAACCTACTAATCAAGCTATATCACAACAAGCAAAACCAGTAATACAAAATATTAAACCTGTACAACCAATAAATGAAAATACCAAACCGGTTCAACAAATACAACAAGTTCAACAAACTCCAATTGTTAAACCAGTACAACAAACACAACCATTAATTCAAAATATTAAACCGGGTGGACAAATAGTAAATCAAACACCAAGTTTAGTAAATAATCAAAAAACAGTACAACCCGTTGGACAGGTAACACCAAGTATTAAACAAACACAGCCTATTGGACAAATTCCAATAAAACAAGTACAACAAGTTACTCAGCAACAAGTAAAACCAGTTGCAACTGTACAATTACCAAAATTAGGAGAAACTCAATAGTTTCTCTTTTTTAATTCAAAGAAAAAGAAACGATTTTTTTCGTTTCTTTTATTTTATTATCTTAATCAGTACAATTGTATTTTGCACATCCACAAACCGAACCAGTTCCATATTTATATGACTGACAAGTACAGCTAGTTGTATAAGTAGAACCATTTAAACCAGAAGAACAAGAAGGTCTAGATCCACCAGAATTACAAGTTGGAAGTCCATTTCCTGCAAAACCAGATACCCAACCATAAGTATAACTTGAAGCATTTCCTGGAGAACAACTTCCACTACTAGAAACATTCTTAACACAGAACTTTCCACTTAAAGTCCAACCAGAAGGACAACTATATACCCAATGTGCACCAGCACAAGTCATTTGTTTATAAACACAGCCTGAAATAGCCTCACATTTTTTTCTTCTTTCTGAAGCATTTGAACCAGTAACTTTAAGACATATATTAGTACCTGTGGCCGACATAGTACAACTCTTTGAAGTCATCTTGCATTGATCATATCTTGAAGAATAACTTTCACATCCAAAACTACTATGCCTACATGAATTATATGATGTGCATGATTTACGTACAACTGTAAATGACTTAGTAACAGTAGAAGTATTACCTGCTTTATCAGTACATGAATATGTTGTAGTATTACCAGATCTTGGAGTACCTAAAGAATCAGATGCAGAAGATGTTCCAGTAGTTGTTGTACCCATATCTTCAATAACAGCTCCTCCACTTCTCATCCCTGATAAAGAATCAGAACAACTTACAGATATAGCTTTTCCAGAACACCATGTAGTACCAGTACCAACACTATCTGTTGAAATACTAGGTTTAGTTTTATCTATTCCAAATGTAGTAGAACAAGAATTAACATTACCCGCTTTATCTTTTACATAACCATACCATTTTATACTACTACCTTCAGAACTGGCCGTACCAGAAGTTTTATTAGAATATGATGCTGAACTAGATGATGATACATCATAAGAAGCAACGCCTGATAAACTATCACTTTTTCTTGCTAATTTTACAGTAACATTACTTCTAAACCATTTTTCTACACCTTCAGTTCCGGAAGTAGAAAGAGAACAAGTTGGTTTAGAAGTATCAACCTTAAAACTACCTGAATTACAGGTTCCTTTATTACCAGCTTCATCTTTTACAAATCCATACCAAGTTATACCAGCAGTATCAGATTGAGTGCCTGAAGTATTACCACCATAAGATGCAGAATTACTATTTTTAACATCATAACTTAAAGGACTGTTAACAGCTCTATCACTAGATCCTTTTGGATCAGTCGTATTAATAGTTAAAGTAACATTAGTCTTGTACCAACTATTATCTCCATTTGGACTTGCTATATTCTTAGTAACTGTACAAGTAGGAGCAGTCTTATCTATCTTTATCATACTACGTCCAGGTTCTGAACAGTTTCCTGCCAAATCACAAGCTCTTATTTCAACATACTCTCCTCTTTCTTTAGA
>ENA-OROD01001798-OROD01001798.1-human-gut-metagenome-genome-assembly--contig:-NODE-1798-length-16504-cov-2.835005_pt1 | contig 16504 bp, 10 predicted proteins | sample MGYA00242123_ERZ509038 | MGnify/ENA primary metagenome ERZ509038 (study PRJEB26280, sample SAMEA2338719) | human gut metagenome | biome: human gut; feature: human-associated habitat; material: faeces... | reverse complement strand
TTGTGCAGATTACTGCGGATGAACTCCTTCTCCTCCGGATTCTGCATCCGGCGCCGACTCAGCAGGAGTCCGGTCCCGCGGTTCAACAGCAGACGCGCCCCTTCGCGCCACGGCAGTTCGCGCCATTGGAGACGCGGCACTCCGGAAAGAACGGAGGAATCGCCGTATATGATCCGGTTTCCGGCAAGAAGCTCCTGAACCATCAGCGTTTTTTCGTTGCGTATCAGCCATTGGAATGCGGGAACGATGAAAAAATCGACGTCTATGGAAAGGATCTCTTTCCACTTCCTGCCGAGGTGCCGGAAAGCGGATTGGAGTGAATCTGCGGAAATGCCGTCATGAGGGATGACGAAGAAATCGAGATCATTGCAGAGTGCGCCTTCCGGAGTCGCTCCCCCTTCGCCACGCCCGTAGCCTCCGCCCAGGACAACGGCGCGGACCCCGCTGCACTCCGGCATTTTCCCGATTTCCCGTGCCATGAGTTCGAGCGAATGTCCCAGCAGAGTTTCTGCCGCCGGATTTTTCAGGAAAGTGTAGAACATTACCTGCCGGCCTGCCGGTGATACTCCTCGCGGAGCGCCAGAATCGCGGCGATTCCCTGCCGGCAGAGTTCTGCGTCAGGTATTTTTGCTGCGGCATTGAGTTCCTTGGCTGCTGCAAGCAGATCTTCCGCTCCCATATTGGCTGTGAAGCCGGAAAGCGTGTGCGTAATGATCCGGATCGCAGAAAAATCAGGATTTTCCATCTCTGTCTTCAACTGTTCACAGCAATCATCCAGAGAGACCAGAAAGGTATCAATGAATTCCGGAATTTCTTCGTCGGGCAGTTCCAGCATGTCTTTCAGATGGTTGACAATATCAGTTATCATTTTTTTCCCCGCTTTTCAGAGTAAAACAAGTCTCATTCAAATCGCAGTAAGAGTTGTATGTCACATGGTCCGTGATTGCCTGAAGAATCTGCATTCCCCTGCCGGATGTGGCGGGAGAACTTCTGTCTTCTGCATTCCGTCCATCAATGTTTTCCATATTGGACGGATCCCATTTCTTACCGTGTTCCAATCCCCGGATTTTGAATTTCCCCTTTTCCTTTGCTATATTGATGTAAATCAGGTCCGGTCTCTGGTTGGAACCGGCGTTCCCGTGGACGATCACATTGTTCAGGAATTCATGCACGCAAAGTTCTATTTCCGAAATCTGCCGCAGGTCTTCCGCTATGGATGAGAATTCCGTTGCAACCTTGTTCACCTCGGACAGTTTTGCCGGAATCAGGCGCTCGATACAGTCTGCTCTGCATTGGCGTTTCTGGAGGGCGACTACCGTGAAATCATCGGAAATGTTCTCATATCCCATCTGTTCCATCATGCTTTTCAGGCGATAGGGAAATACCGTTGCATCGGTATCCGCAGTCAATGCTTCCACAATATCATGCAATTCGTTCTTTGTGATGAACTCGCCATCTTCCCCGGCGGTATCGAAAACCCCGTCCGTGACTCCGAGAAACATGGTGTCATCGTCAAAATCATACTCAAAATTATCTTCCGCCCGGTATTCGGCATTTGCAAACCACCCCAGCGGAATTCCGCCTTTGTCTTCTCCTGCGGTGAACAGCGGCTCTCTGCCTGCCGGACAGATCAGAAGCGGAGGGTGTCCGGCGGAGTGCAGGACCAGATGATTGGATTTGAAATCAAAAAGAACCGCGAGTGCGGTCATATAAGTATTCCCGCGCAGTTCATCACAGAAAAATCTGTTCAGGTCGGCAAGCAGTCCGTGGACAGTGAAATTCTGCTCATGCGCCTTGATTTTGAGAATCGCCTGAACCGTCGCCATATAGAGTGCGGCGGAAATGCCGTGTCCGGCGATGTCGCCGATAAAAAACAGATACCGTGATTCATCCAGCCTGATCAATTCGAAAATATCTCCCGAAACCTGCATCGCGGGAACATAGAGGGAAGAAACCAGAACCTTGTCGTCCAGAATGCACCAGTCCGGCAGCAGAATCCGCTGAAGGTCTCCGGCGAGTTTCAGTTCCGATTCCAGATTGTCGCGGTAGACCCTGTCAAGCTGGCGTGTCCGGTGCATGTTCACGACTTCCGTGATTTTCTGCACCAGAACCTTTTTATCGAAGACTTTATTCAGGTAATAGGTGTTGGAATCCCATGTAATCTGGTTGAGCATGGTCATGTTGCCGTCGTCGATCATGGCGGTCAGAAAAATGATCGGACGCTCCTTATCGACTTCCCGGATCAGCTTCCGCAGCTCAAAGCCGTCGATTCCCGGCATGATCACGTCCAGAAGGAGAATATCGAAATACTGCTTTTTGAATTCCTGAAGGGCATCAATTGCATTGGTGCAGGTTACCAGTTCAAAATTTCCGCCGCGCAGACATCCTTTCAGGATCATCAGGTTGGCGGGAGCGTCATCAACAGCCAGAACTTTAATTTTATCACTCATTGAGGTCGTGTTTTCTCCATATTCAAGGATCACGGAACAGTAGCTGGAAGCAGAACCGAATTTTATAATATACATGCACCCCTGCACTTGTCAAGCACGCCGCAGGGAAAGCCGTGGAAACCTTTTCCCGGATTCACCCGGTCGGAAGCCCGGTCGGAAAAGGATTCGGGCAGGCACCGATGGAAAATAAGTCCGCCGTTTTTCTGTATTCATTACTATGAGCCGATAATGATTTTTCCGGATTTTTTTTATTTTTATTGTTGCTTTTAAGATTACAATAGTTATCTTATATATAACGATAATTCTCTGCCGGATATGGAAACTGCAAAAGAAAGGAATCAGGAAATGAAGGCGTATCTGAAATTTTCACTGTGGAGCGCAGTTGTCGCTGTTGCGGCTTATGGTGGATGGTGGCATCTCGTCACGGCGCTGGCTGTCTTCGGAATCACCTCAATTGTAATGAAACTGCGGCTCTCGAAAAAGGAGACGGAACTCGTATGGATCGGGGATGTTCCGAAAGGAGATGATGGAGACACGTCTTTCGTGGATACTTCTTGTCTCTGCGATCCTGAAATGGAAGAGAAAATTACCGGAAAAGAGAAAACTTTGCAACGGATCGACTCATGGGAACATACTTTGCTGATGGTTTTCTGCATTCTTGCCGGATTCTCTTTGCTCTGCGGCGCTTTCAGGGTTGCGATGTATGAAGCATTGCTGAACCTTATTCCGGCATGTGCTTGTGAAATCATTGCACGTGTGCAGAAGGAACGTTTTCAGAAAGCCTGCCATGCGATGGAACGCAGGAGAGACGCACTGCTGCTTGAGAAGCCGCGTCCGTATTTATGGATTGGCGACACACGGGCGCAGAGTCGGATCTGCCGCCTTTTCGAGACGGAAAAAGAGGCGCGCATTGCCTGGGGAATCTGCTGTCTGGCGGAATTTGATTTCATGATTTACCCGCGGGATTTCTTTCCGCTGGCATGTGGAGGCAGATACCCGCAGGGGAAGGAACGTCTGGAAAAGATTTTTCAGATGACGGTCCGTCCTGTGACTTTTGGAAAGCTTGTCAGGGAAGTTGCTGCAAGACAAAACCGTCCTTTCCCGAAGTCTGCAAAGGATGTGTTCCTTCCGGTCGGAACAGCATCCGCTCCACCGCTCTCCGCACGGCTTGCGAGGGCCTATGATCCCCGGCATGGTTCATGGAGAATCAATGCCCTCATTTCGGAGGAGGAAATGAAAGCGCGTCCTGAATTTTCGGAGATCCGTTTCTGTTCCTACTGGCGAACCCGCGAAGAAGCTGCGGCGGCATTGAGTGTGCGCGGATTGCTCGTCGAAGCGGAATGGTGGGATGCCGATGCGATGTGCTACCCGAACGATCCGATGCTGCTGTTTTTCTGCCGCATTGATTCGATGGATGATGTGGAATTCGTCATGGAAATTGAAGAGCATTTCGGGATTTCGATTCCTGACGGAGAGTGCGAAATACTGAATCGTGCCACATTTGGCGACTTTGTCGCTTATCTTCTGGATAAGCAGAAACAACAGGTATCTTATGCCGGAAAGGAGAAAAAGAACGGGGACAGGATGAAATCTTGATTTTTTTGCTTTATATGTTTATTTTTTTGATAACTTGTGTTATCTTTATGGCAACAATTAAGAGCAGGAGGGCTGATATGCTGGAAAAAATTATCGGTTCGCAGAGCCGCGCGGAAATTTTCAGAAAGCTGTTTACGAAGGACGCACCGACGTTTTATCTGCGCAAACTTGCGCGCGAAGCGGGATTCAGCGCCCCGGTCATACACCGGGAATTGCGGAATCTGCTTGACCTGGGGCTTGTCCATCAGAATACCGACGGCAACCGGATCAACTTTTCCGCCAACCGGAAACATCCGCTTTTTCCCGTGATATGCAAGTTGGTGGAAAAGACGGATCATTTGGAACAGTAGAAAAATGAGGCAGGCCGGGCGGTTTGTAAAAAATTGGTTGAGTTGGCTGCATTGCCGTCGCCCGGTCTTGCCTTCGGATGTCCGGTCCCGCGGCACATTTTCATGAATCCATAGCGGAAACGCCGTGCGGCGATGATTCCTGCCGATAACTAAAGCACTATATTTATTAATGTTCAAAAGAATTGTGCCTGCCTTCTTTCCGCTGATTTTCTTCTTTCTTTTTCTTGATATGGGGAAATCGGGGATGATATTATGGAAGCGACTCAAGCGGAACAATTAAAAGAGGGTGTTTTTATGAAAGAAGAAAAGAATTATGATTTTCTCTACCGGATGCGCGAAATCCATAAGGCGGACAGGCGCAATTGTGAGCTGGAACCCGTCGGCGGCGAAACTGTGGTCGATTCCTCGTGGGTGATCGCGGTCAAAGACTCCGCTTCAGAGATGGTAAGGAAAGCGGCGGCGGATCTGCAGGACTACCTGTTCACCAGCATGAATGTCTCCATACGGATTGAAAAAACTGTCGCGGCGGAAAAGAAGGCGAAACAGATTCTGCTCGTGACGAAAAACGATTTCAACGGTGTGCTTTCGCCTGTTCCGGAAAAACGCGGCTCTTATTTCTTTGAATGTGACGGAGAAAACATTCTTGTCTGCGGGGCGGAAGAACGAGGCGTCCTTTACGGCGCGATTCACATTGAAGACCTTATGAATCTGCGTGAAGCGCCCTACCTGAAAAAATGCGCGTATCTGCGGGAGCCGCTCGTAAGAATGCGCAGTGTCCATTCAGGTTCCGGCATCGACGATTTTCCCGACTGGCAGCTCAATGCGATTGTCCACGCCGGATTCAACGCGATCGACGTGTTTGTGAAGGATATCGACACGACGACGCGCGGTTACTGCAATATCAACGATATTATCGAGCGGGCGTCCGAATATGGAATCGACGTGGTGCTCTACAACTATGTCCGCTGTTACAAACATCCCGATGACGCGGACGCGGAGGAGTTCTTCGATTCCGTTTACGGCAATCTCGCACGGCATTATCCGAAAGCGCGCGCGATCAGTCTTGTCGGCGAGTCTCTGGAGTTTCCCAGCAAGGACCCCGCAACCACGGGCAAACGCTGCCGCGACAGCGTCGTGGACGGCATCCCGGATACGCGTCCGAGCCCGGGATGGTATCCCTGCTGCGATTATCCGGCGTTTCTGAACGCGATCAAACGTGCCGTTCACAAAGTGAATCCGGAAATCGAGGTGATTTTCAGTACTTACAACTGGGGCTGGGCGCCGCTCGAAGTCCGTAAGAAATTCCTTGAGAGTTTCCCGAAGGATATTACACTTCAGATCACGTTTGAAATCTTCAAGGCGAACGAGCGCGGCGATCTTAAAACGCCGGTCATGGACTATACGATTTCCGCGACGGAGCCCGGTTATTACTTCTCCAGCGAGGCGAAAATCGCGCATGAGCTGGGGCTCCGCATCCGCGCGACAAGCAATCTTGCCGGCACGACATGGGATTTCGGCTGCGCTCCGTATGTTCCCGTTCCGCAGCGCTGGATCAGGAAGATGCTCAACCTGAAACGCTATCTCAAGGAGTGCGGCGTCAACAGCTTTTATGAAAATCATCACTACGGCTGGTGGGAAAATCCGACGCTTGACCTTGCGAAAGAGATTTTCTTCACGCCGGAACATGATGAACTGGACGGTTTTCTCCGTTTGCTTGCCGTTCGCGATTATGGCGGAGAGGCGGCGGACAAAGTCGTGGATGCATGGAATCTCTGGAGCAATGCCATGGATTTCTACGTCGCCTCCAATGAAGACCAGTATGGACCGTGGCGGACGGGACCGTCCTATCCGTTCATTTTCCAGCCGAATATTTCACGCACCATGGCGAACAAGGAGATTCAGTTCCCGACTGCGCCGCATGCGCACTTCGGATACAAGATCATCAAAACGCTGTATCAGCCCTATGAAAATGAGAACCAGTCGCCGGGGCCGCTCCGTTATCCGGTCGAGCTGAAAGATCTGGAGAAGATGCTCGAACTGTGGGAGAAGGGGTTGTCCGTTCTGGAAGAGGCGCTTCCGCTGATGCCTCCGAAAAAACGTGATAACGGTGATCGTCTTTATGCGCTTGCAAAATTCATGCGCAATGCCGTGCGCACCGTGATTCACATGAAAAACTGGTGGATGCTCAACATCAGACTCCAGAGCCTTTCTTCGCGTGAGGAGATGCTTGCGGTGCTTGATAAAATTGAAGCCGTTGCAAAAGAGGAAGTTCAGAATGTGCTTGATACGATTCCATGTGTCGAGACCGATTCCCGCATCGGCTGGGAACCCAGCATGGAATATGTCTGCGACAAATGGCACCTTGAATGGAAGCTCCGGCAGATGGAGAGCATGATGCTGGACATTATCGCCTACCGCAAAATGATTCAGTTATAAAACTCATGGGAGGGAAAATGCGCACTCTGGCAACGGGATTCGCAGGGCTTCTTCTGGCAGGCGCCTGTCTTGCGCAGGAGCTTCGTCTGCCGATGGGGAAGGAGCTGTCCGCAGGAGGATTTGTCACGACGCGCGGGGAGATCCCCGGACTGAATACGGAAGTCAAAGTGCGCAGAGATGCGGAAAACCTCTATCTTACCATATTCAATGAACTCGAACCGGGGACGCGCCCGAAAGTCGCCGGACACAGGGATGACGATGTTTCCATTTTCGGCGGCGAAGTCGTGGAGGTCATTCTTTCCCCGGAACCGGAGAGCGGCGTCTACTATCATCTCGCGGTCAACCCGAACGGAGCTCTCTATTCCGCGAAAAAACGTGATATGAGCTGGAACCCGCCCGTCAGCCGCAAGATCGACTGGAAAGACAGCGGCTGGAGCGCCGGACTCGTGATTCCCTTTTCCGCGTTTGGCGGGAAAGAACCCGGAGCGGGAACGGCCTGGGGGGTGAACTTCGCCTCCGGGCGGACCGTTCAGGGCGGGTATTCCGCGAACTGGTCGGGCGCATCGGATTATCATGATGTGAAACAGCTCGGAAAATTGATCTTTTCGGGCGGGGAAAAACAGGAAACGGCGGAGATCAGGAAACTGGTTCTCAGAAACAATACCGTTTTTCTGGAACTCGGCATTTCCGGAAAGACGGCCGGGGGCTCTCCGTGGATACGAGTCACGCTGAACGGGCAGAAGTATGAGCCGGAAAAGATGGAGTCCGGCGGCGACTGCATGGCAAGTTCGTGGAAAATTCCGCTGTCACAGGACTACCTTCCGCAGAAAAGCAGCCATATTCTTGAGGTGCTGGTCAAAGACAAGCCGGACGGACGGGTTCTTTTTCATAAGAAAGCGCTGGCGAACTCCGCCCATGCCGGTGATCTGAAACTTGACCGGTTCTATTATACGTATGATGACGGCAAAGTCAATTATTCTCATGATTTTGCCGAGCCCGCCGAAATTACCGTAAGCAGGGACGGGAAAGTCTGCCGGACCATTCGGAATGCGGAAAAAACGGGAGTGTTTTATTTTGCCGGTCCGCCAACGGGAAAGAAAGCTGCGCCGGGACTGGCTCCGGGACGGTATGTGATGGAAGTATCTTCCGGGAACAAGAGAACTTCGCGTGTGTTTTTCATTCTCGGCAAGGTCCCGGCGCCTGTTCCGATCCGTGCTGAAGCGGAACTTAAAATAGACGGCGATATCTTTACGCTGGACGGTATGCCTGTGTTTCTTCTGGGGGGGAGCCCGACCGGGAAAGCGTTTCTGCAATTCGGGGACGCGTTCAATGTCGATTACGGCAGATACGGAGTCCAGCCGAATGCGGTTCAAATCCTCGGCATTCCCGGATATCGCCTGACCAGACAGCCTGCCACCGGTTATATATTTCCCCCGGACGCCGGATTCAAACGGATCGTAGACAAGTCGCTTGAGTCCGGCGGGAAGATGAAACGTTTCTTCACGCGGATTGCCTATGAAGCGCAGATGAACGTTTATGAAAAGAATGCGGACGGAAAGCTGACGGAGAAAAATCCGCCGGAGTTCTATGCCGGTTTATACCGGCATCTCAAGGCAAAAGCGCCGGAACGTTATTTTTCGATTCATATTGACCATCACGGCAATCTGAAGGAGTTTGCCTCCGTGTGCGATATTTTCGAGACAGCCTGCTGGAGTTCAAGTTTTTCGCCTGCGATGATCCCGAATCTCGTCCGTGACATGAAAGAAGCCAAGACTGCGGCAGGCTGCAAGCCGGTCATTTTCTGGCTCGGCGGGACGATTCCCAATGTATCGTGCCGGACTGCCGAAGAACTGCGGGCGGGTATCTATCTTGCCGTCATTCACGATCTTGCGGGGATTATTTTGCATATGGGGCACGGCTATCTGCCTCAGGAGCGTTCGCGTCTCTGGTCGCTGATTTCCGGCGTCAATGCCGAGATACAGAGATTCTATCCGGAATTCCGCAAAGGCGGACTGCTCCGGGATTTTGTATTGAAATCCTCGGAAGGTTTTGCGTATGCGGCGAGGAAAAGCGGCGATAAGGTGATTCTGGTGGCGGTGAATCTTTCCGGCGGTGAAAAACGTCTTGCCATGAAAACGGTGAATGGTGACATTGACGATGTCTTTACTCCATACGAACCCAAAGTCTATGAAGCGGAGAAACAGGGAATTGCAGAATTGCCGCTCTGAGTCAATCCCGTTTCCGTGAATTTCCGAAAAAAACTGCCGGTTTGCGCCGGAGCTATTTCACCGTGATTTTTGCCGCGGGGCGGACTGTATCCGGCAGGAAGGCGAGGGCGGCGATGTCGGGGTATTTCTCCTTGAGTTCGATCAACGCTTCCGCGGGAGGCCGCGGCATACGCCCGAGATAAGACTCGATACGACGGAACAGAAGCTGGTTGAAACGCCTGTAATCCGCAAGCTGCGCCGGGTAAAGGTGAATCAGTTTTGCGTCCTGCGGGACGAGCTCCTGCGCCGTTCCCCGCGCGAGTTTGCGGTCTGCGGCGAACATCGTGTAAGCCTTGCCGTCTTTCCGGAATTCATAAAGTTCCTGCTGCGGATCGCTGTTCAGAATACGCACTGCAAATGCATCGAACCCGTAGAGCGCCGCAAGGTCGAACAGATCGCCGAGCGGAGCTTTCTGCAACTGTGCGAGAACGGTATCCATATCCGCTGTCTGCTGAACCTGTTTTGATTGCGCGAGCCATGCCTGCCAGCGCCGGAAATCATCGGGCGTCCAGGGCGAAGTCAGAACGGAGGGCGGTTGCCCGCAGGAGTCGAAGAAATCGGTATAAACGGCATTCGGGAGCTGAAAATCGGAGTCGGGGACGATCTGCGAAGCATAGATGAAGGCGTTTTTCATATCGCCGTTTTCGACGGCATTCTGCCATTTGACGACAATATCCTGCGGCACATCGGCCGTCTTTTCCTCTCCCTGCCGGAAGATGTTCCCGTAATCCCGGAAAAATCCCAGGAATCCGGCGAACACCACCAGAAGCGCGGCGAGAAGAACCAGAAACGCGGTAATCCTTGTTTTCAGCTCGGAATCCTTGTTCATGCCGTCACCGATACCTTCCGGATTGTCTGCGGAATGAAACAGATCAGGTCATCCGCAATGAGTCCGCGCGAACCGACGGGGATTGCCAGTTCCGCGGCATAACCGTGGAGGAACACCGCCGCGCGCGCACATTCAAAAACCGTGTATCTTCCGTTTGCGAGGAACGCCCCGATCATGCCGGAAAGAATGTCGCCGCTTCCCGCCGTGGCAAGCGCGGGGCACCCGCTCAGGTTGACCGCACAGCTTCCGTCTTTGCCCGCAACAACCGTATGCGCCCCTTTCAGCACGATTGTGGAACGGAGTCTTGCGGCAAGTGCTTTCGCCTGTTCGATTCTGGTTTGCCCTGCGTCGATCCCGAACGCCTCCGCCAGACGCTTCATTTCGCCCGGATGCGGTGTAAACACGGCGTCCGCATTGATCTTTTCCGCGAGCTCCGGATTGCCCGCCAGCAGATTCAAGGCATCGGCGTCCGCCAGCACTCTTTTGCCGGAGGTCAGCACCTGTTCCAGAACGGACAGGGTATTGGAGTCGGTTCCCATGCCGGGCCCGATCACGACGGCATCCGCTTTCTCCAGGAGCTCACCGATTCCTGTTCTGGAGTCTTCGCAGAAGAAACCGAGACAGGAGTCCGGGATTTTGCGGACGATCATTGCTTTGGGCGGATTGGCGAACAGGTGCGCGCTTTCGGGAATTGCCACGGTGACGAGCCCCGCCGACGTGCGGAGCGCCGCTTCTCCCGCCAGAGCCGGAGCGCCGGAATAGAGTCTGCTGCCGCCGATCACGAGGAGATGCCCGCGCGAGTTCTTGTGAATGTCGAACGCCTCCCTCGGCAGATATTTCCTGACGTCGGCTTCGACGGTGCATTCGGTATATTCGGTGACTTCCTCCACATAACGCGGCGGAATGCCGATGTCCGCGACTTTGATTCTGCCGCATCTGCGTATGCCTTCCTCGGAAAGCATACCGGCTTTCGGCAGCGCCATTGTGACCGTGAGATCGGCAGTGACCGCATCGCCGGAGATTTCCCCCGTATCGGCGTTGAGCCCGGAGGGAATGTCAAGGGAGACGACGGGGTGTCCCGACTCGTTGACGAGCCTGATCCATGACGCGAACGGTTCGCGCAGTTCTCCGTGAAAGCCGGTGCCGAGCAGTCCGTCCACGATCAGGACGTTCGGTATTTCAAGATCGGATTTCTGAAGTCCGTAAGTGATCCTGCCTTTGATCTTGTCCGGCAGTTCCTTGAACATCGCCAAAGCATCTCCCTGCAATTCTTCCTCGGCGGCGACGCAGTGCAGGAACACGTTGTATTCACTGAGATTCGCCATCAGTTTTGCCACGACGAATGCGTCTCCGGCATTGTTGCCTTTCCCGGCGAGAACGATGATATTGCGCGGGAAGACGTCGAATTTCATCAGTTTTGAAATATATTCCATGATTGCCGAGGTCGCAAGCGCGCCCGCTATTCTCATAAGACGTTCTCCGGGAATTCCCGCTTCTTCGATGGCGCGGCGGTCGAGGCTGCGCATCACTGTTCCGCTGACAGCTTTCATAGTAAAACCCTTCCTTTTCGATTGCATTTGCATTTGAAGAATAAGATAAACAGAAAAAGCATAAAATCAATATCTCTCTTTTACGAATTTGATTGAAAAAGTTTTTCCCGTGTGATATTTTATAAGATATTTTTTCGTTTTCTGACCATGGATCTGTTTGACCAGAAGGGATATTTATGAAAATTTCTTCCGTATTTGCCGCCGTCGGCGGAGTTGTTCTTGCCGTTGCCGTATCAAGCTGCCGTGAAGTGGAGAAGAAAACGCCTCCGCCGCCGTCTGTCGTTGTCGAAGAAGCCGCGGAGTTTGATTTCGCGGATTCCTGTACAGAGGTCGGGACGGTTGCCGCATTTGATTCCGTGGACCTCGTTGCGAATGTTTCCGGTTTTCTTACCGAGGTGAACTTCAAGGAGGGGGCGCTGGTGAAGAAAGGGGAAAAACTGTTCCAGATCGATCCCGCCGTTTACGATGCAGCGGTGAAAAAAGCGACCGCCGATCTCCGGAAGGCGCAGGCGGATTTGAAAAATGCCGAAATTGAATATGACCGCCAGAAACAGCTTCTCCGCAAGGACGCCACGGCAAAGCGCAATTACGATCTTGCCGAGATGAATAAGATGACGGCGGCTGCGGACGTGCTTGCCGCGGAAGCCGGTCTGGAACAGGCGAAAGTCAACCTTTCCTATACACGGGTCCTTGCGCCGTTTGACGGCTGGATCAGCTTCAAGAAATACAGTGCCGGGAACATGGTCGGACCGACTTCCGGCGTGCTTGCCACCGTGGTGAGAAACGGCGATGTCAAAATATATTTCTCTATCAGTGAGACGGACATGCTGCGTCTGCTCCGTTCCTATCCGGGAGCCGACAGGGATGCGGATAAAAAAGGACCGGAGGTCGAAATTGATTTTCAGGACGGAGTGAAATACGAGTATCCGGGCAGGATCAGCGCATGGAACAACGCCATCAGCGACGGCACCGGCACGTTCCGCCTGCAGGCTGTTGCAAAGAACCCGGACCGGAAACTTTTTCCCGGCATGTATGTCCGCGTGAAGATACGGGTGGAGCCTTATTCCAGGCAGATCATGATCCGCAATGAGGCGATCATGCGCGAACAGCTCGGCAATTTTGTTTTCGTTGTGAATAAAGACAATAAAATTGAACGGCGCAAGGTGACGCTCGGCGGGAAAAACGGCGGTTACTATGCCGTCAGGGAAGGTTTGAAGAAAGGGGAGCGGATCGTGATTGCCGGTTTGCAGAAAGCGCAGCCGGGGAGTATCGTGACTCCCATTGCGAACAAGGAGCAGGCCCCGGACGGTTCCGCGACTCCGGTTGCGAACGCGAAATAAAAGGGGATAACTTATGATCAGCCAGTTCTTCATCAACCGTCCGAGGTTCGCTATCGTGATTGCGATTCTCTTTCTGCTCAGCGGATTGATTGCGCTCTTTACTTTGCCGATTACACTTTACCCGAATATCACGCCGTCCGTGATTACCGTTTCGACCCGTTATCCGGGAGCCGATGCGCAGACTGTGCTCGACACCGTGATTCAGCCGATCGAATCGCAGATCAACGGCGTCAAGCGGATGCTCTACATGTCGTCAACCGCGACGGACGACGGTTCGGCTTCGGTCAAGGTGACGTTTGACATCGGAACGGACGGGGATACGAATACGGTCAACACGCAGAACCGTGTCAACTGGGCGACGGCGCAGCTTCCGCAGGAAGTGCAGCGCCAGGGAGTGATTACGAAGGAGGCGTCGAGCAATATCCTTGCCGTCATTACGCTTTATTCTCCGAACGGGACTTACAGTGAGCTTGAGCTGAGCAACTTCATGTCGATTTCGGTGAAGGATGAGATCGCGCGGATTCCCGGCGTCGGGGATGTGATGGAGTTCGGCGAGATGACCTATGCCATGCGAATCTGGCTGGATACCATGCGCATGGCTTCGCTGAAGGTCACGGTGGAGGATGTCAGCAGCGCGATTGCCTCGCAGAACGTCCAGGTTTCCGCCGGCGCGCTGGGAGATGCGCCGTCCTCGCCGGATCAGGCGGAACGTCTTTCCGTTGCCGCGCAGGGGCGTCTGGCGAATCCGGAGCAGTTCGGCAGTATCGTGATCCGTTCCAATTCCGACGGATCGCAGGTCCGGCTCCGCGATATTGCCCGCGTCGAGATGGGGGCGGAAACTTACAGCGGCATTTCAACGTTGAACGGCAAACCCGCCGCCATGCTTGCAGTTTATCAGTTGAATGAGGCAAACGGACTGGAAATTGCCAGGGAGATCAACAAACGTCTGGACCGCCTGAAGAACAATCTTTTCCCGGAAGACCTGGAATACGGCATCCAGTATGATACGACCAAATTTATCACCGCATCTATTGACGAGGTGAAAAATACGCTTTTCGAGGCGGTTCTGCTGGTGGTGCTCGTTACATTTCTTTTTCTTCAGGACTGGCGTTCCACGCTGGTTCCGACGATTGCCATTCCCGTTTCGCTTGTCGGAACGTTCGCCGTCATGCTGGGGATCGGTTACAGCATCAATATGACGACGCTGTTCGGGCTGATCCTTGCGATCGGCATCGTGGTGGATGACGCGATTGTCGTGATAGAGAATGTGAGCCGGCTGATGGAGGAGGAGCACCTGCCGCCGAAGGAGGCGGCGCTCAAGTCCATGAAACAGGTGACAGGCCCCATCATCGCCACGACTTCGGTTCTGCTGGCGATGTTCGTTCCGGTCTGTTTTCTTCCGGGGATCACCGGCGTGATGTACCGTCAGTTCGGAATCACGATTTCCGTGGCTGTGTTCATCTCAATGATCAACGCACTGACACTCAGCCCCGCACTCTGCGCGCTGCTTCTGAAACCGGTTGACCCGAACCGGAGAAAATTTTTCTTCTTCCGCTGGTTCGATGCCGGATTCGACAAGCTGACGCGCGGGTATTCCGCCATTGTGAAATCGCTCCTGCGGAAATCCGTCCTTGTGCTTCTGCTGTATGCGGTCATGGGCGCGGGAGCTCTCAAGCTCTATACGCTCCTGCCGACCGGATTCATTCCGAACGAGGATCAGGGGGCGTTTTTCGTGAGCGTCCAGCTTCCCGACGGCGCTTCGCTGATGCGTACGGAGAAAGTGACGCAGAAAGTGACAGGGATACTGCGCGGGATTCCCGAAGTGGAGGACTTCATCTTCACTTCCGGCTTCAATATCCTGAACGGGATCAATGCCTCCAACTGCGCATTCGGCATTGTGACGCTGAAAGACTGGTCCGAGCGCAAGGACAAAGAGAAACAGCAGGATGCGGTCATTGCAAAATTCTACGCGAAAGCATTGCAGATTCCGGATGCGTCGATCGTCCCGTTCGGCGTGCCGTCGATTCCCGGACTCGGAACCACGAGCGGTTTTTCCCTGATGCTCCAGGACACCTCCGGCAACATGACTCCGCAGGATTTTCAGAAGACGCTGAACGAGATTCTCGTGGAGGCGAACAATTCGCCGGTCTTCTCCAGCGTCTATTCGACGTTCCGCGCCTCGTTCCCGCAGGTGTATCTCGACATCGACCGTGAAAAGGCGATCAGGCTCGGCGTGACGCCGGACAGCATCAACACTGCTCTGCAGGGGATCTTCGGTTCCACTTATGTGAATGATTTCAACAAATACGGCAAGTCCTACAAGGTTGAACTTCAGGGCGACAACGTGTTCCGCGACGATGTCCGCGACCTGACCAAAGCGTATGTCCGCAACGGCAAAGGCGATATGGTGCCGCTGGGAACGCTGGTCGATATCAAGTATAACTTCGTACCGCAGTTCCTGACACGCTACAATATGTTCCAGTCGGTGCTTGTCAACGGTTCCGCCGCTCCCGGCTACAGCTCGGGACAGGCGATGGACGAGATGGAAAAGATCGTGAAGAAGGTCAATTCCGGCATGTCGTTTGAATGGACGGATATGTCTTATCAGGAGAAACTTGCCGGCAACCAGATCGTGATTGTGTTTGCATTGGCGCTGCTGTTTATCTATCTGTTCCTTGTGGCGCAGTATGAAAGCTGGATGATTCCGTTCTCGGTTCTGCTGTCTGTTCCCGTGGCGTTTCTCGGTGCGGTGCTGTCCCTGTATCTCCTGAATATCGAAAACAATATCTATACGCAGGTCGGCTTCGTGCTTCTTTTCGGAATCGCATGCAAGACGGCGATCCTGATCGTGGAGTTCGCAAAGGAGCAGCATGAGAAAGGAACGCCGATTCTGGAAGCCGCCGAATATGCGGCGAGACTGCGTTTCCGTGCGGTGCTCATGACTGCTGTTTCGTTCATTCTCGGAACGTTTCCTTTGGTGGTGGCGCTCGGAGCAGGGGCGGTCAGCCGCCGTTCGCTCGGGACGGCGGTGTTCGGCGGCATGCTGATCTCGGTTCTGTTCGGCACGCTTCTGATTCCGGTGTTCTATGCACTCGTCCAGAAACTCATCGACCGGAGCGGAGGAAAACAAACTCTTCATCCGGCGGAGCGCTGATTCCGCGACGGAAAAAAGAAAAAACGAAAAGATTCCGCTGTCCGGTTGTTTTTTCCAGACAGCGGATTTATTTTACCAGAAATCCAAACAATACGGACAAAAAACTATCAGGGAGACCATCAATGACACGGAAGTGGAACGGATACTGGATCAATACCGGAAAAACCATGGGAGCGCCCTCCCCCACCGTCGGAGCGGCGCCGTATCTGCGCAAGACCTTTCAGTGCGAAAAAGTCCCGTCGGAGGCGAAGATCTATCTTTGCGGGCTCGGCTGGCATCAGCTGTTCGTCAACGGGGTCCGCGTGGACAACCGGGAACTGGCCCCCGTCGTCACGCAGTACGATCACCATGATTCGTATATTGAGTACGATGTGAGCCGTCTTCTGAAACCGGGCAGGAACGCGGCGGTCGTTCTTCGGGGGAACGGCTGGTACAACTGCCACACCACCGAGACCTGGAGTTTCGACAAGGCCCCGTGGCGCGACTGGCCGAAACTGCTCTGCGACATCGTTGCGGACGGAGCACTCCTTGC
>ENA-OROD01001786-OROD01001786.1-human-gut-metagenome-genome-assembly--contig:-NODE-1786-length-16592-cov-21.764770_pt1 | contig 16592 bp, 15 predicted proteins | sample MGYA00242123_ERZ509038 | MGnify/ENA primary metagenome ERZ509038 (study PRJEB26280, sample SAMEA2338719) | human gut metagenome | biome: human gut; feature: human-associated habitat; material: faeces... | reverse complement strand
CTTGCATGTGTTAAGCACGCCGCCAGCGTTCGTCCTGAGCCAGGATCAAACTCTCTATAAATGGTATCTAAACGACCTTAGTCGTTCAAATCTTTACAGAGCTATTTGTCATAGCTTCAAAAACTTTTTATACTTAGCTTCGCCGGTAATTGACTTAACCCGGTTCCGCCAAGTTTTCAGTTGCACATCTTTCGATGTGCTCCCGTCTGGTGCTTTTCGTTTCGTTCGTTGTTTAATTTACAAAGTACACGCCCTCGCTTTTGTGAATTTCTCCACAACCGCGGAACAGTCATTATTATATCACATGTCAGCCATCTTGTCAACTACTTTTTTCATCTTTTTTGATGTTTTTCGTCGGCTCGATCTCGACCGGATAACCGTCCGTCTCGCGGACAGCTAGGTTAGATTATCACACCTCTCCCCCTTTGTCAACGCTTTTCTCCCTAACTTTTCCATCTTTACCGGCAAGCGTTATATCATAACTTGTCCTTATTCCAATTTTCATCCTTCACCAGCCACTTGCACAAGTCAGCTTTACATGTGTGGTCTCATCTTGTGGATTCTCCCTATTTACTTTCGCCCCACAAAGTAGTAAAGTATCAGCAATAAAGTTCAACAGCAATGATGGACATTCAGTAAGATGCTGTGGCGATCTTCCTCAGAGAGCAGCCGGTGGTGCAAGGCTGCGGAGATACAGCGTCCCAATTACCGTCCTGAGCCGCGCCCCGAAGCTCCTCAACGAGTGGTAGGCGGCGCCGGGTGCGCCCGATATCGCGCTGCGGATATATCACCATTTTAGAAATGGCTGTATCCTATGAGGCCGCGCAAGCGGTAAACTGAGGTGGTACCACGGGTCAAGCTCGTCCTCTGTGTCCTTTTGGACATGGAGGGCGTTTTTTTATTGCACATCACGCGAAGGAGCGAGGAATATGACGACATTCATTCACACAAAACGATACCCGCGGCGGCGGGATCATCAATAAACACATTGGAACACGCCGGGCTGCGACGGCTATCGCGCAGCACAACTGATTTTGAATTTCAAGGAGGAGCGCACTATGCCCGCCATTACGTTTTACAAGCACGAACCCATCCCCATGGAGATGCACAAGGTGAAGATCGTCCAGCAGCTGCACCTGCTGCCCACGGAGCAGCGGCTGCAGAAGATGCAGGACGCCGGATTCAACACCTTCCAGCTGCACAACAAGGATATCTTTCTGGATATGCTGACGGATTCCGGCGTCAACGCCATGTCCGACCGGCAGCAGGCCGCCATGCTGATGGCCGACGACGCCTACGCCGGATCGGAGACCTTCTACAAGATGCAGGCCAAGTTGCAGGAACTGTTCGGCATCGAGCACTGCCTGCCCGCCCATCAGGGCCGCGCCTGCGAGAACATTCTGGCCACCCGGTTCGTCAAGCCCGGCAACTGCGTTATCATGAACTACCACTTCACCACCGCCAAGGCCCACATCACCCGTCTGGGCGGCCGCGTGGAGGAGCTGGTGAAGAAGGAGGGTCTGGAGAGCCACAGCGACCTGCCCTTCAAGGGCGACATTGATCTGGACGCGCTGGCGGCCTGCATCCAGCGGGAGACTCCGGAGAACATCCCCTTCGTCCGTCTGGAGGCCGGCACCAACCTGATCGGCGGCCAGCCCATCTCCTACGCCAACATGAAGGCCGCCACAGCCATCTGCCGCCGCCACAGCCTGCTGACGGTACTGGACGCCTCTCTTTTGCAGGATAACCTGTACTTCATCAAGACCCGCGAGGCCGGGATGCAGGACAAGTCCATCCGGGAGATCACCCGCATGGTGGCCGACCTGTTCGACATCATCTACTTCTCCGCCCGGAAGTTTGGCTTCGCCCGCGGTGGCGCGATTCTGGTGCGGGACGAGGAGCTGTTTCACTCTATGGAGGACCTGATCCCCATGTTCGAGGGGTTCCTCACCTACGGCGGCATGTCCGTGAAGGAGATGGAGGCCATGACGGTGGGCTTTGAGGAGAGCATGGACATGGACGTGATCTCTCAGGGACCGCAGTTCATCGACTACTGCGTAAGGCGGCTGGCCGAGTACGGCGTGCCGGTCATCACCCCCGGCGGCGGTCTGGGCGCTCACATCGACGTGAAGGGGTTCCTGCCCCATGTGCCCCAGAGCCAGTACTCTGCCGGTGCGCTGTCCTGCGCGCTGTACATCTGCGGCGGCATCCGGGGCATGGAGCGCGGCACCCTGTCTGAGGAGCGTGAGCCGGACGGCACCGAGCGTATCGCCAGCATGGAGCTGCTGCGGCTGGCCTTCCCCCGGAGGGTATTCACCCTGTCCCAGACGGAGTACGTCATCGACCGGGTCAAGTGGCTGTTTGACCACCGTGATCTGGTGGGCGGATTGCGGTTCGTCCACGAGCCCGCCACCCTGCGGTTCTTTACCGGCGTGCTGAAGCCCATCGGCGACTGGCCGGAGAAGCTGGCTGCGGCGTACAGAGCCGACTTTGGCGACGAGCAATGATAAAAAGGATGCAAGCAAGCGCTTGCATCCTTTTTTATACAATATCATACAGCGCCCGCAGGTCGTCGATCTCGTAGTCGATGCGCACATCAGCGGGACGTAGAGCGTGCTTGGGATTATACCAGCAGCAGGGCAGGCCGTAGTTGTTGGCACCCCAGATATCGCTGGAGATGCTGTCGCCGATCACAAGGCAGTTGTCCTTTGTGATGCCGTCGATGTGGGCGAACACATAGTCAAAATATGCCGCGGACGGCTTGGCGGCGCCCGCCTCCTCGCTGATGAAGGCGGCGGTGATATCTGGGACAATAGGGCTTTTCGCCAGACGGCCCCGCTGGACGGAGGCCACCGCGTTGGTGACCAGATACAGCTTGTGGCTGCGGGCGAGGGTGTGGCACACCTCCTCGGCGTAGGGCAGCATGAAAGCGCACTGGCCCAGCGTGGCGAGGTGCAGGGCGTTGCAGCCCTCGGCGTCCCGGTCAAGCCCTATGGCCGACAGGAAGTTGCGGAAGCGCTGCACCACAAGGAACTCCTTGGTACACTCGCCCCGGTCAAAGGCCGCCCACATCTCGTTGTTGCAGCGCTCGTACAGCTGGAACGTCTCGTCGTTGTCAGGGATGTTGAACTGACGGCAGACAGCGTGGAACGCCTCTTGATTGGCCCGGTCGAAGTTGAATAGAGTATTATCCGCGTCGAATAGTAAGTAGGGATATTTCATATATGTATGTCCTTATGTTTTATTATGCCGTAACCGGCGGCGCTCCCACTGGCAGTACAGCACCACCGTGCCTTCCACGGCGGCCAGCAGCCCGGCAAGCATGCAGCCTGCATCGAAATGTGATATCTTTTCGCCGCACAATGCCGACAGCAAGACAGGCACCACTGGCAGCACCAGCCAAACCAGCATAATTTCCACGTGATAGCGGATCGTATTCTTCAAACGGTCACGGATCAGGGCATCGATCTCCTGATCCGGCACATCCGGCCATATGGCGGCAAACAGCACTTTGCCGTCGCTGTAAACCGGCGGCTCACAGCGGTCGCCCAGCTTCTGCCGCTCCTGTTCGCAAAAGGAAATGCGGACCGCTCTTCCAATGTCGTCCACGCAAAACACATAGTAGCGGCGCGGGACAATGCTGCAGGTATGGAAGGTCAGATAATAGCCAAAGGGCAACCCCTCCCGCACCTCATACAGGCGATAGCCCCGACGGCTCATTTTCTCCAGCAGCCGCTCCGTGCGGCGGGTCAGAAAGGACGGGAGAAATACGAATTTTTCCATGTTTTCAGGTCCTTCCGGTCAGGGGATGATGTCGTCACACAAACAGTGCGTTCTCCGCCGGGCGGGCATAGACCTCCTCCAGCTCGCTCTTGTGATAGAGGTAGCCGGGGTCATCGTAATACTTGGCTCCGGTGGGACAGCCCTTGACGCAGGCGCAGCACTTGATGCAGATGCCGGGCACCTGAGACGGGTCTTTGGGGTCGATGCTGCCCATGGGACAGTGGGCGGCGCACCAGCCGCAGCCGCTGCACTTGGTCATGTCCGTTTTGGGCTTCACCTTCAGGATATTGATGGGGTTCCCGTGGCGGTCACGGGGCGTATAGTAGGGCCGGATGGGGTCGCAGCCGCCTACGGTGACGGGAGTGGCATCCCCTGCCGCCAGCTTGGCGGCGATACGGTCGGCAAAGGCATCCATCTCCGCTTCATCAGCGGCATTAGGGCGGCCCGCGCCCAGCGTGCGGGAGAAGCTGTGCTCTCCCACAAAGGCCGCGCCCGCCACGCAGGTAAAGCCGTCAGCAGTCAGCAGCTTACTAAGCTCCATCAGGGCGGCGTCATAGTTCCGGTTGCCGAACAGCACCACCGGAACCGCCAGCGCTCCCGCGCCGCGCACCATATCCCGCAGGTAGGGCATCAGCAGGTTGGGCACGCGGCCCGCGTAGGTGGGACAGCCCACCACCGCCAGATCGCCTGCCGAGATGGTCAACTCCTGTTTCCGCACCTCCGGCAGGGTATAGCTATACTCGGTATAGCCCACGCCCAGCTTGTCCGCCAGACGGCGGGCAATGCGTCGAACCGCCTTTTCCGTGGTGCCGGTACCGCTGAAATACACAGCGCGAACGGCAGCAATGGACATAGTGACCCCTCCTTCTCTCCCGCAGGCCGTCAGACCTGAAAGTCCTCCGGCGACAGCTTGGTGGTGTTCAATTCCGCGGGCCGGGGCGGCACGCGGCGCAGGGGATCGTAGCGGAAGGCAGGACAGCTCTCCGTATCCTCCACCACGCCCCGCTTGACGCAGGCCACATGCGCCGCGTCAATACGGCTGCCCCGGGCGCAGTAGGCGCAGCGGGGCTCGATATTCTTCCGGAACAGCTTCATGGTTCCCTCCCTCTCTCTTGGCAGCCTTACAGGCTGTACAGCTTGATCTGGCCGTCCTCGGCGGTGGCCTTCAGCTGGGTGATGGGATGCTCAAAGGCATCGATGATGAGATTGGCCATGGGGTCCTCCAGCTCCTTCTGGATGCAGCGGCGGAGGTTCCGGGCGCCGTAGGCGGCGGAATAGGACTTCTTCACCAGCACGTCCACCACGCCGTCGTCGTACATAAAGCCGAAGCCCTTGTCGGACAGGGACGTTTTCAGTTCGTCCAGCATGATGCGGGCGATATCCCGGAAGTTCTCCTCGGTCAGCTGGTGGAAGTAGATGACCTCGTCCACGCGGTTGATGAACTCGGGCCGCAGGAAGTCCCGCAGCGCCTTCATGACCCGCTCCTTGCCCTGATCGCCGGCGGACTTATCAAAGCCCACCGAACCGGCAGCCTTGTCAGAGCCGGCGTTGGAGGTCATGACGATGACCGTATTCTCGAAATTCACCTTGCGGCCATGGGCGTCGGTGATCTGGCCGTCATCCAGAATTTGCAGCAGGACGTTCAGCACGTCAGGGTGAGCCTTCTCGATCTCGTCGAACAGCACCACGGAGTAGGGCTTGCGGCGAATTTTCTCCGTCAGCTGACCCGCCTCGTCATAGCCCACGTAGCCGGGAGGGCTGCCCACGATGCGGGACACAGAGTGCTTCTCCATAAATTCGGACATGTCCAGACGGATTAGGCTCTCCGGCGCGTTGAACAGGTCGTCGGCCAGCTGCTTCACCAGCTCGGTCTTGCCCACGCCGGTGCTGCCCACGAAGATGAAGCTGACAGGCTTATGCTTGGGGCTGATGCCCACGCGGTTGCGGCGGATGGCGGCGGCCACGGCGGCCACGGCCTCGTCCTGACCCACAATGTGCTTTTTCAGGCGCTTCTCCAGCTGGCTCAGCCGTTGGAATTCCTCCTCCTTGATCTTGCTGGCGGGGATCTTCGTCCACATCTCGATAACGCGGGCGATGTTGTCCATGGTCAGAGTAGGCGTACCCTTTGCCTTGATGGTCTCCAGTTCCTGCTGCAATCTGATCTGCTCACTGCGCAGCTGGGCGATGCGGGCATAGCGCTGATCCATCTGCTCCGGCGTCTGCTCCTCCTCCGGTGCTTCGGAGGAGAGGGTCTCCAGCTCGGTGGCGATGGTGGCCAGCTGCTTTTCCAGCTCCATGCGGCGGTTGATGTCCGCGTCGTGAAGGTTCATGTCGGAGCAGGCCTCGTCGATCAGGTCGATGGCCTTGTCGGGCAGATACCGGTCAGTGATATACCGTTCGGACAGCTGCACCGCCTGACGCAGCACGCCGTCGGGAATGGACACGCCGTGGAACTGCTCGTAGTAATGGGCGATGCCCCGGAGAATTTTCAGGGTATCCTCGATATTGGGCTCGTTGACAGTCACCGGCTGGAAGCGGCGCTCCAGCGCGGTGTCCTTTTCAATGTGCTTGCGGTACTCGTTGAAGGTGGTGGCACCGATCACCTGAATTTCGCCGCGGCTCAGGGCGGGCTTGAGGATATTGGCGGCGTTCATGCTGCCCTCGGCGTCGCCCGCGCCCACGATGTTGTGGACCTCGTCGATGACCAGGATGATGTTCCCGGCCTTGCGGATTTCCTCGATCAGGCCCTTCATGCGGCTCTCGAACTGGCCGCGGAACTGGGTGCCCGCCACCAAGGCCGTCAGGTCAAGGAGGTAAACCTCCTTATCCCGCAGCTTGAAGGGCACCTCGCCCGCTGCGATGCGCTGGGCCAGTCCCTCGGCAATGGCGGTCTTGCCCACGCCCGGCTCGCCGATGAGGCAGGGATTGTTCTTCTGGCGGCGGTTCAAAATCTGCACCACACGCTCGATCTCCTGCTCACGGCCGATGACCGCGTCCAGCTTGCCCTGACGTGCCCGCTGGGAAAGGTTGATGCAGTAGTTATCCAGAAACTTCCGCTTTTTCTCGGTCTTGCGGCCGCCATTATTGGGGGCGGCGCTGCCCTCGCCAGAGGGCTGCTGGGGCTGAGCGGGGGGATTGCTGCCGTTATTGCCGAACAGACGGTTCAGGAAGGGGAAGGTGGCGGTCTTGCCGCTCTCTTCATCGTCCTCGTCTCCGTCCTCGGCCTCGGGCAGTTCCTCAGCGCCGCCGAAGGCCTGCATCATCTCGTTGGAGATGTTGTCCAGATCCTCCGGTGTAATACCCATGCGCTTCATCATCTCGTCCACCTGAGGCAGACCCAGCTGGGCGGCGCACTTGAGGCACAGGCCCTCGTTGACCTGCTCGTTCTTCTCGTTGAGGCGGGAGATGAACACCACCGCCACGTTTTTCTTGCATTTCGAACAAAGGGTAGGCTGCATATGGTTCCTCCAATTAGAAACTGGCATAAGAGTTTGCGCTCACGGCCAGCAGATTGCGGTTTTCAGGGTAATTCTGCGTCATCGTGCAGGTGGATGCAGGCATTCGCCCGCACGATAATACAAGGTCGCACATACGAATCTTACAACAGCGCGATGATGTCCATGGGGCTGTGCTGGGCAAAGTATTTCAGCAGGTAAGTATCCTTCATCGTGGCGGCGTCCACCAGTCCCGTCCACTGCACTACGCTGGCGGCGGCAAACATGACCAGTATGCCGATGCACAGGCCCAGCGCCGCGCCTGCCAGCCGGTTCAGCGCACCCAGCACCGGGGCACGCTCCGCCAGATGCAGCGGGCTTGTGACCAGCCGCAGCAGCAGCGTCAGCAGTAGGAAGGACAGTAGAAACAGCACAGCGTACACCAGAGAGCGCACCATGCCGGTGACAGCGCCCTCCAGCAGGTTCTTGCCCGCCTCCACGGCGCTGTCCATGGCTTTTCTGGCGATGCCGGTGATGGCATCAAAATCCACCAGCTTCGCCAGCGCCGCGTTATCGGACGCGGCAGCGGCATTGACGGCCTCCTCGCTGTGGCCATCCGTCAGGCGGTCGAGGATGCTCTGCTGCACACGGGGCGTTACCCACTCGGTGACAGGATCGGCCAGCATATTGGCCACAATGCTGCTGCCCAGCAGCGACACCACAAGGATCACCACGCTCAGCAGACTGCGGATAAAGCCGCGCTTCCCGCCGATGATGAGACTCAGCACCAGCAGCGCCGCAATTACGATATCAATTATAAGAGAAGTTGTCATCATGTCTCCTTTTGCCTTACGGCAAATACAGCGTGGCGCCGGTGGCGCCCGCCAGAACCGCGCTGCCGTCACTGCGCATGAGGACGGCACGCGCCTCGCTGACGTCAGGCAGGGTGGCCACCTCCGTCAGGTCCTTGTCATAGATGGTCAGGCGGTCACTGAACAGCACCGCCACATAGCGGCCCGCCGACGAAATATCCAGCACCTCGCCGTCCACGTCGCAGCCGCCCAGCTCGTTGCCGTCGCCGTCCACCGTGATGAGACTGGCGTAGCCGCCGGACTTATACCGGCTCAGCAGCAGCGCCGCCCAGTCGCCGTCGCCCACCACGCAGCGGCGCAGGAACTGGCCGCCATAGGAATAGGTAGCCTTGACCGTGCCGCTGTCATCCAGCAGGTAAAGTCCCTGCTCTGTGACGGCGCAGAATTCCTTCTGCATATTCTCCAGCGCGTAGGTCACGCCGCCGTCCACCGGGGTGGCCGCCAGCTCCTTTTCGCTGTTGGTGCGGTAAAGCACCAGAAAGCTCTGGAACTTACCGTCCTCCTGTCCCATGGTGACCACGGCCAGCGTGCGGTCATCCTGCCCCAGCGCGGCCGTCATAACAAACCGCTGGGCGGAATTAAAGGTAAATTTCTCGTTGCCCTCGCTGTCCCACACGGTGACGGCGGCCTTTGCGCCGCTCTTATTGTAGGCAGCGGTCACATAGCCGTGGGGATTGACGGTGACGGCGATCAGATCGCCCTCCATTTCCCGCTGCCAGCACAGGCCCCTGCTGTCCACCACATACATGGAGGTGCCGCCAATGTCATAGGCCACAGCCACACCGCCATCGGACACCAAATCGGGATGCAGGAAGCGGACGCCGGTCTGGTACAGCACCTGACTGCGTTCGTCCAGCACGCGGATCTGGTTGGCCGCCACCGTCACCAAACTGCCGTCCAGCGCGGCGAAGCGACTGGTGGCGTCGTTTTCATAGTAATAGAGCTTGGCGCAGCCGGTCTCGTCCTTTTCGGCCCGGGCATAGATGATGCTGCGGCGCAAACCGTCGAAGCTGTTGGCGTCCCACAACAGGGCAGCTGCCACGATGCCCAGCACCACCACGACTGCCAGCGTCAGCCACAGCCATTTGCGGGGCTTCTTCCGCTTCTGCACACGGCGGGGCTGCTCCTCCTGCACGTCGCCGGGCTGGAAATCATAAATTTTTTGGGTGTCTCTTTTCATGGTCTCCCTCCCTTTCGCGGCGGGTATCAGCGTTCCAAGCGTTCGTCATCGTACCAGACACGGGTCAGGTACAGGCCGCCCGGCGGCGCGGTAGGCCCCGCCAGCGTGCGGTTGCCGCTGTCCAGAATGACGGGGATATCCTCCGGGGCCAGCTTGCCCTCGGCGGCGTACAGCACCGTGCCGGTAATGGCACGTACCATATTATACAGAAATCCGTTGGCGCATACCTTCAGCTCCAGCAGTTCCTCGTTCCGAGTAACGCGGCAGTAGTAGATGGTGCGCACCGTGCTGCGGACATTAGTCCCCACAGAGCGGACGGCGGCAAAATCGTGGGTACCCTCAAACATACGGGCGGCGCGGTCCATCACCGCTTCGTCCAGCTTCTTGGGATAAAAATAGGCGCGATTGACATAAAACGGGTTCTTGATGCGGGAGTTGTAGATGCGGTAGGTGTATTCCTTCTTGACGCAGGAGCCGATGGCGTTGAAATCATCCGCCACCTCGAAGGCGGCCTTGACGGCGATATCCTCCGGGATATGGGTATTGACGGCAAAGGGCAGGCGATCCAGCGGGATGCGGGAATCGGTACGGAAATTGGCCACATAGTGCTCGGCGTGGACGCCGGCATCCGTGCGGCCGCAGCCGGTGAGCTTCACCGGATGGCCGCAGACCATGCTGAGGCCCCGCTCCAGCGTCTGGGCCACGGAGACCTCCGTCTTCTGCACCTGCCAGCCGTGGTAGGCGCTGCCGTTATACATCAATGTCAGGGCAATATTGCGCATAGGTTCTCCTTCATGGATAGGTCAACGCTTCACGGTGAAATCCGGTGATCGAGTGTAGGGGCGACCCTTGCGGTCGCCCGCATAGCCACGCGAATGTCGTTTCGGGCGACCGCAAGGGTCGCCCCTACGAAATTACAGCCCTAGATGCTTCAAAACGATAATGCCTGCGGCAAAAATAAGGAAGCCAATAAGAGCCAGATAGTCTGCGGCCTTGTAGCGCAGAACGTGCAATGCGGTGCGGCCCTCGCCGCCGTGGTAGCAGCGGCACTCCATGGCCGTGGCCAGCTCGTCGGCACGGCGGAAGGCGCTGATGAACAACGGCACCAGAATGGGCACCAGCGCCTTGGCCCGCTGGAAGATATTGCCGGACTCGAAGTCCGCGCCGCGGGCCTTCTGAGCGGACATGATCTTGTCCGTCTCCTCGATCAGGGTGGGAATGAAGCGCAGAGCGATGGACATCATCATGGCCAGCTCGTGAATGGGCATTTTCAGCTTCTTCAGCGGGGACAGCAGATGCTCCAGCGCGTCGGTCAGGCTGATGGGGCTGGTGGTATAGGTCAGAAGGAACGTACCCATGATGAGCATAATGATACGCAGCACCATGGCGATGGCGGAGCGGATACCCTCGTAGGTGATGTGGCGCAGGAGCCACACGTCCGCCACCGGCGTACCGCCGGAGAAGAACAAGTTCATGATAGCGGTGAAGGCCACGATGATATAGACGGGCTTCAATCCGCGGGTCAGGGCCTTATAGTGTACCTTGGAGATCAGGATGCAGGTGATCAGCACCACCGCCACGATGGCGTAGGTCAGCACGCTTTTGGCGTTGAACAGCGCCACGATATACAGGATCACGCACAAAAGCTTGGTGCGGGGATCCAGCCGGTGGATCAGGGTATCGCCGGGAAAATACTGGCCCAGCGTGATATCCTTCAGCATAGGTCGCGGCCCCCTTTCAGGGCGAGAAGCTGCGAACGCAGCGCCTCCACCGTATAAACCGCCGGGTCGATGGCCACGCCCTTTTCATAAAGGGCATGGGCAATCTTGGTGACCTGCGGCACGTCAAGGCCGATGGATTCCAGCTCACGGGCGCGGGCAAACACCTCTGCCGGGGTTCCCTGCATGGAGACGCCGCCTCTGTCCAGCACGATGATGCGCCGGGCGTTGCGGGCGATCTCCTCCATACTGTGGCTGACCAGCACCACGGTGCTGCCGCGCCGGGCATGGTAATCCCGCAGGAGGGAGAGGATATCCTCGCAGCCGCGGGGATCAAGGCCGGCGGTAGGCTCGTCAAGGATCAGCACCTCCGGCTCCATGGCCATAACGCCGGCGATGGCCACACGGCGCTTCTGTCCGCCAGACAGGGCAAAGGGGGATTTCTCCAGCACGTCGGCGTTCAGGCCCACGGCCTGCACCGACTGGCGCACGCGGCGGTCAATCTCGGCATCGTCAAGGCCCATATTCTTAGGGCCGAAGGCCACGTCCTTATAGACCGTCTCCTCAAAGAGCTGGTACTCCGGATACTGGAACACCAGCCCCACACGGAAGCGCACCTGACGGATATTCTTGGGGTCGGCCCAGATGTCCTGCCCATTCAGGTAAATATGCCCCTCAGTAGGCTTCAAAAGGCCGTTGAGATGCTGGATCAGGGTGGATTTACCGCTGCCGGTATGGCCGATGATGCCCAGAAATTCACCCGGCAGGATATCCAGCGACATGTCCTGCACAGCGCTGCGCTGGAAGGGCGTTCCGGCACTATAAGTATGTGTCAGATGATCGACACGAATGATGGGTTCCAATGTTGGGTTCCTCGTTTCATTTATTTTGCTGAAAATCTAACGATTTTCAGCAAGAGTAATCCTCTATTGCAATGCTTTGCAGATGGCGGCGGCGCAGTCATCCACCGTCAGGGCGGTCAGCGGCACGTCCATGCCGTTTTGACGCAGGCCGTACAGCAGCTCCACCGTATCGGGGGCGGCAAGGCCCATGGCGCGGAGGGCATCCACCTGCGTGAACACCTCTGCCGGGGTGCCGTCCATGACCAGCCTGCCGTCGTTCATGACGATAAGGCGGTCGGCATCCATGGCTTCATCCATGTGGTGGGTAATGAGCACCACGGTGATGCCCCGCTCCTGATTCAATGTACGGATGGCGGAGAGCACCTCGCGCCGTCCGGAGGGATCCAGCATGGCGGTGGCTTCGTCCAGAACGATGCACTCCGGGACCATGGCGATGACACCGGCGATGGCTACCCGCTGCTTCTGTCCGCCGGAGAGAAGATGTGGCGCGTGGCGGGTGAATTCCGACATGCCCACCGCTGCCAGCGCATCGTCCACCCGCTGGCGAATTTCCTCACTGGGGACGCCCAGATTCTCCGGCGCGAAGGCCACATCCTCCTCCACCACGTTGGCGACGATCTGGTTATCCGGATTCTGGAACACCATGCCCACGCGGCGGCGAATTTCCAGCAGCAGGGCCTCGTCCTTGGTGTCCATACCCTCTACATACACCGTGCCGCCGGAGGGCAGCAATACGGCGTTCATATGCTTGGCCAAGGTGGATTTGCCGGAGCCGTTATGGCCCAGCACCACCACAAAGCTGCCCTTTTCAATGGACAGCGATACATCCTCCAGCGCCGTGGTGGGCGCGCTTACCCCCTCCTCCGCCGGGTAGGTGAAGGAGAGATGCTCGGTTTGCAGCATAGTTGACATAATATCTATCGTTTCCTTATGAAAGTGATGGCGTTATTCGCTGACCCAGCGGCCTGTGGCACCGCAGGGCAGCGCCATGCCGGACTCGGTACAGGGCAGGCCCAGCTCGTCCCACATGACCTTGCCGCCGAAGCGCTGGTAGGCCAGCAGGTGCAGGATATAGCCCAGCACCGAGGGCGCAAGGCCGGTGGTATAGCTGTTGATGATGATGAACAGGGGCTTATCCGACAGCACCTGCATGCACAGCTTCACGAAGGGATAGAGGTTATCCTCCAGCTTCCACACCTCGCCGGAGGGGCCGCGGCCATAGCTGGGCGGATCCATGATGATGGCGTCGTAGGTCCTGCCCCGGCGGATCTCACGCTCCACAAACTTGGCGCAGTCATCCACGATCCAGCGGATGGGCGCGTCGGCCAGACCGGAGAGTCTGGCGTTCTCCTTGGCCCAAGAAACCATACCCTTGGCCGCGTCCACATGGCAGACGCTGGCGCCCGCCTTGGCGCAGGCCACGGTGGCGCCGCCGGTATAGGCGAACAAGTTCAGCACACGGATGGGCCGCCCCGCGCTGCGAATGGCATCCATGGCGAAATCCCAGTTGGCCGCCTGCTCCGGGAACAGGCCCGTATGCTTGAAGTTCATGGGCTTTACCTGAAAGGTCAGCTCCTTATAGCGGATAGGCCAGCTCTGGGGCAGGTCGTTCTTCTCCCAATGGCCGCCGCCGGTGGAACTGCGGCTGTAACGGGCGTTGGCCTGCCGCCACAGCTTCGAGCGCTTGTCCGCCTCCCAGATAGCCTGCGGGTCAGGCCGCACCAGTATCTGGCGTCCCCAACGCTCCAGTTTTTCTCCGCCGCCGCAGGAGAGCAATTCATAATCCTGCCAGCCGTCCGCGATCCACATAACCCTATGTCCTCCATACAGATAATAAATCAGTTTATTATACATCGGCGCAGGGCAACCGTCAAGGCTGGGAAAGAGAAGGACAACGGCCATTTTTCGGTGTTTTTGGATTCTTCATAAAAAATTTACGTCTTGTTGCACGGAAAGGGGCAACAAACCAGCGGCGCTCCGGTATGGGTGCGGAGGCTGCTCCGCACCCATACTGACATGCGGGAGGTACTTATGACACACAGCGACATGACACAGTCCGTTATTGAACGGGACGCGGCCGCCAACGCCGCCGACATTCTGGCAAAGCCGAAGATCGGCCAGAAGGAGCTGCGCAGAGCCAACGCGATCCTGAAAATGTACCGGCACGGAAAGCTGCATCTGGAGCAGCGCATCATCGACAACGAGCAGTTCTGGAAGCTGCGCCACTGGGAACAGATGGAGAAGGAGGGACAGGGCGGCAACAGCGGCGACCCGCAGCCCGCCAGCGGATGGCTGGTGAACTGCATCCTGTCCAAGCACGCCGACGCTATGGACTGCTACCCCTCCCCTACTGTGCTGCCCCGTGAGCCGGACGACCGGCAGGAGGCCCAGCGGCTGAGCCGTATTCTGCCGGTAATTCTGAAGAAGAATCAGTTCAAGCGCACCTATTCCTCCGCATGGTGGTACAAGCTGAAATCCGGCTGCGCCGTGTACGGCGTATTCTGGGACGGCGGAAAGCTAAACGGTCTGGGCGACATCAGCGTGAAGCGGATGGATCTGCTGAACCTGTTCTGGGCGCCGGGCGTGACCGACATTCAACAAAGCCCCAACTTTTTCTCCACCGAGCTGCGAGACAACGAGGAGCTGCTGGCGGCCTATCCCCAGCTGGAGGGAAAGCTGGGACGGGGCGACATGGCCTTGAGCCGCTATCTCTATGACGACACGGTGGATACCTCCAACAAGTCGCTGGTGGTGGACTGGTACTATCACACGGAGGTGGATGGCCGGAAGGTGCTGCAATACTGCAAGTATGTAGGGGAAACGGTGCTGTATGCCACGGAGAACGACACCCAGCAGCCTATGGAGACCCGCTTCCGCGGCGTGGATGAAAACGGCGCGCCGGTGATGGAGCAGGTGCCCTGCGGCCTAAGCATAGCGCAGCGGGGCTGGTACGACCACGGAAAGTATCCCTTCGTGTTCGACGTGCTGTTCCCTGAGGAGGGAACGCCCTGCGGGTACGGCTATGTGGATCTGTGCAAGAGCCCCCAGAAGCAGATCGACCTGATGAATCAGGCTATCCTGAAAAACACACTGGCCAACGCCACGCCCCGGTTCTTCATTCGCTCTGACGGCGCGGTGAATGAAAACGAATACGCCGACTGGACGCGGCCCTTTGTCCACACCAACGGAAATCTGGGCAGCGACTCCATCGCACCCATCCACGCAGGCAGCCTTGACAGCGTGTATGTGGCGATCCTGAACAACAAGATCGCGGAGATGAAGGAGACGGCGGGCAACCGTGACGTGGCCAACGGCGGAACCGCCTCCGGCGTGACGGCAGGTACTGCCATCGCCGCTTTGCAGGAGAGCGGCGGCAAGCTGAGCCGCAACATGATCGACGACGGCTACGAGGCTTTTGCCGACGTGGTGACGCTGTGCATCGAGCTGATCCGCCAGTTCTATGAGCTGCCCAGGCAGTTCCGTCTGCTGGGCGCTATGGGGGCAGAGGAGTTCATCAGCTATGACCGCAGCGGCCTGCTGCCCAAGATGATGGACGACGGGGTGAACGTATCCTACCGGGTGCCGGAATTCGATCTGGAGATCGGCGCGGAGCAAGAGAGCCCCTACCGCACGGCGGAGCACAATCAGCTGGCCCTGCAGCTGTTTCAGATGGGCTTCTTCCGGGATGATCTGGCGGATCAGGCGCTGCGGTGTCTGGAGCTGATGGAGTTCAAAAATAAGGATCAGCTGGCGCGGGTGATCTCCTCCGGCAAGACGCAGGCCTCTGAGATCGCGGCGCTGCGGCAGCAGCTTTTGCAGCTGGCGCAGATCGTGGATGAGGTAAAGGGTACCCGTCTGGCGGAAGGCCTTGCGGCGGAGCAGTCCGGCACCGCAGCAGCCGCCGGCGGCACCATGAAGGCGGCGCAGGCGGCAGCCAGCGCCATGGAGCGCAGCCGCAGGCAGTCCAGAGAGGTGGTGCGGCCCAGATGATCCGCGCGACGATACACGACCGGGCCGTATGGGCCTATGGCCACAGCGGCTATGGAGCCAAGGGACAGGACATCATATGCGCCGCCGTCAGCATGCTGATGGAAGCCGCCGCGGCCACGCTGAAAACACAAAGCGCCCCGGTGCTGGACATCCGGGGTGACGGCTTCTGGTCGCTGATGGCAGCGCAGGACAGCGGCGCGCTGGAGGTGGCGCGGCAGGGGCTTTGCCTGCTGGCGCGGCACTATGGAGACTATGTGGAGGTCAGAGACCTTCGGACAAGGAGGGAACGCCATGCATGACGAGCAGGAATTGACGCAGGCCGGTACGCCGGAGGCCATGGATACAGACGGCGCGGCGGCGGAATTTGAGGCACTGATCCAAGGGCGGTGCAAGCAGCCGTTTCAGGCGCGGGTGCAGAAAATTCTGGACGGCCGCCTGCGGACACTGCGGCAGGAGAACGAAACGCTGCGGCGTCAGGCCGAGGAGCAGCATGCCTACGAAAGCGGCTGCGTGGCACGGCTGGCGCAGGAGGCGGAGGATATCCGCCGGGTCTATGAGGACTTTGACTGGCAGAAGGAGATGCGTGATCCTGCCTTCGGCCGCCTTGTGGCGGCGGGCATCGACGGCCGCACCGCCTATGAGGTGACCCATCGCAGGGAACTACTGGCGCAGGCCATGCGCTATGCCGTGCAGCGCTCCGGCGAGCAGATGAGCCGCGCTGTGGCCAGCGGCGGGCAGCGGGTGGCGGAAAA
>ENA-OROD01001780-OROD01001780.1-human-gut-metagenome-genome-assembly--contig:-NODE-1780-length-16607-cov-2.877417_pt1 | contig 16607 bp, 12 predicted proteins | sample MGYA00242123_ERZ509038 | MGnify/ENA primary metagenome ERZ509038 (study PRJEB26280, sample SAMEA2338719) | human gut metagenome | biome: human gut; feature: human-associated habitat; material: faeces... | reverse complement strand
GCGCATGGACCCGATCAAGTTCCCGATCAACTCCATGGAAATTTATTTCATCACAATGATGCTCTGCATCCTGATCTACTGTCTTGTATCATGGATCACCTACCGCGGGCCGTTCAATCTGGACCGTATGCTCCACCGCGGCATTTACAGCATCGACGGAGAGAAGAACATCAAGACCGCATGGACTTTCCGGAATGTATTTTCCAAACTGATCGGTATCACCCCGGAATACACACGCGGCGACAGAATCATCGCCTGGTCCGTGTTCCTCTACTCTTTCGGCTACCAGTTTATTCTTACGTTCCTGCTGGTAGTCCTTTATAATGCTGTTTCTCCGTGGCCGATGAAATGGTGGGGATACTACTTCCTCGTTGTCTCCCTGATTGTCCCCGGCATTGTCGCCGCGATTTCCACGGTCTGGTTTTCCATCGGCGGCGCGATTGACTTGCGCCGGCTGTTCATCGACCTGAAAAACCGCAAGGAAAATCCTCTTGACGACGGGCGTGTGGAAGGCAATATGTCTCTGGCGGACAAGGCGATTCTGGAAGAGATCGACAAGGAACAGAAAGAGAAAGAAGATCATCAGGCATAACTTTCTTTCCCGTCGCAGGATGCGGAAAAATGATTCCGCTCCGGTGCCTGCCGTTCTTTTTCCGGCATCCTGCATTCTTCCGTGAAAAAGCGTAAAATCCTGTTCTTTTCTGCTTGAATTTTCAGTGAAATACCGCTATTATGCTTTTAGAGAAAGCATGCGGGGAACTTTTCAGGAAAGGGGAGATTTTTATGGCAATCGGGACACTTCCGAAAGAGTTGAAGGGTGAATGGATTTGGCTTCCGGAAAAATCCGGCAGGGGCGCGCGGGATGTCAGAGTATTTGCCAGGAAGGAGTTTGTCCTGGAGTCCTCCGTCCCTTTTTCCGAACTCTGGATTTCCGCCATTCCCTCGTATCATGTATACGTGAACGGTGAGCACGTCGGTTACGGTCCCGCGGCTCCTACGCGCACGAAATGCTACGGCGATTTTTACGATATTGCGCCTTATCTTGAGGTCGGTTCCAATGTGATTTCCATCATCACTTGCGATATGGCGATTCCGACTTATTCCAGATACCCGCATCCACCGAAAATCTGGTGCCAGGTGAATATCGGGGACCGTCCGGTTCTCTGGACCGATTCTACATGGCGCATGATTGAACCGCAGTGTTATTCCGGCGGACAGCCGCGCTGTCATGCAGGGCTGGAATATACGGAAAGCGTGAATCTGAAAGAGTTTCCCGCCGGCTGGCAGCTGCCGGGATTTCAGGATAAAAACTGGCTGGAGCCCCGTGTGATCGGACCCGTAACCGACAGCGAGCCGCCTTTGGGGATCTCCCACATCCGCCCGTTCATGTGGTTCGAGACGGATACTCTCGAACCGTGGGTTTCCGGAAAATTCCGTGAGGGGAGGGAGTTTACTTTCCTTTCCTACCGCAATCTGGACGGTTTCAAGGCGGGCACCTATGCATCGCAGACTTATGTGCACGTCGGTAAGGATTGTGAGACGGAGATTCAGATTTCATCCGACGATCCTTTTGTGCTGTTCTGCAACAACGATGTTGTCTGCAGGCGGGAACAGAGTGTGACGGACCCCCCGCTTTTTGAGATGCATGGGGCGTTCAGCGTCGGCGGAGAACTTCTGATTCATTGCAGATTATGCCTGAAGAAAGGCTGGAACCGTCTGCTCTGCATTCAGAAATGCAGTGAGAATCCGATGGGATTCATGATCGTGTTTCCCTCTCTCCCGAAAGGCAGGCTGATGTTCCTGCGCGAACCTTCTCAGTCTTCCATGCCGGGCTGGCTTTCGGACGGACCTCTGCGGATGCCGCTTGAATTTGCCGCTCCATCGCTGGTGTTGAAAAACTCGGAGCAGAACGGATTCCTGCCTCTTTACGAGCATTTGAATGACATTTCCGGCTATCTGAATTACTGTGACTATACTCCGGATGCCGAACCGGTATCTTCCGCAGACAGTCTGATGACCGGAGATTATGTGATCTACAATCTGGATGAGATCCAGTATGGTTTTCCCCTGCTGGACATTTCCGGTTCCGACGGGGATGTCGTCGATATCACTTCGGGAATCCATCTGATCGACGATCATGTGAAATCGATCGGACCGCTGGGACGCAAGACGGACACGATCCGCCTCACCGCCGGTTCCAATTCGTGGATGCGCCTCGAACCGCGCGGCGTGAAGTACATCATGCTGAGTGTGCGCAGAGCCGCGGAAACGGTCCAGCCGATCCTGCGTTTCGTCTCGTATGCTTCGGATTCCGCCGCGGATACGGATTTCATCTGTTCCGACGGGGAGTTCAACGCGATCTGGAACACTGCGGTATCCTCCATTCACCAGTGCGCATGCCAGAACATCATCGACAATCCATGCGGGCGCCGCTGCCAGTCTCTTGCGGAGTCCTACATTTATTCCATGACGCTTTATGCCTTGTTCGGCGGATACAATCTTTCCGCGAAGGCGCTTGCCGAATTTGCCGAGGGACAGCTTGAAAACGGCATGATGCAGCAGATTGCGCCGTCGGGCATCTTCTCCTATGCGCCGGATGTTTCGCTGCTGTGGATTCTCTGGCTGAACGAGCACTGGATCGCCAGCGGGGATGCCGCGTTCCGCGACAGTATGCTTCCCGCGCTGGATCTCCTGCTTGAGTTCTTCCGTTTCTCTGCCGCGAAACACGATTCTCTGCTGGTTGTGGAGGCGCTTGGGAAATCCGTTTTCCTGAATGAAACGGAAACGCTGGACGAGTGCGGGATGTTTACCCCGCTGAATGCTCTTTACTGCCGCGCCCTGCTGTCCGCATCGAAGCTGTATGGCGATGCCGGCATGGAGGAGAAAAGCAACGCCTGCATCGCGCAGGCGACGAAGCTTGCCGAGCGGATACGGAAGCTGGCGTATGATCCCGAGTCCGGCTTTTTCGCAGATTCGTATTACAACGGGAAACGTTCCGGGCGCTGTTCGTTCCAGACCAATCTGATCGCGCTGTATTCCGGTGTGGCGAAACCGTCCTCCTTTGAGGCATTCTCTTTCAAGTTCCTGGGTGACAAACAAGAGCTTCTCCCGCTTTCCAATACGAAGTTCTTCGCGTTTGTCCTGGAAACTCTTTTCGCATTCAAGCAGCAGTACTTTGCCATTGAACTGATCCGGGAAGCCTACCGTTACAACCGGAAACTGGAGGAGGAGAAACAGACAAACCCGAACCCGCATATTTTCCCGATCATCGCGGCGAATTACATCATCCGCGAACTGCTCGGCATTCGTGCCGCCGTTCCCGGTATGGGGCAGATTTATTTCAATCCCGCCTGCCGGAACGTGCGTTCCGCGAAAGGGCGCATTCCGAATGCCAGCGGCAGGATCGTGCTGGAGTGGAAGCTGACGGAGGATGAGGAGCTTGCCGTGAACATCGATTCCAATCACCCGCTGGACGTTCTGCCGATGTTCGAGGGCTGCCACATTGCCGGAAGCACATTCAATCTCGGCAATTATGTCAATCTGCTGGACCCGGACAGCGGAGGGGGCCAGCCTGAAAAAGCAGCGGAGAAATGATTCCGGTTCCAATGGAAAAAGAGCCTGAAATCTATTGCCGCTGCTTCCGGGAGATGTTCATTCCGTTTCTTGACCGGACGGATCAGGACATCCTGAAAGTCTGGCTGTCCGGCATCACTTACCCGGACAGCACCTACCACGTTGTGCGCGATGAGGAACACAGCTATTACTATGTGCTGGAGTATGTGGTCCGGGGAAAGGGGCATATCCGCTTCAACGACCATTATTACGAACCGCAGGCGGGCGACGTTTACCTGATCCAGCCGCGCATCCAGCAGGAATACTGGTCGGACCCCGATGATCCGTGGGAAAAGATCTGGTTCGACGTCAGCGGTTCTCTGATGGATGCCCTGTGCAGTGTCTACCAGCTCCGGGGAATTGTGCTGTTCCCTCAATGCCCGCTGGAAAAAGAGTTTCGCGAGGGGATTGAGATTCTGCGCAGGCAGGAAGAGAATACGCTTGAACGCTTTTCGCTGGTGCTGCATAAGATTCTTTACCGGCTTCACCGTCACCGGCAGAATAATCCGGAACAGTGCAAATCTCCCGAAGGGCTCCGCCTGAAAGCGTTTCTGGACGGCAACTGGCAGAAACCGCTTTCCCTGAAGACGATGGCGGCGCTGATCCGGAAGTCGCCGGCGCAGACATTCCGTATTTTCCAGAAGGACTGGAACATCACGCCTTATGCCTATTTGCAGAATCTGAGGCTGTTCATTGCCTGCCAGTATCTGCGGAATTCCGACTGTACCGTCAAGAGCCTTGCCGTGATGACGGGATTCAAGGATGAGTTTTATTTCTCCAACTGGTTCAAACAGAAAAAAGGTGTTTCGCCCTCACTCTACCGGAAGATGTATGCCGGAAAGTCTCCTGAAAATCCGGATGTTTTTTAAAGTTTTTTCATTGAATGATAAGAATCCTCATGTTTTCCATTTTTATCCCTATGGCGAATCATGGCTTTCCATTGTATAATATTACCAGACACAGGAGAATTGTAATTCAAACAACATCAATGAAAGGACGGTTTTTATGAGATTCGGAAAAACGGCAGGATTCGGAAATTCCGGGAAAACGGAAAGTTTCACATTGATAGAGTTGCTCATCGTTATAGCAATCATCGCGATTCTGGCGGCAATGCTGCTTCCGGCATTGAACGGTGCCAGAGACAAAGCGAAAAGCATTTCCTGCGTAAGCAACCTGAAGCAGATCGGACTGGCGTTTGCCATGTATGGAAACAATTACAACGACCATCTGGCGACGGGAAGCAGTAACATGGGAGATGAAAATTTCTGGTATGGACAGTTGTTGCGCGCCGGTGACTTGCCGAAGAACTTCTGCTATTTTACTCCTTCCTGTCTTCCCGGCGGGACGTTGTTCAATGATTCAAACGCGCGTCCCTTCGGGGATGTCGGGCAGGTGAACAAAGGATTGATGTGCCCCATAATAAGCCAGCCCGGCGTGGGGGGGTATAACTACAGTGTCAACGAGTTTCTCGCGGGTTTTTATGTCGGGGAGGTAAACGGCAATCCGAAACAGCCTAAAATTACTTCCGTAAAGAAACCGTCATCCATATTCCTGCTCCTGGAAGGACGGAAGTATGATCACGGTCCCTTTGTCTATTGTCAGGACACAGTGATGACGACTGGTCCGCGCGGAGTGTGGAGCACCCGGCATACAACATCAAGCAATGCACTTTACGTGGATGGTCATGCGGAGAACATTACGAAAAAAAGAATGTATGGATATTACGGCGCCTATGGAACGGTCGGGAAAGAGGCTCCGTGGTATTTTGAAAAATGACGTCTGAACGCAAAAATATAAAACAAACAGGGAGACAAGATGAATTTGAAAAAGCTTCTGTCCGGAATATCTCTTTTTGCCGGAATTGCCCTTTGTGCCGCGCCGCCCATGATTCCGGGTTTGAACTGGGAAAAACGGTCCGACTGGGTTTCCGTCAAGACACCGAAAACATGGCACGGTCTGGTTGCCGGAGGCGACGGCAAAAATGACGATACCGCCGCGATTCAGATGACGATCGCCGCCGCGAAGGCAAGGGGAGGGACCGTCTACCTTCCGCCGGGGCGGTACCGGATCACCGACACACTTCTGACGGGGACGCTTCAGGAGAGTTCCGCCACACGTCCCTCCGGTTTTTCGATTATCGGGCACGGTCGTGACACGGTGATTGTCTGGGACGGTCCCGAAGACCGCCCGATGCTCCGGATGCTCGGGCTCACATGGTCGCGGATTGTCGGCGTGACTTTCGAGGGGGGCAGCCGCGCTTCCGCCGCAATCGACATGGGCGGGCCCGGTTTCCAGGGGCATAACCTGTTCCGGCACTGCGCATTTCTGAACTGCCGTTTCGCCGGAATTGACACCGGACGGCGCAAGATGAATACCGCCTGCACGGAACAGCGGATCGACAACTGTCTCTTTGAGAATTGCGGACGCGGCGTCTCGCTCGGGGATTTCAATGATTATGACTGTGTGATCGAGGGGTGCGAGTTCCGTAAATGCGGATACGGCATCTGGACGTTCAAGGGGAATTTCTACTGTCGCGACACTCATTTTGAAAACAGCCGCATCAGCGATGTCCTTTACGAATCGGAACATACCAGCACGCTCCGGCGCTGCACTTCGACCGGCTCAAAACAGTTCCTGATTGCCCGGACTCCGCATTGTGCAACCGTTCTGCAGGACTGCCACGTTTCCGGCTGGACCGGTGAAGCGGCGATCTCGCAGAACATTCTGCCGATGCTGATGTTCGACTGCACATTCACCGGACGGGGGCGCAATTCAACCGTGATCCGTTTCCGCAGGACGGATACGGAGAATCTGGTCTCCTGCAACAATCTTGCCAATTCCGGATATTACAAGCTGATCTCCTCCAACAACCTTATCACTGATGCAAGACTGCAGAAATCGGACGGCAGGGTGAAAGTCTATGAGATTCCCGCAGGCAAAGCGGAGGAACTCTCCTTGGAACTGACGCCGGAAACCTCCTTCCTGAAAACGGAGGCCGTCACTGCCGCATGGACGGACAAACCGCGCACCGTCGCCATGCCGGGAAAGATTTTCGACGTGAGGCGTGACTTCGGCGCGAAGGGCGGTGAGCATGACGACACCGAGGCGTTCAAGCGTGCCATCGCCGCTGCGAAAGCACACGGCAACGGCGCAATGGTTTACATCCCGACGGGGCATTATACGGTGCGCAGGACGCTGGTTCTGGACGGCGACAACTGGATTTTCGGCGGGAGCGGGCTGGAAACAAGGCTCTCATGGTATGGCGCGAAAGACGGCACGCTGCTGCATGTGAAAGCTCCGAAACGGGTTCTGCTGGAAAATTTCGAGATTCTGCGCATGGGGGGACGGAAGGACGGAATCGACATTCTCCAGACAGGGCGCGCCGGGCATCCGACCCTTGCCGTTTATGACACCGTCCGCGCGTTCGGTTTCCTGACGCCTCAGCCGCTGGTGCGCGGAATCCATTTCCGCGAGCTCGGACCGGAGGACAGAGCTCTTTCGCTTGGCACATACGGCAATCTCCGTTTCGTGGATTCCCAGTCCGCGGAAATCCTGATCAACAACCATTATGAGGGAGTGCTTCGCGTTGAGGGCAAGTCTGCGGAACGCACCGGCATTACCGCAGTTCAATTCACTCTACTTGAAATCTGCGATCCCTGCATCTGGGTGAGGGATAACAATTCTCTCGTCGTGACGGATTTCTATAATGAGCAGAGCAAATCGATTTACCGTTTCGAGGGGAACGGTTCGCCTCTGAGGGGCAGGATTTCTCTCGGTTCCATCAAGATCGAAGGCACCGGCACTCCGTCAAGGAAGGATATCCCGAAAAGTTTCGACGGTTATTCGGGCGAAATCACGTTCGGCACTCCGCAGTTTTATCATAACGGCCTGAACAAACAGAGCAGATTCCTGAATATCAATGGCGGAAAAACGGATGTTCTTGTGCTCGGCGGCTGCTTTTTCACCCACAGTCTGCACTGGACTCCGGCGGAGGGGTTCCGGGTCCGTTTTCTTGCGGCGGGCGGCGGTCCCGGTAAAAATTATCCTGCGGCGGAATTCCTGAAGACCCATGCCGACACTCCTGACGATACGGCGATTACGCAGGCGTCCAATTTTCTGGACGATATGCGCCGCGCCGGAAAATTGGATCTGGAGCTGAATTATCCCGGTGTGAAATAGACTGTTCCACGGCAGGCAGCGGGGGAGCGGAAAGCCACCAGTCCGGCTGTTCCCCCGCTTATGGATGAGAGCTTCGAGAGCCGTCGGCAACGCGTGAACTTATGAAGCGCCCGGAGCTCTCGCTATTTGTCCTGCGCAGTTCCTTTTCCTTTTTTGAACTCCACGGGAGTCACGCCGCAGAACTGATGGAAAACGGTGGTGAAATAGTTGCTGTCGGTAAAACCGCACAGACGCGAAATCTTGGTTACGGAAAGCGCCGGATGGAGTTTGAGATAGATTTTCGATTCTTCGATTCTTCTTTGCGCCAGAAGCCTGCGGAAAGTGCTTCCCGTTTTGCGGCGGATCAGCGCACCGAGATAATTCGGATTCACTTTCAGCAGGTCGGCGAGGTCGGAAAGGGCGATGTTTTCCAGATAATGGCAGTTGATGAAGTTCCGGCAGTTTTCGATGTAAAATTCATCGTCGTGCTGCTTGCCGCCCATGCCGCCGGCGGCGGAAAAAAGTTCCAGCTCTATTTTCAGGAAATCTGCGATAAATGAAGCCGCCCGCCGGATCTGCCTGCGCTTTTCCTCCGTGACGCGCTGCGGTGTCCTGACTCCGGGAGGCAGTTCCGGCGCATCGTTTTCCGGCAGAAGATTGCCGAAATAGATGACCGCGCAGAGATTGTCCGCCTCCATGACGGGGCAGGCATATTCCCAGATTCCGTGAGGACAGCATCCCGAAAAACATCGTCCGCGCCTTGCCACTTCGAGGCTTCTGCTCTTGTTCCCGGAACAGCTCCGGTTGCCGTCGCGCAGTTTTGCAAAACGGCAGAAATCGGAGTGATGCAGATATTGATCCGGGGCGAGTTTCAGCTTTTCACAGCGGTAAAATGCCGGATGTTTCACCTCTATGCTGATGGAGGCTGCCGTCTTTTTTTCACAGAAACGGAGAAGTTCCACAAGATCCATGTCAGATACTTTCTCTTTTTATGAAATATGAGATAATTTAAGAGTTCTTCTTTGAAAATTCAAGGCTTTTTTCTTTTTTTATTGTATAATTGATAGAAAGAAAAGGGGAGGCAGGACGCTTCACCGTAAAAAAGGAGATGATATGAAAACGTATACGGAACCGGCAAGAACCATTCCCGTCGCTGCGGAAACGGAAGTACTGATTGCAGGCGGAGGCCCCGCCGGAATCGGAGCGGCTCTCGGTGCGGCGCGCGCCGGAGCGAAAGTCATGATCGTGGAACAGTCCAACGCGCTTGGCGGAATGGCGACCGGCGGCATGATGTCGCACTGGAGCGGCGGCTCGACCTCGCCGCTTCTCGACGAGATCATGCCGCGCCTGCGAAAGCACGTCCCTGCCGAAGAATCCGAATGAGGGCTACAGTTGGTGCATCAGCCATGAGTGTCTCAAGAGCACCCTGCTTCAGATGATGGACGAAGCGGGGGTAAAGGTTCAGCTTTACACTCAGATTGCCGATGTGATCATGGACGGCAACCGCGTCGCGGGGATCATCACGGAAAGCAAATCCGGGCGCGAGGCAATCATGGCGAAAGTCGTGATCGACGCCACCGGCGACGGCGATGTCGCGGCGCGCGCGGGTGCGGAATATGAACTCGGACGCGAAGGCGATCATCTCTGCCAGCCTGTCACGCTGATGTTCCGCATCGGCGGAGTTGATTACTCCAGAGCGATTTTTCCCGGCAGTTTCGAGTCCTATATCGATGTGCCGAAAGGAGAGATTCAGGCACTCGGCAAGTCCGTTCTGACGCATCCCGCCGGACACGTACTGCTCTACCGGACACGTATTCCCGGCGAGGTCTGCGTCAACATGACGAATGTCATCAACATCGACGCGACCGACGTCCGCCAGCTGACGGAAGCCGAGAAGGTCTGCCGCAGGCAGATGGATGAAATGATTCCTTTCCTGCGTGAATACGCGCCCGGATACGAGGATTGTTATCTGGTGACTTCCGCATCGAATGTCGGCGTGCGTGAAACCCGCCATTTCAAGGGGCTTTACACGGTAACGGCGGAGGATATTCTTGAGGCGCGGGTCTTTGATGACTGGATTGCCGCAAGGAATTATTTCAATTTCGACATTCACAGTCTCAAGGGTCCCGGACTCGACGAGAACGGTGCTCAGAAACACTTCCATTCCAAGGGCGTCTATACGATTCCCTACCGTGCCTGTGTACCGGTCAGAATTGATTCGCTTCTGCTTTCCGGACGCAACATTTCCGGCACGCACAAAGCGCATTCCAACTACCGTGTCATGCCGATCTGTCTGAATATCGGGCAGGGGGTCGGGACCGCGGCGGCAATCGCTGCCGGGGAAAATATTCTTCCCCGCAACGTCGATGTGAAAAAGGTTCAGGCGCTTCTTGGCAAAGCCGGAGTCAAAGTCTGATTTTCCTGTACAGTCAAAAACGCCGGAACGAATCACCATGACTCGTTCCGGCGTTTTTATGATTCAGGCATCCGGTTTCATGCCGAGATGCTTTTTCAGCGCAGTTTTTCCGCAATCGCCTTGCGCAGTTCCGGCAGATCGGTTTGCGCGAGGACACCGGGGATCAGAACGGACAGCGCATAGCCCGGAACCGGCGTCCGGACCATGGAGTCCCAGGAATCCGGTGCGTTCATCAGTTTCAGCGATGTGATTTTTCCGGAAAGAAGTGCGGCGATTAAAGCGGGGATCGTTCCCTGCCCATTTGCCTGAACCTCTATTTCCGCACCGTTCCGCGCCAGCAGTTCCGCCGCGCAGAGGATGTCTTTGACTTTACCGCTCAGATAGGGTTTGCCGAACATGAGTCCCAGCGAGGCGTAGTGATAGTCGAACTGGTATTCATTGAAGAAGTCGCGCGGTTCCGGCTGGTCGCAGCCGGATGGGGTGCATTCGCCGATTCCGCGGATGTCAAGCCCGTATACCGTGACGTCATCGGGGAACGACATTTCCGAGAGTTCATCCTGCGAATCCAGATGCGGGATATAGAGAACGATCTTCTTTGTCTCCGGCAGATGGAAATAAAGTGTATTCTTTGCTTTCAGCTTGAGTACACTCATGAGGCGTCCATCCGGTTCCGTTTCGAGCCCGAAACGGGAATAGAACCCCTTGTCCGTATAGCGTCCGCGCAGGACACGGTAGTGGGGAATGAACGCCTCATCGAGTCTCAGCAGATTCCGCATGAGTTCGCAGAGCTCCTGTTTCGTGCGGGGCTTTCTGGCGGCTGCCAGCCCGGAAGCTTTTTCCGCCGCAAATTCACGGATGTATTTGTTGACCGGAAGATTTCTGACCTGTCCTTCCGGTGCGCAGTAAATCTCCTGTTCAGGAGAGAGTTTAACGTCATCAGGCTCGGCGGCAGGCGCCGCGACTTTTGCCGTGTCATTGAACAGGGAATACATGGCTTCCCTGTTTTCCTTTGAATATCCGTGATCGCCGTGCCCGATCGTCAGGCGGATCGAATCTTCCGCGCCGAGAAGCCGGTAGACTTTGCGGACCTCCTCATAAGTTTCTCTGGTGCCGCGCGGGTCGAAAAAGTCATTGCTCTGTCCGAGGACGACAAGCGGACGGGGGGCGCGCGCGATCAGGAAATCTCCCATTTCGAGTCCTGCCGCCAATGTGCCGGGAGGCATCTGCTCCGAGTCGGCGGGGAGTTCATTTTCCACATTGTGCACCCAGGTGGTGATGTAACAGCTCGGAGCCGCCATCGTCAGACGGTCTTCCAATGCATTGACGAAAGTCGTCATGGTTCCGCCTCCGGAATTTCCTGTGAGTCCGACGCGCGTCGTGTCCACTTCCGGACGGCTCAGCAGATAATCGAGCCCGCGGACCGCATCCCATGCGCGCCACGCCCCCATGGTTTCTCCCGTCAGCAGAAGCTGTTTTCCCATGACATTGTGTTCCCAGCAGCAACTGCCCTTGAATTCCGGAAAGTCAAGGAACTGGAGCCGTTCGCCCTGGCTGACGGGATCAATGGCAAGGACGGCGTAGCCTTTCATGGCGAGCGCCCGCTGGCAGGTCTGATAGACGTCGGACGCTTTTCCGTTTCCGGAATGCCCGCAGAGAAAGAGAACCGCCGGAACCTTTTCCGTCGTCTTCGGCAGATAGAGATTGCCGGTTACTGGATATTTCGGGCGGCTGTAATAGATGATCTTGTGCATGACATAGGACCCGAAATCAAGAGTCCCGGTCTCCTGTGCATCCAGCGGCGTTTTTTCTGCGGGGAAAGGGAAAAGTTTTGCGATTTTTGCCCTGACCCCGGCGACATACCGTTCCGCATCCTCTTTGGTGCGCAGCGCTTCAAGACGTGCTTTTCTTGCTGTGAAATTTTTTCTGACGAGGTCCAGATAATAATCCTGGACCGCAGTTCCGAACAGAGGCGTCATTCTTCATCTCCTTAATAAATATGAATTGAACCCGAAATCCGTTCCGGTTTGTTTTTACTATAAATGCCAACGTTGGCAAAATCAAGATGCATTTTCTGAAAAAGTCTTGTTTTTACAAGAGCGGATGAGGAGGCGGGGACAGGAAGGCAAATGGAGCGTTCATGAAAAACGGAACAAAAAGTTTGAGTTCATTTCCCCCCTCCCATTCCTGTTTCAAGTTCCGGGAGAGAGGTGTTTCACGATATTGGTTTACAGGCGCATTGCAGTGAGCAACACGCCTGCGGCGTCCGGCTGCGGCTCAGAGCTTGCTCCAGGATGGTTTCATGGAGAAAATATTGCGGATTGTCTCCGCATCGAACTTCGGCGTGCGGTCATAATTGTAGATGCCGTTCTGCTCCTGCTCGATGTCTGTCAGCTGCGTGTAGCAGTAGCCTGCCGCTTTCGGGTTTTTGACGATGCATCCGGTAAGTTCCGCAATACGCTTTTCCGCCTCCTCCTGTGTGAGCGTCTCTTTGTTGTACCCCCAGGAGTTGTCGGCATAGGGCTTGCGGTCTTCCGGGATGAAGCCGACTCCGCCGTATTCATCCATGAGATAGGGCTGTCCGTGATATGCCTCCGCCTCGACTTCCGGGTAATGCATGAAGACGGGCGACTGGTTCAGAGCGGATGAGAGCTCCTCGTCCGTCTGATGATAGGTATGCACCGTCCAGAGGTCGGTTTTGACATGGATGTAGCCGGATGTATCGTTTACGGGACGTGTGGAGTCCAGTGTGCGCGTGAGATCATAGACGTCGGCTATGATCCTTCTGTGTTCCTCCAGGTCATGGTATCCGCAGGTCTCGTTCAGCGGCGTCCATGCGATGATGGACGGATGGTTGATGTCCCGTTCGACGAGCGCCGTCCATTCCGCCAGATAATCGCGGAAGGTCAGATTGTAGTTCGGATTTGTTTTTCCGAAATGCTGCCAGAAAGAGATTCCCCAGCTCGGATATTCCGCCCACGTGAGATAGCCGAGTCTGTCCGCCCAGTAGTGGAAGCGCTCATCGAAAATCTTCTGGTGGAGACGCGCCCCGTTGAATCCGGCTTTCATGGAAAGTTCGATGTCCCGCCTGAGCGCATTGTCGTCGGGAGCCGTCCAGATGCCGTCTTCATAAAACCCCTGATCCAGCACGAAACGCAGAAAGACCGGCTGATTGTTCAAATAACATTTCCCGTCTTCGATATGAATCTTGCGGAGTCCCGCATAGGAGGAAACCTGATCCAGCACATTTCCGTTTTCATCTTTCAGAACATAGCGGACGTCATAAAGGAACGGATGTTCCGTATCCCATGCCTTGGGATTTTTCAGCCTGAGCGTGACCATACTGCCGTTTCCTGCGGCAACCGTTTCCGAAGCGGCTTCCTGCCCGTTGTCCAGCAGGGTGACGGAGAGCCGCAGCCCGCGCCGTTCCTTGTGGAAAACCGGCAGGAACGAGAATGCGCCGTTGTCGAAATCCGGGATGATGCGGCAGCTTTTCAGGGCATACGGAGAAACCGCCTCCATCCAGACCGTCTGCCAGATGCCTGTTGTCCTGGTATAGTTGCAGGCGCGGGACTTGAACGTGGGGCTCTGCTTGCCGAAAGGCTGGAGCCCGTTGCGGATCTCGTCTTCCACCCGGACAACGAGATCGTGCGTTTTTCCCGGCTCCGCTTTGCCTGTCAGGTCAACGGTAAAGGGGGAGGTTCCGCCGGTATGCCTGCCGGCTTCTGTTCCGTCAAGGTAAACGATGGCCTTGTAGTCAACTCCGCCGAAGTGAAGCAGGATTTTCCTGTCCGCCCATTCCGCGGGGATTTCGAGCTTGCGGTGATACCACATCATTTCAATGAAATCCGTGAACCCGACCCCGGAAAGACGGCTTTCCGGGCAGAACGGAACCGTGATCCTGCCTTCAAACGAGGTTGCTTTCCTCCATTCCCTTTCGTCGCCGCTGCGTGAGAAATCGAACGCATAGGTCCATTCTCCGTTGAGATTCAGCCAGTCCGTCCGTTCAAACTGGGGCCTCGGATATTCGTTTCTTGGTACCATAATTCTGTAAAACTCCTTGTTTTGGTGTTGCATTGTTTCCTTTTTCTTATAAATTATACTTCATGAAATGGAAATCTCCAATAGAGATAAAATCATAAACATGAGGATTATGATCATGTGCGCATGGAAAGAGACATTTTTTTCAATGCCGATGCCGCCGAAAGACGCTCCGCTGAAGCTTCTGCTGGCAGGATTCACGCATAAAGACGCCTCTTACCGGATTGTGCGGAACGGGCTGGACGACATCTATGTTCTGGAATATGTCATCAGCGGCAAAGGGCATCTTCACTGGGGGGATAAGTACTATACGCCGACGGCGGGGGACGTCTATCTGCTTCAGCCTCATGTCAGCCATGAATATTATTCCGATCCCGCCGATCCCTGGGAGAAGATCTGGTTCAACCTGAGCGGTCCGCTGATGGACGCCCTGTGCGACGCCTACCGTCTGCACGGCGTCGTCTACTTTCATCACTGCCGTCTGGAAAAAGAGTTTCTGGATACCGCGGAACTGCTTCGGCGGCAGGAACGGAATTTTTATCAGGAGTTCGCACTCCGGATTCACCGTATCATCTCTCTGATCGACCTCTGGCGCAGAGAGCATCCCGAGGTCAGGAAATCACCGGAGGGAATCCGCCTGAAAGAGTATCTTGACGCGAACTGGCAGGAGAACATTTCCCTGGGCGCGCTTGCCTCGCTGATCCGCAAATCCCCTGCGCAGACGCTGCGCATTTTCCAGAAGGACTGGAACTGCTCTCCTTATGCCTATCTTCAGGAACAGCGCTCCTTTCTGGCGCGCCAGTATCTGGAGAATTCGGATTATCCCGTCAAGATTCTGGCTTCCATGCTGGGATTCAAAGATGAATTTTATTTTTCGAACTGGTTCAAGGAAAAAAACGGAATCTCTCCGAGCGCCTACCGGAAGCGATTCCGCGAAAGTCTTTTGTGAACTTATTTCAGGTGGAATGCCAGTTTGATTCCCTTGATCATCATTTCAAACGCCATCGTGGTAAGCAGGAGCCCCATCAGCGATTCCAGCGCGGACAACGCCTTGGTCCCGAGGAACTTGCCTGCATAGCGCCCGCTCATGAGAATCAGGGTGCATATTCCCCATGCCGTAATCAAAGCGGCGCTTCCGGACAGTGAGGCTTCGATACCGCCTTTGCCTCCGACGATGATTGCCGTGGACATTGCAGCGGGTCCCGCAAACAGCGGAATGGCGAGCGGAACGATGAACGGTTCCTTTGTCGGGTCTCCGGGAGCCTTCGCGTCTTTTGCCGCTGAACTGAATACCAGCTTGATTGCGATCATGAACAGGATGATCCCCCCGGACAATTCCAGCGATGCCTGTGTCAGATTCAGATATTTCAGGATCGCGCCTCCGCAGAACAGGAAAAGAAGCAGAACCCCCAGCGCGATCAGGGATTCCCTGATTACGATAAAACGATACCTTGCAGCGCCGGTTCCGTCCAGCTCCGCGATAAAGACCGGCAGATTGCCGAGCGGATTCATGACGAGAAAAAACAAAATCAGTGTGGAAACGAAACTGTCCATAAACACCCCCTTTTTTCATTACCATAACATGAAATGCCGTTTTTGCAAGTTTTTTTGCGTCTGCGGAATTTCCACCGCCGGGTGAATAAAAAATACCGGCAACGATGGAAAAATCATTTTTCCGGAGTATATTATTTCTCTTATATGTATATGTGCGGGCTGATGCCGGAAACAGATGATAATCTAATGAGAATATGAGATGAATGCGGAAAATATCGAATTGAGAAAGAAATTGATCAGGAACTGCCACAGAATCGTAGTCAAAGCGGGGACGCGTCTTCTGACCGACCCTGAATCCCTGCCGGTCCTGATCGGGCAGATCAAAACGATCCGTGACGCGGGAAAACAGGTGATCCTCGTTTCCTCCGGCGCGGTCGGTATCGGAATGAAGATCCTGAAACTCAAAAAACGCCCGCGCAGGCTCTCCGAAGTCCAGGCGCTTGCGGCGCTGGGGCAGGGCAAGCTCATGGCGATGTATGAGGCGGAATGTGAGAAACTCGGTTTCCGCTGTGCCCAGATTCTTCTGACCGCGGATGACCTGCGTTCGCGCGAACGGCATCTCAATGCTCTGAACTGCATTGAAACTCTGCTTTCCCAGGATATTCTGCCGATCATCAATGAAAACGACCCCGTGTCCGTCGATGAACTCAAGTTCGGAGACAACGACATTCTTGCCTCGCTGCTGGCGTCCATGACACGCGCGGATCTGACGATCATTCTTACCACGGTGGACGGACTCAAGAAGCCGAATGAAGACGGCACTCTCGGAGACCGTATTTCCGTGGTGCGCGGCATCTCCCGGCCATGAGAGCGCCGAGCCGATCATCCT
>ENA-OROD01001775-OROD01001775.1-human-gut-metagenome-genome-assembly--contig:-NODE-1775-length-16637-cov-3.160897_pt1 | contig 16637 bp, 13 predicted proteins | sample MGYA00242123_ERZ509038 | MGnify/ENA primary metagenome ERZ509038 (study PRJEB26280, sample SAMEA2338719) | human gut metagenome | biome: human gut; feature: human-associated habitat; material: faeces... | reverse complement strand
TTATTGATTCCCAAATATATTTTGGACTTATTGAAACTGCTTCTTTTGAAAATTCTCTAAATAAATCTATTATTTCATCTGCTTTATATCCCATTGCATATAGGCTTGCTACTATACTTCCTGCTGATGTTCCACCTATTGCTTCTATTTCTATTCCGTTTTCTTCTAGTGCTTTTATTGCGCCTATATGTGCTGCACCTCTTATTCCGCCTCCCGCTAATGCTAGGCCTATTTTCATATACTGTACCTCCTTTATTTTCTTTTTGTTTCCATGTTGTACACTATTTTTCCTATTGTTTTGTCTGGTACTATTTTACTTAAAAATCTTATCATTTTATTGTTTGCTCCTGGTAATATCATATATTTTCCTTCAAACATTTTGTCTATTGCATAGTTTGCAACATCTGTACTTGTCATAACTTTTGTTTTGAACTTTACATTTGCTTTTTCTAAAAATGGTGTTTTTATTGGTCCTGGGCATAATGCACTTATTTTTACATTTGAGTTTTGTTTTCTTAATTCTTCATATATTCCTTGTGTTAGTTTTAAAACATATGCTTTTGTAGCATGATATGTTGCCATATGTGGTCCTGGCATAAATCCTGCTATTGATGCTACATTTAATATATATCCACTATTTTTTTTGCACATATCTTGTAAAAATAGTTTTGTTAGTAAGTGAACTGCACATACATTTGTGTTTATCATGTTTATTTCTGTTATTAAGTCTGTTTCTGTAAAGTTACCAAATGTTCCAAAGCCTGCATTATTTATTAGTATATCTATATCTCCTACTTGTTTGTATAATTCTACGCAGTTTTCTGCAATGCTTAAATCCATACATATTATTTGTGTTTTTGTTTTTAATTCTTTTTGTACTTCTTCTAGTTTTTCTTGCTCTCTTGCTACTAGAACTAATTCTATTCCTTGCTTACTTAATATTTTTGCCATTTCTTTTCCTAAACCTGATGAGGCTCCTGTAATTAATGCTTTCATATTTTTCCTTCTTTCTAAATGTGAAGTTAGAGGTGTGATGTGGGATGTGGGATTTATATTGTCAAAGCTTCGTAGACTTTTCTCTATTTTCACACTTCGCACCTCAAACCTCGCACTTCGTGAAATTCCAATTTACCTTTATTGTTTGCTCCATTATATCAGATATTTACAAATTTTAATAGTTTTACTTTATTTATTTTTATTTTTGTTATATAATCTTTTCAATATTGTTTAGGGAACTTTCACTTTTAAGAGTTTTTTTAACATTTATTTTATAGAAATGAGGAGATATGCTATGGATTATAATCATAAAGAGATAGAGAAAAAATGGCAAAATTATTGGGATGAAAAACAAAGTTTTAAAGCAGTTACTGGAGATAATAAAGAACCATATTACATATTGGTAGAGTTTCCTTATCCTTCTGGGGCTGGTCTTCATGTTGGACATGTTAGAAGTTACACTGCTCAAGATGCTTTGGCTAGAATGAAAAGAATGCAAGGTTATAATGTTTTATATCCTATGGGCTGGGATGCTTTTGGTGCTCCTGCTGAACAATATGCTATTAAAAATCATATTCACCCAAAAGAGGCTGTAAAGGAAAATATTCATACTTTTAAGGGACAAATGAAAGATTTAGGTTTTTCTTTTGATTGGTCTCGTGAGTTTTCTACTACTGACCCAGATTATTATAGATGGACTCAATGGCAATTTTTACAATTTTATAAACATGGTATGGCATATAAGGATACTATTCCTGTAAACTGGTGTCCTACTTGTAAGTCTGTTTTATCTAATGAAGATGCTGCTGGTGGAGTTTGTGAAAGATGTGGTAGCACAGTTGAACAAAAGGAAAAATCTCAATGGATGCTTAGAATGAGTGATTATGCAGAAGATTTATTAAAAGGTTTAGATGATACTAATTTTGCTGATAGAGTAAAACTTGGTCAAATCAACTGGATTGGTAAATCTACTGGTGTTGAGCTTGATGTACAAATTGTTGGTGGAGGTAAGTTCTCTGTATTTACAACTTGTATTGAAACAGTTTATGGTATTACATTTTTTGTTATTGCTCCTGATGGTAAGTTAATTAAGGAATTAATGCCTAGAGTAAAAAATAAAGATGAAGTTAATGAATATATTAAAGAAACTGCTAAAAAATCTGCTATGGATAGAACAGAGTTAAATAAAGGTAAAACAGGTTGCAGAGTAGATGGAATTATGGCTATTAATCCTGTTAATGGAAAAGAAGTTCCTGTATTTTTAGGTGACTTTGTTTTAGGAGACTACGGAACTGGAGCTGTTATGGCTGTTCCCTCTCATGACCAAAGGGATTTTGAATATGCTGTAGAACATAACTTGGAAATGATTCCTGTTATTGATGGTAGAGATGTTAGTGAATCTGCTTTTGAGAAACAAGATTATTTAGGTAAAGGTTGTAAATTAATTAACTCTGAGGAATTTACTGGTCTTACTGTTGAGGAAGCTAAAGAGGCTATTACAAATAAATTAGTAGAAAAAGGTATTGCTAGAAAAGTAAATAATTATAAGATGAGAGATTGGGTATTTTCTCGCCAAAGATTCTGGGGAGAGCCTATTCCTATGATTTATTGTGAAAAATGTGGATGGCAACCAATGAATGAGGAAGATTTACCTTTATTGTTACCAGATGTTGCAGAATATGAACCAACTGAAAGTGGAGAAAGTCCTCTTGCAAATATTGCTGATTGGGTAAATACAACTTGTCCTCATTGTGGTGGAAAGGCTAGAAGGGAAACTGATACAATGCCTAACTGGGCTGGTTCTAGCTGGTATTTCTTAAGATTTATGGATCCTCATAATGATAAGGAATTTGCTTCGATGGATGCTATGAAATATTGGAATAGAGTTGATTGGTACAATGGCGGAATGGAGCATACTGCAAGACATTTGCTATATGCAAGATTTTGGGTTCAATTCTTATATAACATTGGTTTAGTTCCTAAAAAAGAAATGATTTGGACTCGTGTTAGCCATGGTATGGTTTTAGGTTCTAATAATGAAAAAATGAGTAAATCTAAAGGAAATGTTATTAATCCTGATGATATAGTTAATGAATATGGTGCAGATACTTTAAGACTTTATGAGATGTTTATGGGTGATTATACACAAGATGCTCCTTGGAGTACAGATTCTTTAAGAGGTTGCAAACGTTTTATAGATAAAGTTATTCGTTTAAAAGATAAGATTGGTGATGGAGAAGGTTATTCTAAAAAATTAGAACCTATTATCCACAAAACAATTAAAAAGGTTCAAACTGATTTAACAACAATGGCATATAACACAGCAGTATCAGCATTAATGATTTTGGCTAATAGCTTTGATGCTGAGGATAAAATAACAAAAGAAGATTATCATTTGTTATTAACTTTATTAAACCCTATTGCTCCTCATATTACAGAGGAACTAAATGAGCAATTAGGATTTAAGCCAATTTGCGAATCTAGCTGGCCTAAATATGATGAGGCTAAAACAATAGATAGCGAAAAGGAAATTCCTGTTCAAATAAATGGTAAAGTAAAAGCAACTGTTAAAATTGCACTAGATGAAGATGAATCTAGTGTAAAGGCAAAAGCTCTTGAAGCTGTTGCTAGTTTGCTAGATGGAAAGAATATTGTAAAAGAAATATATGTAAAGAATAAGATTTATAATATAGTTGTAAAATAGAAATAAAAAAAACGCATCTGTAATTGCCATTGGAGATGCGTTTTTATTTAATCAACTAGCAAACCACCTTTGTGGTTTCTCATTTCTATTTTTATTATACCATATATTTACATTTTGTAAATACCTTTTTGGCAAATTTATTCATGCCAAGATTTTTTACAAATATATTTTAGCAATATTCATTTTGATATTTTTTACATTTTGAGCATATGCAATACGCCCCTACATTCTTTAGATTTGAGTTTAATAATAATCCTCTTATATTCTCTTATTACTTGCATTGTTTGACTTGTTAGCCATTTTATGTTAATATATAAATTATCAAATTCAGGAGGTATTTGATTTCCATACGTATTGATTATGGAACAGTGCAAAATTATTTCTAAATTGAAAGGAGTATTCAGCTTTGTTTTTACATTTTTTAGGAAATGGTGCAGGTTTTGCTGATGAGCATACATCTGCATATTTTGTCACTAACAATGAGGATTTTTTCTTAATAGATTGTCCTTGTTCAGCCTTTGTTAAATTGAAACATCTTGATTTATGTACATGTAATAAGCTTTACACGCTTATTACTCACACTCATGGAGATCACATTGGGGGATTGGGTCTTTGGGTTCAGTATTGTTTTTTTGTTCTTCAAAAAAAGGTTACCATATTGGCACCTTCTGAAGAAGTGAAAAAAGACATAATAACTATTCTTACTATTGAAGGAAATGAGCCTAATTGGTATGAAATAAGTGTTATCTTTCATCATATTGATTCACTCAACCCATATGACGAATTTCCATATATCGAACCAGTCTTAACTGAACATTCTCCTCAACTTTCTGGAAAGTGTTTTGGTTATTATATTGAAGCAATTTACGGTAAAGCTTTTGTTTATACCGGCGATACTTCAACTCTGGAACCTTTTAAGGAATTTTTCGATTCTTGTGATGAGCTCTATGTAGATACTTCTGTTTCTTATGGTCAGATTCATTTGAAACTTGAAGATGCTCTTCCAGATCTTATAAGATTAACTAATCAAAATATAAAAGTTTATCTTATGCATCTGGATAATGAAAAAAGAGCTAAAAAACTTATTAACGGTATTCCAAATATCAAAGTTGCATCAGTTTAACAAAAAGATCCCGGTCAAGTAAAACTTGGTCGGGATCTTTTATATAGTAGGAAATTTCTCATTTCCCACTATATAAAAATGCTATAATCGCTATTGCCTTTGAGATTTCCTCATTTCATTCGGAAACTCAAATCGGCGAGAACAAAGGGCGACTAAAGTCGCTTTGTTCTTATATTTTATTTAAAGTATTCTATTCCTGATTCGAATAGTTTTTGGTCCATGTTTCCTGGAACGTTTATTATATTCCCTCTATAACTTCTTTCTGAATGTGCCATTTTTCCAAGTATTCTACCATCTTTACTTGTTATTCCTTCTACTGCATATACTGAACCGTTTGGATTGTAGTCTATGTCGTATGTTGCGTTTCCTTTTTCATCTACATATTGTGTTGCTACTTGTCCATTTTCTATTAATTCTTGCATTACTTTTTCGCTTGCTACAAATTTTCCTTCTCCATGCGAAATTGGTATTACAAATTCTTCGCCTAAGTCTACTTTGCTAAACCATGGTGATAATTTTGATACTACTTTTGTTGTTACCAATTTTGATTGGTGTCTTGCTATGTTGTTATATGTTAGTGTTGGCATTTTTGATGTTGGTTCTACAATTTCTCCATATGGTACTAACCCTAATTTTATTAATGCTTGAAATCCATTACATATTCCTAATATTAAACCATCTTTCTCATTTAAGTGTTTATGAATTGCTTCTTTTAATCGTGGGTTTCTAAATACTGTTGCAATAAATTTACCAGAACCATCTGGTTCATCTCCTGCACTAAATCCACCTGGAAGCATTATTATTTGTGATTCATTAATTAGTTTTTCCATTGCAATTATAGATTCTTCTATGTCTGTTTGTTTTAGATTTTTAAATACCGCTATTTTAGGATCCCCACCCGCATCTATAAATGCTTTTGCTAAATCGTATTCGCAGTTTGTTCCTGGAAATACTGGTATAAAGATTTTTGGTTTGGCTATTTTTATTTTATGTGAGTCCACTTGAGGTGAGCCTCCTGCAGATTTGTACAATATGTTTTCTATTTTTTTATTTATTTCATTTGTTTTTGTTGGGAATACTTTTTCTAGTGGCTCTTCCCATATTTTTATTAATTCTTCTAAGTCTAATATTTCGTCTTCTGATATTTTTATTTCTTTTTTATTTGTAGTGATTCCTAAAAGTTCTAATTTTTTATTTTCTATTTTATCTTTTGCTTCTATTATAAATGTTGCATAACGTGGTTTAAATAAGCATTTATTAGCCTTAAATTCAAAACCTATTTTATTACCTATGCACATTTTTGTTATTGTATCTGCTATTCCAAATTGTCTTACTGTCGCAACAGATATAACCTTGCCATCTTCTATTAGTTTATGCACTAATTCATAGTTTTCTTTTAAATTGTCAAAGTCTGGTAGAAATTCTTTTGTTATTTTTGTTTTTAGCATATACACATTTGAATTTGATTTTTTAAATTCATTTGATACCACTTTATTTGTGTCTACAACCCCTATACAGAATGATGTAAGTGTTGGTGGAACATCTAATTCATTATATGAACCTGACATTGAGTCTTTTCCACCTATTGATGCAAGCCCTAGTTTTTCTTGAACTAAGTATGCTCCTAAAAGTGCTGATAATGGTTTTCCCCATCTTGTAGGCTCTTCTCTTAATTTTTCAAAATATTCTTGGAAAGTAAACCATGCTTTTTTGTAATCTCCTCCACATGCTACATATTTTGTAAGTGAATCTATAACTGCAAATGCAGCTCCATGTAATGGACTTATTTCTGAAAGATATGGATCATACCCAAAGCTCATTATTGTTCCAGAATTTGTGTAACCATTTAATGTTGGAATTCTTGCACACATAGCTTCTGTAGGTGTTAATTGGTATTTACCACCAAATGGCATTAGCACTGTTCCTGCTCCTATTGAACTGTCAAATCTTTCTACCAATCCTTTTTGAGAACAACAATTTAAATCTGATATTGTATCCTTCCAAAGTTTTGTTTTTAAGCAATTTTTTCCGTTTGTTTTGATGCAGTTTGATGTCTTTTGGGAAAAAGGGGACTGACCCCTTTTTCCCCAAGCAAAATACTCCGCTAATCCTTTTGGCGCTTCTATTTTTGCATTTGCTATTTTTACTGTTCCGTTTGTGTTTAAAAATTCTCTTGATAGATCAACTATAAGCTTTCCTCTCCAGTACATTTTCATTCTTGGCTCTTTTGTTACTTTTGCTACTACTGTAGATTCTATATTTTCTGCTTCTGCAAGTTTTTGGAATTTTTCTACGTCTTTTTCTTCTATTACTACTGCCATTCTTTCTTGTGATTCTGATATTGCTAGTTCAGTTCCATCTAATCCTTCGTATTTTTTTGGAACTTTATCTAGGTTTATTTCTAATCCGTCTGCAAGTTCTCCTATTGCTACGGAAACGCCACCTGCGCCGAAATCATTACATCTTTTTATTAGTGTTGTTACTTCTGGATTTCTAAATAATCTTTGTATTTTTCTTTCTTCTGGTGCATTTCCTTTTTGCACTTCTGCTCCACATGTTGTAAGTGATGCACTATTATGTGCCTTTGATGAACCTGTTGCTCCTCCACATCCATCTCTACCTGTTCTTCCGCCTAGTAGAACTACTACATCTCCTGGCTCTGGTACTTTTCTAATTACGTTTTTCTTTGGTGCTGCTCCTACTAAAGCACCTATTTCTAATCTTTTAGCTACATAGCCTGGGTGATATATTTCTGCAACTTGTCCTGTTGCTAATCCTATTTGGTTTCCATATGAACTATATCCTCTTGCTGCTTCATTTGTTAGTTTTCTTTGTGGTAATTTGTTTGGTAATGTATCTTTTACTGATGTTCTTGGATCTCCACATCCTGTTACTCTCATTGCTTGATACACATATACTCTTCCAGATAATGGGTCACGTATTGCTCCTCCTAAACATGTTGCTGCTCCACCAAATGGTTCTATTTCTGTTGGATGATTATGTGTTTCATTTTTGAACATTATTAGGTATTCTTCTGGTTTTCCATCTACCAATATTTCTGCTTGTATACTACATGCATTTATTTCTTCTGATTCGTCTAAATCTCTTAACATACCTTTTTTCTTTAATTCTTTTACTGCTATTGTTGCTACATCCATTAAACATATATCTTTTGCCTTTTTTCCATCATACACATATTCTCTAGATTTTTTGTAGTCTTCATATATTTTATTTGCTAAATCCCAGTCTATTTCTACTTTGTCTAATTTACTTAAGAATGTTGTATGTCTACAATGGTCTGACCAATATGTATCTATCATTTTCATTTCTGTCATAGTAGGATCTCTTTTTTCTACATCTCTAAAATATTTCTGACAGAATTTTAAGTCCTCTATATCCATTGCAAACCCATACTTATCATAGAATTTTTTTGAGTCTTCATCTGTCATGTGTATAAACCCTTCTACTATTGCTACATCTTTTGGCTCTGGATGTTCATCTTTTACTGTTTTTAATTTTTCTAATGTACATTCTCTTGAATCTACTGGATTTATTATATATTTTTTAATTTTTTCTAAGTCTTCAGTACTTATATTTCCTTTTATAACATATATTTTTGCACTTTTTGCAAGTGGTCTTTCTCCTTCTGTTAATATTTGCAAACATTCTGATAGTGAGTTTGCTCTTTGGTCAAATTGTCCTGGTAAATATTCTACTCCAAATATTTTATCTTCTTTTGCGAATGGATATTCTTCTTCAAAGCATTCATCTACTTGTGGTTCAGAAAATACTGTGTTTTTTGCTTTTTCAAATATTTCATCATTTATGCCTTCTACATCGTATCTGTTTACTATTTTTAAATCTTCTAGATTTTCTAATAGCAGATTTTCTTTTAGGTCTTTTAATAAACCTTTTGCTTCTACACTAAATTCTGGCTTTTTTTCTACATAGATTCTTTTTACCATTTTATTCTCCTTTTTATTATTATTGATGTGAGAGGTGTGATGTTGGAGGTGGGATTTGTAGGGTCAAGACTTCGTAGTCCTTTCCCTATTATTCGCACTTCTCACCTCACACTTCCCTCTTCGTATTTTCTATTATATAATTACTTCCCTATTTCCTTTTACTACCTCACCAATTAAATATGCTTCTTCTCCAGCTTGTTTTAATATTTCTAGTGATTTTTCTACTTCGTTCTTTGGAACTATTATAGCCATTCCTATTCCCATATTGAATGTGTTGTACATATCTCTTTCTGGTATATTTCCTCTTTCTGCAATTAGTTTGAATATTGGTGGTACTTCATAAGAATTCTTATCTATTTTTAATGCTACACCTTCTCTTAACATTCTTGGCATATTTTCGTAAAATCCTCCACCTGTTATATGTGATATGCCTTTTACTTTTACTTGTTCTATAAGTTTTAATATTGGTTTTACATATATTTTTGTTGGTTTAAGTAGAGCTTCTCCTACTGTACATCCCAGGCTTTCTACGTATTCGTTTAAGTTTTCTTTATTTACGTCAAATACTTTTCTAACTAGTGAAAAACCATTAGAATGAACTCCAGATGATTTAAGCCCTATTACTTTATCTCCGATTTCTATTGTTTTGTTATCTATAATTTTCTTTTTATCTACTATTCCAACACAAAATCCCGCTAAATCGTATTCATCTACTGGATAAAATCCTGGCATTTCTGCTGTTTCCCCACCTATTAAACTACAATTTGCTTTTTTGCATCCTTCTGCTACTCCTGCTACTATTGTTGCTACTTTTTCTGGTATGTTTTTGCCAAGTGCCATATAGTCTAAAAAGAACATTGGGCTTGCTCCTGTGCATATTACGTCATTTGCACACATTGCTACGCAATCTTCTCCTATTGTATCATGTTTATCCATTAAAAAAGCCAATTTTAGTTTTGTTCCTACTCCATCTGTTCCGGAAACTAAAATTGGTTCTTCCATTCCTTTAATTTGTGGCGCATAAAGCCCGCCAAATCCACCTATATCTGATATTACTGCATTTGTATATGTTGCTTGTACTGCTTTTTTCATTAGTTCTACGCCTTTATATCCTGCTGTAACGTCTACTCCTGCTGCTTTGTAACTTTCGCTAAAACTTTTCTCCATTACAAATCTCTCCTATCTTTTGAAGGTGCTTATCCCTTCTATTTTTGATAGGGTTATTATATTATATTACTACTTTTTTTTCAACAAATTTCGCATATATTTTTGTTGTTATTTTGGCAAATTTACGATTTGTTTGACTTTTATTTTCGCATAATATAGAATAATTGTAATATAATAATTTTGAAAGAAGGTATTTTATGGATTTGAACAAAGCTATTGAAATTGCCAAATCAGCTCGAAAAAATTCTTATTCACCTTATGGTAAATATTATGTTGGGTGTGCTTTAATGTGTAAGTCTGGAAAAATTTATTCTGGATGTAATATTGAAAATGATGGAATACAGTCAATATGTGCTGAAAGAGTAGCTTTTGCAAAAGCTATTTCAGAAGGCGAAAGAGATTTTGAATATATTGTAGTTTGTGGCGGAAACAAACTTGATTCTTTAGATAACTGCTTACCTTGTGGATATTGTAGGCAGTTTATAAGTGAATTTGTTGATAAAGATTTTAAAATTTATGCTCTTTCTAAAGGTGATAAAATTGCTGAATATTCTATTTTTGATTTATTACCAAATAGCTTTAGATTGTCTACCACATCTTGACTTTTTTACACATTTGTATAATAATAAATATGTTCTTTCTAACAAGATTGAACATATTTTATTTTAGGATGTGATTATATTATGTCAAGATCAAAAGTTGATGTAGTTTTAGGAACTTTTTATGGTGATGAAGGTAAAGGAAAAATCATTGATTACCTAGGAAGTAATGCAGATATTGCTGTTAGATGTTCTGGAGGAAATAATGCTGGACATACTATTGAGGTTGATGGAATAAAATTTGCTTTTCATTTAATTCCTTCTGGAATTTTAAACAAAGGTACTATTGCTGTTATTGGTAATGGCGTTGTTGTTGATCCAAAGGTTTTAATTGAAGAAATGGAAAATTTAAAAGAACATGGTTATTCAGCAGATAATTTACGTATTAGTGATAAAGCTCATATTATTCTTCCTTATCATATTGAGATGGATAAACTATTGGAAGAAAATAGAGGAAACAATAAAATTGGAACAACAGCTAGAGGTATTGGTCCTTCTTATTGCGATAAATATGAAAGATGTGGAATTCGTGCAGAAGATTTAATTTCTGACCGTTTTGAAGAGCTTTTAGCTATTAATATTAATAATAAAAATAAAATTTTTGAAATGTATGGTCATGAAACTGTAGATTTAGAGAAAACTCTTGCAGATTATAAGGAATATGCTAAAATTTTAAAACCATATATTACAGATACAGTTACTTTAATCCACAATGCATTAGATGCAGGTAAAAAAGTTATTTGTGAAGGTGCTCAAGCAACTTTACTTGACATTGATTTTGGAAGTTATCCATTTGTTACTTCTTCTAACCCTTCTATTGGTGGTGTTTGCACAGGTAGCGGTGTTGGAGCAAAGGATATTGGCGAAGTTTATGGTGTACTTAAAGCTTATTCTTCAAGAGTAGGAGCTGGGCCTTATGTTACTGAACAAAATAATGAAATTGGTGACACAATAAGAGAGCTTGGTCATGAATATGGAACTACTACTAAAAGACCTAGAAGATGTGGATGGCTTGATTTAGTTGCATTAAAGTATGCTGTTAGATTAAATGGTATTACTGGACTTGCTGTAAATCATGTTGATACTATTGGTAAATTAGATAATATAAAATTATGTGTTGCATATAACTTTAACGGAAAAGAAACCACTGATTTTTCAACAAATGTTGATTTTCTAAATAATTCTTATGCTGTATATGAAGATTTTGAAGGAAACTTTGGCGATATAAGTAATTGTAAGACTTATGAAGAGTTACCAGATAATGCAAAAAAATATTTAAAAAGAATAGAAGACTTTACTGGTGTTCCTGTTAAATTTATTGGAACTGGTGCAGGAAGAGAAGATATGATTGTAAGATAACAAAAAATGGGACAGACCCAAACAAATAGGGACAGACCCCTTTTGTTTAAGTTAAAAACAAAAGGGGTCTGTCCCTATTTGTTTTTTGCACATTTTTTTATTGATTGAATATACTATATTGTTAATACATATATTTAATTAGGAGTGATTTTATTGAATAACAATAATAATTTTGATATTTCTCAAATGATGAATATGCTTTCTAAAATGGATAAAAAAGATCTAGAAGCTGGAATTGCAAAGGCTAATCAAATTCTTCAAACAAAAAGTAAAGAGGAAATTTTAAGAGATTTACAAAATAAATCTAAATAAATTAGTTTAAAATAATAAGGTGGTTTGGTAATTTTGAATAGCGAGGATATGTCAGATGTTTTTGAAAAATTGAATAATATTGCTGGTAAAAATAATGTTTCTCCTGATATGGTAAACAATTTATTTAACATACTTAATAATTCCAATGCCTCAAATAATGCAAATTCTTCATCTGATTCTTCTAATTCAAATGATAGTCAAAGTAGTGAGAATAATACAAGTGGTATTGATATTGAAACTATTATGAGAATGAAGTCTATTATAGATAAAATGAATGTAAAAGATGACCCCCGAGCTAATTTGCTACAGTCTTTAAAGCCATATTTAAAGGAAAGTCGCCAGTCTAAAGTTGACCAGTATATTCAACTTATGAACATGAGTAAAGTTATGGAGGTTTTCCCTTTTATGGGTGGTGATAAAAAGAAATGATAAATTCTTTTTACAATGCTCTACCTATTGGAAATGACAATAATGATTTTTGTTTTTCTTTTTTTGGAATTGATTTGCATTTTGATGACATTCTTTTAATCTGTTTGTTGATTTTTCTTTATAATGAAGGCGTACAAGATCAATTTTTATTTATTGCGTTGATTTTATTATTGCTTTCATGATGAAAAAGAGTGAAAAAGGGGACTGTCCCCTTTTTCACTCTTTTTGTTATTCCATTACAATTTTATCATTTTCTATGTATGCATATTTGCATTCTTGTTCTTGTTCTGCTTCTTCTTTTTCTATTTCTTTTACTATATTGGAAATTCTTATTTGTGGACATTCTATTTCTTGTGCTGCTATTATTGCTTTTTTGTTTCCTTTTGCTCCAGCATGTGCTAGTCCTCTTAAGTGACCTAAAACTACTATATTTTCTCCTGCTATTACTTCTGCTCCTCCGTTTACATCTCCTAATATTACTAGGCTTCCTTCAAATTCTATTTTTTGTCCTGATCTCATGTTTCCTTTATAAAATTTTGTTTCTGAATTTTCTATTTCTTTCTCAAATACTCTTTTTATTCCATGTAATCCCAATACTTTTGGACTATCAAATGTTACTTGAACATCAATATCTTTGTTTATTATTTGTCTTATTTCTTCTATTTCTTTATTTTTTAGGACTTTTCCAACTACACATATTGGTGTTTTCTCGCTTTTATATAATTTTTTTAGTGCTGGTATTTTTTTATTTAGACACTCAACTGTTTCTTTTTGTGTTGCTCCTTCGCTTATTCTTATTACTATTTCATCTTTTTTCATACTTATTCCTACTGGATTTCTCATATTTTTCTCTCCTTTTTTAGTTTTGTTGTTCTGTGTATGGCAATGCCGTATTATTTTCTGTTACATTCTCTTTTAGCTTAAAGTGTGCTTCTATAATTTCTTTTGCTACTTCTGCTGCATAGTATCCATGTGAACCATTTTCTACTAATACAACTACTGCTATCTCTGGTGCTTCATATGGTGCAAATCCAACAAACCAAGCATTTACCTTGTCTCCCGCTTCTGCTGATCCTGTTTTTCCTCCTACTTCTATTTGGAAATTTTTAAATACTGAATATGCTGTTCCTCCTGTTTCCGTTGTAACTGATTTCATGCCTTCTAGTACTGCTTTTAAATTTTCTTGATTAATGTTTAAATCTTCTTGTTCAGTTTTTTCTATTCCTAATTTTTCTGTTACATATGAATTTATTTCATCTTTTGAAACTGATTGTCCTTCTGCATTTATTATATCTTTTATTAGTGTTACATCTATTTTTTTACCTCCATTTGTAAGCATTGCTATATATCTTGCAATTTGCAATGGAGTAAAATTGTTTTCTGCTTGTCCTATTACTGCTGATAATGAGTTTCCATAGTACCATGTTTGTCCTAGTTTTTCATATAGTGTTTTTCCCGCTAATGTTCCAGAAGCTTCTCCCGGTAATTCTATATTTGTTTTTTCTCCTAGTCCAAAATATCTTGCATATTTTTCTAGGTTCTCTATTCCCATTCTAGTTATTACTTCGTAGAAATAGTAGTTACAAGAGTTCTTTATTGCTCCTGATACATTAAGTGGTCCATGTCCTCTTTTATAGCTTTTATAATACCAACACATTGGATTGTATCCTTTTGGATATACTCCTGTATCATTTATTGTTTCTGTTCTTGTTACTGCTCCTGTTTCTAAAGCTGCTATTGCAGATGCCATTTTAAATATTGATCCTGGTGCATATGCACTCATTGTTCTATTTATTAATGCACTTTTTCCTTCTTGTGTATATTCTTCCCATTTTTGGTTGCTTATTCCATCTATAAATAGTTCTGGTTCAAAGTCTGGATAACTTGCCATTGCTAAAACTTCTCCAGTTTTTACATCTAATGCAACTACTGCTCCATTATTTACATTTCTTTGTTCTGCAAATCCGCCTGTTCTTATTTTTTCTATATTGTTTTTTAATGCTGTTTCTGCAACGGTTTGTAAGTTTGCATCTATTGTAAGTACTACATCATCTCCTGCTACAGCTTCTTTTGTTACATATTCTGCTGATGTGGCTCCATTTATAGTCATATCTGTTTGTTTTTTTCCATTTTCACCTTTTAAGTATTTTTCAAATAAAGATTCAATTCCAGCTTTTCCTATATAATCATTCATTGAATAGCCTTCATTTTTTTCTAATTCTTCTTGATTTATTGGTCCTATATATCCTATTATATGTGATGCTAGAGTTCCTTTTAGATATTTTCTTCTTGGTGTTATAGATGTTGCTATTCCTGGGAATTTTGAACTTTGTTCTTCAAATATTGCAACACTTTCTTTTGATATATTGTTAGATATAACATATGCACTCATACTGGTATATCCTTCTTTTTCTATGCCATATCGTAATCCTATTATTTTTCTTACTTCTTTGATATCCTCGTTTTTTATTTCGTATTTCTCTTTATATTTGTTTATTACTTGTTCTGGAGTTAAGTTTTCTTCTAACTTATTTGCTTTTAGCCAACTATTTATTTGTTCTTGGCTTTCCATATTAAATGACAATGGTTCTATTGTTAGTGGAAATTTATCTTTGTATTGATCATTATGTGCCTCTAGTACTTTTGTTACTTCTAATAAAGTGTTATTTAATGTTTGTTTATCTATTTTACTTTTATATATCTCCAAGCTATATTGTGTAACAGTTCCTGCTATTGTATTTCCATTTCTATCTAATATATTTCCTCTTGCTGCTTCTATTTTTGTTTCTCTGGTAAGCCTTGTGCTTGATTTTTCTCTGTATTCTTGTCCATGCACAATTTGAAGATTAAAAAGCTGAATAAGAATTATTATTCCTATTATATAAACTAATACTACAAGTATGTTGTATCTTAAGTTCTTTTTGCTCATACAATTCTTTCTCTCCTTTTAGACTTAAAAATACTTAGTTAATATTTTATCCTCATTAAATATTTCTTCTAGTTTTGTTCCTAATTTTTGTATTGTTGGATAAATTATTATTGTTATCATTAGATTAAAAATTATTTCTATTAAGATTATTTTTAAAAATGCCATTATTTCTAAAGATGCTCCATTTATTATTGTGTATATATATGCTACTATCTCGCATATTAATGTTGTTCCCATTACCATTAGCATTATTGTTATTCTACTATCTTTTGAAAAGTTTTTGTTGTAAATTCCTCCGTAGTAACCCTGCTAGTCCAAGTTGTATTGCATATATTCCTAATTTTTTTCCAATAAAAAAATCTAGTAATAGTCCTAAAACTATTCCTGTTGTAGCACCATATATTTTTCCTACAAACAAACCTGTTATTAATACTAGAATTATAAAAAGATTTGGTTTTATTCCTGCAATGTTAAACCAATTAAAAAAGTTCGATTGTAAAAAATATATTAAAATAAATATTAAAAGTATAATTATTGTTGATAATATTTTTTTCATAGCAATCCTTTCATTTCAAAAAGTTGTAATACCATTGCTGAAATTGTTCCTATTGCATAAAGTGTTATAACAATTTTTATATTCTGTTTTGGATGATGGTTTACTTTAAATAGCACTAAAAGTCCTACTCCTGCATTTACTAAAAGTCCTCCTATCATTAATGCTATGTTTAATACTCCTGATAGATATAGTTGTGTTAGTATTACTGATGATGCGCAGTTTGGTATTAATCCTATTAGTCCTGCAATTAATGCTCCAAGTATTGGCTTGTTTGATATTAATCCTCCTAATGCATCTTCTCCTATTATTTTAATTATTATATTTAATATTAGCGATATAATCAAAATAAATACAAATACATTTACTGTATGTTTTATTGCTGATTTCCATATTCCTTCTTCGCAATGGCAATGTTCATGTTCGCATAAATCTTCTATGTTCTCTTCTTTTTCTTCTTTATAGTTTTTTCTTAATATTAGGTCTATTAAAAATCCTGCT